>Ga0306921_10003837_pt1 | contig 15307 bp, 11 predicted proteins | sample sta12Cox44000080_FD_203760 | JGI IMG/M metagenome (GOLD analysis project Ga0306921, IMG submission 203760) | Lab enrichment of tropical soil microbial communities from Luquillo Experimental Forest, Puerto Rico - statoxic.12C.oxic.44.000.080 (v2)... | ecosystem: Environmental > Terrestrial >...
CAATGGTTCGAGTAACCCCAACAAGAGGCGAGCTTGCTGAGAGGTCCCTTGCGGAGAAGATCAGCCGCAGAAAAGAAACATGACAAGGAGAATCGTATGTCCAACTGGATCGATTGCAGGCTTGATGTATTGGTAACCAACCCGAAAGAGATCAACGAAATAGCAAACGCGTTGCGCGAACCTTCGAGAGAGTCTTTGCTCTCGATCTGGGCAGCCATCGCGAACTGGCCTCCGAATGACGCAGAAATCGAACAGTTACGGGAGTTGGTCGCGTTCGAGACGGAAAGGGATCTCAATGGAAATCCCAACACGGCGCGTCGCTTTGAAAGTTCCTTCAAATCCAAATTTCCAAGGGCTAATCGACGGGCATTTGTGCCGGATTTCGTCGGCATTTCCCAGTGCAATCTTCCTTTTGGAGTACCGCGACCAAGTGGATTGCGCTTGGAAAGAGGTGATGCGAAATGGTGTCGTCGAAAGGTAGGTGTGGGATGGCCCTACACCGGCACAAGGGATCAACTGGATGCTGCTGGATATATTTTGCGCCATTCCGGGCCGAGCACGAAATTGGGCAGCCGTTCGGAAGCCTGTGGGACAAGTGGGTGGCCGATCTGGTTGCTGCCGCAGAGGGGTTAAGGTTAAGAAACCCGGGGCTTGTGATGACCCCCGCGTGATCTCTAGCTCTAGCCATGGCGGTTAGTTGGTCCTGGTTTCGGGTAGTTTGGTGGCGAAGCCAGCATGGAACTTGGCGCGAAACTTCGGGCAAACGGACGAAGAAAGTACCGAATCGGCATGCAGTGGTTAGCAAAACCGCTGTAGCGAAAGGGCTAATCGTAATCGGCAGAGAACGGGCAAGTTAGGAGGAAGCGAAATGCGCGGGGAACAGTTGGGGAACAAACGAGCGGTTCTGACACGTGGCGACACGCATGTCACACGCGTCACGCGTGACGTCACGGCTGACGCCAAAACGTCACAGTGTGACGCTGATGACGGGCCATTCTACGAAGTGCTCGTTCCCAAACAACTGGCTGCAACGTGGCAAGTGCCTGGGAGCTGGATCATGCAGCAGACGCGTTCACGCAACGCGGATCCCATTCCTCACACTCGCCTGGGCAAGTACGTTCGGTTCGGTTGGGGCAGTCCGGAGCTCAACGAATGGTGGCAGCGCCGGCAGTACCGCAGTCGCAACGGAGAGTAAGACGAAGGTAAGGGAATGTCTTTCGAGAAATCATTTCAGTTCTTTCGATTGGCACTGCGGATAGGCAATCCGCATGACAGATCAATCGATCAATCTGCCTCGAGCAATCGCGTTCCGGCCGGGCGAACTGGACGCCGGCAGCGTGGGAGTGGGGCCCAATCCCCAAGGCACTCCCCCACCCCTTACGCGAACGTTCGGGGGCTGCCCTTCAAGGGGTCTGTCGCAACGAATGGAAAATTTAGCGATGCTCTCGAGCCCCCTCTGTCGCGAGAAATGCAAAATTTGAGGCTCTTGCCGCAATGAATACAGAAAACGAATCGTGGAAAGTGGAGGGCCAATGAGGAAGAAATAAAGGGTAGCAATTTCCCTTTCCGAAAGATAAGAGAAACACTACCCTTTCGTCGCGTCCCCATGTTAAGGAGACTCTAGTGTAATTTACAGCGAGGGTATTTCCGATGTGAATCCCCCAGATGGATTAATCCTTTTGGAGTAATCCAAGGGTGCCCTGTCGCAACGAGTGCAATTTTGAGGGAGGGTTTTAAGTGTCATTGAAGGTAAAAGTCAGACCAACCCCACCTAGCCAGAGTATGAGTTCCGTGTTGAAGTACGGTTATGAGCGATCAACCGGGAGTATCCACAAAGCAGCGGCGAACTTCGGCCGAGGTCAAGCAGATCGTGGCGGGGTTCGCGAGCAGCGGTCTGACGAAAGTTGAGTTCTGCCGACGCGAACACATTAGCTCGAGTACGCTTTTTCGTCATTTACCGCAGGCTCAGGAAACCTCCACCGCTGCGGTTAAAGCGGGTCTGATTGCCGTGGAGGTGATGGGCAGCAGGTTGGAGAGGGATGGCGATGGCGGCTTGTCCGTAGTGCTTCCGCGTGGGCGTAGGATCGAAGTGGGGGCGGGATTCGACGGAGCCACGCTGCAGCGCCTGCTTCTCGTACTGGAGAGGATGTAGGCGGTGTTCGGCTTTGGTCCCGCGACCCGGATCTATGTGGCGACAGGGGCGACGGACATGCGCAAGGGTTTTGAAGGACTTTACGGCCTGGGAAAAGGCAAAGTGCTGTAAGTGATTTGGAATCATACAAGTGCTGGCGGAGAGGGAGGGATTCGAACCCCCGATACCGTTTCCGGTATGCCGGTTTTCAAGACCGGTGTGTTCAACCGCTCCACCACCTCTCCACTCGGCAACTACTTCTGTTCATTCTGCCACAGCCGCTCGAACTCAGCCATCGCACCTACCGTATCGGCGTTGCGGATTCCGATGTAGTGCTGGGCGGTCGTTTCAATCCCCATGTGCCGCAGCATACCCGCCGCGCCTTGTGGATCACCAATTCCTGAGTTGCGACCGTGCCGAGCCCGCGCCGACAGGCGTAGCAACCGCGCCATTGAATCCCCGCCATCTTCAGCAGTGGCTTGATGGTCAAACGGGCGAATTGATCTAGGTTCAGCGGCCCGCCGCGTGTGCCCTTGAGAATATATCCTTCTGTCGGACAGCCCTCTGCGATGTGGAAGCTGTCTAGAATGGCGCGTAGAGCGAGCATACATCCGCCAGCAATTGCATGGTCGTTCAATGCAGCCACGACAGGTTTGGGATAGGTGAACAGATAAGCATCTGGTATTCCCAGAGCACCCGGCAAAATCTCCGCGGCCGTAACAATCCATTCCTAATTGGTCCGGACTGAATTTCTTGAGGAACTCTGCGAACGAATCCCTGGAGTAGCCGAGGAATTCTGGAATATCGAAACCGAAAGAGAAGAACGAGCCATCGCCGGTTAGGATTACAGTCCTTGTGTCGGGATCAGCCCCCAGGCTCCGCAGGCAGTCAGCAATCTCCTCAACACCATGTTCATTCAGAGCATTTACCTTTCCTCGCTTCAGCCTGGCTTCTGCAATGCCGTTGTTTATCGAGACATGCACGAACTCCATTTATCCTCCCGATCAGCTGCCGAGCAACAGCCAGTCCTGCCCGCTCGCCAAGTTTGACCGAGCGATCCTATTGCTGGGCGTTTCAGCAATGCTTCTAACCATCAGGTGGCGCAGACAACGTGCGGTTGGCGGCGCCGATACTACTGGGCTGCTGTCCTTCGGCACCACCGGTGCCTACAACAATGCTGTTACGAATGCTTGCATCAGATACTTTCTCGCGATTTATCGTGTCGGCGGATCGCAGAAGACGGGAGAACGGCGCGCCGGCCGACTTCCACCGAAATGTCTGAAACGCTTATCCATGAGAGCTGCGCGCGCGAGTCGCAGACTTTGACTGTCCGCACAATGGTCTCCTTTCGATGTCTGGGTGGTCGCTAGCCTAGATCGGAAAGGCCTCGGGGAGGAACACCTTCGGTTTGGAAGAAAAGGTCGACCCGAGGGTTTTCGATAAGACCTCATGCGCCTCGGCGCACCGCTGGTCGCGAGAGCCGGAGGCGAGAGATTTGGAAAGCCGCAAAGAAGGCTGTTCTGATAAGGCGAGGACCATCGCGCGCAACGTCGCCATCGACCATCTGCGCAAGCGCACTCCGATCAGCCTGGACGAGATGCGCGACTCGGAAGACGCGGCGCCCTTCGAGCCTGTGCCAGTTGGCCCGTCGCTCTTTGAGCGGGTGGCGGCGATCAAGGATAAGCTGCGAATCCAAGCGGCGCTCAACCAGCTTTCGCCGATTTTTCGCGAGGTGCTGGTGCTGCGCTTTCCGGAGCAGATGAAGTTGGAAGAGATCGCGAAGTTGATCAACATTCCCCTGGCGACAGTGAAGACCCGAATCTACGGGGCGTAATGGCGCTGCGTCCGGCGCTGGGGCACAAAATAAATCCGGGGCTAAAGAAGATGCGAAAGAAGTGCGTTAAGAACGTGATCCGAACAAAGTAGATGTAGAGGCTACAGCAGCTTCGCGTACTCGGCTTTGGCTTGCTTGTAGACGGGAATGTCGGGATCGGCGTCCTTCCAGAGCGTGAAGAAGTCTTTATAGGCGGCGAGCGCCCGCACGCGGGCGGAATCGGCGTCCGCGCCTTGCGCGTCCTTCGCCTGCAAGGCGTTAGCTCGGGCCACGCCAAGGCGCGCTAGCGCTCCCGTCCAGCAGTTCCAAACAATGCCGCTGTGGTCGAGTATCTTCCGGAACTCGGCGGCAGCAGCCGTGCCCTGTCCAGCCGCAAGATACGCCTCGCCCCGAATATAAGTCGGGTAGAGGCAAGAAATGTTGTTGTTGAACGCGATGTCCCCGTATTCGATGGGCGGCATGGCAACCTGGAGCATGTCAACGGCCGCAGCCGGGTTCTTTCGTTGCAGCGCCAATTGCGCTCGGATGGCGGGCAGCCAAAGTGACTGCATCTGGGTTTCGAGGGGATAGCGTTTGTTCAAATCCTGCTCTAGGGATTCGGATCGGGCGGCGTCGCCAGTAATGGCGTAGGCGAGCGCAGCTTCGACTGCGACGGCCTGGCTGGCTGGAGCCAGGCTTAATCCAGCAGCAACGGCCTGCCGCCCTTCTGCCAAATTGCCGAAGGCAGCCTCTCGCAGGGCAGAATTCTCCCAATAGACTGCCCCATTCTCCTTGCTGTCCGCGCGTATCGCAGAATCTACAGACCGCCGCGTCAGCTCGCGAGCCCTGGCCAGACGACCGGCGTATGCGTCGGTATCAGCGGCGAGCGAAAGTCCGAAGTTCTCAACCTCGGGTTCACCGGCGAACCATTGCAGCTGTTCCGCCATCGCCTGTGGGTCCGCCCCGAGAAAGGCAAGGGCATAGAGGGCATTATGTAGTGGAAAATTGTCCAGCTTTCCGGCACGTGCTTCTTGGATGGTCTGCCGGGCTTCATCAAAGCGCTGTAATGCAAGCAGGGAATTGGCGAGACTCTCAGAAAAGACCACGTCTGGGGCGAGTCTCTGTGCTTCGCGCAGCTCCTTCGTCGCCTTCTCATACCGACCCTGTGCTGAGTAAACGACTCCTAAAGCAAAGTATCCGGTTTTGTCTCGTGGGTAATCGTCAATCAGCTCCTGATAAGCCTGCGCGGCTCTGTCGAGTTCCCCAGTGACGCTGCGATAGTAGTCGGCGGTGATCAGGAGCTTCTCCCGCTCACTGGCGTGCTCGCGCAACTCGAACGCCTTGGTATAGTACTCGGCGGCGCGACCGAGCTCACCCAGGGAGAAGTAGTCGTTGCCCACTGCTCGATATCCCATGGCAAAATTCGGGTCGAGTTCAAGGGCGCGCTGGTAGTAAAGAAGAGCTGCTACGGTGCCCTTTTCCCGGCTGGCCTTTACGCCCAGGCTGTACGCTTGCAGGGCTTCGAGCGAAGAAGTGGTGGCCTGTTCCAGCGGAACATAGAACTTCTCCACCGTGGCTAACGACTCACCCAACTCCGTGCGCAGCTTCGCGGCAGCTTCGCCCACCCCGTTTAGCACTCTCTTTTTGCCGTCGGCTGTCACTTGCTCCAGAGCCAGAGTGTCGCCACTCCGGCAATCTACCGCCTTGAGGCCCAACACGTATTCGTTCTCTAGAGTGGCAATCGATCCCGCGATATAGGCCTTGCCCCCCACCCTCTGGCAAAGCTCACGTGCCACCTCAGGCGTCAGCCTTGTAGCGGCGGGCCGGGTCATCAGTTTCAACGTCGCGGCGACTCGGTTGTCAGAAAGCACATTCAGAAACGGAGACTGGTTCAGAGCAACGATGAGCGCCGTCTTCAGAGTGTCGTCAAACACCGCATCGCCCGTGCTGTTGGCGAAGTCCGCGACTACAATGGTGTCTCTGTCGGTCAGACGCCTGCCGGCAAGCTGGGTTGATCGGTAGTAGAGCCCTCCTGCCACAAGCGCCGCCAGTACCATGGCCGCCGATGCGAGGATCGGCCAGCGCTTCTTTCTGAGAGTGCTGGGCTCTGCGTGGCTTTCGGATGCCCAGTCCGCCGTCTCCGCCGTGCTCGAACTCGATTCAGCATGGCGCTCGCTCAGGCTGTCGCGCTGGAGCCGTTGCAGGTCGGCGCGTATGTCCGAGGCGTACTGATAGCGCAGGTCGCGGTCCTTCTCCAGCGCCTTGCACATGAGCGACTCCAGCCCTGGAGAAACCTCGGGATTGACCTCTGACGGCCGCTGAGGCTCCTTGTGCAAGATCGCACCGCAAGTCTCGCCCGCGCTCGCCCCGTTGAACGGCAACTTGCCGGTCGCCATCTCGTAGAGTACCGCACCGAAGGAGAACAGGTCGGTGCGAGCGTCCAGATCCTTGGCGCGCACCTGCTCGGGCGACATATAGGCCACCGTGCCCATCATCACACCCGGACTGGTCAGGTGCTGGGCATCCTGGTCTAACATCACGGTTTCGGCGTCTTCGGGCGCGATCCTGAACCCCACTTTAGCCAAGCCAAAGTCGAGAATCTTGGCATGACCACGGTTGGTGACGAAGATGTTGGCCGGCTTGATGTCGCGATGGACGATGCCTTTGCCGTGAGCCGCATCAAGCCCGTCGGCGACGTCGATAGCGATGGAAAGAAGCGCTTCCGATTCGACCGGTCGCCCGGCAATGTGGTGCTTCAAGGTCATCCCGTCGAGGAACTCCATCACCATGAAGGTGCGACCGTTCTCTTCGCCGATGTCATAAATGGTGCAAATGTTGGGATGGTTCAGAGCAGAAGCGGCCTGTGCCTCCCTCTGAAAACGGGCGAGTGCCTGAGGATCTTGGGCCACGCCATCGGGCAGGAACTTGAGGGCAACAAAGCGGTGCAGGCGGGTGTCTTCGGCCTTGTAAACGACACCCATCCCACCTTCACCCAAGGCTTCTGCGATACGGTAGTGCGAGATGGTGGTATCGATCATTTTTGCGGGTGCCGGTGACGAGAGATGGTTGATACTACGGTCGAATGCACCGCGAGTCAATTCGCAGGCGGCATACTATAACGGTTGGCCGGACAACCGAAAGCTGGCCAATAACGGCGTTGTGCGACGTTGGGTACAACCGGGCGCCGCCGCTCAAACTGTACGTACCGATTTCCGGCATACAGCTTTCCTCCTATTTATTAAATGCTGGCGCCAAGTAGCACAATCACAAGATATCTCGTTTCAGCTCGCAGAGGCCAACGACTACCGGAATCTCCATTTCACCTTTGGTTGCAACCGCCGCTTTCAACCACGTGAGATCTGTGACGCTGAAGTGGCCAAAGGCCCTCCTTTTTTCAAGCCGTGTCATTACGGTTCGTGATGCATCGATAATCGTGTACCTCCGAGACATACGTGAATTGCTGCAGTATTCTGGTTCGCCGATTGTGACACTATCTGCGCGCGACCCCGCAATAGAGAGTGGCATCAGCGACCAAGTTGCGGGTCATGCCTATCCTGCCGGGAACGCGTCGGGAGGATATCTTGCGTGAAGGAATGCGAAGCACCGCATTTCGACCCCTCTGTGGGGGTGCGATTGCATTGTTGTCTTTTCATCCGGTGATAGCTCAGATCTCGGCTGCTGCGGTTCGAAGGTCCGGCCAGCACACCGTTGCAGCAGGGCCGCAGTACGACTCGACTCACGTCTATCGCCAGGCCGATGATTTCAAAGCTTTCATAAGCAGCTTTGTTGCGACCCTCGGCGGCAATGCTGTCAGGCGGATTGAATCTTCTGCTACACCGGTTACGAGCAGTACTGAATTTCAACCCGTGCGCACCCCTGTGGGTGTGCTTTCGGTCTTCGCTTATCGCACGCCTATTCCTTTTCCCTTTGGTGAGGAGCGCACGGGTTATCTGGTCACGGACATGTAGCACCGTTCAAGGATCCAATCGGAATCGACTCTATCATTCAGTGGCCGGGCGGTGTAAAGATGCAGCTTTATTGGCATTTTTCGCCGTCCACAAGTCCGCCACTCGAAACTATTCCTGAAGACGTGTCTATCTGTCGAAGGACGTGGCTGAAACCTTTGTGCGCGATTTTGTTGCCTTCTCCGCAGGCAAAGTGGCGGCGGACGATTAGCATGCCGATTGCGGGCGAGATCGGTCGAGCGAGAGAGACCTACCGCCGAATCAGTATTACTTCACAGTTCGTCTGATCGAACGTTCGACCCGCAGCCTGCGGCTCACGGATATCGGGTCAGAAGTTCTCGAACATGAATGCGCTATTCGGGTCAATGCCGTCAGTCCCGGCGCAGTGCGCAAAGAGATGGTCTCGACGTGTTCGGCAGCGAAGAGGTATTCGACCGGAAGGGCGTGGTCCATCCCATTGGCCGTATCCGTCGACCGAAAGAAATCCCCCCACACGGTTGTGTGGCTCTTTTCGGACAAATCGTCGTATTACACCGGACGGTCGTCGGACACTCGATGGGGAACTGACTGCACAAGGTCCTCGTGCCAGCCATCCGCTGCAGAAGCCATTGTTGCAGCAGAAGAGGAGCGGTCCGCTGGCCAAGCCGGAATCCTCTCGTTGTCTGACCGCGCTTCACAATGACGCGCGCCGCCTTCGGCGGCGCGTTTCATGACAACCTCGGCGACTTCCCTGCTGCAATCGGCAGCTTCCGCCGCGAGGGCTCGAGTCTACGGGGTCACATCCTTAATGTGCGTTGCGATCCACCACTCATTTCCGAATGCATCCTGCACCGCGCCACTGCGATCGCCATATGGGTGGTCAGTGAGCTCCGCAATCGACGCGCCTCCGGCCGCCAGTGCTCGACGAAAGACGGAATCGCAATCCGGAACGTAGACATAGTACATGCCGGGCATCGGCTGATAGGGACCGTGTGCGTCACCCATCTCCAGATAGGAGTCGCCGATCTTCATGGTCACGTGATGGATCACGCCATCCGGTGTTGCATAACGGCCGGTCTCGTCAGCCCCGAAGGCGCGCTTCAGAAAGCCAATGACAGGCTCAGAGCGCAGCGGATGCAGCACCGGCTGGAGGTCGGGCGCGCCTGCCCACTTATAGTTGTCGCCTTTGAAGGTCGCGATATACCAGTGGTTGCCTGCCGCATCCTGCACGCTTGCCGACCGCTCCCCGTAGGACTGGTCTGCAGGTTTCATGAGCGACAAGCCTCCGGCCTGCACCGCCCGCTCGTAGGTGGCATCGCAATCGGGAACATAGATGTGAAATGCCAGTGGTTTTGACTTGCCGCTCCACGCGAGCCCGGGACCACCACCACCCATCATCAGCATGGAGTCGCCAACACGTACTTCGGCGTGAATGCCGCCCGCTGATCCGATGCTGCGGAAAACTTCTTCGGCCCCGAACGCCTGTTTAACGAACTCGATCAGCCCGGCAGCATCCTGCACCACGGGATACGGCGTAACCGTGCGATAGCCCTTCGGAACCGGACCGACCGACGATCGTTTTGGCGGCTCCACAGGCTCAGCACCCAAACGGCGGTGCATCTCCTCGACCGACATCTCTTCCGTCACGGTAGAAATGCCCCAAGTGTAACCGAAGGGATCGACCACGGTTCCTGCGCGATGTCCATAGAATTGGTCGGCAATCGGGATTGTTACCTTAGCACCGGCCAAAACCGCCCGCTCCACAAACGCGTCGACATCCGGAACCGTGAGCTGGATGCTGACCGGTGACTGACCCAGTGTTTCCGCGCTGAATCGGCCACCCTGCGGCCACTCGTCGGCGAGCATGATGACCGAATCACCGATGGTGATCTCAGCGTGCGGAATCTGTCCACCCATCTCGAACCGCATGGTTTCTTTTGCGCCGAAAGCCGCCTTGTAAAACTCAATCGCCTTCGCCGCGTTCTTAAACGCTATTCTTGGTGCTGCGACGGTACGGACCGCCGCAACTGTTTCTGTTGTGGTTGCCATTGCACTACTCCTCTTCAAATCTGATTTGAGCCGTTCCATGAAATCCGTGCGCGGAAGTTCGCGCAATTCACTTGCGATGCGAACGAGAGGCGCAATCTCGGGGCCAACCGACGCAGACGCCGCTCCTGGCCGCGAGAGCAGTTGCGTGATGGCCTGATCCAGTTGTTCGAACAGAGAGCGCTTAGCCATTGGCACCCTCCATGCTTGCCCGTAGCTTTTCCAGCGCGCGGAACTGAAGCTGTTTGATGGCACCCTCGGTCCGCCGCAGTTCGTCGGCTATCTCGCGGATTCTCTTCTCCTCGACAAACCGCAAAATAATCACGCGGCGTTGGTCTTCAGGAAGACGGTCAACCTGTTGGAACAAGGCGGCGCGGCGCTCGACTCCCTCCATGCTCGGGTCGCTCGGTTCTTCGGCCACTGGATTCCCGCTTTCGCGAGTCTTGCTCCGCCATCGGTCGGCAAAAGCGTTGGATGCAATCCGGATAAGCCAGGCCGCGAACGGAGCTCCCCGCCACTCGAACCTCTTCAAATTCGCGAGCGCCTGATGAAACACCTCAGAGGTCAGGTCCTCAGCCTCTTCCCGGCTGGCAGCCCGCCGCGCCACGTAGGCATAGACCACATGAAAATTGCGCGTGTAGAGCTCGGCAAAACGCGCAGGATCGCTTTTGGCCGCCTCGACCAGAAGCCGCTCGTCCACTCCGTTGTTCAGCGCCTTCAACCGGCTCTCCGCATAACGCGCTCACTAAGATAAACCGCCAGGAGGCATGAAAGGTTACGGAGGAAAAAATTGGCTTTGACGGAATGGGACAGTGGACGCCGCGTGGAACTCTCAGTCACATCGGCAGAAGACAGGAGTGGCAATCCGATCGCGGGCAAACCATCGCCACTTCACATAAGGAACATGTAAATTTCTCGCGTGCCCATGTGGCGGGCAATCGGCTGCGGCGGCCACCGTCTGATTCTGGTGGCTCGTTGTATTCTCCATTCTTGCTGATTTGATGCGGGTACAAACCCTCCAGATGATGCTGCGACTGGCCTCGTGACAAGACCTTTACAACCTATAGAATCCTTAACCACCGCCAAGGTGTTTCGCTGATTTCAAAAGCAGATGGAATTGCGTCGAAGGAACTTTAGTTGCTCATGCAGATATCAATCTCGAACTGCGAAGGCGACGGCGGGCAGGCGAACCTGAAACCTGGTATCGCCAGGGCTCGAGGTCACATTGATCGACCCTCGGTGCTTGCGCACGATGCGGAGCGTCGTATCCAGCCCAAGCCCGGTTCCTTCTCCCACTCCTTTCGTCGTGAAGAAAGGCTCGAAGATGCGTGACTGAATGTCCGGCGGAATGCCAGGTCCGGAATCTCCGATCTCAACGACCACGCAATCTTGTTCGGGAAAGGTCCGGATTCGTAGTTCGCCCTCACCGTGCATGGCATCGACAGCGTTGTCGATGATATTGGTCCACACCTGATTCAGTTCGCTGCCATAGGAGTTCACTAGCAACGGGGTGGGATGGTAGTCGCGCTTGATAATCACTCCTTTTTTTAGCTTGTGGGCCATGATCGCCAATGTATTTTCCAGACCCTTGCTCAGGTCGACGTCCTGCACCGGAGCCTGGTCCATATAGGAATACTCTTTGATGGCGCGAACCAGATCGGAAATCTTAGCGGTACTGTTCTCCAGCTCCGCGAGAAGGTCATTGATCTCCACCAGCGCTGACGCTCGCTTCAGAGCGTGCTCTGCGACGTTGCGCCGCACGCCCTCAAGCATGAGGTCGAGCGGTTCGGGCTGCACGCCGGATTCCACGAGCGCCGATGCGTATTGCCAGCCATCCTGGATTCCGTGCCGATGCAGAATCGCTTCGATCTCGTCTTGACGCTCGCTCGCCTTCAGCACATCCGTCTCGGGCCCTTGGGTGCAGCAGGAAGTCTCAAACGTCTCGACCGCCGACCTCTCGTCATCGGTAAGCTGGATCCCCTCCAGTTGGCTGACCGAACTTCGAAACTCATCCACGGCGCTTCGCAACTGTTGGGCCGTGCGCCGGGCCGCCGCCGCAGGATTGTTCAGTTCATGAGCCAGTCCGGCTGAAAGCTTGCCCAACGCGGCCAGGCGATCGCGTTGTTGTTCCCGGCGCGTCGTTTCGCGCGTGCGATCGACCATGGTGGCCACGAGTCGTCTGCCCAATTCCGGCAGGTGGCTCAAAAGTTCGTCGAAGAGCGGGGCCGGGAATATGAGAATTCGCGAAGGCCGAATGGCGCTGCCCGTACCGGGGAAGACCGTCATCCGCGAATAGGGCAATAATCCGGTTACGGTGCCGGCTTCGATGGTAAATACGTTTTCGTTAGCGCCCTCAAATCGAATCTGCAATTCGCCTTCGAGGACAACCGACATCCTATCTGCAGGTGCGCCCGCGCGAACGAAAATGTCGCCGGGCGCCAGCCTCACTTCGGTGGCATGTTCGAGGAACCAGTCCAATTGCTCATCAGGAAGATCATGAAAGACTGCAACCGTGCGAAGCTCATCTCTTGAGGCAGTGGTCATGGGTCACACCTTCGCCATGTAGCGGTGAATGAACTGCACGGCAATCGCGCCCTCGCCCACGGCCGAGGCAACACGCTTGACGGACCCGTGGCGTACATCACCCACTACGAAGACCCCGGGCATGCTGCTCTCCAGCAGGAAGGGATCGCGATCAAGTTTCCATTCAGGCGGTCGTTTTCCGCTGTTCAACAGATCTGGCCCCGCCAGGACGAATCCCCGTTCGTCGCGAATCACGGTTCCTTCCAGCCAATCTGTTCTCGGCAGGGCGCCGATGTAAATGAACATCGCGCTGGCTGGGACTCGTTCCACGGTGTTGGTGTCAGAGCACAGGACAGAAATCTCTTCCAGGTGGGTTTCGCCGTGGGCTTCGATTGCTGAGGCATGGGTCCACAACTGAACGTTGGGCGTGTTTTCGATCTGATCAATGAGATACCGTGACATAGTAGCGGAGAGCGATTCGCCACGGATGAGTATCACCACTCTCGCGGCATACTGGGCGAAGTTCAGCGCGGCCTGACCGGCCGAATTCGCGCCGCCCACAATGTAGACAGTCTCACCTTTGCAGGAAATCGCCTCCTGACTGCCGCCGCCGTAATAAACCCCGGAGCCCTGCAGACGTTCCACACCCGGGATGTCCAATCTGCGCCATTGGACTCCGGTAGCGATCAACACCGCATGGCAGGAGATCTCGCTGCCGTCGGCGAGTCTGAGGATGCGGTATGGACCTTCCGCGCGAAGTGCCACCACTTCCTGAGGGGCGATGATCTCCACCCCAAATCGTTGCGCCTGCATCACCGCGCGCCGTGCCAGGTCCGCGCCACTCAAACCTGACGGAAATCCCAGGTAGTTTTCAATGCGAGAGCTCAGCCCAGCCTGTCCGCCGGGAGCCTCGCGATCGATCATCACTGTCTCCAGTCCCTCGGACGCGCCATACACCGCGGCTGCCAGCCCGCCAGGGCCTCCGCCGACGATAGCAAGGTCGTAGAACTGCGTTTCAGCCCTGGTTCTCAGGCCAATCTTCTGCGCAAGCTCAGCCGGGCTAGACCGAAACATGCGCGTACCATCCGGAAATAGTGTCAGCGGCAATTGATCGGCGTCGTCGCCGATGGAAGCGATAAGCTGCTTCACCTCCGGATCTTCGGCGGACAGCTCGATATCGATCCACTGATAAGGAACGTGATTCCGCGCCAGAAAATCTCGCAACTCATACGCCTTCGAGGACCAGCGCGTACCGAGTACGCGGATTCCTTCATAGGGTGGCCGGTACGATGCCGTCCAGTCTTCCAGCAAATCGTCGATGACCGGATAAAGATGTTGGCTCGGAGGGTCCCACGGTTTCAGAAAGAAATAATGCACGTTGACTTCATTGATGGCATTAATGGCGGCGCTGGTGTCGGCGTACGCGGTGAGCAGAGCCCGTTTGGCCTCGGGGTAAACTTTCCTGGCTTCGTTCAAAAAGCCGATACCGTCCATTTGCGGCATGCGCTGATCGGCCAGCAACAGCGCCACCGCATCCTCTCGCCCCCTGAGTTCGCGGAGGATTTCCAGTCCGGCGTCACCCGAGTTCGCGCGGAGCACACGATACTTCTCTCCGTAACGCGCTCGCAGGTCTCTCTCGATCGCTTTCAACACACTTGGATCGTCATCGACCGTCAACAGTGTCGGTTTGGCCATGCGCGAAGATATCCTCTCCCATTATCTGTAACGTTGTAGTTTGTTAGATAAAGAAACGAAGCTGTTCGACTCGCGATAAGAGCAACTCGCGATGACAACCAATACTTGGTGGCGCTGCTTCCTAGTCGCTCCGTACTCAAATGCCGAGCCACCGTTAGGCTGCTTCCACCGCGAATCATTCGCAAGTTACTGCAGCGCTGGCAACGACCAGGGTTGCACAAATCCACATCATTATCCTATAGCTGAACCCGAACGAAGCCACAATCGCGGACCCGATCGCGGTGGCGGTAGCAGGCTCGACTCCATCGGCGCTCCCTAATGAGGGTTTTTCTCCGTGGCGTTGAAATCTTTCGAACTGCAGTTTTGAAGCACGGCCGCAGCCTAATTGTGTGCTTTCGGAACGAGGTTTTACCGCCCTTCCAGCCAACGCGATGTCGTGACAAACTCGCGATGGTGGCAGTCCTTATTTCTGCAAGAACATCTTCACTGCGATCCCTGCCAGGCAGACGGCGAAGATGCGCCGGAGCTGAATGCCGGTCGCAAGCTGCGCGATTGAGCCGCCGAAGTATCCGCCGACAAAGAAGCCGACGGCCAGCAAGGCAGCCAGCTTGAGATCTACGTGCCCCGCGGCATAGTACCGCCAGAAGGCGAGAGCGCCGATCGGCAGTAGCATGGTCGCGAGCGAGGTGCCTTGCGCAGCCTTCTGATCCATGCCGTAGCCGTACACCAGGATCGGGATGAGGAAAATCGCTCCTCCCAGTCCGACCATCCCCGAGATGGTCCCGATGAGCACCCCGATGGCGAGGGCAATGACTAAATTCATAGTAGCCTCCATTTTGTTCTTGACTCGCTCCGCAAACGGGCATATATATCGTGATACGTACTAATACACCGAATGGCGATGCATTGTAAAGAACAAAGAATAGTGTGACGGCAGTGAGCGGAAGTAATTCGTTTGCGCCTGCACCAGGAAATCGAAGAGGTAATCCATTGGGTAATAAACGAACCATCGAATCGTACCTGCCGCTGACGCCAGCGGTGTTTCATGTATTGCTGGCGCTGGCCGATGGTGAGAAACACGGTTACATCATCAGCAAGGAGATCGTCCGCCGTACCGGTGGCGAGGTCAGGCTGAGTGCGGGAACCCTCTACGGA
>Ga0306921_10003840_pt1 | contig 15300 bp, 12 predicted proteins | sample sta12Cox44000080_FD_203760 | JGI IMG/M metagenome (GOLD analysis project Ga0306921, IMG submission 203760) | Lab enrichment of tropical soil microbial communities from Luquillo Experimental Forest, Puerto Rico - statoxic.12C.oxic.44.000.080 (v2)... | ecosystem: Environmental > Terrestrial >...
GCTCACCGATCGGGTCGATCCGCGCACAGTCTACCTGACGGGCGTCGGTCTCACAGTCGTCAGCCACGCTGGTTTCGCGGCATTCGCTGACGGGCCTTGGGGCGCCGGCGTGGCCCGCGTTCTGGCCGGCGTGGGCTGGGCGGGAACCTACATGACCGGGCTCAAGCTCTTGGCCGACCGGGTGGAGCCCACCCTCATGTCGCGAGCGGTCGCGGGCCACGCCGCCAGCATCGGCATCGCCGGAGGGCTCTCGTTTCTCTTTGCTGGCGTGCTGAATCGATGGCTCGGTTGGCGGGGGGCCTTCGCAGGCGCCGCGGCCGCCGCCGCGATCGCCTGGCTCATAGTCTGGATGTGGGCACCGCCTCAACGTCGACGCCACGATGCGCCGGCGACTACCGTGCTCTTCGACTTTCGGCCCGTGCTGCGCAATCGGTCCGCCGTCGCCTACGCGGTCGCCTACTGTGCCCACACCTGGGAGATGAATGCTTTGCGGGGCTGGGCGGTCGCCTTCCTAGCCTACGTCGCTGGCGCAACGGGCGAGCGAAGCCCGTGGATCGCGCCGACGGTCGTGGCGACGGCGATGGGACTCGTCGGCACCTGGGCGAGTGTCGCCGGCAATGAAGCATCGATCCGGCTTGGACGACAGCGTCTCGTGCGTCTGGCCATGACAGCCTGTGTCGCCTGCGGCGCCGTCATCGGCTTCCTCGGCGTGCGCTCCTATCCTCTCGCCTCCGCCCTGGTATTGCTCTACGGCTTGTTCATTTGGCTCGATTCCTCGTCGCTTACGGCGGGCGCGGCGGGCAGCGCTGATCCGCGGCGACGAGGTGCCACCCTTGCCCTGCACTCGATGGCCGGTTATGCGGGCGGGTTCGTCGGGCCGCTGGTGCTCGGGTGGATCCTCGATCTGTCCGGGGGAATGTCAGGAATCGGGTGGGGTCTGGCATTTCTGCACGTGGCCGTCGTCGCGCTCTTCGGTCAAATCGGCTTCGCCCTGCTTCGGCCTCGCGATCTCGCCGGAGATCGGCCACTGAGCTCCGCGCCGAGGGAGGCCCGTCGCCCTAGCTGAGGGCGTTCCACCCTCGGACATGTCACCGGTTCGGTGGTGATGGCTCGAGGAGCCGCTCCACGATCACGCAATCCCGCCACTGCCCCTCGAGCTTGCCGTGACGCTGATAGACCCCGACCACCCGAAAGCCGCACCGCTCATGGAGAGCGAGACTCGCGACGTTCTCCGGGAAGATGCGCGAGACGATTTTCCAGAAGCCGCGCTCGGCATAGGTTCGGCAGAGTGCCTCGAGGGCTGCGCGCCCGGCTCCGGTGCCGCGCGCCTCCCGAGCCACGTAGACGGAATGCTCGGCAACGCCGGCATACGCGGGGCGACTGCGATAGGCGCCGGCGCCTGCCCACGCCACGACTTGTCCGTCCCGCTCGGCCACTACGGTGGGAAACCGGTCGCCCTTGTCAACGAGCTGCGCCGTGATCTGCGCTGACGTCCTCGGTTCGGTCTCGAACGTCGCGATACGATCCGCGATCCCCTCGTTGTAGATCGCCGCGATGGCCGGCGCGTCGGCCGGCGTCGCCAGTCGTGTCCGGAATGGGTTGGCCTTCATTGCACAGGCACACAGACGGCGCGGTGCCACGAGGCATTGCTCACGTGGAGGGCCGATGCCTCCGGCGTGCGATGGAGCAGCCAGATCACCGGCGTTCGGCCGAAGCGGTCAGCGACGACGCCGGCTAGCCACGAGACGATGGGTCGTTCAGCCTCTCCCCTCACGCCGCGTGCGGCTTGCGTGCCCGCACGAACGCGCTCATGAACTTGCCGTCGACGGTCGACAGGTCAAACTCTTCACCCGCCTTGGAGAGGAACTCGCGGGCATCCTCGGCTCGATAGACGCGCGTGGGCTCGATATCGACCACCTCGAAACCTGCCTTGCCGAGCTTGGCTCGATAGTCACCTTCCTCGAGCGCCCCCGCCACACAGCCGATCCAGAGCTCGACACTCCGCCGAATAGCTGAGGGTACCTCACCACGAACGACGACGTCGGAAACTGCGAGGCGCCCGCCTGGGCGAAGAACCCGGAACGCCTCGGCGAACACCCGATCCTTGTCGGCGGAGAGGTTGATCACGCAGTTCGAGATGATGACATCAACGGAGTTGTCCGGCAGTGGAATGGCCTCGATCTCGCCCTTCAGAAACTCGACGTTGTCGACGTTGGCCTTGCGCTGGTTCCCCCGGGCCAGGGCCAGCATTTCATCGGTCATGTCGAGCCCATAGGCCTTCCCCGTGGGCCCGACCCGGCGGGCCGACAGCAGCACGTCGATACCACCGCCGGAACCCAGATCCAGCACGGTCTCGCCGGCCTTGAGTTCCGCCAGGGCTGTGGGGTTGCCGCAACCGAGTGATGCCGCGACCGCCTCGGCCGGAAGCGTCGCCGTCTCGCTCTCCGTGTAGAGATTGGAGGTGATGGGATGCCCCGACTCGTCATCACAACAGGCGCTGCCAGAGCAGCAGGACGCCTCACCACCGCTCACCACCTTCATCGCTGCCTTCCCGTACTTGTCCTTCACGATCTGCTTGATGTCCTGGTCAGCCATGGTTGTGTCCCCCGATCAATCCGCGGGTGTTGTCTACGATGCGCAGCTCGAAGGTCCGCAGCAACTGGTGGTCTTGGCAAGAGTGAGGCCGATGGGGCGTTGATCCGGTGGCTCGACGACTTCGTCCTCGAGGTCGTAGTTCAGGTGATAGACCTCCCACTCGACCCCGTCCGGATCCTTCACCCAGAACTTGTCCTGGTTGGCGTGACAGCAGTCCACGCCCATCTCCTCGGTCACGGGCAGCCCGGCCGTCTTGATGCGCGAGAGCTGTGTCATGACCTCAGTCGTGGACTCGACCTGGACCCCAAGGTGGTCCACTGGGCCTGACCCCGGACCGCCACCCTCCGACAAGGCGAGGTTGACTGGCCCCCACGCGGGTAGGAACTTCACATACCCCGGCTTCTCCTTCGCGGGGTCGGCGCCGAAGAACGCGCGGTAGAACTCCCGGCTCTTGGCAAGGTCGGACACGTGCATGTGAATGTGCACCTTGGCAGTCATGGGCTTCCTCCTCAGCAGCAGGCGGTGAGCAGCCGGACCAGAGCGGTCGCGGTGTCCCGCCGGACGGAGTAGTGAATGTAGCGTTCCTCACGGCGGCTCTGGACCAGGCCGGCGCGGCGGAGGATGTCGAGGTGGTGCGACAAGGTAGGTCCGGGCACTTCGACGGCCTCTTGAATCTCGCCGGCCGGCACCTCCCGCCCTGCGCGCACCAGGAAGAAGAACACCTGAAGGCGCGTGAGATGAGCGAGGGCCTTGAAGGCCTCGACATGCTGCTCGGTCGCTTCGAGCTTCGCCACGGAGAGCGCTGTTCGCTGTGCCATGGTTCGAGAAGTATCAAAATATGGAACCGCTGTCAAGTGGTCGACGTCATCCAGACATGCTGACCCGGGACGCCTCCTGGGGTGGGGCTTTGGTTCCGGGTTGGTTCCAACGCAGCCCAACGTAGGCCGACACACTCGGATGACTCCTCACACGGGTTGCGTGGGATTCTGGGGGTTTTCGTCGTCCTGCGCCGGATCGGGAGGCGCTGGGGGCTGCTTACGAATCAGTTGCTCTACCACTGAGCTACCCCGGCGTTTCGGGGGATTACAATACACTAGGCGCCTCCGCCTGGCCATCGTCGAAGTGCCGTCGAAGTTTCACCGCGGCCGGCCGCCCTGTCTCGGCCTCGGCCAATCCACTAGCTATGGACGGGATATCCGAGCGGGGATCGCCGCCGTCATCTCGGCCCGCAGGTGATCCGGCTCGAGGTGGGCGTACCGCTGGGTCATCTTCGTATCCGTGTGGCCGAGGATTTCCTTCAGTGCTAGGAGACCGCCACCCCTCATCATGAACCACGAGGCGAAATGGTGGCGGGTGTCGTGAAAGTGAAAATCTTCGACTCCAGAGCCTTCCAGAGCCGTCTCCTAGGCTTTCCGCGGGAAGCGCCTGTCAGGCCAGACCCGACCGTGAAGCTCCTGCCCTGCCCCCAGACCGGCCAACGCCTCAGCCCTAAGCGGGGCGAGGGCGTGATAGACCGGTTGCCTCATCGGCACCTACCTGCGCCGGCCTGACTTCGTAAGCTCCAGCCGGATCACGCCACGGCTGAAGTCCACCCGCTCCCATGCCAGTTCCATCACCTGACGCTGCCGCATCCCCGTTTCGAGGGCCTCTGTCGCGATCTTCACGAGATTTATGTTCGCGGATTCTTCACGTGCAGCGATCAGGCCCGTCTCTTCGTCTGGCGCGCACTGCTCGAGCCATCTGATCAGGACGCGGCGGCGCAGCGCTCGGGAGGGACCGGGCCAGGACTCTGTCCCGAGTAGGAGGGGGCGGGATGCCCGAGGCTCTTCCAGATGACGGCGGGATCGTGCAATGTGGCGATCAGGCGCAGCCGGCCCCCGAAGGGTACGCACGCCAGGACATCAATGGCTATCCCGGGGACAGCCCGGGCGCAGTCCCGGCTTCACCCCGAAGTGCCTGGCCACCCGGACGACGCCCTCACAGGCTTGCAGAAAACCGGGCTCGAGCGCGCGGGCAATGGGGGAGGCAGTGAGGGCTAGGCCGTCCAACCCGGCTTTCGAGCGACCCTGGAGGCGATTCGACAGCCGCACCACCTCCTCGTACTCGGCCGCGGCCGCCGCGTAGTGGCCTGTTGCCTCGTGGGCGCTTGCCAGGTTGAGGTGGGCCTGGCGGTTGTTGGGCGCCAGGGCGACCGCATGGGACCAGAGCGTCACCGAGTTGCGCCAGACGCCGACCTGCTGCCACGTGAGCGGCAGCAGGGCGAGGACCCACACGGTGAGCACCACGCGCGCCACGCCCCGCCCCCGCCAGGGTCGGGCGGCCAGGCCTCCCAGGAAGATGGCCCAGCCCAGGCAGGCCAAGTAGGTGTAGCGATCTGCGGCGGCCTGGGGCCCGTTCTGGAAGATGCCCAGCACGGGCAGCAGCGTGACGACGTAGGCGACCGCGGCCGTCGTGAAGGCAGGCCAGCGGCGCCACCCGAGCCCCGCCAACCCCAGCAGGAGCGCCACCGCGCCGAAGTGGAACCACGTCACGGTGAAGTTGAGTTGGTAGAGGTGCAAGAGGGCGATGGGCATGACGCTCTTCCAGAGGTAGAAGGCGAGGCTCCATATGGACAGCACCGTGCGATAGAGCAGGCCCATCTCGGCGAGCGAGGGCGCGTTGCCGATGGTGGAAAGCGCAAGGAAGCCGACCGCCGCCGCGGCGAGGCCCAGGGCGAAGTAGGGTACCTTCTCGAGCCACACGGAGCGTCGTCGCCACCCGCGCTCACCGCCCAGCCGCCCGAGCGGATAGACATCGAGCGCGAGCAGCACAGCCGGCAGGCTTACCACGATGGACTTCGACAGGAGGGCGCCAGCGAAGAGCCCGACGGAGGTCCAGTAACATTTGGGCCTCGCGCGGTCGGCACCGTCCACGGCCTTCAGGTACGCGATCACGGCCAGCACGTAGAGGAGCCCGGACACGACATCGCGCCGCTCCGTGACCCACGCGACCGATTCGGCTCGGAGCGGATGGATGGCGAAGAGGAGCGTGGCCAGCGTGGCCCCGATCCTGAGGTCGCGGTCGGACGCGGCCGTCAACGCCAGCCTCAGGAGGCGGAGGCTCAGGAAATAGACCGCGAGGGCCGTCGCGGCATGGAAAAGGATGTTGGTTAGGTGATAGCCGGCCGGATTCATCCCCCAGAGCAAGTAGTCGAGCCCGAAGGTGATCCACGTCACCGGGATGTAGTGCCCCATGTGAAGCGTCGTGAACATCCAGCGGAGCTCGCGAAGGCCGAGCCCGCGATAGTGGGGATTGTCGACGTAGTTCCTGTCGTCGTCCCAGTTGAGGAACTCGTGGTGGAGGGCAGGCAGGAAGGTGGCGAGGGTGAGCGCCACGATCAGAACGGGAAATGCCCAGCGCGCCGGGCCGCAGCGACTCACGGCCGCGCGCTCCCGATCAGGAGGACCGGAGGCACCGCTTCCGCGTAGGTGTATCGGTCGGCTGCGATCTGGGACCCTTGTGAATCAGGCCAGCACCGGGTGCAGGAGAGCAATGTAGCCGACCCCCATGGCCAGGCGCGCGGGCCGGCGCCGTTGCCCTCCAGCGCCGCCAGAGGACGTGAGGATCTTCTCGGCGAGATGCTGGGAAGTGTAAGACTCCGGCTATGCGAATCGAGACCTGGCCGAGGTCGGCGTAGCTCTAGATCTGACATATGCAACTCATGCGACCGCCCTGCTCGACGACGACGCCCGGTCATTCCTGCCCAGTCATGATCGGCGCGGAAGAAAGGAACCCGGCAAGCTGCTTCGGGTCGACGTCGAGATCCTGCGGTGCGGCCGGGGAGCATCGCGTTGCCCGGCCGCACCGGCGTCGGCCGAGACTACGGCTTGATCTGGCCGCGAATCTCGCCGTTCGGGTGGGCAGCGCTGTGCACGTTGACGTAGAGTTTCCCGTCTTTGAACGCTTGGTAGTGGGCGTCCTGGAGTTTTGCGCCCGGTCCTACCGCCCAGCCATTTTCACCGTCCTTCGTCAGGGTGACGATCACTGGACCATTTTCCCCCGCCGGGGCCAGGTGGATGTGGGCGGCCGTGCCCTTGATTCCGGTGGTCGTGATCTTGCCGCTGATCGACTGGTCGGCCGCGACGGTAATCGTCCCGCTTCCGGTGGCGCTGGTCGTCACGGGGGGAACTTCCTGGCTGCCGCTGAGCGTCACCTTGACGTCAACGGCCCAGGCCACACCCACTCCCATCGCGACAACCGTCGCCATCACGCCAAACGATGCCCAAAGCGTACGCCTCATCGTGTGCCTCCTTTCGATAGTGGCTGACGATACTCCCTCGAGCAACCTCTGGACACCCACTATGGTTCCCAGAGCGAGCCTCGCGACAGTGAAGTTAGCACCGCGTGGGCTTGGCGGAAAGAGGTCTCGGCAAGAGTTCGATCGCGCGCACGGGATCGAGCGATGATATATCCGTGTATCATTCCCTCGCGCGACCTCGACCGAGGAGCCGTTCATGCGCATGGCTGATCTGCATGAACCGGACGTGCCGGGGACGGGGCGCGCGCGGGTGACGGCCGCCAGGGCGAGCCGATTACTGACGGAAACAGACCGGACCGTATCGGCTCGGCCCCCGGCGATTCACGGCTCGCGCCCCCGTGCCCACGGTGTCCTTCTTAGCCGCGACACCGGCCTGGTCCGGGCGACGGCCGGACTGAGTGATCTCTTGTACCTGCAGCACGTGATGGGTAACCGGACGGTGCAGGGCCTGCTCGTCGCCCGACAGCAAAGCACCGCCGAGGGGCCGCTGTCTCCCACCCAAGTTCGCGACGCGATCGCCTTTTACCGCGCCCAGCCCGCCCGCTATACACGGGACATCATCAAGGAGATTCAACAGGCGGTGGGCACCGACCCCACCGGCAGCATCAGCGCGGTCGACGTCCAGGCCGTAGCGAAGCGGCAGCAAGCTCTCAACGTGGACGCCGAGCCGAAGCTGAAGATCGACGGGATGGCCGGGCCACGCACGCTGCCGTCGATCTTCAAGTTCGGATTGTCCGAAGACGCCTCGGTGAGTGACTTCGCGAAAAAGGCGAAGGAGACGTTCGAGGCCAAAGACGGGAAGAGCGAGGAGGAGAAGGCGAAGAGTCTCGTGAGCGACCTCGTCAACAAGCGACTCGCGGCGTTGAACATTCCGCCCGTGGCCGTGGAGGTCGCCAATGACCTGGGCACGCGCGGGGCGTTCAGCTCCGGCGACTGGAAGCTGAAGCTCGATCGTCTACAGTTTCAGCCGGGAAAGTTCCACGACCTCAGGGACACCACGGCCACGATCTATCACGAGGCGCGCCACGCCGAACAGGACTTCCGCGTCGGACAACTGCTGGCCCGGCAGGGGAAGAGCGCCGAGCAGATCACGGCGATCACGGGGCTGAATGCGGATGTGGCAAAGAAGGCGGTGGACGCGAAAGGGGACATCACCGCCATGCAAGCCTTGATCGCCCAAGGCTGGTTCGACAGCCTGCACGGCGCGGCAGGCCTTGCCCGCCGTCGCCGCAACAGCGAGGAACTGCGCGCCGCGTTCACGGCGCGCGAAGCGGCTTGCGACGCGTTCAAGGCGGACCCGACGCCTCAGAACAAGGCCAAGCTCGACCTGGCCAAGGCACGCTTCGACAGAGCTGTCGCCGAACACGACGACCTCCCACACGAATTCGACGCCGAGCGCCTCGAGTCGAAGGTGGCCACACAATTTGGCGACCCGGAACAGCACGACGACCCCTGCCGGTAGCCTGGCGCCGGATTCTTGACCGCCAAAGTGGCACGGGCGGAGCTGGAAGCATTCAACCGGGACGTGTTCAAGTGGTTCAACACCAGCGGATCTCTAGCAGGATGCGGAAAAACCCGACATTTGATGGTCGAGTCGGAGGAAGGTTCGGCTACGATGCGCGTAACTCACACCCAGGAGGCGCGCATGCGGGGAGATGATCGCCACCAGGCCGACAGGGGGAGTTACCTGTCGCCCGAGCAGCGCGTGCCGGCGGACCATCCGCTGCGCCCGATCCGGGCGATGGTGGACACGATCCTGGTCGAGCTGTCCCCGGAGTTCGCCAAGCTCTATTCTCCGGTGGGGCGGCCGTCGATCCCGCCGGAGAAGCTGTTGCGGGCCCTCCTGCTGCAAGTCCTCTACAGCACGCGCAGCGAACGGCTGCTGATGGAGCAACTGGACTACAACCTGCTCTTCCGCTGGTTCGTCGGGCTGAACATGGATGACGCCGTCTGGGATGCCACGGTGTTCACGAAGAATCGGGAGCGCCTGCTGGCGGGGGACATCGCCCAGGCCTTCTTTACGCAGGTCCTGGCGCAGGCGCGACAGCGGCGCCTGCTGTCTGACGAGCACTTCACGGTCGACGGGACCCTGATCGAGGCCTGGGCGAGTCTCAAGAGCTTCAAGCAGACGGACGCGCCGAGTGGGTCCCCGCCGGACGATCCGGGGAATCCCACGGTGAACTTCCATGGCGAACAGCGCCGTAATGTCACTCACAGCTCGACCACCGACCCCGATGCACGGTTGTTTCGCAAAGCGAAGGGGCACGAAGCCAAGCTCGTCTACCAAGGACACGTGCTCATGGAGAATCGCCACGGCTTGGCCGTCGAGGGCTGCGTGACGCGGGCCAGTGGCTACGGCGAACGCGCGGCGGCGCTGGAGATGCTGGGCCACTGGGCGACAGCGGGGCGGATCACCGTGGGCGCCGACAAGGGCTATGACACTCGGGACTTCGTCGAGGCGCTCCGGCTGCTTCAGGTGACGCCGCACGTCGCCCAGAACACCTCGAATCGGTCGAGTGCGATCGATGCGCGCACCACGCGCCACGCCGGCTACGAGGTGAGCCAATGGACCCGCAAGCGCGTCGAAGAGATCTTCGGCTGGCTCAAGACCGTGGGGCTGCTGCGCAAGACGCGCCACAGGGGCCGCGCCCGGGTCAGTTGGATGTTCATCTTCGGCTTGGCGGCGTACAACCTGGTCCGCATCCGCAACCTGGCCGAGACCCCAGGATGATCGATAGCCTGGTGCCGCACCGCCGGCGCCGCGTCGAGTGGCGACGACCAGAGCGGAGGCAGCAGGCCTCCGCGGATCTGGGCAACAGGTTTGAGACAGTGAACTTGTCCTCTTCACTTGGTTCTTCCGCAGCCTGCTAGAGCGCCCGCGCGCGGCGAGGGCCCATGCCTGATCTGCTATTCGTGGGCGACGTGCAAGGTTGCGCACAGGAGCTGCGCGACCTCCTCGCCACCGCGGGCTTCGATCCGGGTCGCCATCGCCTCGCCTTCTGCGGCGATCTCATCAACCGCGGGCCCGACAGTGTGGGCGTCCTCGAGCTGGCACGCCGGATGGACGCCCTCGCCGTGATCGGAAACCACGAGGTCGCGCTGCTCGAGGGCCGCCCATCGCCCACGCTCGATCAGGTGCGCCGGCAGCTGGGCTCCTCGCTCGAGCAGTGGATCGGCTGGCTGCGCTCGCTGCCCACGTTCATTCGGGGCGACGGCTACATCCTCGTGCACGCGGGTATCGTGCCCGGCAAGCAGCCGGAGGAATGCACGCGCGAGGAGCTCACCGAGCTGCGCACGGTGAACGGCGAGCCCTGGTTCCACTTCTGGCACGGGCCCGAGGTCGTCGTTTTCGGGCACTGGGCTCACCGGGGCCGGGTCGACCTTCCTTATTGCAAGGGCCTCGACACCGGGTGCGTCTACGGGGGACAGCTCACCGGCCTCTGGTGGCCCCGCCTAGAGTGGGTCTCGGTGCCTGCCCGGCGCCCCTGGTTTCGGCGCGGGGAATCCTAAGGTCGGTTTCGGGGCGGGCCTTGTCATCCCGCTCTCATGTGTGACACTTTGATGCGATGAAGGTCCGCAAGGCCGTGATTCCGGTGGCGGGACTGGGCACTCGCTTCCTGCCCGCCACGAAAACCATCCCCAAAGAAATGCTCCCGATCGTCGACAAGCCGACGCTTCTCTACATCATGGAGGAGATCGTCGCCGCCGACATCTCTGAGGTCGTGCTGATCGCGGGCCGCGGCAAGAGCGCCATCGAGGATTTCTTCGACACCTCCTATGAGGTGGAAGACACGCTGGAAAAGGCCGGGCGGACGGAGCTCCTGAAGCCTGTGCACGAGATCATCCAGAAGCTGAAGGTGGTCAGCATTCGCCAACACGTGGCCTTGGGGCTGGGCCACGCCGTCCTGTGCGCCGAGCCGGCCATCGGGCGGGAGCCTTTTGCCGTCCTCCTGGGCGACGAGATCATGATCGCCAAGCCGGGCCGCCCGTCGGGAATTGCCCAGCTCACGCGCATCTACGAAGAGACGAACCAGTCGACGGTCGCGGTGATGGAAGTGGCGGAGAGCGAGGTGAGCAAGTACGGGATGGTCAAGGTAAGCGAGAAGGGGCCCAACCTGTGGGCGGTGCACGACCTGGTCGAGAAGCCAGAAATCGGCCAGGCCCCCAGCCGCTTCGCTCTTCCCGGACGCTACGTCTTCGCGGGCGAGATCTTCGACGATCTACGCCACACTCGACCAGGGCGCGGAGGCGAGATCCAGTTGACCGACGCCATGAACAAGCTGGCGCGCCGCGCGGGTATGCTCGCCACGGTGATCGATGCCCAGCGCTTCGACGCCGGCGACAAGCTCGGCTACCTGATGGCCAACGTGGAGCTCGGTCTCCGCCATCCGCAGATCGGCACCGCCTTCGCACAGTATCTGAGACAACGCCTCGGCGGGACGTGATGTCCCTGGCCGTCGGCGCTTACTTCTTCCTGATCGCCTTCGTCCTCGCTCACCTCGAGATCCAGATCGAGGGCCCGCATGGCTGGGCGGAGAAGCTTCCCACGTGGCGGTGGGACAGCCGCGCCGTCCGGCGCTGGTTCGGGAAGCCCGTGACGGGATACCACCTCTGCCTGGTGACGTTGATCCTCCTCTTCGTGCACGTGCCGCAGCTCTACGGCGGCTCCTGGGAGCGCGAGGCAGACCTGCTCGCGATGTTCTTCCTGCTCACCGTCACGTGGGATTTTCTGTGGTTCGCGTGCAACCGCCACTTCGGCGTGGGTCGATTCCGTAAGGGCCATATCTGGTGGTTTCCCACCTGGACGCTCGGCGTTCCCCGGCCCTACCTGCTGATGATTGCCCTCTCTCTTTGCGCGGGCCTCGCCCCCGCGCTGTGGACGGGGGCCTGGGCGGAGCGCGCCCAGCAGTGGGGCATGGTCTTCTGCGAGCTGCTCGCCTTGACCGTCATCGTGACGGGCATCACCCTCCGTCCGCGGGGCCGCGAGTCCAAGGCTCGAGCGGTTCAGGGTGTGGCGAAGATCAAACCAAAGTAGCTCGGGCGGGGCCTCGCCTGCCTCGCTACGACAGGTGGAGCCAGCGACGAAGCTTGTGGACGGGACGCTCGTGGCCGGTGCTCGCCGACTCGTCCCTATCGCTGAAGACGACCCCCTGTTGCCTCGCCTTCATGCCCGGCACGAGCTCGGCGAGACCTGCCTGCAGGGCGTGGGCGGCATCTCCGATGAGCTCGCCGAGATCGGCGACGAATCCGTGAGGCGGCGGCCCGCTCCAGTCGACGTAACGATATTCGTGGGCCACGTGGCCCTGATGCTCTTCACGCCAGCATTTCTCGCAGAGGTGCGTGCGACACGACTCGCAATAGAGCACCGCCAGGTGATCCGGGTCGTGCGAGCAACACATGACAGGTGCGGGAAGATGACGCCTGATCGACTGCACGGTGAGCTCCACCCCATCGGTCGCTCGCAAGAGGGCCCCGAGCTCGCTCGCCCGGTCGCGGATCTGTGGACGCCGGCAGGCATCGAACGCTGCGGTGAGTGACTCCGCGTTGACGCGGCGGATGGGAATCGGCCCCGGCCCCGCCCCCGCGGCCGCGACGATGCGCCCCCAGAAGAACTGATCGCCGAAGAACGGCACCACGACGGTGGGAAGCCCGGCCCGCAGACCGGCGGACGTAGTCCCCGCTCCGCCGTGATGACAGACGGCCCGGCAGTGCTGGAACAGCCAGTCGTGCGGAGTATCGCCGATCACGAAGACGTTCGGGGGGAGAGTGCCCCCGCCGAGGTGGGCCCATCCTTCAGCCACGATGCCGCGCGACCCCGCTCGCTCCAGTGCCGTGAAGATGGTGCGGGTGAGGCCGACAGGGTCCTGGGCGACCACGGAGCCGAACCCCACGTAGATCGGCGGCTCGCCCGCCGCGAGGAAGTCGAGCAAGGCCTGTGGCGGCTCGTAGGTCTGGGCTTGCTCGTACTGGATGAAGTTGGCGAGGTCGATGTGCGGGCCCCAGTCTTCCGGCTTGGGCACGAGACTTTCCGGCCAGAGGTAGGTGAAGGGAACTTCGTGATCCTCCAGCAGTGCGGCGCCGTCGGTGAGGGTGAGGGGCGGCAGCTTCAAGGTCTTCTTGCGAAACTCGTCGACGAGGTCGTTGATGCCCGTCCACACGATCAGGTCGATGACGCCGTAGGAGAAGAAGTTCTCCACGGGGCGATGCACGCTGGGATCGATCTGAGCGAATGGATGCGGGAAGCTGCGCGTGGCGCTCCACGGCATGGTGAAGATCATATGGAGCGGGATATGCAGGGCCTCGGCGCAGTGAATGTGGCCGTAGCTCGGCGGGTTGGCGACGATGAGATCGGCCCGGAACGGCCGCGCCCCGGGCTGCTCGGGATCCGCCTCCGTGCATGCCCGCCACGTCGAGGCGAGGATCTCGGCGATCATCGCGCGCTTCTTGGGCACGTCCTCCCAGAGCTGATCGAGTCGGTTGGGAATGATGCTGCCGCCCGTCTTGACGATGTACTCCATCATCTCGTGCGGGTTGCCCCCGAGCGGATAGAACTCGAGCCCAGCCTTCTCGACCAAGGGGCGGAACTCGCGATGCGTGGCGATGCGCACGCGGTGCCGCTCCGCCAGCCGGCGACCGATGGGAATGAAGGGCTGAATGTCCCCGCGCGAACCCACCACCATGATCACGATGGACACGGGCGGCACGGGAGGCACCTCGGCCGGCTCGGCGGGGGCGGCGGCTGCGATCTCGCTGGTGTGGGCGGCGAGCCAGGAGGGACCATGGGCAAAGCATCGCGCCGAGTGGTCGAAGTCAATTTTGAGCGCACCCCCCGCTCCCGCCGAAACGGTGTTGACCCCACGCACCGCCGCGGCTCGGAGGCGCCGACTGTGAAGCCGCCGCCGCATGAACGCGGCAGCGAAGGCATCCACGAAGCCCTGCTTCTCGGGTTCAGCCACCTCGCGGTCCTTTCAGGCTGCTCGCCAGCCGTGCCATAGCGATAATCCATCGTCGAGGAACGGGACGTTCTTCTCGACGGCCTCGCCTCCGATGCGCGGCCTGGTCATGTGTACGAACGCACGCGGCGGGGACGGGACGGAGAGTGCAGCGGTGCCGCATGGTATGATCCGACGGGCAATCCTCGCGGCAAAGGAGCGCGAGCCATTCTGACCTTCTCCATCACGGTCGATATCGACGTGTCTGGCCCGATACAGCACGGGCCGACCGCATCCTGCGGCGATCTTGCCCGAGTCCCTGAGTGCAGTCAAGGGGTTACGGCCGCCGTAAGCCAGAGGCGGTGATATTGAAGGAACCCGCGCGATTGATCCAGTCCGCGCCCTCCCCTCCTGCCCAAACGACCAGCCCGGAGCGTACGTAGGCCCGAGCTCGTTCTCTGCCAAGATTCTTGAGGACACCTCCCACGGACCGCCGCCGTTCATCCATGGACCGCATCGCCCCGGGGCTTCGACAGCTCCTCGCCTACCAGCGCGAGTGGCTGCGTGCCGATCTGGTCGCGGGCGTCTCCGTGGCCGCCGTGGCCGTCCCTACCGCGATCGCCTATGCGCAGCTCATCGGCTTCGAGCCCGTCGTCGGCCTCTACGCAGCCATCCTTCCGCTGGTGGCGTATGCGCTGTTCGGCACCTCGCCCCAGCTCATCGTGAATCCCGATGCCGCCACCTGCGCCGTGTTCGCCGCCACCGTGCTGCCGCTCGCAAGGAGCGACCCGAGCACCCTTCCGTCCCTGTCCGTCGCCCTCTCGGTGATCACGGGGCTGGTGTGCATCGCCGCGGGACTCCTGCGGCTCGGCTTCGTCGCCGACTTTCTCGCCAAGCCTATCCTGGTCGGATACCTGAATGGCGTGGCCATCAGCATCTTCCTGGGCCAGGTGGGCAAGGTGTTCGGCTTTGCCATGAGCGCTCGCGGCATCACCCTTCGACTCTTCGAGTTCGCCCAGAAGCTTCCGCAGACTCACCTGCCCACGCTCGCCGTCGGGGTGCTCACGCTACTGGTCATCTTGGCCACCAAGCGCTGGTCGCCTCGCGCCCCTGCGCCTTTGCTTGCCATCGTTGCCGCGGTGCTGGTCGCCTCCAGCCTGGGCCTAGAGGATCGCGGTGTGGCGGTGGTGGGCAAGTTGCCGGCTGGGCTCCCCCACGTGACGTGGCCGCACTTCGACATGGCGCTCCTGACCCCTCTCATCGGAGGGGCCCTGGGCCTGGCCCTGATGAGCTTCAGCAGCGGCATGGTCACCGCGCGGAGCTTTGCCGCGCGGAACCACTACGATATCGACGTCGATCAGGAGTTCATCGCGCTGGGCGCCTGCCAGATCGCCGCCGGCGTGTCGCAGGGATTCGCGGTCACCGGCGCCGACTCGCGGACGGCCGTCAACGATGCCATGGGCGGCAAGAGCCAGA
>Ga0306921_10003843_pt1 | contig 15297 bp, 14 predicted proteins | sample sta12Cox44000080_FD_203760 | JGI IMG/M metagenome (GOLD analysis project Ga0306921, IMG submission 203760) | Lab enrichment of tropical soil microbial communities from Luquillo Experimental Forest, Puerto Rico - statoxic.12C.oxic.44.000.080 (v2)... | ecosystem: Environmental > Terrestrial >...
TCGCAAACGTACGCCGCAACCGGCAGTGTCATTGCGCTTCCGGGGTCTCGCACAGAAGGTGTCAGCAATAATCGCAAAAACCAGAAGCAGGCCGCTCACCAGGGTCTGTCGAAAAAGGGCGGAATCTTTTAATTCTATTTATAGTCCAGTAAGTCTCCGCGGCTTTGAGAGGAGTGACCCTATGGATTCCCCGGCACTGGGTCTCGGATACGGCGGCCCTAGAGCTTCGTCCACGGTAGGACTTGTCCTGTTGGATCATGCGGGGATACCAATATATTTCAACCCAGAGGCGGTGCGGATCTTGACCTATCCTCGCGATCGCGGGAATGTCAATGACCTCGGGAAATCCCTTCGCGACCAAATTCAGTCGATCTTTCGCAGCCGAAGCAGTGTGGGGCAGACCGACCTCACGTCGCAATTCCGTTCGGGCCGTCGGCACTATATTTGTCGTAGTTTTCCGCTCATGCGCGCCTCCCGAAACCCCTTGTCCTCCGTGACTGCGGTTCTGCTCGAACGCGCGGCATTGCAGACGTTTGGTGTCCCCGCGGCCGCTCGACGGTTTCGACTGACGGAGCGCGAGCATCAGACGGTGACCTTGTTGATGGACGGCCTCACCAGCAAAGAGATTGCGGTTCGGATGAATGTGACTCCCAACACGGTAAAGACCTTCGTGCGCCTGATCATGAGCAAGATGGCCGTTTCGACACGCTCGGGAATCGTCGGGAAAATCTTTGCAGCCTAGCTTTGCTCCCGCAATAAAAGCTCCCTGCGGGTTACTTTGTTTGGACGATAGACCGGATCTAGAGATCCCGGCATACTCGGGCGCAATGGAGCCGCCGCGGGAACTCGAATACCGCAGTAGCGCGCGATACGCAGCGAGATACAGAGTTACAGCGCAACAAATCTCCCACCCAGGAATTTGCCCCCATAAAGCAGACCTCGTTCAAGGTGAGCTTCGGAACATCAGCCGTGGAGGGTTCTGCATGGTTTCCGAACATGCATGCGACGTCTCCACTGTCGTGCGGTGTGAAATCGTCCTCTCGGATCTTGCCGTTGGAGTCCCGACACTGGCGCAGGTGCGTTGGAGTCGACAATTCGCGCCGTCCGAATTCGTCACCGGACTGCAATTCCTTCTTGAATAGTTGTCCCGCAAAAATCTCGACGCAGTTCCCGATGTTGTGTCCGTGAAATGAATTCATCCTTTGGCACTACCCCCTTGGCGGTATTCCCTCTGGAGGATAGAAAAGCGCCAAAAACGGAGAGATGATCCTGCCCCGTCGCGGATGGCCAAGTTTGGCAAGTCTAAAGCCATGCCGCAAACGAAAACACACTCGGGAAATCCATGAGCCCAGCCCACCCTAAGGCGATCGTCAACCCACCGCGCCAAACAGGGTTAGATCCGCGCGCCAGATAGGCCAGCGCGGCAATTGGGGACACGGGAGTTTCAGGTATTGAGCGCGAAAGAACTTCGCGCGCAGAGAAGGAGGAAGATGTCGATGACGAATTCAAATAGACAAGTGCTCCTGACGCTCGCACTTCCTTTCGTTATGTTGTGCGCGAGCTCGTCGGCTGGCGCCCAGGTGAGCGGGTCGGACGTCCAGACGTTTGCAACTTCGGTTCAAAACTTGATCAGCTTTCTGCAGACCACGGCTGCCAACGATCCCAATACGCAGGCGCTCGTAAACAACCTGCAGACAGCCATAAGCAATTTGACAGCAACACAACTCGCTCAGGTCGCCAGCAACTACAACGTCGCGGCTTTCAGTAACGCAGTCAACACTCTGGTAACTACACAGCCAGCCACTCGAAATATGCCGCCGACGGACCCGCCGGCGAACCTTTTCAATCCAAACTTTTTGATCTGTCAGCTTGCACAGAATGTGGGCGTCCCTGTGCCTTCCGATCCGGGAACCATTAAGGCCCTGGATTTGAGCATTTTCATTGCTGAAGAGGCTGCGACAGAAGCAGACAGGCTATGCAATGCAGTGGTCGCCCCGGGAACGACCGTACCCCAATGCGCAATTGCAACGGTTTTGGATCTTATCGAAGAGGGTTTGGAAAGAGCGCGGGACATACTGACCTTTTGCGACCCCGTCGTAAGAACCGCGGAGATTGAAGCTGCTTGGCAGAACACTATTACGACCGATGTGGATCTGGCTAACCACGACACCAATATCACCAACCGTCTGACAGCTCTGGCGAACCAACTCACGCAAGTCGACTCCGACGTGATCAATCACACCACGGGCACCAACACCAACCTGGGCGCTAGCCTCTCAGCGGTAGATTTGGACCTGAACAATCGCATTTCTGGCGTTGACACAGACTTGAACAACCACATCACAGGAATCGATACCGATTTGAATACACACCTGGTGGGCGTTGACGCGGATGTGCTGAATCGCGCCACGCAAATTGACAACGAGATCGGATCATTCCAGAGCCTGGACCTGCGTCTAAAAATCGAAAACGCCTTGGCCGCGGGTCTGGTAATCGGACTCCTTGAAGTCCCCACAGCCGAAGGCGGCTACCTGGATCTGGTTCGTTCCATTGTCGTCGACACCATCAACAAAGTCCTCGCGTCAGGGGGGACCGTTGGAACTGCCTCGAAATCGCTGACCGCTGGTGATACGGCCAAGGCCTCCGGGCAATTCAAGACTGCCTATTCCGACTACATGAGCGCCTACCAGGCTGCCGCCCACTAATCGCTGCATTCAACACAGACTCGATTCGTGAAGCGGACAAGGAGAATCCCATGAATACGATAAACAGGGTAAGCACAGCTTGGCAGGAGCATCTCGAGTCGATGGCGCTCCCCTCCTTTCTGCTGCTTGCAATCGCTTCCTTGGCAACCCAAATTTGTCAGGCACAGTTGGCGCTACCCGTCCCCTATATCGAACAACTCCAACCGCCGGGCCAGGCACCGGGCAGCCCAGGCATCAGTTTCACGATCACTGGCACGGGCTTTGTGCCAGCGGGGAATCCCAACTTTTCTGCTTCCGTCGTCTTTAATAACGGTGTCGCGATGACCGGCTCGGCTGGCTCGACAGACTGCACTCTCAACATCCTGCCTAACGGGTTGAGTTCACAGTGTAAGGTTACGGTCACTGATGCATTTTTGCCCGTCACTTCCGTTGTGACCGTGCACAACCCATTTCCCACAGCGAGCCCACAGCCTCCCGACCTCGTTTCCAATGCCGTCTTCCTTCCTTTACACGCAGGCCCTACGACTGTTTCTTTCGGGACGTTACCCACATCTGGTGCGAATGCCTGTTTAGGTGTGTCCGGCGATTCGCCCGCATCCATCGGAGTAGGGGACTTTAATAGCGATGGTTTCTTGGATCTGGTCGTGAGCGATTCGGTACACGACGCCTTTCATCTTTGTCTCGGACACGGCGATGGAACCTTCACAGACGCGGGGGCATTCCCTACCGGACACAATCCACAAGGACTAGCCGTCGGAGATTTCAACAACGATGGGAATTTAGACGTGGTGGTCGCTAACCAGAATGACAACAACGTCCAAGTCTTCCTCGGTGACGGACACGGTAGCTTCGCCGCGCCAGGGACCAAGTATTCTCTGTTCGGTGGCGTTGGGCCCATCGCCGTGGTGGTGGCAGACTTTGATGGCGACGGAAGTCTCGACTTGGCGGTCGTTAACCAGGTAGACGGCACAAACTGCCCGGCGGGCTCACCAGATATCACGAAGGGAAACGGTTCGATTACCTTCCTTCAGGGAAATGTTAATAAGACTTCAGGTGAACCAGACGGGACCTTCAGTCAAGCACAGACTACTCAGACTATTAATATTGGCGCCGGACCTATAACCACTCAGACCAATTTTGCGCCAAAGTGCCTTTCGGTTCCCGCCACCGCGGTAGCGGTGGGGGATTTCCACGGAAAGGGAAACCTCGATCTTGTCGTTAACAATGGGACGACAGTGAGTTCGGGTTGTCCTCCCGGAGATGGAACCGTAAGCCTGCTTACCAACACCTCGTTTCCCCTTGGCGTCTTGTTCGGCACACTAGCCGGTGGTTTTATCATCTCCGATCCTCAGCCTTTCTGCGCGGGTAAGAGTCCGCGGGGGTTAGCCGTCGGGGACTTCAACGGCGATGGGAAATTGGATTTAGCCGTGGCGGAGTTCGGTGACAATGCGGTCACAATTTTTGTTGGCAATGGTGATGGCACATTCCAATCCGCGCCGAATAGTTTTGGGCTTGGTTCGGGCGGCCTGGGGCCGGCCGCGTTGGCCGTCGGCGACTTCAACTCGGACGGCATAATAGACCTAGCCGTTGTCGATCAAGGCAGCAGCGGAGTAACCATCCTGCAGGGACAATCCAACGGAGCTTCTCCGCCGGTCGGAACCGGTGTGCTCGCTGCAGCTCCAGGATCACCGTTTTCTACTCTCGATTCCGTCAACGCCGGCCAGGGACCGGCTGCGCTGGTTGTGGCCGACTTCAACGCGGATGGAAGGCTCGACGTGGCGACTGCAGATAATACCGATGGCCGCGTTAGCATTCTCCTGCAGGGCGTGAACCTGACCATATCGCCTGCAAATTTGGACTTCTCCAACACGAATCCTCCAACTACAGCCAGCCTCCCGCCGGGCCAGCCCATTGGTGTGACCAGCAGCGCGATGACAATAACAGTGACCAACAACGGTAGCATCACTCTGGCAATCGACAGTTTTCAAGTAAGCCCAGCAAGTCCTAACCCCTTCGACTTTGCCATCGACAAGATGACCACCACATGTAGCGCAACAGTGACGGTGCTTTCGACGGGCCAGGCTTGCGTGATTGGCGTGACGTTCACACCCGCAGACGTCGGGCTTCGTCAAGCGGTCGTGCAAATCGTTTCAGGCAACGGCACAGTGACGGTTGCGCAGTCCGTGCCGGTGGATGGGATTGGGCTTGCTAACCCGATTCAGTTGGGACCGGCGAGCCTCAATTTCGGCTCGGAGTGCGTAACTGGACTCGCCGGCGTCGCACCGGGCTGTTCGCCTCCCACGACCGTTTCGGTGACCAGCTGTCCCAGTCCGATGTCTGCTTTCGTGATGTGTGTCACCCTTCAGAATACGGGAACGAATGCGCTGACCATTTCCTCTAACGTCACAGACAGCGACTCGACTCAATTCCCCGAGAATGATAACTGCCGAGGCACAACACTGGCTCCAAACGCTACGTGCTCGATTGCCGTCGGGTTCGCGCCCACTTCCTCGGGGCCACAGACCGCACAGATCGTCGTGCCAGCGAGCATTCCCGGAGGTGTTAACTTCTCACAGACTCTGCCCCTCGCTGGAGATGGCCTTGCTCCCGTGGTCGCCCTGTCTAGTCCACCGTTGACGTTCCCCAACCAACAGGTGGGTACTCAGAGCGCAGTCGAAACGGTTACATTGTCCAACATCGGTACTCTTGCCTTGAACTTGAACGGCATTTCAATCAACCAGGCACGCCCAGATTTCCAGATCGTTGCCGGAGCCGGCGGTGCGATGGACTGCGCAAACTATGTCTCTCCCAAACCTCCCCTTCCAGTGAGCGGGAGTTGCATCGTGGGAACCATGTTCAATCCAACCTTCGTTCCGAGTCCCGGGCTAGCTTCGCGCACCGCTACACTCATGTTCTCAGACGACAACAACGGAAAGGCCAGTAGCGGTCAGAACGTACCCATGAGTGGGACCGCGACATTCCCCTTGGTGAGCCTGTCGACCGCATCTCTGGGGCTCGGCGGTGCGCCGGTCACGACCAAAAGCGCGCCGGTGTCCTTTACGCTTGCGAATGTGGGGACTGCGCCCCTTTCCTTGTACGGTATCGCCGACAGCGACGCGGCTGAATTCATCGAGAGCGACAACTGTCCGCGCGCGCCGATGCCACCGGCGATACCTGGAGTGTCGCAGCAGCTCCCGGTCAACACTTTCTGCACCATTACGGTGGTGTTTGCGCCCTCGGCATTGGTTGGACCGCGCAACGCTACCCTGACTTTCAGCGACGACAATTTCGGCTCGTATAACACGTCTGCCTTAACTCAAGTAGTGAACCTGACCGGCACGGGCACGGACTTCACGCTCACCACCAGCCCTCCGTCCATAACGATTTCTCCGAGCAAGACCGCAACCTATACAATCTCAGTGCATCCCATCGACGGGTTCAATAACCCTGTGTCATTCACCTGCGCCGGAGGGCCGCCACACTCGAATTGCTTCATATCCGGTATGTCGAATGGTTCCGCATCGGTGATTCTATCCACGTCCCAAGGCGTGAACCACGGCACCTTTACGCTGACGTTCACGGCCACGTACACAGCAACGCCGCCGGCTTCGGGCACGCTCTCGCACTCAACCACGGCAAATTTGACGGTTAAGTAGCTAACCGGGCTCGGCTCCCCGGATGTTCGGCGCAGGACTTCCGGGGAGCCTTACCTGCGATGGAAGTCCGCTCTTCCTGCACCGGAGTGGTGCACTGAAAGCCACGGCGTCCTAAAAGCCGGACGACAAATGCACAGGAATCTTGTTCACTCAGGAGGAGAACTTATGAAGCGATTCGCTAGGGCCCTGGTTGTAATGCTCGGTCTTGCTGTTCTCGTGTCCGTCGTATCTCTGGTTCCGCAGAAACCGGCGGCAGGTGCGAACGGTGCGCCGGTCAGCATCATGAGCCCGATTCCTCTGCCGGTCACGGGCAACATCAATGCCACTGTTAACGGCATCGTGGGCATCAACGGTACGCCGAACGTGAACGTAGCCAACACTCCCAACATAAACATCGGAAGCCTTCCGGCTGTGCAACTGGGTTCCGGCAGTACCGTCGGCATCAACGGTCCCGTACAGGTCGGCAACGATTCAGCGAATCCAGCCATGGTGCGTGATGTCGATAATCCCGCTCGCCAACCTTTTCAGAAGACGATTTGTATTGCTTTCGGCTCATTCAGTCTGCAGTGTGCTGGATTGGGACTCGGCTTGGGCTTTCAAGTCCCAGCCACGCAGCGACTCGTTATTGAGCAGGTGTCCGGGAATTGCGAGCAAGGAGCGGGATCCCCTGTCGGAACTGTGCCGCTGCGCACTCAGGTTGGCTCTGACTTCGTCGATCACTTCTTCCCTTTGCAGCCCAGCCCGATTTTCGCGGCACCCACCGCGGTCTATAGTTCGTCCTTTAATCACGTTACGCGAATCTACGCCGACCCCAATTCGGGTGTAGGTTTCAATGGCTTGCAATTTGCAGCGTTCGGGACCGGAACCGATGCCCTATGCAAGGTGGGTGTCTCCGGATACCTGCTGAACCCATAGAGGACTTATCGTCGCCGACGCATTGCGTCCGTGGCATTCCCACCGCTGGGCTGTGGTCACGGTGGTTTGAAATGGGATCAGGTTGAACCTCTAATGAGGCGGTATCTCGAAAGTTTGGCTGGTATCGAGGGAAAGCTTCTGAGGCAACCAGTCAATTTCCGAAGAGTGGTGACAAGACAAGTGCTGATTCCGGGCAGCGCAATCTGTGGGAATGAATAAAATGTTTGGCTCCCAAAGCGCAGCGTCAAGGTTCGGACGCGTTCCGAGGCAAAATTCGCAACGACGATGAAACAGTGTTGGTGTTGCGGCGCGAGAAAGAATCTCGTTTTTTAATGTTGGGCGAGGTCGCACATAGCTACACGTTCAGCCGGCTGCTGAGGTCGATGAAGCGCAAGCGAGCCAAAACTCAACAGCATCGCGCGAGCATGCCGCGTCCAGAAAACTCGTGAGTGCTCCCTTTAGCGCCTTTTGAATGTGAAACTTTTGCCATTCAAAGGAGTATTCGATATGAAAAATGGAGCAAAGTTCATTGCGGCGATATCTCTGGCGCTCGTCGCTGCCATCACGGCATTCGCACGGCAACAAACCCTCAAGGGAACGTTGACTGATTCCATGTGCGGCGCTTCGCACATGGCCAAGGACAAAACGCCTGCCGAATGCACGCGCCTCTGCGTGAAAGGCGGCATGAAGTACGCGCTCGCAGTAGAAAAGAAGGTGTACATCTTGGAAGGATACGAAACGGAACTTTCGAAACTTGCCGGCCAGAAGGTCACAGTCAAGGGAACTCTGAAGGCTGATACCATCACCGTTGAATCTGTCCTTCAGGCTCATTGAGCTCGGGCGAGATTGTTCCAGTTGTGGCGCGACGTCAAGAAAGGAGTAAGCCTTCGGTAACGCAATATTCCTATCTCCGAGTCGGTTGATGAAACATCAAATTACTCAAAGCCAGGAAATACGACAGCCGTGCGGAGTACGGGCGAGATCGGGAGTTGGACATGGATGGAATGGCACATCACGATCACATGCAGATGGCTGACGGGCATGGTGCGCACGACCGCCACGCGGGCCATTCGGTGGCCATGTTTCGCGACAAGTTTTGGCTCAGTTTCGCGCTCACGATTCCCGTGGTTTTCTTGTCAGACGACGTCCAGCATTGGCTTGGATACACTCTTCCTTCCTTTCCCGGCTCAACTCTGCTCGTACCCCTACTCGGAACGATCATTTTCTTCTACGGCGGTTTGGTCTTTATCCGCGGAGCGTGGAACGAGATTGCCGACCATAAGCCCGGCATGATGACTCTCATCAGCTTGGGAATAGCCGTTGCCTTCGCTACGTCGCTGGCAGGAACGTTTGGTCTCCTCAAAATCGAAGTTTGGTGGGAGCTCGCAACGCTAACGACGATCATGATCCTCGGCCACTGGTTGGAAATGCGCGCGGTTTCTCAGGCTCGCGGTGCGCTCAACGCGCTCGCCGCCTTGCTGCCGGACACGGCGGAACGCGTGGTAGGCCAAGAGACTGAAACCGTGCGTCTTTCGGAATTGAAAGTGGACGACGTTGCTCTCGTGAGACCTGGTACCAGAGTGCCGGCAGACGGGACGGTCATCGAAGGCGCTGCGGACATTGACGAGTCCATGATCACTGGCGAATCTCGATCTGTTTGGAAGACACTGGGTGCCACAGTCGTTGCGGGTACGGTTGCAAGTGGTGGAAGTCTGCGAGTGCGTATCATCGCAGTTGGCGAGCAGACTGCTCTATCCGGCATCATGCGGCTTGTCGCCGCAGCGCAGGCTTCCGGTTCTCGCACGCAGGCCATTGCCGACCGTGCCGCGGCATTGCTCTTTTATGTAGCGGTTGTGGCCGGCGCGATCACGCTGACGTATTGGTGGTTTGCCGGGGACAAGGAACATGCCCTGACCCGGACGGCTACCGTGCTTATCATCGCTTGCCCTCACGCACTGGGCCTGGCGATTCCCCTCGTAATTGCAATCTCGACTTCACTCGGCGCGAAGAATGGTCTTCTGGTGAAAGACAGACTCGCGCTCGAAGGCGCCCGCGATCTGGATGTGGTCGTCTTCGATAAGACCGGGACGCTAACGCGCGGTGCTCCTGCTTTGTCCGGCTTAGTCGTCGCGGCGAGCGTCCGCGAGGATGAATTATTTGCGCGTGCCGCTGCCGTTGAAGGTGACTCAGAACACCCACTCGCCAAAGTCATAGTCGCGGAAGCCAAACGACGCCGTATCACCCCACTGGCTGCGAGTCAGTTCGAAGCGCTGCCCGGTCGCGGCGCGCAGGCGATGGTAGATGGCGAAAGCGTTGCGGTCGGCGGTCCGCGTCTGTTGAGCGAACGGAACGTGACGGTCCCAGTGGAGCTCGAAAAAGCGACCGCGGCGTGGGCTGTCGAAGGCAAAACGGTGCTTTTTGTAGTTTCGCAAAACCGCTTGCTCGGTGCGTTTGCGGTGGAAGACGAAATTCGACCGGAGTCGAAAGAAGCAGTGGAAGAGCTTCATCGGCTGGGAATGCGCGTCGCCATGATCACGGGCGATTCCAAGACGGTAGCGGAGTCGGTCGCACGACGGCTGGGTATCGATGAGGTAGCCGCCGAGGTGCTACCGGCGGACAAAGCTTCTGCCATCGAACGGTTTCAATCGGGAGGAAAGCGCGTCGCGATGGTGGGCGATGGCGTCAATGACGCGCCTGCACTCGCCACCGCGAACGTTGGAATCGCCATCGGCGCGGGCACCGATGTTGCTGTGGAGTCCGCAGGAATTGTTCTGGTACGCAGCGATCCGCGCGATGTGGTCGGAGCCATCGAACTGTCCCGCGCGGCGTATCGCAAGATGATTCAGAACCTGGTGTGGGCTACGGCTTACAATTTGGTCGCGATACCCGTCGCCGCAGGGCTGTTCCTTCGATGGGGAGTGGAACTCCCGATGAGCGTCGGAGCCGTTGCCATGAGTTTGTCGACGCTGATCGTAGCCGTAAACGCCCAACTTTTGCGGTCCGTCAAGCTAGGGCGAGACGCTCTTCCGGAAACTGTACCCGCTCAGAAAACGGCGAGTGCCTCGGCTTGAGCATCGTCCCCAGATGTCCACGACCCGAGGCTCCCGACGCCACCTTTCCGTTTCGAGCGACTTCAGTCAAACGAGATAGAACGTTTTTCCACTTGACCCTGGAATCGACTCCAGGGTTTAAACTCTCCGTGAGGAAACGATTTATGCGATCCGGACAACTGGCTCAGAGAACCGGAGTCAGCACCGATACTCTGCGGCACTATGAGCGCCTTAGTTTGTTGCCCAAACCGCCGCGCACCACGGGGAACTATCGAAGCTATCCACCGGAATCAAAAGAGCGTGTCGAACTCGTTCAACGCGCTCTCGGCATCGGATTTTCTCTTCCAGAAGTCAAAACCATCCTTATCGCGCGCGACCGGGGCGATGCGCCTTGTCGTCGTGTGCGGGAATTGCTGGATTCCAAAATCGCCGAGCTGAACATTCAAATCACCGATCTCCTCCGACTTCGCCGCCAACTGAATCGGCTCGCGAAAGACTGGGACAACCGGCTTCGAGCTACTAAAAAAGGCGAACGCGCTCATTTACTCGCAAGCATGCAACAGAAATTCGGAAGCATATTTTCTCGACGACCAATCGGGAATCGCAAAGGACGGTAAACGTATGCGGTCCTTAAGCCTCCAAGTGATTCCGAATTAGCCGCCTTGGCGAACTTGGCCTTCACGCGGCAACCTTGTCAACAGTTTTATTAACCCCAAGGGTTAATAGATGGTAGCACCTCTTTTTTGGCATTTCACTTAGCGGTGCTTTAGCATTTCGGTGAAAGAGTTTGCTCAATGCTTCTAGTCTCTTTTCCGGGCGGGGCGTGCTAATGAAGCAGCGCGGTTAAGAATTCGCCTCAACTCTAGCTCGTTTGCCACCACCAGAAGGGACGTTTGACACTCGGGACAAAACACTTCTGTCTTGTCGCCGCCCGTGACGACTGCCCTTCTCCGAACATCGACGCCACAAGCAGAACATCGAGCCCTAAGGGGCTTTCCTTTCTTCGAAAAGAAAACAACGAGCTGCGTTCTCATAGGCTCCTTCTCAATAGGCCGTAGCACGTGCGGCGTGCCTGCCTGGTTGAACTTCACTGTTCGCGCGGCGGCGCTGGTAGCCTTACGACGCTTGCCAAAATTGTTCGGCGCGAAGTTTAACCTGACGACTGCGACCAGACTGGCTGAAGAGGCAAATTCCGGCGGGCAGTTGCAACACCTGTCCGACAATCGCATGGCTGTAATCATCGGTGCATCGCATTAACTGCTTCACACTTGTCGCGTCGACGGCGTTAGTGTTGAACAGAAACACGTTGCCGATGTGTTCGTGGTAACCGAACTTTTGCTTGAAGTCCCCGGGAGACTGGGAAATGAGGACGATGGCAATCCCTTTGCCTGCACCTTCTCGCAGTAATTTCATTAAGAACGGATGATTTTTGTCGAGATAATTGTGGGCCTCATCGATTACCACACACGTTCGCAATTGTCTTGTGCCTTGCTCTGGATCAATTGGCGCTGTAGGAAGGGACTCCATCTCTCGCGCTAATCGCTCAAGCACGAAGGAAACAACGGTAGGCCTGAAATTGGTAGTGACCCTGTTAAGCCGAACGATTAGGCTATTTCCAACCAATGTATCAATGGGACGGTCTCCGGAGTCTCGCCGATGAAATAGATTACCGTCAACCATAACCGACAGAACTTCATGAACCGTTTCGGGCGAAGGTCGCAATTGCAAAAGCTCAGTATAAACAAGTTGAAAGTCAGGATACGGTACTGCCACGATCTTTCGATCTGATATTCGCGATCGTTCTCATCCGAATATGTCAATGCGATTCTGGTCTTGTAGCCCCCTGTTTCAACTATGTGCGCCCAAGCTTTCTCAGGCGAGCGTTCACATCTGTCGCCGCCCCACACCTGAAACAGCATGTCGGAGGGATTTGCAATCGTAAATTGCTCACAGCTGAAATGGCCAAACAGGCAAAGTTGGAGTGCCCCGAAAAGTGTCGTTTTTCCGCTGCCGGTCTTACCCCCAACGAGATACACCCTTCTCTCATTGGGCTTATGAAGCTCGATGATGGTCGGCGTCTTATACGTACGGAAATTGTGGATTTCAATTCTTCGGAGCAGCACCTGGTCCCTCTTTTGAATCCACTTCATCCTCGATTATTCGTCGTAGCAAATCAGGCAGTCCGCGCCTACGGCGCAGGTCACGCTTGCTCTCCTCTGCTTCGAGGAGACGTTCAACCGTAGACTGCTTTACGTTATATTTCGCGCATAAATCGCCCATGATACTGGTAATCGATGCCATACGTCCCTCACTGAGCATATTCTAGCTCTTTTCAGTACGCTTCGTGCTAGTTTATTTGCGGAGGCACACATGGAGCCCGGCTCGATCTCAGTCATAGGTGACGTGATTCGTGTCGATAAATGGCAGTTTGAAGACAAGATAACATCAGAACTGCTCAAAGAACGACCGATCGAGGAATGGAATGAGCTTTTCGGTCGCTTTATTAAAATCGGTGCGCTTGCCGCGATGGAGGGGAAGTTTGTCGGCGGAACCCGGGCAGGTGTCGACTGAGCAGCTCGGTCGGTCATCAATCCTTCTGGCGCGAACGTCTGCACGGTGGAACCCGAGTCGGACCCTTCGCAACCACAAGAAGATGTGCTCAGGGACGCTGTTACTAACGGAATCGTGATTCACATGGCGAAGGACCAGCAAAGGGATGGGTTTGTAACGGAAATGGGAAATGTTTTTTCGATCAAGCGAACATTCGAAATGCCAGCGAACTCTTCGGCAAACTTGGTCTGGATTCAAATCGGACACGGTTACCCGTTCAAGAACGACGACGGGAGCAGCTCAATACAATGAACCTCGAAGAGAACTACCTGCCCGTAACCGAAGAAGAATTGTTGCGCAAGATCAGCGACACGGAGAATAACTTCATCGACCGCCAGGACGACGCCTTTACTCAGCGGCGACTTCATAAAGTGCGGCCTGTTTGGGCTTCCGTAGATCAAGCGGGCATGGTCAGTTCCAACGCTTTCCAGCTTACGACGGCTGTTTGCGTCGGTCCCTGACAGTCCCTTCGCACCTGTAAGAACTGTGCCAGATGGGTAGATTGCGGTGGTTCAGCGCACATAAAGGTCAGCTATAAGACCTGGAGATTTTAGAGGAGTTGACGTCGCTGCCGAACCGGCACCTCTGCTTATAGGTTGGAGAAAAGACAGCCAAGATTACGTTCTTGTTCCTATTCCCGATTCTCTGCAGTCCCGCTTTTGAGTACGTTGCGCGTTTTTGGGGCAATACTAATAACAATGATGATAAAGACCGCGGAGAATCAGAAGCGGAAGACTACATGGCGGAGAGGGGGGGATTCGAACCCCCGGTACCGGTTTTAGCCAGTACAACGGTTTAGCAAACCTGCTGACGTTGTTGATCCGTTCTGGAAATTTGGGACTCTACTATATTCTTCAACGGCTTACAACAAAGTGGTTTTGACTCTTTTGTACTGGAATTGATCCGTTCTGAACAAGGAACTACTACACTTTTACTACACCCATGACAGGCTTCACGTCCGAGGTGTCTGCGCTCCTCAAGCTTCCCGGCGCACGTTATCTATTACACTCAGCCATCCTTCCATTGCTCACCGCGGCTTCGACTCTGCGCTGAGGGTTCTTTCCCCGGAGGAGCATAGCGGTGAACTCCGACCTCTCCAGCAGAATCTTGCTAAAATTCTTGGCGATTGTGCACTACGGGCCAAGGCAAAGGATAGGGCAATCGAGCGGAAGAATATGGGCTACGGCCGGTCCATTGGCAACACCCGGAATCGTCGTTTTCCCTCTAGGCGGTACGTTGCAAAATCGTCTTGGTCTACTGTGAGAATTACGTTGAGTGATTCGCGATTAGCCAGATGAACCAGCGTCGCATCAGCAAAATCCATGGGCCGGTCCCAATATCGAGCCATTAAAGTCCGGAGGTGCGGCAACTCCGCATCTTCAATCGTTCCCAGTATGAGGGCTCCGGATCGAACAAACTTCCACGCCGAGTCCACCTCCCCGCGGCTATCGCCGACCAGATGAAATAATTCCGTCAGAACCGCTTGCGACGTCAGGAGGGGCAGGCGCATCTGGCGAAACGCATTTTTGCAGAGTTCATGCCACCGATCATTGAGGTCGAGGAGCGCAAGGATCGCACCCGTGTCAATTACAGCGCTAGCGCGCATGGCGGCGACGTAACCGTTTGCGCACTGTCTCCCGAGCGGCCTCCGCCCGGTGCCGGTTGCGTCCGGCGAGAGTTCCAAGACATCCGTCCGCTGCTTCGTGCAGTTCGCGTTGTGCAGCGTCTCCCGCTACATCCAAAGCACTTTTCTTGAGCCATTCGCGGACCGCCAGATCCAGGACGGAAGAAACTGACATCTTGCGCAGACGTGCTTCACGCTCAAGGTCGGACTTCAATTCGTCGGTCAAGCGCCAACTATATACCTCTGACTTCATGAACTACATTGTAGTGCACGATGGATGCAAACGCAAGCAGCGGGGCCCGGCCGAAGGCCGAAACGCGCGCCCAGGACGGCCAGGCGCGGACTAGTGCCAACACGAGGCTGAGAAACCGTCGTGTGTGGCGCGGGTGGAACAACTGCACGCGCTGGCGGTGGCATGCGTGCCAGTAATCGGATGTTGCGCCCTTGCAACGGGAGTCTCGATGCGGACAGAAGCGAACGCAAAGACGGCGATAAGCAAAATTTTGCTCGGGGTGCGTTCCTAAAATCTTGCGAGCAGTTTGTGGAATTCCGCTTCGCAGTCCGTTATACCTATGAGCAGTCAAGAAATGCCGGAGTCCCAGTCGCTTCGTTTAGCGCGGAGTCACGACACGCAAAGGGGGGATTTAAGGCGTCTCCCAATCGAGAGCGTAGATTTCCTGGATGCTGGCGTCGCGAACGAACAGCGGAGATTCGTCCGGAGCGAGGCCACTCCAGTT
>Ga0306921_10003844_pt1 | contig 15295 bp, 18 predicted proteins | sample sta12Cox44000080_FD_203760 | JGI IMG/M metagenome (GOLD analysis project Ga0306921, IMG submission 203760) | Lab enrichment of tropical soil microbial communities from Luquillo Experimental Forest, Puerto Rico - statoxic.12C.oxic.44.000.080 (v2)... | ecosystem: Environmental > Terrestrial >...
CGCAGATGACGCTATTCTCGGGCCCGTAGACTACCACAAGATTCTCTGGACCGCAAGCGACCTGGGTGAGCTGATAGTTGGACAGCATGGTGGCCCCGGGGCTGCTTGGCTGCACCTCATAGGAGGTGATCGTTTGATGTGTCGTCGTGTTGTAAAACGAACCGAAAACAGCGGCGGTGGTCATGCCGATAGCCCATGCGCCCCAAAAACCGCCTCCCCAGTAGCCGTAGGCGGGCGCCCACACGACGCCTCCATTCCAACCATAAGCGGCGCCGCCGCCGTAAACAGGATTATTGACGTTCACGGTGTTGCCGCTGTTGATGTTGTTGCCGCCGCCTGGCCGGTTCTGTCCTCCACCTGGGCGATTTCCACCGGCACCACCGGGACCGCCAACGCCGCCGGCACCACCAACGCCACCAGGACCACCGACACCGCCTGCGCCGCCAACCCCGCCGGGCTTACCCGGTCCGCCTACACCACCGGCGCCACCAGGACCACCGACACCGCCCGCACCACCAACGCCCCCTGCGCCACCGACGCCGCCGGGTTTGCCTGGCCCACCAACACCGCCAGCACCGCCCGGACCTCCGACACCACCTGCGCCGCCGGGCCGATTACCGCCCGAAGGGAGCTGGCTTGGACGATTGCCGCCGCCACCGCCACCGAAGCTGCCACCACCAGAAGGCAACTGGCTCGGACGGTTGCCGCCGCCGCCTCCGAAGCTACCACCGCGCGAGGCGCCGACATCCCGATTGAAATTGTATCCGCCCGAACCGCGGCTGCCACCGCCGCCCCCACCACCTCTGCTTCCACTGTATGATCGGCCGCCGCCCCCACCGCCTCTGCTGCCGCCGCGGGCGCCGCCGCCACCACCCGGCCTTGCCATTGCCGCGAGTGGAATTGAGGCCACGAGCAGTATTGCGAGCAAGATAGCTATTATCTTCATTTGGATTCCTGATCGATCGTGCCAGTGACGTTCACAATCGTCCCGATCTTCGTGGTGAGCGAAAGCAGGATGCCGTGCGGGGGTAGTTGTTTGGAAGTTAGTGGCAAAGGCTGCTTGTCACCAGTCGGATTCAAATACACCGTGCCGCGTTGAAAGTCGAGTGGAGTTGCTCCGCCGCCCTGATCCAGGGTCATGTCGTACGGTAAGCACCGCATTACTGCACCGATGAACGAGCACGCCGCTTTATCAATGATAAGCGTCCCCTTCTTGTCGGCGGTTGTGATGCGCAGCGTCTTGTTGCTGACGCGAATGGTCGCGTTTGGATAGACCTGCATGGAACCGTCGTCTTGTTGAACGTGCACGGTGCCGGTCGCATGGGCAGTTAGCGCCCCAGGCAACCAAAAGGCCAACGTTCCGCAGATTCCGGCCGCTAGACGTTTTATCTGCCGTCTAAAAGCTTTGTGCGCCATGAGGGCGGCGCACTTCTGGGCCATGAAGTCCGACCCCTAGCAGCTCCTCCACCGAGGGCGGAGCTTGGCTCATGCCCAAGTACCACGCCCCCGCCTTGGAGGAGACGTCTCATTAAAGACAACTCCGTTATTAAGCCGCCTCGCGACCTGTATCTAGAACAGGGTGCTCGTTTTGCCACGCTTGAGGAGCGCATGGCCGCCGGCAAGGCAATCCGAAAACGGGTGCCCCGCAGCAGTCAAGCGCTGTGGTCGCCGGCCAAGAACCGGCCCCAGCCCATCGATGTCCTCGAGGAGCAGAACAAGACGAGAGTGCCTGAACTCGTGCCGGTGCGCTGGTCGAGGATGCTCGCGTCTCCGTTCGCCTACATGCGCGGGTCGGCGATCGTGATGGCGACGGACCTCTCGCGCACGCCCAACACTGGAATTCACGTGCAGGCGTGCGGGGATTGTCACCTCATGAATTTCGGCGTCTACGCTACCCCCGAGCGCAGCCTCATCTTTGATATCAACGATTTCGATGAAACGCTTCCAGCGCCGTGGGAGTGGGACGTCAAACGTCTCGCGGCAAGCGTCGAGCTTGCGGGCCGATATCGCTCGGTGCCAGCCGGCCAGCGCGCTGGGATCGTCCGCCTCATGGCGCAGACATACCGCGAGTATATGCACGAGTTTTCAGAAGCCACTGCTCTGCATTTGTGGTACGCGCGACTTGATCTGCACGCTGCCCTGCAGCGCTTTGCCAAGTCCGCTCGCAGCCGCAAAGAGATGATGCATAGCGTCCAGCAAGCTCAGCATCGCACGCTCGAAAACGCATTCATCAAAATGACAGACGTCGTCAACGGTCGGCGACGCCTCATCGACGATCCGCCTGTCATCACTCATCTGAAAGAAAAGCATGGTCATCCGCTCTTGAATGCGGCTTTTGACAAATACCTCTCAACGATTCGTCATGAATTGCGCTTGCTGCTCAGTAGGTACCGCGCGGTTGACTTTGCGCTGAAGGTCGTCGGCGTGGGAAGCGTCGGTACGAGGTGTGGGGTCGTGCTCCTCATGGCTAACGATGGCGATCCGCTGCTCCTGCAGGTCAAAGAAGCAAGTGCGTCAGTGCTCGACGTCTACGCGGGCCGAAGCAAGTACCACAATCATGGTCATCGGGTCGTCGTCGGCCAGCGTATCATGCAGGCGGCCAGCGACATGTTCCTAGGTTGGACCGAAATTCGTGGAAGAGATTACTACGTCCGGCAGCTGCGGGACATGAAGTGGGCTTTGGATATTTCAACGGCCGGAGTGCAACGCATGGAGCGCTACGTCCAGGGTTGTGGGGCGACGCTAGCTCGCGCCCATGCGCGGTCAATCGATCCAGCGCTGATCGCGGGATATCTCGGATCCGGCGCTGCGTTTGATGATGCGATGGTGGAGTTTGCGAGCGCCTATGCGGATCAGACCGAAAAAGATTTCGAGACGTTAAGCGCGGCAGTAAAGCGGCGACGCATTAAGGTCGCACCGCGTGGAAAATAAAAAGAGAGCGAGGTAGTTCCTCGCTCTCCGAAGCGGTCGTGGCCGGGGCTACTCCATCGCTCCTTCGCCTTCGCCCTCTCCTTCAAGCCGGCGTGCTACCGCAACAGCGGCCGCCGCCCGGCGTACTCTCTTCTTCCTGCGGGCCCGGGTGACGCCCACAGCGACCGCTGCGCGGCGAACTTTTCTCCGTCGGACACCGCGTGCAACGGCCACTGCGGCGACTGCGCGCCGAACTCGTCTCCGTCTGACACCACGTGCAAGGGCCACTGCGGCGACTGCGCGCCGAACTCGTCTCCGTCTGACACCGCGTGCTAGCACCGCTCCGGCGACTGCGCGCCGTACTTTTCTCCGTCTGCGAACGCGTCTAACTGCGACTGCAGCTGCTGCTTTCTTCCTTCTTTTGGCCATAACTGACGAACCTCAATTCTGGGGTAAGGTTAGGGTCCGGGAGCGTTATCTGTCACCAACATCGTCTCCTGTTCATAACTATCTTTTTAGAACGTTAAGAAAACTTAGGGCAGATTGAGAAGTGCCTCTTTTGCGAGCTTGACTGCAGCGGCATATTCCTGTGACCCTGCATCAGCGTCTTTTTGAGGAGACGCTGAGACGTAGATGGACATTACCATCCCTCCGGATAGCACGAGAAGTTCATGATCTGCATATTCGGGCGTTTCGGGCTCCAGCCACATGGCCGCGGCCGGAAGCTCGGTGACCCGCCGTCCACTACGTGCCGCGACGCCGAAATTAGGCGCCTGCGCGAGACGCGTGACCTCGGTTGGACCCGGCCACTCGATCAACATGAGAATCGCATTGATGCCACGCTCGCCGCTAGATGCTGATGTCCACAAACATTGTGACGCCGGATTGGAGGTTTGGCTGGAGGCAGGAGACCCAAAGATCGCCGTCAAGGTCTGAGTGCTCACGAGAGAGCACACATCGCCAGGTGCCTGAAGGACCTGAACATCCGCACCGAGTGCTGCCTTGCTCACCCATATCCCGAGCCCCGCGAAAAGAGGCAGCGTAAGCGCTATGGCATTCATTCGTTTCATACGATTGAGCGAGTCTAGGTCGACAGCTTAGCAACCGAGGCTGCCGAGGTCACCTTGATCTGTTCCATCGTACATTGCCGCGGCGACTTTTCAGGACGAAATCGCAGCAGTCGCGTGCCATGCCGGAATCTTTCGTCGCTGACATGGTCGTAGGCGACCTCGACCACAAGCTTGGTTTGCAGCGGCTCCCACTGTTCGGTGCGCTCGTTACTCCAACGGCTCGGCCCGCCCGGCGTGCGGCCAGTGAAACCCGGCTCCTTGATGAGAGGACGCAGTTTGCTCGTTAGGGTCTTACGCTCTTGTGCGCTCATCCCGGACGTGAAGCCGACGTGATTGAGCTTGCCTGCTTCGTCATAGAGGCCCAGCAGCAGCGAACCGACGACTCTCGCATTACTGGCATATCGGAAGCCGCCAACGACGCAGTCGGCGGTACGCAGCTTCTTTATCTTTAGCGCGCCTTTGCGGTCGCCCGACCGATACGCGACATCAAGCCGCTTGGCTATCACGCCGTCGAGCGCTCCGCCGACCGTTCGAAACCACCTGTCGACCACCGTTCGCTGCGTCGACGCTTTTGAAAGCCGCAGCTTATCGCCGGCAAGCCAGCGCTTCGCAAATGCCTCGAGCTTTGGGCGTCGCAGACGAAGCGTCAGTTCGGTTAGCCGCTGCGCATCGTCGTCAACGAGGAGGTCGAAGACGATGTATGTCGCGGGATGTTCTTTCGCCAGCTTCTGCACGCGGCTCGCCGCGGGGTGCAAGCGCAGCTGCAGCTCTTCGAACGACAACGCGGTGCCGACGCGCACTATCAACTCACCATCCAACACGAAGCGCGGGGCGTTGACGGCTTGGAGCGTCTCTACGATGTCCGGAAAGTATCGCGCGAGCGGCAGCCCGTTCTTGGACTGCAAGAAGATCTCAGCTCCGTCTTTGAAGGCGATGCAACGAAACCCATCCCACTTCGGCTCGAACTGCCAGCCTTCGCCATCGGGGATTTCGTCGACCGACTGTGCCTCCATGGGCGGATACGGCGGCCGTATCGGCAGGCGCAATCCGGCACCTCGATCTACCTAACTTCGCGATTGGGTTGCGCGTGTTCTCGTTTCGAGGGGTGGCGTCCCTCGGCGAAGACCAACATTTTGATCGATAACCGCGTCAGGCGTTCCGCCTCGACGTCCCGCGTGCAGGGTACATGATCCATTGAGGCTTTCCAAGGAGTGGGTGCGGTGGCGCTTTACAATTGTGATAACAAACTCTGCCGATGTACGGTTCCCGAGCACAGCACGAGCCCGAGCTTTTGCAGCGACACTTGCCGTCATCAAAGCCCGGGTGCCACCGAATGCAAATGCGGGCATCCCGAGTGCGCTCAAGGAGACAGATCGCGCGGTCCCGTGCGGTAACTGTTCCAACTTGACTTGAGGTCCTTAGTCGCCATTGTCCGACCGCAAACGCCGCACGACTGTTCGCAGGTCGGCAATGAGGCTCGCCGTCTGTTGGTGGCGCGCAGCGAAATCGCCAGCGCGTAAGATGGCCGACGGGTGCATTTGTCGCCATCACGGGTGCACCTATGCTCGCTTGAACAAACCAACACGTGACCGCGGAGGTCCTCGACGTTGCTGGGAACCTCGCCAACGAACATGACAGCGGCCCGCACCTTGCCCTCGCCGAAGACAGTCTGGGTGGCGTGCCTATAGAGATCGGAGCCATGGCAATCTGCCGCAGCCGCACGCAGCGACGTGGACGATTGCCGAGCCGGCAAATACCTGGCCGCTGACTGTTTAGCTCGCGCTCGAACGCGACCAGCGGCGCGAACCTCGGGCGACCGTTCGTCGCGTGACCGGTTTTGCCCGATGCCTCTTGGCTGTGCCACGCCGGCCGTACCTGCGCTTCCGTGTCGCCGCCGCTTGCCGTGCGTGCTCGCTTCTGTGCGTCTGCGGGTGGACTCCAAGCTCGCCTGCCGACGACTCAGAGACGTCAACGCCGTAGTGCCTCGCCGCCTTCTTGATGTTGGCAAATGCGAGCTTCCGATCCGCTTCAGGGACGTCAATTACTTGACCAAAGCGCGCTACTGCGTTACGCACATGCCGCGCATCGGTGAGCGGTTCCTTGCGTTGCTTGGGAAACGCATAGACGCTGTCCGGCAGGTCGCTTTGCGCGGTCAGCTGGCCGTGCTTTTCGTGGGGTTTCCAGGTCGTTTTCATACCCTGGTTGTACCCGACTCATCGGCTGCCACACGCGCTGGGAGAAAGTGCAAACGAGCAAGAACGCTGCCGCGCACCTATTCTGGACCGAATATCCTGTGAGGTGCACCGCACCTGCTGTTCGCCGGAGGGATTATGCGCAATAGACGGTTTGGTTTTTTGCTGGCGCTTGCTGTGTCCGCCGCGCTGAGCGCGCAAGCGGTTTCGGCATCCGAGCAGAGCCTCATTATGGCGACGGCGCGACAATTCTTGAGCGGGGTGAATAGCGGCGACATGACGTCATCTGTGGCCGCGTGTGCTTCGCCGGCCTGGATCATCGATGACTTCCCGCCGCATGAATGGCAGGGTCCCACCGCCTGCGCAGATTGGGCGCGCGCTTTCCAGCAAGCAGCTAAGGAGGAGGGTATCACAGACAATAACGTCACGCTCGGCCAGCCCTGGCATGTCGACATCACAGGCGACCGGGCGTACGTCGTCATCCCCGCTCGCTACGCGTACAAACAACACGGCAAGCCGATGGTTGAGGCTGGCTCGATCTTCACCATGGTGATGCACAAGCTACCCTCAGGTTGGCGAATCTCTTCCTGGGCCTGGGCGGAACACTGAAAGCCGACATAGCCCGAGACGGCGACCGGCTCGCCGCTCTCGGCTACCGCCAGGAATTGTCGAGAGTGCTCTCGCTCTTTGACAATTTCTCTGTGGCGTTTAGCTACTTGAGCCCGATGGTAGGCATCTACTCGCTGTACACCCTTGGGCTTGGCACCGGCGGTCCGCGCTATATCTGGACGATGCCCATCGTGGTCGGCCTCATGCTTCTTGTGGCGCTGGTCTTTGGCGAGCTGGCAAGCGAGTATCCGCTGTCCGGTGCCCTCTACCAATATGGTAAGTACAGCGTCAGCGCGCGCTACGGCTGGTTCATCGGGTGGATCTACGGCTTCGCGCTCTTGGCCACGGTTGCATCGGTGGATTCCGGTGCTGTTGGGTATGTGGCCTCGCTTACGAACACGTGGTTCGGCACGCACCTGGATCCCGCCAATCATCTGACTATCTTCGGCATCACCGGCACCATCATCGTGCTCTCAGCCATCATGAACTCGGTGGGCGCAAAGATCATGGGCCAGGTCGGTCGCTTCGGCGTCTACGTGGAAACCATCGGCACGTTTGGCGTGTTTCTTGCGCTTGCAGTGCACGGATTCCATCGCGGACTTAGTTTCATCTTTTCGTCAGAAAACGTCGAGCGTCTCGCGACCAATCCCCTGGGCGTGGATTTTCACGGCGATTGGTGGACCGGTGCCGCGCTGGTAGCGGTGCTCGCAAATGTCTACATTTTCTACGGGTTTGAATCCGCAGGCGCGATCTCAGAAGAGACGCTTGACGCGCAACGCCAGGTACCGAAGGCTATGCGCAACGCGCTGCTGTACGGCGGTATCGCGTCGTTCGTCTTGGTGCTCGGATTGTTGTTGGCCACGCCGGCGTCGGGCATCGGTCCTGTGGTTTCCGGAGGGATCAACTCGGTGTTGGGCGCGCTACCCGCGTGGCTGCAGGATTTCTTTTTGGTCATGATCATCGTGGCGTTTTTCAGCTGCGGCACCGCCGTGCAGGGAGCCGGTGCTCGTGTCGCCTATGCGCTCGCCCGCGACGGGGCGATCCCCTTCAGCCAAACTGTCCGGCGGATCTCGGAGCGCTACCATACACCGGCCAACGCAATTCTCATCGGCACGATCGTGCCGTTCCTTTTCCTGCTGCTCGTGCTGATCAATCCAAGCACTACGGTACATGTCTTGTGGTTTGATTATCCTGCGCACGTGACAGCGCTCTACGCGCTGGTGTCATTTGCCACGTCCGGCATCTATCTCGCGTTCTTCTTGACAGTGTTGGGTGCGCTGCTGGCGCGACTGCGCGGCTGGAAGCCTAGCGGCACCTTCACGCTCGGCAGGTGGGGTTACCCGGTGACTATTGGCGGTGCCACATATTTGCTGCTCATGCTGCTCAATATCGTGTGGCCCAGCCCCTTATCCAGTGGCCGCGCACTCTTCAATTATGGTTGGGTCACGTTGCTGGTCATGGCCATCATCGCGGGCGTTGGCGCACTGTATGAAGCGATAGCGCGACCCGACCGCAACGTGACACAGCATCGCGCCGAACAACAATTCCCGCGCGAATGATACGCGCGTACATCGTACCGGTGTTAATCGTTTCGGGCGCTGCAACCGCAGGCATCATCGCCTTAGCGGTTGCGCCCCGACAAGTCTGTTACGCGATATTCCGTTTCGAGCTGGTGGACTGGTTGTCGAATTTTCTCGCCCGGTATGTGGGGCTGCTCGTCTTCCTCATCGGCAGTCTCATCGTATATAGTGCGTTTCACCCAGAAATACGCCGCCCCGTGCTTATCGCTGCAATCATCGAGAAGACGTTCTTTGTTGCGTGTATCGTTTCGCTAAGACCTGAGCGGCGCACGACGTTGGCGCTCGTCGCGGCAGCAGCGGATGCACTCTTTGCTCTTATCTATTGTGCCTATATACTCGCGCTGCGTTAGCCAGCAATTACTGCCGTTTGGCGAACAACAAGTCGTCGCTGATCCATCGCGCTCGTCGGCCCCGGCGATGACGTAGTAGGTTTCCCCAGCGGCGTCGATCCGGATTAGTTGCGCTCAGGTCCTTGACAAATTGAGAACGATCCGCGTGAACGCTCGATCGGAGCCCGTCAAATACCTCGATGGGCAGGCCGCCCGGATTACTTGGTGTCTTGAGCATGATAGGTGGAACTGCACTGATGAGCACCGCTCCGGCGACACGCTTAGTGCCATGGCGTCCGATGTAACGCGCGACTTCGCCGCCGCCAGTCGAATGGCCGACGTGAATCGCATGCTTGAGGTCGAGTTCGTTGACAAGCGCGGCGAGGTCGTCTGCATACGTGTCCATATCGTTGCCATCCCAGGGTTGGCTTGAGCGCCCGTGGCCTCGCCGATCGTGTGCAACGCACCGGTATCCACGCTGCGCTAAGAAGAACATTTGGTCTTCCCATGCGTCTGCGCTGAGCGGCCAGCCATGGCTGAACACGAACGGCTGGCCTTGTCCCCAATCCTTGTAATAGATTTCAACGCCGTCGCGGGTTATCAAGGGAGCCATCAGTCACTCTCCTTTGCTGGTACTACGGGTGCGGCGATTACAGCTCAATGTCCGGGATCGGGCAACCGAACCAGCAGCTCGCCTACGAAGTGTCTACGATCGTCTTCAGGACCGTGCGGTACGCGATCTAATGTTCAATCACACCGCGAAACACGGTAAGCGACTGTGGTGGCAACGAATAGGTCGTGTTGCCGCCAGAAACAAACGAGTGCATAAGACCACGATCTGGCTTCGGCACGTAAGTGGGTCCGCTGCCGTTCCAATGATATTGTTCGCTGCCGAAGGTTACGACCTGGACCTTCCCGTGGAAACGCCCGCGGCCTCCGTCCCCGAACTCGATCCTGATCATGCGCGCGACGCTATCTTTGTTGACGACCAACACCGACCACATGCCGTCCGGCCGCCGAAGCCCATAGGCCGTAACCAACGGCTTGTTGTCGCCAAGGCTCGTGGTGACCGGATACACGCCGTGCGGCTTGTCGCCGGGCAGCGCCCACTGCTGCGTCAGTAGCTGCAATGCATAATACGCCGCGCCTTTTGCCCTGACGTTGTAGCTTTTGTCGACGATGTACGGGCTATACGATCCCCAGAGATTGCACTCGTCAGCGCGCTCGAGCGGCAACACCTCACCGATAAAATACGTCATGTACGAGATGCCCGAAGCCAACGACGACCCGATAAAATCGGCAGTCCACAACGCACCATAGATGCGCTGCGGTGCACTCGTGCCGTCTGCCGAGAAGTTGTTTTCCGTTTCCAGCAGCGGTTGGGTGATACCGTCGGTTCGCCACTGGTTCGCCATCCGGCGTACGAACGACGGCTCATCGAGCACATCATCGCGGAGTTTCTGGCCGCTGTCGCAATTGTGGTACGGATAATGCTCGTACGACATGAACGCGAGGTCTCGAAGATGGCCGTGCGCATCGAGGTACTTCACAAAACGATGCAGCCACGACGTATCACCGCTCGCGTCCCGCCAGGCCGGTGTGTCCTTGTCAATGCCTTCAAACACCGGTCCACCGAGCTTCACGTTTGGGTCGACGGCATGGATCGCTTTCGCGAATTGGACGTAGAGCGCACCATAGTCCTCCGGCAACGCATATTGCCCATCGACTTCTTCTCCCATTTCGATGTACCAGATAGGATAGTGGCGCGCTTCAAGATAGCGGATCTCGTTGGCTGCATTTTCTGGCGTACTATAAAACACCGCGACTGGATAGATGGTGGGCAGCCCTCGCGTCAGCGGGCTCGGCGCGATACGGTCGAAGCCGACTTGATCGCGGCTGCCTACCTTGTCGGCTTCACTGTGCCACGGATCGGTGGATGAGGTCCAAATCAACGTTTGGCGCTTGGGATCCGGCGTGCACACGACCAAGCCATTGCACGAACCATACGTTGTTCGGATGACCTGGTCATGGAATTGGCCGGCGCCGTCGAGCAGGCCAACGCCGAGATCTTGAATCGCATATCCCAGACAGTTGCGCCGATCGCTGCTTCCGTGCGCGTCACAGGTCTCAGACGATGCCGACATCAGCACGCGCACGAACGTCGTTGTGACCGGTGCGTCGGCAAGCTTGATGAGCGTTTCACCGCCTTTGCCGTTGTCGACGGTGCCGTGGGCAAAGGTGTGCCAGTCTCCGTCCGCGGGATTGAGAATAGCGTCAGGAGCACCGGTCCAGTATTGCACCAGGTAATGGGTCGCATAGGGATTGGACCACGCGATCTTGATCGCGTTGATCGTGTGCGGCTCGAGAAACTGCACGGCAACCCATTGGGGATTCGCCGCGTCGGGATCGCCCGTGTACACGTGCGTGAGATAGGGGTTGCTCTTCCAATAGGTGTTCGGATCGCCGTCATCGATGCGTGAATAGCTGTCGTCGCGGGATTGGTCTCGCGACGAACCCCGATGCGGCAGACCATAACCGAAGGAGTCCATGATCGGCTTGGCACCTGCGTCTGGGCTGCTCGTCCAATAGCCCTCGTGATTTGCGGCATCGCTAAACTGGCCGTTGGGGTTCCAGTGCCAATCCTGAATGGAAAGTTCCGTATTATTTCGATACGTCAGGGTGCCAAGGCCGGTGCTGAGCATGAGCCTGACCATAGCCGGCGAGTAATGCATCGCTACTTTGTCGGTCGCATCGTTGTCGATCGACGTGCCGAGCGCACGTATCGGCCGGATTTCCTGAATGCGGTGTGCTGGCGTGGTATCAACATTGATGGTGACAAGCGCGCTCGTCACTAATACTATTATCCCGAACACTAGAGCGTGCGATTCGACGTTGAGAACGACCAGCTCGTCGCGATCGTCGCACTATGACCGGATACCGAAAGGAGGCCTAGCGACGGTGTGGCCGCCGCAACTCGTACAGACGTCGCCGTCAACGTCAATATAGATGCTGCACATAGCGTCAGCACACGGTTCATGGTGAAATCCTCCAGACCGGTGGAAGGTTCCGTTGACTGGACATGAACCCTGCCCTGATAAGGGACTCACCTGCCGCGCGTGGTAACGTCTCTCGCGTGGAAGTCTTGACAGCTTGGGCCGAGGGTGCCGCACAATTTATAGATCTCGGCGCCGTGCTGCTGGCTATCGCAGCGTCGTTGGACGCCCTTTTCCGATCTGCTATCGTGTTTTTCCGCGCACACCAGGAGTATCGCTCGATTCGCTGGGTGCTTGGACGGCGCCTTACCCTCGTGCTCGAGCTCCTCATCGCAAGCGATATCATTCGTACCGCCATTAACCCATCTTGGCTTCAACTCGGCCAGCTTGGAGCAACCGTTGTCCTGCGAGAACTTATCAACTACACGCTGAACCGCGATATCAGAGAGGCCAGTGACATAAAGACTGACGCCCAAAGTTGATTGCGCTCAGGGCGACTGTTTAGACACAGATGGTGGAGCGATCACATCCCGCGAAATGTGAAAACGCCTATCACGCCGCAGGCGAGCACAAGCAGCGCCGGGTTGATCTTCGTGCGCAACATCATCACAAGCACGAAGATCGCCATGGCGACTGCTATCCAGTTGATCCCGACGCCAAACGCGATAGGAGCATGGCCGAGACGAATTGCGGTTTTCCCAAAGGTGATGAGGCCTGCAAGCATCAGCCCAAGCGCAGTCGGCGCTAAGCCGTTTTGGATCGACGTGCGCCATGGCCAATTCGCGAGCTTCGTCCATAGGCGACCGATGACGAGCGCGAACACACCTGTCGGGAGATAGAATGCGAGCACCACGACGAGCGCCCCGGTGATTCCAGCTACGTGCTCGCCGATTGCCGCAACCATGTTCATGTTGGGTCCAGGCGCCATTTGTCCGAGCGAATAGAAATGCACCAATTGGTCCTGCGTCAGCCAGTGGTGCACCCGAACCGTCAGGTCTTCCATTTCAGGATACGCCGCCATGCCGCCACCAACTGTAAGGAGCGACAAGTAGGCGAACACTCTGGCGAGCGAGGGTAGTTGATTCATGTCGGCTGTTGCTCGGGCTTCGGGTTCGATGAGCGCGGGCGGTATGCAAGCGTCGCGAGTGTCGCAATGCCGATTAACGCGTACAGCACGGAGACGTGAAACCAGTTCACGGCGATGACAGCGATCAGGATGAACACCACGTCTAACCAGCCACGCAAAGTCTTTCTCGCTAACTGGATGAAGGTTGCCAAAAGAAGCCCCGACGCTGCCGCTGCCACGCCCTTCAACCCGGCGGTGACCAGCGGCCGCTCGCCGTGCATACCATAAAGAATGCCGGCTATTGTCATAAGCGTCGCGCCTGGAAGAACGACACCCGTGAGCGCGGCGACGGCGCCGGGCCAGCCACGCATCCTATCACCGGAGAGGATCGCCATGTTCGTGGTGTTCAGGCCGGGCAGCGACTGACTAATGGAGAACAGTTCCAAGAAACTCTTGTCATCGAGCCACTTGTTCTTGGTTACGAGGCTGGATCGCAGATACGCCACGGCGCCGCCGCCGAAGCTGGTCGCTCCGATGATCAAGAACTGAATGAAGATGTCGACAGCCGAGACCGTTGCCGGTTCCGGCGTCGCCTTCGCGGCTGTGGCTACAGCATCACTCATGACTCTGCGGTGGGTTGCCCTTGGCACGGTAGACCAATCCGGTCTTAGTGGTTCCGAGGTACAACCAGCCGACGGCCACGAGCTGCAGTTTGATAAAAAGCTCCTCGACGCGGGCTCTGATTCTCTGCTCGACGTCTTCCTTACGCTCAAACCTAGTTTGATAGGCAAATTCTCCGCACATGACCTTATGGTCGCCCAAGGATCGCCACAGCGATATATTCGCCTTTGCCATGAACCCTTTTCCGAAGTCGATCCTGCCGATATCCATGAGGACCTCCTCGACAAGCATCGAGTTCACGAGGTCGACTCTGCCTTCCGCAGAACCGATCAGACCGGTGAGCGCTGGCACGACGCGCGCTATCGTCTGCAAGTTTGTGCGGTCTCCTTCGTGGATAGAGCTCGATGGGAAGATGCAATTGTGAGCGTAGAGCATCCGGTAGCCTCCCACTTGGTCTTTGAGAGGAAGAGCCTCCGCCTTGAGCTTGATGCGGTATGGGCCAGCGATCTTAGGGCGCACATCAACTGCGGCTGCCTTTTCAAGATCGGCACTTCGGTATTTGATGACGATCTCCGGATCGCTGATTGGGAAGCCGTCCTGGTACATCACGCGGCGGCGCAAAATGAATGAGTTGTTGTACATTCGGAAGTCGTCTGTGTCGAAAAATATGACCTCCCTCATCCGTGGCCGCATGTTGTCTAAGTCGAAAGCTTCGTACTTGAGCTTTGCCACTTTGCCCACTGCCTCGGCGACAAGGTCACTAAAAATCTTGAAACCTCTGACGCTGGAGAAAAAATCCGGCTTGAGAATCAGCTTCGCGTCGAAAAATTGGACTTGATCCTGCGGCCGTCCATCAGCGTAGGTCGCTTTTGGGGTTGCCTTCAGAGCGCCGTTCGCACGCGCGGTGCGAGGCTTCGATGCTTTCTTTTCCAGCGTCTTGACCATGATGCTCTCCTATGGATCCGCAACCACTCACAAGAGTGGAGGGAGGGACGCTGGGCCTTCTCGCCCTTTTGCGGCTACCCCTTGGCTCCGTGTCGCGACGTGTCGAGGACGACTTGGTCCCAGCGCCAGAGTTTCTGGAAGAAGGTGCGCGCCCGTGCTCGATCGTGCGGCTCGATGCAGATGTCTGCAATGGTCCGCTTCCCGTCGATGGATGCGAATATACGTTCCTCGCGAGCGTCAATGGGCAGGTACAGGTCGGTGTACGTGTGGTTGCGGTTAATCAACACAGCTGCGGCTCCCGGTGGCAACTTTTCACGCACAATCACCGCATCTGGCAATCGCACTGGAACATACCCTAGCCATGCATCGCTGTAAAAATCAGCCGCGTGCCGCTGCGCTGCGGTATCGGTCCTATATGCCGCGAAGCTGTGCCGCACCATCGTACCGCGAAACAATTCAACCGCGGCATATTGTGCTTCAGCCGGCATCGCGACCAATGTTGCGTGGTGCGGAGTCAGCGCCAAGGCGCCACACCATGGCAGATAAGGAGCTTGGCGCAACCAACGCCCGAAGATGACATCCGCGCGATGCAGAAAGTCCAGCAACCGCGGCACGGAAAAGGCTCGATCTTGAGGGTGCAGCAATGCGTCAGCGAGCCCAACTGTGGTCTCGAAGTCGGGCGATGTGCGCAGCAGCGTGGCGATCGGGTGATCCTGTGGCAGTGCCCTAAGCGTTGCCGCAAGGTCGCGGATCTCGGCATCTGTCCAGCCGATTCCCAAACGGCGGCAATAATCCTGAAGCATGTAGATACCCGCGCGGCCGTACGGCGCGTAGACCATCAAGTGTAAGCTGCCATTCACGGCGAGGACATCATGAAGTGCTCGCAGTCCCTTGTCCGGATCGGCAAGGTGATGTAATACGCCGGTGCAGACAACGTGGTCGAACGTCTGCCCAAGTTCAGCGGCGCGCTCAACCGGCAG
>Ga0306921_10003849_pt1 | contig 15288 bp, 13 predicted proteins | sample sta12Cox44000080_FD_203760 | JGI IMG/M metagenome (GOLD analysis project Ga0306921, IMG submission 203760) | Lab enrichment of tropical soil microbial communities from Luquillo Experimental Forest, Puerto Rico - statoxic.12C.oxic.44.000.080 (v2)... | ecosystem: Environmental > Terrestrial >...
CGGCGCGAACGGCACCGCCAAGGTCAGTATCGGCACCGAAGGCGGCTTGTTTCAGCAGGCGGGAATTCCGACCGTCGTCTGCGGTCCGGGTTCGATCGAGCAGGCCCACAAGCCGGACGAATTCATCGACCTCGATCAGATTGCCCAATGCGAGCGGTTTATCAGCCGCATTTTCGATAGCGTCTCCGTCTGAGGCGAATCTCTTGTCGTACCGATCGGGCTGCGGTCGGCGTGACCCTACCGTCGATCGGGTGCAAAATGGCGCCAACTTTATTGTGAACCGCGGGAGCACTGCGTGCCTGAGCCGAACTATCCCGTAGAGCTGACCCCACCCGATATTGAGCCTTATCGGGCGGGCAATACCGGGGTCGAATACGTCACCACCTTCGACAGCGGTGTTTCGGGACCGCGCGTGCTGGTCACGGCACTGACCCACGGCAACGAGATCTGCGGGGCGATCGCGCTAGACCGTCTGTTCTCCGCGGGGCTGCGGCCGCGCCAGGGGAAGCTGACCCTGGCGTTTGACAATGTGGCCGCCTACCGCAGTTTCGATCGGCGCTATCCGGTCGTTTCGCGTTTCGTCGACGAGGATTTCAACCGCCTGTGGGACGAGGCGACACTCGACGGCCCGCGGCAGTCGGCCGAACTCGCCCGGGCGCGCGCCTTGCGCCCTTTTGTCGACGCCGCCGATTTCCTGCTCGACATTCATTCGATGCAATATGCGACCGCGCCCCTGATGCTGGCTGGCACGCTTGACCGGTCGGTAGCGTTGTCGCGGATGGTCGGGATTCCCGAGCTGATCATGTGCGATGCCGGCCATGCCGCCGGCAAGCGAATGCGCGATTACGGCGATTTCGCCGATCCGGCCTCCGCCAGAACCGCTTTGTTGATCGAGGCCGGGCAACATTGGCAAAACCCCGCCGCCGAAGTCGCGACCGATGTCATGCTGCGGTTCTTGATCGCCGTCGGGACTTTGACGCGCGACGATGCGGCACCGCTCGCCGGACCGGATTTCGACGCCCATCCGCAACAGCGGGTGATCGAGGTGACCGAAGCGGTCACGATCACCAGCGACAAGTTTGAATTCGTCGACGACTTTCGCGGGCTCGAAGTGCTGTCGCCAAAGGGGACGCTGATCGGCCACGACAATGGCCGCGAAGTGCGCACCCCGTATGATGATTGCGTGCTGATCATGCCTTCGCGCCGGCTCGCCAAGGGACATACCGCGGTCCGCCTCGGCCGCTTTGTCGCGTGAGGACGGGCCTCAGCCCGGCCGGGGCCACCCCGGTCAAGCGCGGCTTTCCGCCGGTTGTCGACGAACGCGCGCGGGTTCTCGTGCTCGGCACCCTGCCCGGTGAGGAATCGTTACGCCGGAAAGAATATTACGCCCATCCGCGCAACCTGTTTTGGCCGATCCTGTTCGCTCTGTTCGACGCGGCGGCGCCGGCCGCCGATTACGAAGCGAGGCTGTGTTTTGCCGTGGCGCAGCGGGTGGCGTTGTGGGATGTCTGCGCAGCCGGCGAACGCGAGGCCAGCGCCGACGCGTCAATCCGCAGGGAACAGCCGAACGCCATAGACCGGCTGCTCGACGACCATCCGCTGATCCGAGCCGTCGCCTTCAATGGCACCGGCGCGCGGCGGCTCCATGATCGCCACTTCGCACGGCGCCCCGGCCTTGACTATCTGGCGTTGCCGTCGACGAGCCCGGCCCACGCCCGGCTCGATTTCGCCGCCAAGCTCGGACAATGGAGCGCACTGCGCGAGGCATTGACCGGAGCAACGGAAGCCCTGGCGCCGCCGCGACTAATCGCACGCTAACCCCGTCAACAGGAAGAAATCATGAAGCTCGAACCTTCGGTGCTGCCCAAATGGGACGAGGAGGCCGATGTCGTCGTCGTCGGATTCGGGGCGGCCGGTGCGGCGACCGCCGTTACCGCCCATGAACTTGGCGCCCGGGTCGTGATGCTCGAAAAAGCGCCCGAAGGTCAGGAAGGCGGCAATACGCGGGTCGCGGGCCAGGGCTATCTGAACACCTCATCGGTCGAAAACGCGATCGACTATCTGACGGCGCTGTGCGGGCCCTACACCGTGCCGGAGACGATGGTCAAGGTGTGGGCCGAGGAGATGTGCCGGAACAATGCCTGGCTCGAAAGCCTCGGCGGTGACCCGCAGGAGCACCAGCATCCGCCGGTCGGCATTGAGTTTCCGGATCTGCCCGGCTCGGACTGCGTGCATAAGTTTCACGACGGGCCGACCTATGGTTACTCCTATACGTGGCAACTGTTCGAGCGGCTGGTCAAGCAGCGCCCGGTTTCGATTCGCTACGAAACGCCGGCAAGAGAACTGATCCAGCACAACCTCACTAAGGAAATTCTCGGGGTGCGGGCCGAGAACGAAAATGGCTCGACCTACATCAAGGCGCGTAAAGCGGTCGTGTTGACTTGCGGAGGCTTTGAAAACAACCAGGAGATGATCCGCAATTATCTTCCCGGTGTCCCCTATTGCTACACGTCGGGCTCGCCATACAACGAAGGCGACGGCATAACCATGGCGATGTCGGTGGGAGCTGACCTGTGGCATATGAACAATTACGCCGGCCCTTCGATGGCGCTCAAGGTTCCGGAGGTTCGGACCACGTTTTCGATGCAAGCCCTGCATTACAGCAAGGAAATCCCGGGCGGCATGATTGTCGTGGGCCCGGATGCAACGCGCTTTACCGACGAAAAGTTCAAGACCCGCCACGGGAAAATTCCGGTGAACGGCCGCTGGATGCCGCTATCAACCCCGTGCCCGATGTTTCTGATTTTCGATCACACGCTCTTCTACGCGGGCCCGCTCTACGACAAGCACCCGAGTCACGGTTGGACGCAAATAATCGAGCGCTACGATTGGAGTGAGGACAACAGCGCCGAACTGGCGAAGGGCTGGATCAAAACCGCCAACAGCATCTCTGCCCTAGCCTCGGTCGTGGGACTCGACCCGGGCGGACTGTGGGACACCGTGCGGCGGTGGAACCGCTACTGCGACGCGGGGCAAGACCCGGATTTCGGTCGAACCTTGATGATGGCGCCGATCGCCACCGGGCCGTTTTATGCGGTCGAGCTCTCGCCTTCTATGCTGAATACGCAAGGCGGGCCGAGGCGCAACGAAAAGGCGCAGATAATGCGGCCTGACGGCGCGCCCATTCCCAGGCTGTACAGCGCCGGAGAACTAGGCTCGATCTACAGCTATATGTATCAGGGCACCGGAAATATTGGCGAGTGCCTGGCCTTTGGCCGGATCGCCGGGCGGAACGCCGCAGCAGAGACACCGTGGGGTTAAGAGGGTCTCAACACTTTAGCGATACCGGTCAGACATTTGGTGCCGGGCGCTGCAAAGGTTTTCATCCATCCCGGCGCAGGCCGGGACCCAGGGCCGCCTGCTGTAATCGGCGAGCCGGCTGAATAGCGATGCGATGGAAACGCCGGGGCGAGCCGATGTTGCGGGCCCCATCTCACCCTGCCCTCTCCGCCCCCGGCAGAGAGGGAGCGCGCCGGAGGTCATAGCGTCAGCCGGGAACCGGGTGCATTTCGAAGCCGGCGGGGCGGCCGGCGCGTTTGGCGGCCTCGGCCGACGGCAGAGCCGGGTCCCACAAATTGGCGTCGAAGCGCCAGCTGTTGACCCGGTCGGCTTCGCGCGAGACCACGTAGAGCAACGGCGCAACCATCTCCTCGGGCTCGACGAGGCGCGCGGCGCGGCCGTCGCGGCTCATCGCCCGCATTTCCTCGGCCATGCCAGGGGTGTTGGCGCCGGCGCCTGGGTTAACGATGTTGATCGTCAGTCCGGTTCCCTCGGTTTCCTTGGCCCAGACCTCGGTGGCCATTTCGAGCGCCGCCTTTGAGGCGCCGTAGGGATGGGTCCCGGCGCGGTTCATCGTGTCGAGCTTGGTCGTCACGTTGACGATGCGGCCCCAGCCGCGCGCGACCATGCCCGGCGCCACCCCGCGCGCCAACCGGTCGCCGGCAAGATAGTTGGTGGCGATCACGTTCTCGATGATCTCGTCGCCGACCTCCCAGAATTTTTGAATCGTCGGCCGCCGAAAGCGCGGCGGGTCGATATAGGTGAAGGTAAGCCCGGCATTGTTGACGAGAATGTCGACCTGGCCGAATTGGGCCTCCGCCTCCGCGACGATTCGGTCGCATTCGGCAGCCTGACGCAGGTCGGCGACAAGCGGCTGCATACGCCCGGGCAATTGCATCGCGGCCCGCTCGATTTCGGGCACGTCCTCGGCGATATGGCCGACCGCGAGGACGTGGTGCCCGTCGCGCGCCAGCCCGAGCGCCATCGCTCGGCCCAGGCCGCGCAATCCGCCAGTGACGATCGCATTGCGTTGTTCCATGGTCCCGTCCCCTTTCAGCATTTCATGCATTTGCTGACCGCAACTTCGCTGTGCTAGCGAACTTCAGCGCGCCCCGCGTACGGGTTCTTGCCCTGCCGGAGCATCAGCCGGATCGGTGTGCCGGGAAGGTCGAAAGCCTCGCGCAGGGCGTTGACAAGGTAGCGCCGGTACGAATCGGGCAGCTCGCTCGGCTTGGACGCGAACAGTGCGAAGCTCGGCGGCCGAGTGTTGACTTGGGTCAGGTAGCGCAGGCGCAGCCGCCGGCCGGCGACCAGCGGGGGCGGGTGACGCTGCTGGGTCGTGGCGAGCCAGCGATTGAGGTCAGCGGTCGAGACGCGCCGGTTCCACACCTCGTCGGCTGCGAAGACCGCCGCCATCATCGCTTCGAGCCCGTAGCCGGTAAGCCCCGATATAGGGACCAGGACGCCGTGCAGCTGAGGCAGCGAGATCGACGTGCGCTCGCGCAGACCCTTCAGGACCCCGGCGCCATTCGCGACCGCGTCCCATTTCGTCGCCGCGAGCACCAATGCCCGGCCCTCGTCGGCGACCAGCCGGGCGATCGTCAGGTCCTGCCGCTCGAGCGGCTGCAGCGCGTCGAGCACCAGAACCACTGTCTCGGCGAAGCGCACCGCGCGCAACGCGTCTCCTACCGAGAGATGCTCGATCTTTCCTTCGACCCGTGGCCGGCGGCGCATCCCGGCGGTGTCCACCAGCCGGGTCGGCCGGTCCCCCCAAGCCCAGTCGATGGCGATCGCATCGCGGGTGATCCCGGCTTCGGGACCGGTCAGCATCCGGTCGTCGCCGAGCAAACGGTTGACGAGGGTCGATTTGCCGACGTTTGGGCGGCCGACGATGGCAAGTTGCAGCGGCTTTGCCGGCGGGTCCGGTGCGGCATCCTGCTGCAACAAAGGGTCGTGCACGAAAGGCGCGAGCCGCTCATAAAGCAGGGCTAGTCCCTCCCCGTGCTCGGCCGAAATCGGCACCGGATCGCCGAGCCCGAGCCGATAAGCTTCGCCGATGCCGGGGAGAGTCGCGCGGCCTTCCGTCTTGTTGGCCACGAGAACCGCCGGCTTGCCGCTGCGTCGCAGCCAGTCCGCGAAATGCCGGTCGGCTTCGGTGACCCCCGCTCGCGCATCGATCACCAATAGCGCCACGTCGGCGGCATCGAGCGCTCGCTCCGTTTGTGTCTGAGCGCGGGCGGCGAGCGACGCCGGGGCCGCCTCTTCGAGGCCGGCGGTGTCGATCGCGCGAAATTCGAGATCGGCGATCCGTCCCTGTCCCTCTCGGCGGTCGCGGGTCATCCCGGGCCTGTCATCGACAAGAGCCAGCCGGCTGCCGACCAGCCGGTTGAACAAACTCGACTTGCCCACGTTGGGGCGTCCGAGAATGGCGATTACCAGGCTCACGCCGCCGCCGCGATTCGGACTAGCGATAGGCGGAAAGCTCGGCGGTGTCGGTCAGGACGAAGAGGGTATTGTTGGCGATTACCGGATCGACGAAGGCGCCGGCCGGCATCTCCTCGCGGCCGAGGGGTTGACCAGTATAGGGCGAGACCGACAGCGCCCAGCCATCCGAAGACAGCATGATCAGCCGGTCGCCGCCCAGCACCGGCCCCACCCATCGGATCGGATCCTCTCTTGCCTTTTCGTCCTGGTAACTCGGGAGTCGTTGCACCCAGCGCACTTTGCCGTCATTGCGCGTCAGACAGACAAGCTCGTTTTCGGTCGACAGGACATAGACGTAGTCGCCGGCGACCCATGGGCCATGTGAAGAGCCGATGTCCTGCTCCCAATTGCGCTCGCCGGTTCGCAGATTGATGGAGACCATGCGCCCGCTGTGACTGGCGGCAAAGACCCGGCCGCGATCAATGACCGGTCGGCCGCGAATATCGGCGAGGGCTGAAACCGCATCTGCGCTACTGGCGCCCGCGAGATTGTCGGACCACAGCACTCGCCCGTTTTCGACGGTAAGGGCGAAAAGCTCGCCGGAAGAATAGCCCACCACAACCACCTCGCCTTCAACCGCCGGACTCGAGCTGCCGACCAACCCAGCGGTTTCGGGGATGCCGTTGTGGCTCCAGAGCCGCCGCCCGTCGTCGGTCGCAAGCACGACGAGTTCGTTTTCGACCGTCACGACAAAGATGCGCCCGTCAGCCACCGTCGGCCCGCTGCGCACCGGGGCCCCGGCGCTGGCCTTCCAAATCACCTTTCCCGAAGCGGGCTCGAGCGCCAAAACCTGTCCGTAACCGGTCGAAACGTAGAGCCGGTCCTTCCAAAACGCGACCCCGCCGCCGAACGAATTGCCACGGCTATCCCGCGGCTTGACATCCACCTGCCAAATCTGGTTGCCGGTTGCTGCATCGTACGCGCCGACCTGCGAACCACCATCCATTGCGTACACCCGTCCCTTAGCCACGATCGGCTGGGCCAGGACTTGGGTGTATCGCGAAGAGCCTTCTCCGACGCTGGTCTTCCACGCTTGGTTTAACGTATTGGGTAGTGCCAGATGCTGCATGGCGTGGTTTGGAAAACCCCCAGGCTGGGGCCAATCCGGATTGACCACGGGCTTTGGCAAGATGATCGCGGTCTTGGCGAGATCGGGATCGGGCTTGAGCTGGCGATCGAGGCTCAGTATCGAGATCCGCTCGCCGGGCAGCGGCTGTTTCTTGCTTGCGAACCAGCTGCACCCGGTAAGCGCCAAGCCGACGAATAAGAGCAAAGCGACGACAGGTCGGAACATCGCGGGCTGGAACCTACGCTATGGGGTAAGCGCTGCCGCCATTTCGGCGGCCTGAGCGCGCAAACTCCGCGGTACTGTCAAATCGTCGGCGAGGCTCTTATAGACGGCGAGCGCACCCATGTTGTCGCCGAGCTTGAGCCGGGCAGCCGCCGTCAGTTCCTCAGCCGTGGGGCGAAATGGGTTTCCGGGAGATGTCAGAGGCGCCAGGCGAGCAATTGTCGCCTTCGGATCCCCGGCGCTCCCGCCCTGCATGACCGAAAGCAGCAGCGCGACATCGCGAAAGGCAGGGTCGACCCCGCTTGCATCAGCGATGTGGTCATAGACGGCAACGGCGCCCTTGGAATCACCCGATTTCGCCAATAGGGCCGCATTCTCGAACGATGCGAGAACCGAGTATCCCCCGCCCTCCCGGGCAATAGAGGCGAACACCGTAGCTGCGTCGGACGTCTTTCCGGCGCGAACGAGCGCCAGCGCCCCTGCATAGCGGGCCGATTGAGCGCGCCGCTCGGAAAGCTGGTGTGCCCGCCAGGCGGCGATACCTCCGGCGATGATCAGCGCAAGCGCCGCCGCGGCGATTACATAGCGCCCGTAGCGCGCCCACAGCTTGAGGAAATTATCGCGACGAAGCTCCTCGTCGATTTCGCGGAAGATGTCGCTCACACAGGCCCCGACCGACCCTGGCTACAGCAGCGGCTACCATATCCGCTCACCCGAGGAGAGGCAAATCGCACCGCCGGGCGCCGAGAGCGCGCCGTGCTTCGGGTGTCTCAGGGCTCGCCTTGACAAGCGACGCCGTTCCATGCCGTGTACCCATTCGCTTGCAACGCCGCGCCGGACCTCTCACAAATGCACGCCTATCGAACCGATACCTGCGGAGCGCTGCGCCTCGCCGATGCGGGGCGGCCAGCCCGTCTGTCCGGATGGGTCCACCGCAAACGCGATCACGGCCATCTGCTGTTTATCGACCTTCGCGATCATTATGGCGTCACCCAATGCGTGATCGACGCATCCTCTGCCTTGTTCCCCGCCGTCGACGGCCTAAGGCTAGAAAGCGTCGTGACCTTGACCGGCCGCGTCGCCGCACGCTCGGCCGACACCGTCAACGCAAAGCTCGATACCGGAGAGGTCGAACTCGCGATCGCTGAGATGGAGGTCCAGTCTGAGGCTGAGCCGCTGCCGTTCCCGGTCAACGCCGAGGCTGACTACCCGGAAGAGATGCGTCTGGCCTATCGCTTTCTCGATCTGCGGCGCGAGCGCATGCACGCTAACATCACGCTGCGCTCGCAAGTCATCGCCTCGATTCGCCGGCGGATGATCGAACAAGGCTTTACCGAGTTTCAGACCCCGATCCTGACAGCGAGCTCGCCCGAGGGCGCCCGCGATTACCTGGTTCCGAGCCGACTCCATCCGGGCAAGTTCTACGCCCTGCCCCAGGCGCCCCAGCAATTCAAGCAACTGCTGATGGTCGCCGGGTTCGACCGCTATTTCCAAATCGCCCCGTGTTTTCGCGACGAGGCGGGACGTTCCGATCGCTCTCCCGGCGAGTTCTATCAGCTCGATTTCGAGATGTCCTACGTGACCCAGGAAGACGTTTTCGCCGCGATCGAGCCGGTGTTGCACGGTGTCTTCAAGGAATTCGGGACCGGTCGCTCGATCACGCCGCCGCCGTTCCCGCGCATCCCCTACGTCGAAGCGGCGCTCAAATACGGGACCGACAAGCCCGATCTGCGCAACCCGCTCGTTATCGCCGATGCCGGCGAGATATTCCGCGGCTCGAGTTTCGACGTCTTCGCGAGGGTGATCGCGGCGGGCGACGTCATTCGGGCAATCCCGGCGCCGGGTGCTGCCCGGCAGCCGCGCAGCTGGTTCGACCGGCTCAACGATTGGGCACGCGAAGAGGGCGCTCCGGGACTCGGCTACGTCGTCTTCAGCGATGGCCAGGCGCGCGGGCCGATTGCCCGCTTTCTTGATGAGGAGCGGCTGGCGCGACTGCGCGAATGCGCTGGGGTCGGCGACGGCGACGCGGTGTTCTTCGTTGCTGGCATCAAGAACCCGGCGGAACGCCTCGCGGGGCAGGCGCGCACGCGCATCGGCAACGAACTCGGGCTGATCGAGGAGGGCACGTTCCGCTTCTGCTGGATCGTCGACTTTCCGATGTACGAGTTCGACGAGGAAACCGGCAAAATCGGGTTCAGTCATAACCCGTTTTCGATGCCGCAAGGCGGCCTCGCCGCGCTCGAGCAGCAGGATCCGCTCGACATCACCGCCTATCAGTACGACATCGTCTGCAATGGGATCGAGCTGTCATCGGGCGCGATCCGCAATCATCGTCCCGACATCATGTTCAAGGCCTTCGCCATCGCTGGCTACGCCGCCGCCGAGGTGGAAGCGCGCTTCGCCGGAATGCTCAACGCGTTCAGATTTGGGGCGCCCCCGCATGGCGGATCGGCACCGGGCATTGATCGCATCGTCATGCTGCTGGCCGACACACCCAACATTCGCGAAGTCGTTGCCTTCCCGATGAACCAACAGGCGCAGGACCTGCTAATGCAGGCACCGGCGCCGGTACTTCCGGATCGGCTAAGCGAACTGCACATCAGGGTCGTCACACCGGCGAAGGAAGGGGTAAAGCACTGAACCGTCCGATGCGCGGCGGGGGCGGGGGAGGTCGGCCGGCGTTGCTCTTCTCGGTCGGCAGCTTCGGAGTGTCGCGTGTTATCCCGCAGCTTATCGGCGTGGTCGTGTTCGCAATGGGGCTTGCTACGGTGCCAGCGGCGCGCGGTGCCGAAATTGCGCCTCACCGTGCGCTTTACTCGATGAACCTGGGCTCGACGCGCACCGACTCTGGTGTGATCGATGCCAGCGGCACGATGGACTATGAGTGGGGGGAGACGTGCGACGGGTGGACGATCGAGCAGCGTTATCGGCTGAAGATGCACTATGCCGAGAGCCGCGACGTCGACATCGATTCGAGCTTTGTTACCTGGGAATCCAAAGACGGGCTCCGCTATCGCTTCAATCAGCGGCAGACCCGGAATGGCGAGCTTGATCAGGAAATTCGTGGCGAGGCGCGGCTCGACGGGTCAGGGAAGGGCGGTGTCGCCGAATTCACGAAGCCGCGGCCTCACACCCTGAAGTTGGCGCCGGGCGTATTGTTTCCCAGCGCACACACTATCCTGCTGATTGATTTAGCTCGAGAGGGCAAGACTTTTGTTTCACGCCAGGTGTTCGATGGCGCTGCCGATGAAAACGCGGTTCAGGTTTCGGCGGTGATCGGCACCAAGGCTGCTGTCGACCCGGCCTCGGCTAGGCTCAGTCCGCTCCTCGATCGGCCCGGCTGGTACATTCGACTGGCTTTCTTCCCGGTCGATGCCCGCGCCGAACAACCTGACTATGAGCTCGGCATGCGTCTCCTCGACAACGGCGTCTCACGCGACATGGTAATCGATTACGGCGATTATTCGATTCGCGCAAAGCTCGACGATATCGAGGCGTTGGGGGAGCCGCGCTGCTGATCGTCGCCGGTCTTTTAAACTTCATTTCCGGACTCGCCCGCTCGCACGTTAGGCAATCCTTGCTGGCTCGCTCCGTGGTCAGCAAGCCGCGATCTCGGCGAGACACCTGTAAGAGCTCAACCCGACAAGCCGCAGCGACGGGCGCCGAGTGTCCGCAGCAGTGCGGAGACGGCAAACTACGGATGCGCTGCGGTCCGGGCAGCGCATGGTTACCCTTCGGGGTCCGGCGGCCACAGAAACGCAGCTCCGCGCACTCCGCTCGAATCGCCATGGGCCGGGGCAAGCAGCCGGGTGGCGACCCGGTCGGAAAAGACGTATCGCGACCACCGCTGCGGGACCTGGTCGTACAGCGCGCGGATTGCAGAGAGGCCGCCTCCCAGCACGATCGCTTCCGGGTCGATCAAGTTGATGACCGAAGCAAGGCCGCGGGCAAGCCGATCGATGTAACGCGTCAAGGTCGCGCTACAGCGGGCATCCCCTGTCTCGGCGGCGCCTGCGATCTGGGCGGCGTCCCAGCTTTGCCCGGTCTGGCGGCGATGGTCCGCGGTCAATCCAGGCCCCGACAAAAAAGTCTCGACGCAGCCTGACCGGCCGCACCAGCAAGGTGGACCCGGCATCTCTCCCGGGGTGGGCCAGGAGAGGGGATTATGACCCCATTCGCCGGCAATCGCGTCGGCGCCGACGAGAAGCCGCCCGCCTACGACGATACCGCCGCCGACCCCGGTCCCGAGAATGACGCCAAATACGGTCTCGGCGTTGGCCGCGGCGCCGTCTGTCGCTTCGGAGAGCGCAAAGCAGTTGGCGTCATTAGCCAGCCGGACTGGCCGCGCCAAAGCTGCTTCGAGATCGCGCTGCATTGGACGACCGATCAGCCACGTGGAGTTCGCGTTCTTGACGAGCCCGCTGGCCGGGGAGATGGCTCCCGGGATGCCGACGCCGACCGACCCCCTTAGGCCGAGATCTTGCTCGATTCCGTCGACTATCGAGGCGATAGCGGCAATCGTGCCTCCGTAGTCTCCCTGCGGGGTGGCCGTCCTGCGTCGGAGGCACACTGCGCCGGATACATCAACGGCCGCGCCCTCTATCTTAGTACCGCCGACATCGACGCCAATGCGGAGACGTTTGGTCATTGGTGCGATCTTTCCGATGCGGAAGTGATGGAGCAACAACACCGCTCATCAATTCTTAAGTCCAGGGCATTAAAGCTGGCAAAGCAAGCGTTGCGTAACTGCGGGCACAGAGCCGTGTCGATGGCGATCACCGATCCAGCAGCCATTTAAGCATTTTTTCAGGTCCGCGAAGCATGACCATCGAATCCTCTAAATTAGGCAGGACCGGGCTTCGATCGCCCCGCCAGAAGGTCTTGATTGTCGAAGACAACGCCCTCAATATGAAGCTGTTCAACGATCTTCTCGTGGCGCATGGTTACGACACGCTGCAGTCGACAGGTGGGGTTGAGGCACTCGCGATGGCGCGCCGTCATCACCCCGATCTAATCCTGATGGACATTCAGCTTCCTGAAGTCTCCGGCCTGCAAGTCACCAAATGGATCAAAGAGGATGCGAGCATCTGTATGATCCCAATTATCGCCGTTACCGCATTTGCCATGAAAGGCGACAAGGAAAAAATGCGCAATGGCGGCTGTGAGGATTACATTGCCAAGCCGATATCAGTCACGAACTTTATACAAACGGTAGAGCGCTTTCTTACTTAACCGAATGATGGTTTTTATCTCTCAATGTGAGGGTGACCAATGTCTGGACGAGTTCTAGTCGTCGACGACATGGCGATCAATATCAAGTTGCTCGAAGCCAAGCTTTCGAGCGAATATTTCGATGTGTTGTCCGCTTCTTGCGGCAGCGCTGCCTTGGAAATAGCTGACGCCGAGCTGCCGGATGTCATTCTGCTCGACGTGATGATGCCCCGCATGGACGGTTTCGAAGTTTGCCGCCGGCTGAAGGCCAACCCGCGGACTGCCGATCTCCCGGTGGTCATGGTAACGGCCCTGTCCGATGTCGCCAACCGTCTGCGCGGGCTGGAAGCCGGCGCCGACGACTTTTTGACGAAGCCGGTCAACGATATTGCTCTGTTCGCGCGGGTGCGCTCGCTAGTCCGACTCAAACGCATGATGGAAGAGTGGCGGTTGCGCGACGAGATATGCGGCCGCTTCGGCGGCCCGGCATCCGTCACCACCGAGGGGGGTCGGCCGGCAAGCGTTCTGATCGTCGAAGAGGATCCGCTTGCCGCCGCTAAGCTATCGGAAACCCTGGCGGTTGGTCACCGGGTGACCGTCGTCGGCAGCAGCACCGAAGCGCAATCGCGGCTTGACGGCGAGATCGAGCTGATCATCGCGAGCATGACCACGCCAGACGGCGACCCGTTGCGCCTGGTTTCGCAATGCCGGGGGAATGAACTTTTTCGCCACCTGCCGGTCTTATTGATCGCCTCAGAACGAGATCTGCCCCGCCTCGCCAAAGGACTCGATCTAGGTGCGAACGATTATCTGATCCGTCCGGTAGATCGCAACGAGCTATGGGCGCGTACCAACATCCAAATCCGGCGAAAGCGGCTGCAGGACCGTCTGAACGACAATTATCAGCGCAGCCTGTCGCTTGCGCTGACCGATGAGCTGACCGGACTCTATAACCGCCGCTTCCTTCTAGCCCATCTCGACGAACTGGTTGCTCGGGTCAACCACGACGGAACCGGCGCGTCCGTTCTGTTGTTCGACATCGATCACTTCAAGCAGATTAACGACACCTACGGCCACGCCGCCGGCGACGACGTGCTGCGGGAGCTCGCGGTTCGAGCGACGAACACAGTTCGCAGTGTCGATCTCGTCGCTCGGTTGGGTGGCGAAGAGTTCGTCGTGGTGATGCCCGAGACTGGTCTGGCGATCGCCGCTGCCGTCGCTGAGCGGCTGCGGCTCGCGGTAGCGAGCCAGCCCTTCACGATTCGGGCAGGCAACGGCAGCGTCCGCATTACCGTAAGTATCGGTGCAACGACCACAATTTCAGGCAGCGAAGATAGAGATCGATTGCTCAAACGCGCCGACGAGGCTCTTTACCGGGCGAAAGCCGAGGGACGGGACCGGGTCGTCACCCATGACAAGCGCGCAAGAAGCCAGATCAACGACGTCCGGATGTCTCCACCGCATGATTCTGTGTCTCTCTCCCCGTAGAGACTTGCTTTAGGCCTATTTTGAGGATCGCCTGTGTTCCACCCACGCCTGCGGCGAACATGTCGAGGCGGACGCGCGCGCAGGGCGCCTCGACGGTTTCTATTCGTTCGTAGTCCGACCGGCGCCCATGGGTCGGACATACGATGCCGGCGGCAGCTTGTGACCTGCCACCGGCACTGAGACGCGCAGCGTCAGTCGATCAGCCCGTAGAACTTGGCGGCGTTCTCGCAGGTGATCTTGTTGATCACCTCGGGGGAAAGCCCGGCGAACTGCTCCTCGATATATTTCGAGGATTCAGGCCATACCCCATCGGGATGCGGATAATCCGAGCCCCACATCAAAGTTTCGACACCTATGTCATCGACGAGCCTCGCGCCAACGCGATCGTATTGGAACGTTGCGCGGCACTGGCGGCGCCAATATTCGCTGGGCTTCAGCTTCATCAAGTCGCGGAACCGGTCCTCGTACTCAAAATCCATACGGTCGAGCGCATAGGGCAGCCAGCCGATGCCGCTCTCGCCAAGACCGATGCGCAAATTCGGGTAACGCTCCAACACGCCGGCGCCAATAATCGCGGCGATGATGTTGATCAGGTTCATCTGGAACCCGGCGACGCTAGTGAACTGGGCCCTGCGGCGAAGATCGCCGGTCAGGTTGGCACGCACGCTCGCCGGCATTGCCGGAAAGGTATGGAAATGGAGCGGCAGCTGCACGTCGCTTACTGCTTTCCACAACGGCTCCCACACCGGGTGCCACATTGGCTCCATGTCCCAGGAGCAGGATAGCTCTAGCCCTTTGAGGCCGAGCTTGGCGACGCGGTGGATCTCCCGGACTGCAGCACCGATGTCGCCATAGGGCAGGCAGGCGAGGCCGATCTGGCGGTCCGGATAGTGGTTGCAGAAGACCTTGAGCCAGTCATTGTAGATGCGCAACATCTCGTTTGCCGCCTCGTGGTCGCGGACCCGCGAAGCAACTCCGAGGATGCCAAAAATAATCTCGGCGTCGACACCGTCGCGGTCCATGTCCTTGATCCGATGATCGGGATCGCCGGGACGACGCACGCCCCTTTTGCCATCTTCGTAGAGCCCGGTCTCGGCCATCTTATCAACGCGATAGTTCAAGCCGGGGACAAATTTGCCGCCGACCGAACCGACCCCACCGAGAAGACCCATATTGATCCCGGCCTTGGTCTGCCAATGCGGACCGTCCGGGCCGTCCTCGACATAGGGCATGCGCTCCTTCAGATCGCGCTTTGCCTCGGAGACGAACAGCTCCGGCGGCAGCCACGGCAGGTCAAGGTGACAATCCGCCGAAATTCTTCTGTATTTCATGGGGTCTTCTCCCGCTGCCTGGTGCGGCATTTCCTCGCTTGCGATTCTAGCCGCCGTGGTCCCGAAAAGCCATGCCGACTCAGTTTTTTTACCAGTGGAGCGGCATGCTGGAATACCGTGGTTGCGGACGCGAGCCCGGGCGGC
>Ga0306921_10003852_pt1 | contig 15286 bp, 14 predicted proteins | sample sta12Cox44000080_FD_203760 | JGI IMG/M metagenome (GOLD analysis project Ga0306921, IMG submission 203760) | Lab enrichment of tropical soil microbial communities from Luquillo Experimental Forest, Puerto Rico - statoxic.12C.oxic.44.000.080 (v2)... | ecosystem: Environmental > Terrestrial >...
GAACCCTCGCCCGGGAGTTCGACGAAAGCGGCAGCCTTAGCAGAGGCGATGCCGCGATTCTTCGTTTTCTGCAAGCACTGGAAACCATCGAGGCCGATCTCTGGCGACAGTATGCGGAACTCGGCGGCGCCAGCGTCAGCACGGGTACGGCGGGTCTATCGCCGATCGACCTGAAGGACCCGAATGGCAAAACGATTCCCACGGGACTGGCGCCGCTGTACATCGCCGGATTGCAGATTCTGGATGCAGACATGCCCCAATATATCGTCGACAACACCGACGACGAATTCAGCCACGAACTGTTCCTGAAGGCCTATCTACAGTCGAAAGGCGCGGATGTGGTGGACCTGAGCCAGTTTGCCCATTTGCCGCCAAGCCAGGTTCCCGGCGTACCCAATGTCGGGCGGCTAACGAATCTTACGCAACTCACCGTAGACACAACGTGGTGGACGCGCTATCGCAGCGACAGCAAGAATCCGGACCTCGGCGACTCGTTCGAGAACGCCGTGCCCTCGCTGGCGACCAATCAACACACTGCAATCCCCAGAACGAATGCGGATCTCATTTCGGATCCGGGCCAACCTGGCGGCGTCGGGATTCACACCCAAGCCATCGCATTTACCGCCGGTTTCCATTTTGCCTTCATCGAGCAAGGTGGCAACAGTTTGTACCCGGCGCTCGCCCAGCGCGTCAGCAATCGCGAAGTCTTGCGAATCCTGTTGAGCATCGGGCCAACGGAAACCATGCACTTCCAGACCTGGCAGGACAAGGCCGGTAACGCTACGCAGATTACCGATACCGACACCGGATTCCCCGGGTCCACCGGCGCGACGGTTTTCTTTCCGGACCTGAACGCCGGACTCGATCCGAACGACCCGGGTCAAACGACACCGAGCGGGGCGGTTGCGGACGAATTCCAAACCAACCTGATCATGCCCGAGCCTACCTTCTTCCTGAACCGGAAGTTTCCGCGGGTCTCGATCATTCGACCCACGGAAACCGAGAATGCGGCAAAGGGCGCGCTCCAGGGCCTGATTGACGATGGATTGTTTATCGGCCACACCTCGAAGAGCGGGAAGTCGGACGGGTTCCTCGAGCTGCTGACCGACTTGGCCGAGGATGCGGACGACGCAAGACGCGGCGGTTCCTGATTGCCGCGCCTGCTTCGGTCCCGGCAGCGAGCGGGTCCCCGCCCGGATACCGCTCGTTGTTTTCTGGAAACACTGCGCCTATTTTCGGAGTTTATTCCGCGGCGCCCTTGGCGGCGGCTTTCTTCTCTGCCTCTTCGGTCCAGGGAGGGGTTATGCCGTTCATGCGAGCGTAGGCGATGGATTGGCCGAGGTGCTCGTGATTGTGCGTCACGAGGATGTAGACGACGTCGCCATCATTGGCGTCGGGGCCGAGTTTCTTTTCCGCTTTGGCGAAATCGGCATTGGTCATTTTCTGCACGGAAGCGATGGCGAAAGTGAACGACTGATTGAGCTGATCGATAATCTTGGCCTTGTCGGTAGTGGAAGTTTCAAAACCGTCTTTCTTGTATCCGGGTGCAGCAGCGGTTCCCGTCATCATCGTGGGAATACCATAATTAGCCCCGGCAACATGCAAAAACAATTCGCTGATTGACCGGGTGCCGGCCTCGGGGCGCCAGTTGAATTTATCGGCGGGAAGCGCCTGGGCTAATTCGACATATTTTTTCTGGAGCTGCTGCATATCGAGAACGGATTGCGCCTTCATGTCGTAGCTCGGAGCCGTCTTGTCGGCGCTGCTTTCGGTTTGCTGAGGATTCTTGCTGCGGTCCGCCGAGGGCGCAGCGTTGACTCCGGAAGCGCACAGAAATAACCAGGCGAGAACACAAATAGTTGCCGATTTCATGGGGTTTCTCCTTCGAATTTGGACAGACCCTCGCCATCGGTCGGTAGGCACGCGGGATGCATTCTGAACACGCCCCGTGCCACCACACCCCGGCCCGAATACTGGGGTTAGACGGCCCCGCCAAGCTTTTGCTTCGCGGGATTCGGGGTTGGCGGTTGAAAGCCGCAGAAGGTAAGGGGCAGAAGAACGAGCTCCCGCCCCGGTAGGTCTCGAGAGAGACACCTACTTCGCTTGCAGAGTTTCGATGTAAGTCACGATATTGCTGATGCGCTGCTCGACCGTGGTGTCATGGAACTTGTCGAGAGACTGAAAGAGGGGACCCCACAAGGGCATCTCCGCCGAGCCATGCGCCCCGGGACCATTGCCGAACCGCAGAACGCTGGCTACGGAGTTCGCCGGTATTTCCCGTCGTGCGTCTTGGCAAGTTGCGTCAAATCGGTTGGGGCAACTTTCATAGCGCTGGCGGCCGGACCGTGGCCCTTGCCATCGGCTCCGTGGCAAGGCGTAAACATTTCCTTGCCGGAGGCGGCGTTCGTCTGCTGGATAGCGGTCTTCTTGAGTTCCGGCGTTGGGGCGGTGTTGCTCTGCGCCAAACCTAAGCCCGTGGCCACCCCCCAGGCTCCCAACAGGATGCTGATCTTCTTGAACATGCACTCCTCCTTTCCGGGTGGGATAGATTCGCGGTGAGCTGCCTCATCCTCTATCCAATTCAGGAAGTGAGGCCCACTATCGCACGGGCAAGACAGGGTCTTTGTGACCGGGGTCACAGGACGCCGAACGGTAACGATTCGTGTGGTTATGGTTTGAAATGCTGGCACTTAGAAGTGCAGCACCACGGCGGCGATGCTCTGGAAGCTGTTCTGCGACTGGCTAAAGAAAGTGGTGTACACCCAATCGCCCTCGAACCGGAGGGACAACCGGGCCTGGACGCGGTAATCCACTCCGCCTCCTACGATGGCCATGAGTCCGGTGCGGCTGCCTGCGGCCGTTTGCGGCTGCAAGTGCGCTCCGCCCACCAAGCCGTGCCCCCACGGCTCCCATTTCGCGCGACGGCTGCCGACGCGGACTCCGCCCGCGCCTCCAAAAATCTTTGCGTGGTCTTGATTCCCGAAGTAGGTGCTGGTCGAAAATCCGGTGATGATATCGCCCTCCACCCCGAACCAGCCGTTGGTGTAATACGAAACCGTGGTGTTAACGCCGAAGAGATTGGCGTCGAACACATTTGACTGGAAACGGAAGTATTCGAAGCCGACACCCAATTGCCATCGGTAGTCGTCGCGGTCGCCGAAAATGTATCGCGGATTGGGAGCCGGCTCCGGCGCCGCGGGCAGAGCCGGCGGTCGAGCGGGCTCGGCGGCCGAAGCCCCGGTCGCGTTGGCGGAGGCAAGACTCACGTTTGCGATGGGGGCCGAGGTCGTATTCGTATCGACGTTCAACAGACTCACCTGCGCCGCCGACGTTTCGTTGAATTTTGCGGCCGCATTGGTCCGGCTAGCCAGTGCACTTTGTTCCTGTGCGCTCACCCCACACGCCGCCAGCAGCACCACTCCGAAGATCGCCTTCTTCATAGCTCCTCTGCCTCTCCAGCCGGCGCTCGCGGCGCGCGGCCTGACAAGATGTACCGAGCCCCAACCCAAGAAGCGAAAATCCGTTTCCCGGTACAAACCGGGGCGGACACGGCACGAACAGGGTCGCCCTACTATATCGCATTGACGCTCTTATGGAAGAGCAGGAGTTGGAGTATAGTGTGGCTCTGCAGAACAGCCCGTTCCTGAAACACAGCGCGACTGGAGAGAGCCGTGAAGAAGTTAGCTGCCTGGTTCGCTATTGCCATGATTGCGCTCGGCCTGAATCCTTACGCGAGGGGAAACCCGGCAGGTCCGTCGGGCTATCAAGTGGTCAAAACCATTCCCCTGGCCGGAGAGGGGGGCTGGGATTACGTCACCGTGGACAGCGCCGCGCGGCGGATCTACATTTCGCACGCCACGAAAGTTGTGGTTCTGGATGCGGATTCGTTCGTGGTCGCTGGCGAAATTCCCGACACGCAAGGGGTGCACGGGATAGCCATTGCCTCCGATCTTGGCCGCGGTTTCACCAGCAACGGCCGCGCGAACACGGCGACGATTTTCGACCTGAAAACGTTGCGGACCGTCGCCACGGTCAAGACCGGTGAAAATCCGGACGCGATCGCTTATGACAGCGTGAGCAAGCGGGTTTTTACCTTCAACGGGCGGAGCAAGGATGCCACCGTTTTCGGCGCCGCGGATGGCCTAGTGCTCGCGACGATTCCGCTCGGCGGCAAGCCCGAGTTTGCGGCCGTGGACGGTAAAGGAAATGTGTTCGTAAACAACGAAGACACCGCCGAACTGATCGAAATCGACGCGCAGGCGGCCAAGGAAATTCATCGCTGGTCCATGAAGCCGTGCGAATCTCCTTCCGGCCTGGCCATGGATCAGAAAAACCGGCGGCTATTCGCGGGTTGCGAAAACAAAATGATGGCCATCGTGGACGCGGACACGGGCAAGGTGCTGGCGACACCGACGATTGGCGAAGGCGTGGATGCAACGGCTTACGATCCGGGAACGGGTTTTGTGTTTTCCTCGAATGGGGAAGGCACGCTGACGGTCATCAAACAGGACGGCGCGGACCAATATTCGGTGCTCGAGAATGTGCCGACCAAGCGGAGCGCGCGGACCATGGGTCTGGATCTAAAAACGCACAATGTGGTGCTGCCGGCAGCGGATTTCCTGCCGCCCAAAGAAGGCGAGCGGCGTGGACAGATGAAGCCAGGTTCGTTTGTTCTGCTAGTGGTTTCGCGCTAAGCGGCGGTCGTCGAAATCCGCGCGTCTCAGGGCACAACGCGGTAGTTGTGGATTCCGGCACCCAGCGAAACACTGGCGCTGGCGGTTTGCGGGACCCACCAGAAGCGGCGGAGGAGCGGAGAGCGACTGCGCATCATGCGATGGCCGACGTAGTCCATGATCAACGGAGTGATTTGCGTGGTGGCGTAGATGGCGCCCGAACTCGCAAACGGCCGCTGCAACGGGTCACCTTCGGTTCCGTATCCTCCGGAAATGGCGCGGCGCGTGCTCCAAGCGTCGAAAGCAGCGGTGCCGTGTCCGGCGGCCAGCAGACCGTACCAAATCATGCGCTTGCGCGGCGTTTCGAAGGATTCCGTGGCTGCGGGCTGAACGCGAACACTCGCGATCGGCCTGGCGGCGGGCAAAGCGCTTCCGGCCGCGGGGTTCAATTCGTCGGTCATGGCGGCAATGACTTTCGGTGAGGGTCCATCCGGCTTCGCTTTGCTGCCTTCGGCTCCGGGGGCGTCCGAGGAAGAGTCGATTGCCGTTGCCGCCGAAGCGGACGTGGCCGGCAGCGTATCGGCCGGCAGCGCGGTGCAGCAGAACAGCAGCAGGCTAGAAAGAATCACGGGGACACCTCAGTTGTCGCAGGAGGAAAGGCTCCGTCGGCTGCAACTGCATGTACCTTACTGTACCAGCGTACAGGTGTCACTGGTCCTTTGGTCATGTTTTTGGTAGTACTACCGGCCTGACCCGGGCAGCGTAGTTTTTACCTTGGTTGTACCATTTGCGTGCGGTGGTTCGGCTTCCGCGACAGAGAGCTGTTATAATCCGCCTCGAAGGCAATTGTTACGCGAGGAAGAATGTCCGGTTCTGACTCTTCGTCGGCGAAACGCGCACGCCAACCGCAACCCGCTTCCCAACCTCCTCATTTCATTGTCATCGAGGGCCCGCTCCGCGTCGGGAAGTCGACGCTGGCGCGGCTCCTGGCCGAACGGCTGCACGCGCGGCGAATTTATGATCCCGAGGAGAATCCGTTCCTGGCCGATTTTTATGCCGAAAAGCCGGGGGCGGCGTTTCGCGCGCAACTGTATTTCCTGATGGAGCGTCAGAAGCGCATTCGCGAGATGCTTGCGGTGGAAGCCCCGGGTCGGGTGATTTCCGATTTTCTGATGGAAAAAGACGGCATCTTCGCGAACCTGAATCTCGATGATGCGGAGTTGAAACTGTACGAGAGGTATTACGAGTCGCTGACCGCGGGACTGCCACAGCCGGACCTGGTCATTTATCTGCAAGCGAAGCCGGAAGTGTTGCTAGCGCGGTTGGTGAAAAAGAGGGCTCGCGAGGAACGCCTCATTTCTCCGGAATACATCGAAGAAGTCGCGCGGGCGTACGAACATTTCTTTTTCCGGTATGAGGGAGCGGACCTGCTGGTGATCGACACGTCGGAAATCGATTTCGTGGAGCGCAACGAAGATCTGCAGCAATTGCTGCGGCGGTTGCAGGATCCGGTCAAAGGCACACAGTATTTTCTACCCCTTGGCGGTTCCGACTAAACCGATTAGGGCCACCTCCCCATAGGTCACCCGCCTCACAAGGGGCCTCCACAAAACCAGAATTTCATTTTCTGTTTTCTAATGCGCGCTTCTGAACTAAAGTGCGTCACGACATTCCCCTGACAAAGGAGACCGTTCATGGATTCCTGGACCCGGCGCAAGTTTTTTGTCACCACGCTCGCGGGCAGCGCTCTGGCGGGTACGCCGCGGTTGTTCGGAAGGACCGTAGGGGAACCCCGAGCGAATGCCTCGCAAGCTGCGACGGTCGCAAAACGACCTGTAATCATTTCTTCGACCAACGGACTGCAGGCCCTGGCGAAAGGTATGGACATACTGAGGTCGGGCGGCGATACGCTGGAGGCCGTGGTGGCGACGGTCAGTATCGTCGAGGACGATCCGAATGACGATTCGGTGGGCTACGGCGGGTTGCCGAATGAAGAAGGAGTAGTCGAGCTGGATGCCAGCGTGATGCATGGCCCCACGCACCGCGCGGGTAGTGTCGCCTCCGTGCAACGCATCAAGAATGTCGCGCGGCTGGCCAGGACCGTGATGGAAAACACGAATCACGTGATGCTGGTGGGCGATGGCGCGCGGCGCTTCGCGGTCGATGAGGGTTTCGAGCAGATGAATTTGCTCACCGAGCACTCCCGCAAGCTGTGGCTGGCGTGGAAGGCCAGCAGCAGCGTCAATTGGCGCCCCGGAACGGATAGCCCGCAGTGGAAGGAATATGTCTCTGGCCTGTTTGATCACGATGCGGCGCAAATCGCATACGCAGAGCAAGTGATCGCACATCCGCCGACGGGCACGATCAATTGTCTGGCGGTCAACGAAAAAGGGGAAATCAGCGGCACGACGACGACCGCCGGTCTGGCGTGGAAGATTCCGGGCCGCGTGGGCGATTCACCGATCATCGGCGCCGGGCTTTTTGTGGATAGCGAGGTGGGCGGCGCGGGTTCCACCGGCAAGGGCGAGGAAAACATCAAGATCGCCGGGGCGCACACGATTGTGGAGATGATGCGCAAAGGCATGAAACCCGTCGATGCCTGCCTCGAAGCGTGTGGCCGCGTCGTACACAACTACAACAACGACAAAAAGAAGCTTGGCACTTTCGGCCTGAAGTTCTATGCGCTGAACATCGGCGGAGAATACGGCAGCGCGACGTTGTGGAAGTCGTCAAACGTCGGGGCCAAGCCGGCTACCTTCGCGGTGCATGACGGAAATGGCGCACGTCTGGAGCCCAGCAAGCCCTATTTCGACGAGTCCGGCCGGGAATCCTGATTCGAAGATGTCGTATTCTTGAGGGTTATGGAACAGGTCCATGTTTTGATCATTGGCGGTGGCGTTGTCGGCTGCGCGATTGCTGAAGCACTTTCGGGACGCTGGCCGGACGTTTTCCTGGTGGAGCAATATCCGAAATGTGGCATGGCCACCAGCACGCGGAACAGCGGAGTGATCCACTCCGGCATTTATTACCCGAAAGATTCGTTGAAGGCGCGGCTCTGCGTTGCCGGCAACCGGCTGACCAAGGAGTTTTGCGCGAAACACAGCGTGCCGCACCGCACGACCGGCAAACTGGTTATCGCCAAAGCGAAGGAAGAAGAGCCGGCGTTGCACGCGCTGATGAAAAAGGGAGTGGGCAACGGCGTTGAAGGACTGCAAATCATCGACGCCGCTCGGATTCGCGAGATGGAGCCGCACGTCCGAGCCTGCGCGGCGTTGTATGTGCCGTCGACAGGTATTTGCTCGTCCGAGGAACTCGTACACGCTTTTGCGCGGAAGGCGCAGCAGCAGGGCGCGCATCTGTTGACGCGTGCCAGGGTGGAATCGCTCGAACCGGCGAGTGATGGGGTGCGGGTGTCGATTCGAATCGGCGACGAGGAGCAGTCCGAGACCGAGGCGGTCGAAGCGCGGTGCGTGATTAACGCGGCCGGACTCTATGCCGATGACGTCGCGCGGATGCTGGGCCCGCGCCCCTGGACGATTTATCCGGTGCGCGGTGAATACTGCGAAGTTCGCGGGCCAGGCGCCGATCTGGTGCGCAATCTCGTTTATCCTTTGCCCCACGAAGATGGTCTCAGCCTCGGGTTGCATTTCACGAAGACGTTGTGGGGCACACTTCTGCTGGGACCGACAGCGCGTTACGTCCAGGGCAAGGAGAACTACGAGCGGGGCCGGCTGAGCGTTCCGGAATTCGCCGCCGAGGTGAAGACCATGGTGCCGGAAATCGCGGAGGGCGATTTGCAACTTGCCTATACAGGATTGCGGCCCAAACTGGTGCCTCCCGGCGGCCACGGCATCGCCGATTTTGTGATTGAACCGGACCGCGAAGCGCCGCAGGTGATTCAGCTTGTAGGAATCGAATCGCCGGGTCTAACCGCCGCGCCCGCTATCGCCCAACATGTTTCCGCGCTGGTCGCAAACGTTCTGAACTAGCTAAAACTCGACGACGATCCGGAAAAATTTCTTCTTTCCGAGGCGTACGCGATATTCCCCGGTCTGACTCAGGTCCAATTTGCTGCTCGGATCCTGAATCGGGGTACCGTCAATTTCAAAACCGCCCTGCTTCATCAGGCGCTCGGCGTCCGATACCGACGCCACCTCTTTAATCGCGGCCAGGAGTTTGGTCCACTTCGTGGGACCACTCAGGGCCAGGTGCAGGGTCTCCGGGATCGCATTCCCGCTCGCGCGGGTCACGTTGAATCCGTTGAGACTGCGCGTGAGCGTTATCGGTTCCATTTCTTCCGGCGCCTGGCGATCGCGGAACACGCGCTGAAAATTTTCGGCGGCTTTGCGGCCGGTCTCCGTGCCTTGAAAGTCCCCGACCACTTCCTCGGCCAGGCGCATCTTGGCTTCCATCGGATGCAGCTGGCCGCTGTTGACCTGCTTCTGGAGTTCGGCGATTTCCTCGGTCGTGCGGTCGCTCACCAGTTCGTAGTACGACCACATCAGTTCGTCCGGGATGGACATGATTTTGCCGAACATCTCGGCGGGTGCTTCGGTGATACCGACATAGTTGCCCAAGCTCTTGGACATTTTGCGCTCGCCGTCGAGGCCCACCAAAATCGGCATGGTGAAAACGACCTGCGGCGGAAGCCCGTATTCGCGCTGGATTTCGCGGTGCACGAGAATATTGAATTTTTGCTCCGTCGCGCCGAGTTCCACGTCAGATTGCAACATGACGGCATCGTAAGCGGTGAGCAGGGGGTACAAAAGTTCGTGCACGGCGATCGGAAGATTCTTGTCCAGCCGCGAACGAAAATCCTCGCGCTCCAGCATGCGCGCCAGGCGGTAATGCCCGCACAGACGCACGACATCGTAGCTGGACATTTTGCCCAGCCATTCGCTGTTGTAGCGCACTTCGGTTTTGTCTTTGTCGAGAATCCTGTAGACCTGCGCGAGGTAGGTCCTGGCGTGCTCCTCAACCTGTTCGCGGGTCAAGGGCGGCCGCGTTTCCGACTGGCCGGTAGGGTCGCCGATCATCGCGGAGAAATCGCCGATGAGGAAAACGGCGGTGTGGCCCATATCTTGAAAATGTTTCAGCTTGCGCAGCACCACGGTGTGGCCGAGGTGGAGGTCCGGAGCGGTTGGATCAACGCCCAGATAGACGCGCAGCGGCTTGCCGCTCTCGTAGGAATTCGTGAGCTTTTGCTTGAGCTCGTCTGCGGGAATAACTTCAGCCGCGCCTTTTCTGAGATAGGCGAGCTGTTCTTCCACGGGCTTGAATGTCGGTTTGGTCATTTCGACGGTTCACCTGCCGTTCGCAGCACGCGGCGGCCCTCGATGCGGTAGTTCCCTTGCAGGATCATTTTCACGGCTTCGCAGTAAATGCGGTGTTCCTCTTTCAAAATCCGCGCGGAGAGCGCATGCTCATCGTCGCCATCCAGCACCGGGACAACCGCTTGTACAATAATCGGCCCGGCGTCGAGGTTTTCGTCGACGAAGTGAACCGTGCAACCGGCGAACTTCACACCGTGCTCGAGGGCCTGCCGTTGCGCTTCGAGACCCGGGAAAGAAGGCAGCAGCGACGGGTGAACGTTCAGGATTCTTTGCGGGAACGCCGCCACAAAATAGGGCGACAACAACCGCATATAGCCAGCCAGGCAAACCAAGTCCACCTGGTGTTCCTGCAAGACGGCCGCAACCTGCCGGTCGTAGGTTTCGCGCTGCAAACCCTTCGACGGAATCATCCTCGCGGGAATGCCCCGCGCTTCTGCGCGTTCCAGCCCCAGGGCGTCTGGCTGATTGCTGACCACGACGGCAATCTCCGCGTTCGGAATGCCTCCGGCCGCGACACGATCCGCCAGCGCTTCGAAATTCGAGCCGCGCCCGCTTAACAGCACGCCGATTCTCTTCTTCATAAACCAAAAAAGTTAACACACCTGGCGAGACCCAGCCAAATGTGCGGAAACCATTTCTTGCTTTCAACCCCGTGGTCAGGTAGCCTCTTAGGCTCGAGGGCGAACACAAGGCGAACAATGAGGAGCACCCCATGTCCACGCAACGGCAGCTTTCGGACCTAATTTCCGTCGGACCCGCCGTGCTTCGGGATTTCGAGCAGCTCGGTATTCGCTCCGTCACGCAGCTCGCCAAGCAAGATCCCGGGAAAATGTACGCACGGCTCAAGCGGCTGACCGGCCAACACGTTGATCCGTGCGTGCTCGATACGTTTTGCGCTGCCGTGGCCCAAGCGCGGAATCCACGGCTTCCGGCGGAACAAGGTCAGTGGTGGTATTACAGCCGCAAGCGCTTGGCCAAGTCCTGATGGCTTCCCTCCCGGCGGCCAGGGTCTGACGTACGTCTCCCTCGACGTGTGTGATCTGCTAAGTGGGCTTTGGGCACACGAGGAGCCTGCCTTCTTGCGCCGCAGCAAAGCGGTTGTAAATTGAGAGAAGTTTCCCGGTTGGCCCCTTACCCATGAAAAGGGTCTATTGGCTGATTTTGCTGCTGGTGGCCTGTGCGACCAGTTCCGCCTTTTGGCGGATGCGGCACCCCACTGCCCTCCGGGACACGGATTACCTGGTGCTCGGCGAATTGGCCAATCACAGTGGCGAATCGCTATTCGACGATTCGTTGCGTGAGGCGCTGCGCGTCGCGCTGGCACAGTCTCCGCACTTGAACCTGATCAGCGACGAAAAGATCCGCGACGTGTTCCGCAAGACCGGCGGGGCGGAGAATCAACCGTTGACGGCGAGCGTTGTCCGGCAGATCTGCGGTCCATTGGATGCGGCAGCGTATTTGACCGGAAGGGTGGAGCACCTTAGTGATGGTTACCGCGTCGAACTAGACGTGAATCGCTGCCCGGACGGATCGCGACTGGTGGTGAGCGACGGCAAGGCGCCCCGCCCGGACCTTTTGATCCACCAGTTGGGACTGGCGGCTCTCGACGTTCGTCGCGAACTTGGCGAGGCTCCGGAGACATTGCAGAAATTCGATGTTCCGTTGGAACGCGCGACTTCACCGCTTCCTCGAGCGCTGAAGTCTTATGCCGACGCCCGCAAGGTGCTTCGCGAGCAGGGCGACCTGGCGGCCGTGCCTTTTTACCGCAAGGCGGTGGAAGCGGATTCGCGATTCGCGGTGGCGCGTTCCGGCTTGGCGGTGAGCCTTTACAACCTGAACCAGATGGGTGAAGCCGCCGAAGCCATTCGCCAGGCATACGAGGCCGGGGACCGGCAAACCGCCCGGGAGCGGCTGAATATCTCGACGCTCTACTACGACATGGCGCAAGGCGATGTGGAGAAAGCGATTGAGGGCTACAAGGAATACATTCGCATCTATCCGCGTGACGACGTAGCGCTGGGCAATTTGTCGAGCGAGTTTTTCGTGATCGGGGATTACCAACAAGCCGCGAAATATGCGGAAGCGGCGTTGAAGCTCGATCCGGATGCCGCGGCGTGGTACGAAAATTATTCCACGGCGCTGCTGGCGCTCGACCGGATCGACGAGGCGCAACGCGTGCTGCAAGAGTCCTTCGATCGCAAGATGGACGACGCGTCGCTGCACTCCAACATGTACAGCCTCGCCTTTCTTCGTAAGGATCAGGGGCAGATGCAGCAGCAGTTGAATTGGGCCGAGGGCCAGTCCGGCGGCGACAGCCTGGTGGCGGCCCAAGCGGATACGGAGGCGTATTACGGGAGGTTGAAAAAGGCCCGGGAGTTCACGAGTAAAGCCATCAACATGGCCAGACGTGCGGATCTGCTGGAGTCCGCAGCGACGTGGACAATCGAAGCCGCGATGCGCGAAGCGCTATTCGGTTATCCCAAGGAGGCGCGCGCGGAAGTTCACGACGCGCTGCAACTCGCGCCAAGCAGCAAGGATGTTCGCGCCCTTGCCGCCGTGATTTATGCGCGGGTCGGAGACGAGTCGGAAGCGCGGCAGATCGCCGACGATTTGCGAGCGCTGTATCCCTCGAATATCGCGATTCAGAAGGCCTGGCTTCCGGTAATTCGCGCGCAATTGGCCATGAACAGGAAACAATATGAGGAATCGCTGGCGCAACTGCGGGTTGTGGGTCCCTACGAACGAGGTCAGTTGACGGGTAACCTAAGCGATTCGTGCATGGTGCCGGTGCTGTTGCGCGGCGAAACCCTTCTGGCAATGAACAAATCACCGGAAGCGGCCGCGGAGTTCGAAAAAATCGAAGCCAGCCCCGGGTTGGTTGGCAACTGTTGGTCCGGGCCGCTGGCAATGCTCGGAATCGCGCGGGCTCACGTGGAAGCAAGCGATAGGGCGGCGGCAAAGGCGTGGTACGAGAAACTTCTGAGCGTCTGGGCCGGAGCCGATCCGGAGGTACCGATCGTGAAGCAAGCAAACATGGAGTTCAGCAAGATCCACTGAAAAAGCAATCGCGGGTCAGGTCGCCGCAAACGGTACAACACGTGACGGCGCAGTGGGTGGCCTTCGGGCAAGCGGGGATGTTCGAAATCGTCGGCGGCATCGTGAGTCATTCCCAGTTTCTCCATGACGCGTCGCGAGCGCGCGTTTGCGGCCACGGTAAACGAAACGAGTTCGCCCAGCCCCAAGTCGCGAACGCATAGCGCGCCACTTCGCGAGCTCCTTCCGTGGCGAGTCCCTGGCCCCAAGAGTCTGCGGTCAAGCGCCAGCCGATCTCCACACAAGGAGTGAATGTGCTTTGGCAGGAAGGGGTGGCCAAGCCGATAAATCCGAGAAAGGAGCCCGTCCCCAGCAACTCCGCGGCGTAGAGCCCGAATCCGTGCTGGCGCAAATGGCTCTGGATTCTTGCGAACAGTTGGTCGCTTTCGGCGCGCGTGAGCGGCGCAGGGAAGAATTCCATCACCCGCAAATCGGCGTTCATTCGGGCGAAGGCGGGCTCGTCGGACTCCCGCCATTCGCGCAGAAGGAGACGGTCAGTCTTCAACGGAATCCTATTGAGAAATGAGGCCCGGGAACTACGAGTTCAACGCGCCGGAATACACCAGCCTGGCTTTGCCAGTGTCGCCGCGTTCGATGCGCCCGATGCGGAAAAACTTCTCGCGGCGGCGTTTCAAATCCGCTTCCGCTTCCTTCACAAACTCGGCCGGCACAATCACGATCATGCCGATGCCCATGTTGAACGATTGCAGGAGTTCGTCGGGTTCGATTTCGCCGAGCTTGGCGAGGTATTTGAAGATGGACGGCACCGGCCAGGCATCCAGGTCGATGATGGCTTTCACCCCGCTCGGTAACACGCGCGGCAAGTTCCCGGGAATGCCTCCGCCGGTGATGTGCGCCATGGCGGAAACCCAGCCATGGCCCAGCAGACTCTTCACCGCCGGCGCGTAGCAGAGGTGAGGCTTGAGTAGCTCCGCCCCGATCTTGTTGCCGACCTCCGCAACGTAAGTTTCCGGTTTCAGCTTCGCGACGTCAAACACCAGCTTCTGCGCCAGCGAGTAGCCGTTGGTGTGCAACCCCGCGGAGGGCAACCCGAGCAAGGTGTCCCCCGGTTTGACGGCTTTGCCATTCAAAACTCTTTTGCGTTCCACCGCACCGACGATGAATCCCGCGAGATCGTACTCGCCGGGGGGATAAAAACCCGGCATCTCCGCGGTCTCCCCGCCAACCAAGGCACAACCCGCTTTGCGGCAAGCACGGCTCATACCTTCGACAAGTTGTTCGACCACGTTGGGTTCGAGTTTGCCCATGGCCAGGTAATCGAGGAAAAACAACGGCTCCGCGCCCTGCACCAGAATGTCGTTGACGCAGTGGTTGACCAAGTCACCGCCTACGGTCGAGTGCACGCCCATCACCATGGCGATTTTCAGTTTTGTGCCCACACCATCGGCGCTCGAAACCAGCACCGGTTCTTTCCACTTACGCCCGTCCAGCGCAAACAGCGCCCCGAAACCGCCAATTCCTCCGAGCACTGCAGGCGTAAAGGTTCGGCTGGCGAGGTGCCGGATTCTCTGTTTCGCGTCATCGGCGACAGCAATATTCACTCCTGCATCGGCGTATTTCATGATGGGTCGCCTTCGCGTTCAATTTTAACTACGCATTGGTACAGCCTGCCGGCTCATTCCACTTCAGGGCAGTGAGCGGCCACGAGGGAAGAGTCACCCAACTCTCGTGCATAGGGGGGCGGCCGAGTCGCTCGTTTACTGCAGCCTCGCCGCTAGGCCAGGCAAGGCCGACTACAGCTTAAAACACATGGAACAGTCTGCGCCACCGGATGGTTCCGGGATGGAGGATGGCGTTGGCATAAGCCAGGAAGCGGGCGCCGATGTCGCCATTCCAGGCATCTTTCGGAGCGTCCAACGACATGTAGATGATTACAGGCGTTCCCAAAATGTCCTTGCGCGGGACGCACCCCCAGAAGCGGCTGTCGTAGGAATTCCCGCGATTGTCGCCCATGGCGAAATAGCAATCCTCCGGGACTTTGTACGGAAACGTCATTTCCGGGTAGCCGCGCGGCGCTTGTCCGGGAGGAGCCGGCTCGCTGGGACCGACGGTGTAGTTCTCGTGCAACCGCTGGCCATTGATCCACACCGCGCCGTCGCGAATGTCGACCGTGTCGCCCGGCAGACCGATGACACGCTTCACGTAATCCGGCTGCGTGGGGTCAAA
>Ga0306921_10003855_pt1 | contig 15284 bp, 14 predicted proteins | sample sta12Cox44000080_FD_203760 | JGI IMG/M metagenome (GOLD analysis project Ga0306921, IMG submission 203760) | Lab enrichment of tropical soil microbial communities from Luquillo Experimental Forest, Puerto Rico - statoxic.12C.oxic.44.000.080 (v2)... | ecosystem: Environmental > Terrestrial >...
ATGCACGAGCGTCCGGGCGATCCAGATTTAGTGTACAAAACAGGAACGCAGGCGTAAGCTGCTCATCCGTTTCGGATGAGCGGGGTGATTGTTGTGTCTGGATCTGAGCGACGGTTTCCGCGGTCTTTGATCGAATTCCGGGATCGTTTTGCGACGGAAAGCGCATGCGCGCAGTGCCTTTTCGAGCGTCGTTGGCCAGAAGGGTTTGTCTGCCCGGGTTGCGGCGGGGGCCGAGCCTGGCTGCTTCAGACCAAAGCCTTCACCTACGAGTGCGCCGACTGCGGTCGGCAGACCTCGGTGACCGCCGGCACGATCATGCATGCCAGCAAGCTGCCGCTCACGATCTGGTTCTGGGCGGCGTTTCTAATGGCGACGCACTCCAACGGCATCTCGGCGCTGCAATTGCAGAACCAGCTCGGCCTCGGCTCGTACCGCACCGCCTGGATGTTGTGCGCCAAATTGCGCCGCGCCATGGTCAACCCCGAGCGCGAGCCGCTCAGCGGCCTGGTCGAGGCCGACGAGACGATGATCCCGTTCCGCACCAAGAACGACCCGGTCGTGGTGCCCGCCGGCCGTAGCGGGGTCGGCAAGATGCTGGTCGCCGGCGCGGTCGAAATCGAAGGCGGCAAGCCCCGGCGCGCCCGGCTGAACGTGATCGAGGGCTTTGGCAAGCACGAACTCCATACTTTCGTGCTTGGCGCCGTTGCCCCTCAAACCCAGCTGGTCACCGACGACTGGCCCTCTTACCAGAACCTCCCCGGTGTCCGGCACAACGCAATCACGCTCGGCCCGATGGCGGCGCACATTGCGCTGCCCTGGATCCATCGGCTGTTTTCAAATCTGAAGCGCTGGGGCCTGGGTGTCTACCACGGGCTGCGGAAACCCAACCTTCAGCACTACCTTGATGAGTTCGTCTTCCGCTTCAACCGGCGCCGCACACGCCATGCTGCCTTCGACACCCTGCTCGGCATCGGCACCCGCACCACGCCAGTTCCCTATCGTGTGCTGATCCGCAGGGCCGCTTAGCGCGTCACAACATCTAGAGCCACCGGACCCTCATGCATAAGCCATTTCGGTCAATCAACTCGTGTACAAACGAGGGAGCTGTTGCCGATCGCACCCCGGAAAATTCTGTAAGCTCCCTTGATTGCATTATGCCAAACCTGCGCGCGTGGGTTCGAAACCACTAGTGCCGGGACTGGAAACGAAGAAAAGCCCGGCGCGGGCCCGGGCTCTTTATCGGCGCGATTCACCTTCGCGTTGCCGGTTGAGCCGTCCGCATCCCTTGTTGCTGCGTCTGCGTTTCACGCTGGAGGAGGCTCGGCACGCACCGCTGCAGCCAGGGACCCGCTTCGTGGACAAAATCAGCCGATCGCGCCATATCCGCGAGGTGACACTTCCCCGCGTACAACCGATCATCCCGAGCTGGAGAAGGGAGCCGTTCGACAACCCCGACTGGCTCTTCGACTTCAAATACGATGGGTTTCGGGGCCTCTGCTATCTTGAGCAGGGCCGTTGCCGCTTCATTTCGCGCAACGGCAATGTCCTGAGTCGTTTCGAGGCGCTCGCCGATCAGGTGGCGGCCGTGCTCGACGTCGACGAAGCGGTAATCGACGGCGAGGTGATTGCGACCGACCAGACCGGCCGACCGCAGTTTTACGAGCTGCTCCGCGTGCCAAGGAACGCCTGTTACGTGGTCTTCGACATCCTCTGGGCTGACGACACCGACTTACGCTCTTTGCCGCTCGACGAGCGCCGCCGACGGCTGCAGGGCATTCTGCCGAAGGGGTCGCCGATCGTTTCCGAGGCGCTATCCGTCGCCGGCAAGGGGCGCGAACTCTTCGAGCTGATGTGTACCAACGATCTCGAAGGCGTCGTCGCCAAACGCCGGGTCGATCCGTATGACTCTCGCATCCGATGGCTCAAGATCAAAAACCCCGACTACTCGCAGAAAGAGGGGAGAGGCGACCTGTTCAACGGGCCGCGGCAGCGGACTGCGCATACGGCAGGCTAGTGGTCGAGATCAAACGCTTGGTTCCGTCTCCCAAAGGCCGCGTCCCGATGAAGTTCCAAAACCCGTTGAATAATGTTGACCTCCCAGGTTGATTTTGCCGTTCGGGACGTACCCCGCGAGGATTTTCATGGTTTGAAGTAGTCGACTGGGCCACACCTGTTGACCTGCCATCGACTTCTGTTGTGCCTCACCCCGTTCACGCACCCATCGGGTGACGACGGCTCGGCCGTGGCGCTTGCGGCATTTCGGTCAAGCGAAGGTGGCGCTCGATCTCGGTCAGCCGGCGCAGGATAGGAAGCAAGTTCTCGCGATCGCTGCGTTGGTCTTCACGAAGCCGGTGCACCGTGGCGGTCAGCCGTCCCAGTTGCTCCACGACTTGGTCGGCGGATTGCCTCGGAAGCCGAAAGTGCGGCAGGTCGCGAAGCAACTGCTCTGCGGCCTCGCGCAGCAGCCTGCTCTTACTTTTCGGGCGCCCGGCGCCCGGGCGTCTGCCCCCATGGCCGTTCGGGTTGCTCATCGTGGGCAATCTTGATTAAGTAGTGAAATCAACACGCGCATGTCGCGATCCTCGGTTGCGCGAGGATACCATGAGCGAGACGCAAGCCGCTGTTTCCCGAAACTTAGTTTGTCAGCCAGTCTGCTGGTCAAGAAAACCGAGAGTCCCGTCGACGCCGAGGTGCTCCGTTTTGATGAAACCCTCCGTCGATTTTTGGGAACGCGGCCCGCACGGGTCACCGACTAGGCGCGTCTTACCCAAGGGCTCACCGCGCGCTGCATCGCCGGCGCCAGCATCGACATGACGACCGGGGAGCCGCCTGCGTCACACTCGGCGCTGTGCGGAAGCGAGCGTGGCGACCGCACCTCATGCGGCAGGCGAGACGAACCGGTACGATGACAACGTGAGATACTGCTCGACGATCTTGGCGCCCGCGTCGGCCGTTTCCTGCTCGATCTCGTCGAGCGCAAGCTCGCGCTCATCGTGCGCCTCGCGCAAGACGTTTGGGGCGAGGCGTAGCAACACAGGACGGAGGCGACGATGGCGGGCGATTTACTGTTGGTCGGCAGCGTTCCGCTCGATACGCCGGAACAGATGTTGCGCCGAGTCGGCGGTCCGCTTGGTCCCTATCTCGCATATATGCCCGATGGCGAAATCGGCGACCGCCGATATTGGATCGACGGCATCGCCTATCGGGTTTTCAACGGCCATCCTGAGATCGAAACGCTGCGCCGGCCGGCCCCCGATGCGAACGGCGTCGAGAGTTGGCGGCCCTTGGGGATGCACGGCCAGTTCCAGTTCCGCGTCAGGCTCGGCGTCGCGCAGGTGCGCTTCGGCGATCCGGGCTGGCGGCTCGGCTACACGAAAGACGCAGTCAGCTCGCATTTCGTCTTCCGCCAATTGCAGAAGGAAGGCGTCATTCCGCAGGGCGTGCGGTTTCAAGTTTGTCTGCCGCTGACCTTCATCGCGATCGGCCTGTTCTTCCCGGACCCCGGCGGACCACGCGAAGGTGGTACCCGGCGTCACCGCCGCGTTCCGCGCCGAGGTCGCCAAGATGGTCGAACTGATCCCGCCGCAGGAACTGGCGATCCAGTGGGACCTCGCGGTCGAGAACCGCCTTGTCGACACCGCGCGGGCGCGCGAGGGGCGGCAGCGGCCGAGGCGCTGGCCGCGCGGCTGGCGGCGCCGGCGGCCGATATCGCGCCGGCCATCCCGCAACAGGTCGCGCTCGGGTATCACGGCTGCTTCGGCACGCTGAGCGGCTGGCCATCGCGCCAGCCTCCCGATCTCGGCGGCACCGTCATGCTGCTGAACGCGGTGATTGCGGCCTCCGGTCGCCGCGTCGATTTCTTGCATCTGCCGACGCTCGGCACTGCGGATGACGCGTTTTTCGCGCCGCTCGAACGACTGCGGGCGGCGGACGCGAAGGTTTATCTCGGCGCCATCCACCATATGCACGATGCCGACGGCCTGCGCCGTCAGCTGCAAACGGCGCGGCGGCATCTCGCGCAATTCGGTCTCGCCGCGCCGTGCGGCTTCGGTCGCGCGCCGGAGCGGCCGGGCCGCCTGCTGACGGCGGAAGGCAGTGCACCGCCGCCAGATATTCTCGACATCATCGTGCGCGACCACCGCAACGCAGTCGAGCTGCTCCATGAGGCAGCGGGATGATGTACCGAACGGTCGCGGATGCCGCGCTGATCGAGGCGGCACAGCGCATCGCGCCGCTCGTGCGCGCTTGCCGCGACGAGAGCGAGCGCGAGCGGCGACTGCCAGCGCAGGTCCTGGCGGCGATGCAAGAGGCGCGTCTGTTCCGGATTTACATTCCGAAGGTGCTGGATGGCCTCGAAATCGACCCGATCACGTCGATGATTGTCGTCGAGGAGATCGCCCGTGCCGACGCCGCGGCGGCGTGGAATCCGATGCTCGGCGCCACCTACGGTCTGTGGGCGGCCTTCTTGCCAGAGCATGCCGCACGCGAGATCTACGGCGCCCCCGACGCCGTCGTTGCCGGCGCGTTACGGCCGAGCGGCCGCGCCCGCCCGGTCGACCGCGGCTTTGTCGTCGGCGGCCGCTGGTCGTTCGCCAGCGGCATCAGCCACTCGGCGTGGTTGAAGGCCGGCTGTGCTTGGTCGTCCCCGCCGACGGTGGCGCTGCGGGTGCGCTTCGGCCGCCGGCGCGGAACCCTGGCTCGTTTTCTTCCCCGCGGCCGACGGCGAACTGATCGCTCGCCAAAGCGCCGTACCACACGATCGCGATCTCGCCCGCGGGTGAGGCTCGACGGCAGCGGCGTCAGCGATCACAACCTTCGCCCTGGCGCAGACACGTTCGGGCCTAAAGCTAGGGACATAATAGGGACAAAACCGACCGGCCAAAGGGCTTGCACCCTTGACCGGCTACGCCACTACATCCTAAGTGGTTGTATTCATTGGTGCGGACGGCGGGACTCGAACCCGCACCGGGGTTTCCCCGAGCAGATTTTAAGTCTGCTGCGTCTACCGTTTCGCCACGTCCGCTTTGGCGATCAACCCTCGCTCAGCCCTTCCTGTGGGTCGCCGCCGAGGCGGCTGATCAGTGCTTTGAGCTCTTCGGTCGCCGTCGCGAGCCGCTGCCGGTCGGTGCCGCGCAATACCAAGGTCACGCCGAAATCGCCGCGGCGAAAATAGGGGTAGGAGCCGATTTCGAGATCGGGGTAGCGGTCCTGCAGCGCGCCGAGATCTTTTGCCAGGGCCCCTTCGGAGAGGTGACAGCTGACGCTGCGGCTCAGCACCTTGTCGCCGCCGGCGAGGCGATGCTTCAGCTGTTCGAAGATTCCCTGCATGATACTGGGCACACCCGGCAGCACGAAGACATTGCCGATCTGAAAGCCGGGCGCTCGCGAGATCGGGTTCGGCAACAGCACCGCGCCCTCCGGAACCATGGCCATGCGCAGGCGCGCCTCGTTCAGCTGCCCTGGCGGATAATGGGTTTCGAGCACACGCTTGGCCTCGGGATGCAGGATCAGCGCCACTCCGAAGGCGCCGGCGACGCACCGGGCAGTGATGTCGTCGTGGGTCGGCCCGATCCCGCCCGTCGTAAACACATAATCGAAAGTGCGCCGCACTTCGTTGACGGTGGCAACGATGACCGCGGCGTCATCCGGGATCACCCGCGCTTCGCGGAGCCGGATGCCCACGGCGTCGAGCCCGCGGGCGAGAAAGGCGAGGTTAGCGTCCTGCGTGCGCCCTGATAGGATTTCATTGCCGATGATGAGGACGCAGGCGGTGACGGTCCTGGGCGTGGTTCCGCTCGTCGTCATCGCCTCCTCTGCTCGTCTGGATGCGGGTTCATTTCCTTTCATAGGCATATGGACATCGCGGCACAACCCGGTGAGGATTGCCGCGCGGCGACGAAATCCTTACCTTTAAGCGCGACAGCGATGCGCACGATACCCGCCATACCGCAGCACGTGATGATGGGGCTCGCCCCGGCCGAGGCGCGCGACGGGCACATCAAGATCCACGGACCCGAGGCATTCGACGGGATGAGACGGGCTGGGGCGCTAGGGGCTGCGACCCTCGACTTCATCACTCCCCATGTCCGCCCCGGAATTACGACCGGCGAGCTCGACCGGCTGTGTCACGGCTTCATCGTCGATCACGAGGCGATCCCGGCGCCGCTCAATTACCGCGGCTTCCCGAAGTCGATCTGCACCTCGATCAATCATGTCGTCTGCCACGGCATTCCGGGAGACCGGCGGCTGATGGAGGGCGACCTCCTCAACATCGACGTCACCGTGATCCTCGACGGCTGGCATGGCGACACGAGCCGGATGTTTTTTGTCGGCGAGCGTATTCCGGTGAAGGCGAAGCGGCTCGTCGATGTCACCTACGAATCGATGATGCGCGGCATTGCGGTCGTGCGTCCGGGGGTTCGCGTCGGCGCGATCGGTGACGCGATCCAGCGCTACGCGGAGAGCCACCGCTTTTCGGTCGTGCGCGACTTTTGCGGCCACGGCGTCGGCCGGGTGTTTCACGATGCTCCTTCGATCCTGCATTACGGCCGGCCCGAGGACGGGCCGGTGCTGCGCGAGGGGATGTTTTTTACCGTCGAGCCGATGATCAACGCCGGCCGTTATGAGGTCAAAATCCTCAGCGACGGTTGGACCGCGGTCACCAAGGACCGCTCGCTGTCGGCGCAGTTCGAGCACACGATCGGGGTGACCGCGTCCGGCTACGAGATCTTCACGATCTCGCCGGCCAGTCTGCACCGCCCGCCCTACGCGACGGCGCCTTCTCCCGCGTGAACAGACCGGAGGACTAAAGCCGGGTCGACAGCCAGATCGCGATGCGCGAGCCGGTCTTGACGAGGCTGGTGATCAGCTCGTAACCGGCGGTCTCCTCGGCGCCGTGCGCGATCGCGAGGTCGCGATGTGCGATCTCGTCGTCGCGGAACGAAAGGATTGTCTCGCACAGGGCGGGATCCTCGCCGACAAGCCTTTCGGCTTGGGCGCGATAATGCTCGTCGATGACCTCTTCGACGGCGACGGTGCAGGCCATCGCGGCTCGCTCGCCCAGCAGCGCTGTAGCGGCGCCGACGGCGTAGCCGGCGACCGACCAGAGCGGCTCCAGGACCGTCGGCCGCACCCTGCGCTCGCGCAATAATGCCTCGAAGCGGGCGAGGTGACGCTGCTCGGTCTCGGCCATATGGCGGATCGCCGCCACCGAGCGGCCACGGCGGAGGACGTCGAGTTGGCCCTGATAAATCCGTGTCGCTCCGTATTCGCCGGCATGATCGACGCGCAGCATGCGCGCGATTTCCTCGGCCGGTCCCGGGTCTCCAGGCAAGCGGTGCGGCAGTCCGTCGGTCATGCCGTCCCTCGGCGGGTGCCCCCTTGCCACACCGGGTTGCGCGCCTGCAAAAACGCCGCAATCGAGCAGCCCAGCATCACCAGCGAGGCAATAAGGTTCCAGCCGGCGAGCGAAATACCCCACAGCGACCAGGCGATCTCGTCACAGCGCACCGGCTGCTGGTGCAGGATCTGGGCTTTCAGCGCCTCCAGCGTGTCGGCAGCGGCGCCGGATGCCGTGCAGGCGCTGGGGCCCGCGAACCAGTGCTGTTCGATGCCGACGTGATAAAGGGCAAGGCCGCTGCTGACGGCGAAGACCGCGGAGACGAGCAGCGCCACCCATGGCAGGGCCGGCCGACTGCCGACCATCGTCGCAACGAACGAGGTCACGATCGCCACGCCCCAGGGCCAGCGCTCGAGCAAGCACAATTCGCACGGCGCGAGGCCGCCCAAATATTGCGAGACCAGCGTCACGCCGAGCACAACGGCGCTCGTTACGAGGACGAAGGTCGGAAACCCACGGGCCGGTTCCATCATCCCGTTCATAGATAGCGCAGCACCAGGAAGCCGCCAACGAGCGCCGCTGCAATCGCGCTCGTCACCAGCATCAGCCGGCGCTCGATGAAGTCACGCACCGGCTCGCCGAACCGCCACAGCAGCGCGGCCAACAGGAAAAACCTGAGGCTGCGAGAGACAAGCGAGGCGAGGGTGAAGGAGAGCAGGTTGAATTCCGCGACGCCGCTGGCGATCGTGACAAGCTTGAATGGGATCGGCGTCAACCCCTTCAAAATGATGATCCAGGCGCCCCATTGCGCAAAGCCGGCCTTCAGTGCCTCGTACCTGTCCATCGCGTGATAGAATTCGAGCACTGGTCGGCCCACCGCGTCGAACAGGAAATACCCGATCGCGTAGCCGACAAAGCCGCCGAGGACCGATGTAACGGTGCAAACCGTCGCGATCAGCCAAGCGCGCCGCGGCCGCGCCAGGGTCATCGGAACCAACAAGAAATCGGGCGGCAGTGGCAGGAACGAGCTCTCGGCGAACGAGATTGCTGCCATAGCCAGCATCGCATGGCGGCTGGCGGCCAGCGTGAGCATCCGGGAATAAAGGCGGTCGATCACTGATTTATCGGGGTTGGCGGACGGTCATCTGCTTAATTGCCGACTTGGGCATCTCTTACCATAAGCGCTACTCGGCGGCGGCGAAGCTTTGCACGGCGAGCGGATCGAGGAACCCGCCCGACTGCCGCCGCCACAGGCGCGCGTAGGTGCCGCCCGAGGCCAACAGCTCGGCATGGGTGCCTTCCTCGACGATGTTGCCGTGATCGAGCACGACGAGGCGGTCGAGGCGGGCGATCGTCGACAGCCGATGGGCGATGGCGATGACCGTGCGGCCCTCCATCAGTCCGTCGAGCTGCTCCTGGATGGCCGCCTCGATCTCCGAATCGAGCGCCGAGGTCGCCTCGTCGAGGACCAGGATCGGCGCGTCTTTGAGGATCACCCGGGCGAGCGCGATGCGCTGGCGCTGCCCGCCCGACAATTTGACGCCGCGCTCACCGACATGCGCGTCAAAGCCGCGGCGCTCGTGGAAGTCTTCGAGCCCCTCGATGAATTCGAGGGCCTGCGCCTGCGTGGCGGCGCGGCGGATCTCCCATTCGCTTGCCTGCGGGCGGCCGTAGCGGATGTTGTCGCGGATCGAGCGGTGCAGCAGCGAGGTGTCCTGCGTGATCATCGCGATCTGTGCGCGCAGGCTCTCCTGCGTGACCGTCGCGAGGTCCTGCCCATCGATCAGGATGCGGCCTCCCTCGGGGTCGAAAAAGCGCAGCAACAGGTTGACGAGGGTCGATTTGCCGGCGCCCGACGGCCCGACTAGCCCGACGCGCTCGCCGGGTGCGACCGCAAGGTCAATCCCGTGCAGGACGCCTCGGGCGGTGCCATACCCGAAGCGCACGCCCTCGAACCGCACCGCCCCGCGCGTCACCTGCAACTCCACCGCATCAGGCCGGTCCGGCATCTGCCGCGGCACCGCGATCGAGCGCATGCCCTCCTGCACGACGCCGATATTCTCGAAGATCGTCGTCACGTTCTGCGCCACCCAGCCGGCGATCGCGGCGATGTGCCAGGTCAACGGCAACGCCATCGCGATGGTGCCGACCGCGATGCGCCCGTCATTCCACAGCCAGATCGCGATGACGCCGGTGCCGACGACGAGGCTCGCATTGGCGGCGGCGAGGCTCAGCCCGAGCAAGGTGGTCAGCCGCAGCTGGTCGCGGTGCGCCTCGGTGAGATCGTCCACTGCCGCGCGGACAAACTCGTCCTCATCGCGCGGGCGCGCGAACAGTTTGACAGTCGCGATGTTGGTGTAGCTGTCGACGACGCGGCCGGTGAGTTGCGAGCGCGTCTCGGACATGCGCCGTGAGCGCGTCCGCAGCCGTGGCACGAAATAGCGCAACAGCGCTGCGTAGCCGGTGAACCACGCCAGCACCGGGATCGTCAATCGGAGGTCGTTCGATGCCAGCAGCAGAATGGCGCCGGTGCCGTAGACGAGGATGTACCAGACCGCGTTCGTCGCCGAGACGACGCTCTCCCGCAGCGACGGGCCGGTCTGCATGACCCGCTGCGCGATGCGGCCGGCGAAATCGTTCTGGAAGAACGCCCAGCTCTGGCGCACGACGTGCCAGTGGCTCTGCCAGCGAATGAGGTTGGAAAAGCCGGGCACGATCCCCTGATTGGTGATCAAATTCTGCAGCAACAGGGCCCCCGGCCGAGCGACCAGCAGGACCAGCGCCATCGCGACGAGCTGCGGCCAATGGTCGTGTATCAGCGTGCCCGGCGCGTGGCTCGACACCAACGTTACGACGTGGCCGATGAATACCGGGATCGTCGTGTCGACAATCGCGGCGACAAACCCGGTGATGAACAGCGCGGCGACGAGGTGGCGGGCCTGCCGCGCATAGTGCCAATAGAACGCGAGCAGCCCCGGCGGCGGCGGTGGCCCCGGCGGCAGCGCGGTGGGCTCAAGCAGGGCTTCGAAGAACTGAAAAACACGCATGACCGAGATCGGCTTTTACGATCCTCTTTTGTGGCGGTGAGAACCAGACGGCGGCGGGCCGCTCGCCGATTATGTTAGCACATTTACGGTCGCGTCCCGCGGAAGATCCCCGGTTTCGCATCGCAACACCTCGGCCGGTTTGCGCTGGGCCGACTTCGCGATTCGCAGCTGGCCGAGGCGTCGGTTCGCCCGCGGACGGTTGGCCGAATAATTTTTGTGAAACTTCACCCTGTCAGCGCGATTTTTATATCGACAGCACCTTGAGAGCCGCGGCAGCGCTGAATTGCTCCTCGACGACGCCTTTGCACTGTTCCAGCGGCTCGGGGTCGACGCCCGGTCGATCTCTCGCAAGGAGTTCACCGCGGCCTATTTCGTGCTCGCCAAACGCTATCACCCCGACCGCGGCAACCAGAACACGCACGAGCTGATGGCCAACATCAACGCCGCCCGCACGATCATTCTGAAGTGCAACAGGATCAGCTAAACTCCTCGCCGGGACCGTCTGCGACAGGAGGAAACGCGTGGCCAAATTCGTCATCGAGCCGCATTTCCGGCTGCAGGAGTGGATAGCCGAGGAAAAGGGCTATTTCATGGCCGAGGGCCTCGACTACGAGTTCCGCGAGCACATCCGCTCGACCGGCGGGCGGCACCACGACATGGGCGGGCGGAGGACCGGCGCCTACCAGTCGTTCGAAGCGGGCCGCAGCGCCGATGTCAGCTGCGCCTGCCACTGGACCGTCGGGGTCGCCGCCGCGTCCGGGCACGGCAGGCTCTATGCCGATCTCTATTCGGTGGCGCCGGCCGGAGTATTCGTGCCGCCCGACTCGGCGGTCCGCGACCCGGCCGGCCTCGCCGGTGTGCCGATCTCGGTGGGCTGGCAATCGGGCAGCCATTACTCGACGATCCAGGCCCTCGAAGCCTATCTGCCGGCCGGCGAGATCAACCTTTCCTTCGACGAGGGCCTTCTGTTCCGCCGCATGGAATTGCTGGTCGACCGCGAGGTCCCCGCCGCGGCCTTGTTCAGCGGACCCTATTATTTCGCCGAGCAGCTCGGCTTCCGCAAAGTCATCGACACCACCTTCATGATCGCGACGATGATCCACGGCGACCCCGACCCCGAGGATCTGCGCAAATACTTCCGCGCCCTGCGCCGCGCGCAACGCGACCTCGACCTGCGTCCCGACCGCTACACGCATTACTACAGGTACGAATTTCCCGAGCGCTTCCATGCGCTGATCGACACTCGCCGCTGGGGCCCCGGCGAGCGTCTGGTGTTCGAGCCCTACACAAAGGAAACCCACGCCGAGACCTTCGACTGGATCACAAGCCACGGCATCTTCGCCGAAACCGGCCTCGGCCACCGCGGCTACGACGATTCGGTGCTATCTCTGCAGGCGGCGAGATAGGCTCGCTCACGCCCGCTTGAGCGGCCGCTTTCTTTACGGCGATTAAGTGGAGATAGCCCGTCGCACGAGCCCCCCGTGCGCGCACGTATAGTTCAAAACGTGATAATGATGCACTTATGGGCGGGGGACTGCGCGGCGCAGCCGCGAAAAAAGAGTTAGGCGCATTTTACACACCCGACTCGACGGCATCGTCGTTAGCCGGTTGGGCGATACGGACTGGAACGGAAAGCGTCCTCGAGCCGAGTGTCGGCGGCGGTGCTCTTTTAAAAGCTGCCTTGATTCAAGCTCGAGAGATTAAACCGTTCGGCGGCCTTCGTCAGCCTCTCGCGTGCGATATCGACCCAATCGCTTTGGAAACTCTTAGAAATGAGCTCGGGAAAACAGTTGAATTTTGCCTCGGAGATTTCTTGGAGCTTGACCCAAGGAAATTTCGCAAATTCGACGTGGTCTTCGCGAATCCTCCTTTTACACGAAATCATTCGATCGATGTTTATCGTCGAAAAGAGTTGAGAGAACGATTCGGGATCGAGGGTCCTGCTGGAATTTGGACCTACTTTCTCGCCCATGCGATGGACTTTCTTGTTCAGGGTGGGCGGATCGCTTCAATCGTCCCTGGATCAGCACTGTTTACACGATATGGCGATGCTTTCCTGCGGCGCATGTGTAGATCTTTTCTGGCCGTGAATGTCTACCAGCTAGCCGAAAGGCCCATTTGGAGCGGCGGTACTGAAGAGAGAGGAGGCATCTTACTGGCTGAAGGCTACTTCGACGGAGTGTGCAGCAAGTATGTTAAAGGAGTTTGGCCACCAAGTTCAAAACAAAATTATGAGAGTTCGAGAGAACTTCAGGCGTATCGCGATCTGAGTTCGGCGTCGCGGCCTCTTGGAGATCTCGCGTCGATCAGTATCGGCGCCGTCACCGGATGCAATTCTGTGTTCCTGTTATCGGAGGAGGAGCGTGTAGCGTTTGACCTCGCCCCGGAGGACCTGACATTGACGGTTTCCCGTGCGCGACATGTTGAAGGGATAACTATTAATCCGGACGATCTCGTCCGCCTCGCACGAAACGGTCAAAAAACCTGGCTGTTAACGCCTCGCAACATTGACAGACGCGGAACGCCGACGCGCAAGAGGTTGGCTACAATAACGAAATATCAACGGCGCTCTACATGTTGGATGAACAAGAGAAAGCCTTGGTGGCGCATCGAAACCGGATCGGATTGCCACGGTGTCTTTACCTACATGAACGAGCGTGGTCCACGACTGGCCCTAACAACTGCCAAGATAATATGTACGAACACGCTTCACCGCGTTGCGTTCGGGCCAATAGTTTCGGAAGCCGAAAAGCTCGCGGCCGTCCTTACGTTTGTGTCCACGTTCGGACAGCTGGCGGGAGAGGCAATCGGACGAGTGTATGGTGGGGGAGTATTGAAATTCGAACTCACGGACGCACGCCTAATGCCGGTTCTAGCGGTCCTCGACCACCGCGACCTACCGGTTTTGCAAACGGCTGCACATAGGGTAGATTTTGCACTCAGAGCTGGCGCGGTTGACGCTGCTCAGGAACTGGCCGATGAGGCCTTGTTGTCACGCGTTCTGGGCAGCAGCTGGCGATCAGGTGTCGCGGAATTGCGGGAGGCGCTCCGCGACAGACGCCACGCACGCCACAGCGGACGGGCATTGGGGTTACGGGTAGCGGGTTAGCCGACCAAGAAATTGGCGTAACTGAACTTAGGGCTGGAGCCGCCGCCCGTTGCGATCTGATAATCGTCAGGGTGTGGCTTCCCAAGCGTTGGTCGAGGGGCCTCTCGTCACGACACAACGATCTTCGGGGAATTTGGTAAGGGTGGATCTGGTGGCGGCTCTAAATCGCCTGGAATCATGATTGCCCTGCGTGTTCTCGGGTTACTTACGTAATTGTCAAATCGACTACGCTCATGTGTAAGGATAGCTTGCAGTATGACGCCGTAAGGTGTCAAATTAAGAGAACGGGGACCGCGGCCTGCGGTCACTTCTAAATCCAATATTTCTTTCAACCGCTCGCAATTCAGGCGCAGACGGTCAAGGACCTCGAGGATGTTTTCACCAAGCCGCTTGATATTGTGTGGCAATCGTTCGGTAGGCCAGCAATCGCGGACGAGCTCGATCACCTCGTGTAAATCCCGCGTCGTCTTATCATTTCGATTTACTATTACGCTCGACGATAACGATTCTGCCCGCTCTATCGACACCTCAGCATGTTCGAGCATGGCCTTAATCTGATACGCGATCCGCTGCTTCGACCATTGGACGTGATCGGTCTTATAGATTAACTCGTGAGTGGCTACCGACCATGCATGCTGTAGAAAAGTCTTAATCTGAAACTCAAATGTTATATTATGTAACGGCGTCGTTGGCATAATTGCAGTCTCTCGAAGACGTAGGTAAAGTCTCAGAAAGTCAAAAGGGAAACGATCAGCAGAATACCAAGTGCTATCGTTCTGTGCGGGGCGACGTTCTATAAGCCTGAAACGCTCGCAAACTGCATGCTCTGCCCTCGGGACTTCAAGAGCATTCCTGACAACTAACGTACATCCGAAAAAGTCTTCGAGAGAATATGGATCAGGAACGCGTCCGGATTCCAGTTTCAAGGCAAAGCTCTCTACTTCCTTGATTCGATATTCGTAATGCCATGTTGGCTCGCGGAAGTCGTCGACTAGATCCCTTACCCTCTGCTGAAGTTCGGCATTGGTCTCCGCTTGGATATCATACGCGTACCTAGCCGCGTTTGGAATTTTCATCATTCAAAACCACCTCCTGTAACACCTTGTGGCGCGCATCGCGTGGCCCGAAGTCTGTGGTTGCACTCTGGGCATTCAGATAATATAGAACAGCTGGGGGACGATCCGCATCCTGCGTGCCTATCTGATGGCTGACAGCTTCCCTCGTTAAAGAATCTACTTGACTCATGAAACGTCCATAACGTTGAGCGAAGACTTGAGGTGGAGGCAAACGAGCAAATTCTAGCGCCACTAATCCCCAAAGAGAATACAAATGGGCAAATGTTTTAGCATGTGTGGTAACTACCGCAGCAATATCTTCGATCTTCAGCAAGTATGTTTTGATTTTACTGAGTGAATCTTCGAATTTATCTTCAACAAAATCCGGCTTCGTGTCTGAGGGCTCTTCATAGTCGGCATAGTAAGTGTCAATTATGTCTTGGTCGAAGCCTATGATCTGTCCACCGATTATTAAGATAAACAATTCAGCAATGAACTGTGCATCGCTCATTCGTCGGGCACGTCCCGGCGTTATGACCCCAAACCGTCTCCATATTCCGGCATCTGCTTCGGCTTCTCTATCGACTCTCGCGGCGAACCACCCATCGTGTCCGGCATCAGCGCCTATGAGACAGAAATGGCGGGTTGAGGAAGGGAGGATTTCTGGCCCATCGTAGCCATTGAAGGAGCGCAGATGGGACAGAAATCCGGGCCGGCAAAGGAACCGGCGGAGC
>Ga0306921_10003857_pt1 | contig 15279 bp, 15 predicted proteins | sample sta12Cox44000080_FD_203760 | JGI IMG/M metagenome (GOLD analysis project Ga0306921, IMG submission 203760) | Lab enrichment of tropical soil microbial communities from Luquillo Experimental Forest, Puerto Rico - statoxic.12C.oxic.44.000.080 (v2)... | ecosystem: Environmental > Terrestrial >...
CGAGCTTTGCGCTTTTCATCGTTCGTTCCTGAATCGGCATGCGCTTCGCTCACCAGGGCAACAGGACTTGCGGCAGCGCCGGCGCCTAGCGCGCGCAGAAGATCGCGGCGGTCAATCTTGGCTTTGTTGTCCTGTGTCATCGCCAGTCCTCCTTACGGGACATGTCTTCTTGGGTGTGCGCCGTCACAGTGGCAGCGCAAATGCTTCCGCTTCGATTTCCATGAAAATGCAGCCCACTGCGCCCACGCGTTTATAAAATTCTGCGGCCTCCGCACGTTCGAGATCGGCAAAGAACCGTCCCATCCACGGCGCGATGTGGTTCTCGAATATCGTGCGGCCAGCCTCCTCAGGCGCCGGCAGCTGGCCACCGGCGAGACCGGCCATGACTTCGCACAAGATGCCGGCATGATCCTCCGGCTCGGCGACGCCGTCGGCGCGCGCAATGCCGAAGCGGACTAAATCCTGCCGCAAACGCGACAGCGGCCGTTCGTGCAGGAAGCCGGTAACGTAGTAAGACGCGTAAGGCAGAAGCTCACCGCGGCCGACACCAATAAAGAGACCGAAGAATTCGCGCTCGACGCCAGTACAGCTCGCGCGTCTGGCAGCTTCGGCCAATTCATGATGCGCGGCTCCGAGCGCGCTGTCGTCTCGCTGCAATTGTCCGATCTGTTTTAAGAACGCCGCATCAGGCGGATCATGAAGCAATCGCGCCAACAGCGCATATTCCTGCGCGCGGCCGCGAGCGACGTCATCTACACTCGGCCCGGTGTACAGGTCCGGCCGCAAAACGGTGCGTGCGATGCCGCTCGCGTTCTCGACCTGGAGAACGCGCTCCGCAGGCACCCTGACCCAGTTCGAAACCGACGGCTGAGAAATTCCAATCCGGCGCGCAAGCTCGGTAACGCCGCCGACGGCGCGAATAGCCTCCTGGAGTCCCCGATCAGCCATGGTTCACGTTGTTTTTTGTTGATTTCAGCTCCCGTCGCTGAAGAGCGACGTGAGCAGGACTTGGCTCGGTGAAGGCTATCGCTGGGCTAAAGCTGCGGTCAATAGCTTGAGGCTATGGCGGCGCAGAAACCCGGTGAGATTCCGACCTGTCGCGTCACCAAAAGGTGATCGCAGACGTAAATCGCAATCCCGAAGCAGTGGGCCCCGATCTGCTCAGGTCCTCGGGGTCAGCTTTTGTTGTCCGTCTCGTTTTGCTGCGCTGCGTCATCGCCCGCGCCTCCAGCCTCGGCAGTCTTCGCTGCGACCTCAAGCGGCCCCTCGGGAAGAACGTTGCCGCTTCCAAGTTGAGGCTTGTGTTCGCTCGCCAACGCTTCCTGTGCTTGGTCCGCCGGCTCAGCTGCTGGCAAAGCTCCGATCAACTTGCCGGCGAGCCGTGCGACCTCTTCGGTGCTGATCGGACCAAAGCCCGCCATGGCCGAAGGGTCGTTGAAGTCCCATCCGTTCTCCACCAGCCCAACGAAATTCTTGATTGCGGGATCGGAGGTCCAAGCGCGTCGAAGTGCCGCACGAGTCAAATCAGGCGGCACGCCGGGGCGGAGGAAGTCGGCGATGTCGGTGTCCGCTCCAATCGAATCGAGCGACGGCAGTTGCACCGGATCGACTGGCTGATTGCCCTGATCGCTGCCTTTCGGCGATTCGGCAACTGCACAGTTCTCGATCGCGCCGTCCTCATCGCGAGGCCGATGCTCAGTCGACGTATCTTGCCGCGCCGACGGCTCGCGATCTGCAAGTTTGCGCGTGGACCAGCGCGCCAAAAAACTCTCGGGTTCGCTATTTTCGGGTTTGTTCATGGCTTGCGATTATGGTCGTCCGGCGAGCGTCGCGCCATGCCGTCTGGATTCACGCGGTCGCGTTTGCGCTTGTGAAATGGCTGCGCGACAAAGTGTTCGGAAACGAAATCTGCGACCACGGCTTCGACCGCTCTCGGCATCGGTACCGAGTCGACCAGATCAGTACCAAGCGCGACCCACGATTCACCTTCGGCGGGATCTACGGTAACACCGACCAACGAGTAGGGTGGATCGCCCGTGATCGATCGTAGCGCGATCCATATTAGTGGCTGCTCGACCAGCAGATTTTCCCGGTAGTTGCCGGCTTCGGAACGATAGAGCTCGATATCGGCCGTGCCTACAAAGAACGTCGCGCGCTCGCCGTCGTCGGAAAGCTTGGTCCAGGCCGGCGCGCCGGGAGCGCCACCGAACGCGCTCACGGGACGCCACAGATAATCGATCCACGGACTGCCGCCCTTGCTGCGTTCGGCGACAATGCCGACAGTGATCGTTTTGGCCGGCGCGATAATGCTCAACTCACCGCCTCAAGATGTTTTACCGGTAAGCCAGTCACAAGATTTTGGGGTTTCATACGAATCAGATGTTCGCGCGACGTCGCCAGCACAAGATAGATTGGCTCGCCCCTGACCTTATCAAGCATTAGCTCGGCTTGGCGGAAGCTCAGACGAAACAAACCGACTACCCGCGTCATCGCGTTCTCGTCAGGTTCGCCACCGTGCCATAACGTATTGCCGATCTGGGTAGCGTCGGCATCGAGTCCTACATACCAGCTTAGTGGCGCGTCGCGGAGCTCAGTCAGGGGCTCGATCGTCACGGCGAAGCCTAAAAGATGACCCACCCATCGCTCCATGGCTTTGGCAAGCCCTGCAAGGCCGCTGCGCCCGCCGCTCAAGTCGAGCGCCATGTCGAAACGATCGCTCCGTTCCCAATAACTGCCGGCGTTGTCGTTATTGAGCACTTCGATCGCGGCATCGGGCGGCAATCCCAGCATCGAGACGAGCGGCGAGGCTGGCGCCTGGCCGCTGCCCGCAATCGTTTCCTCATCGGCGGCGATCAACGAGCCGTCGCGCAGCGTCACGCGCTGGTTGCGGAAGAACAGTTCGGCCGCGCGCAATATATATGGATCGGCAACGTCATCGAGTGCGTTGCGCAGGATAACGTGGACGAGCTGATTGATGAACAGTGGCGGTGTTCTGCCCACGCCGCGACGCATCAGATCAACGTAGGCGGCTTCCAGTGTTTTGTGGCGGAGCAAGTGATCGCGGAAGGCGATCAACATTTCCCAATTCTCGCGCGCGTCCGCGTCTGCGATCGCCACAATCTCAGAAGTAGCGACGGAGCGGCGAGGATCGCCGATCAGCATGGTGTGCAAATCGCGCTCGGCCAAACAGGCGTCTGGCGGCGGCACTAATTCGGGCCGAGCCAGATAGACTTTTAGAAAGTCGTCGGTCACGACGTAACCGCCGCTTTCGTCGCGGTCGAGAAAGTGATGGCCGCAGCTGTGCCAGAAATCGGTCATTTGCGCTCACGTTCGGCCAGCGCTGTAAGATCGATCCGTTCGCCTGGCTCGTCTTCGCCTTCCACCTCCAGGAAAGAGAAAACGCCTGCCGACTTGCTCGCCTCGCGCGGCCGCAGCGTCCGGAAACTCTCGCGCACCGCGCCGTTCTCATATGTGCGATGCACGGCAATAACGCTATCCGGCGGCACGGTGCATAGTGATTCTGCAAACGCGACTTCCTCTTCGGCCGCGGCTCTCGCCGCGCCCATGGTTGGCGCACCGAAGCGGCGTGCAAGTTTTTCGGCCAGGAGGTCAACGAGGACCGTACGCTCGGTCTCGGTTGCTTCGACGGTCTGCACCAAAGTCGACCAGCCGAGCGAATTGACACCGAGAAAACCGCTGCGAAATGCGGCGCGCGCTTTGCCGTCGAGCGTTGCGGGATCTTTGTCCCAGAACGCGAAGGCGCCCGAAACGGCCCACTCGCCGGGCTCGGCCGCTGCATCGAATACGAATGTGTCCGATGCATCCAGACGAATGGTGCGCAGGAGCTTCACGACGGCTCTCTGTATGCCAGATCGAGCCAAGCGGGCACTCCAAGCTTCGGCAGCAAGATTTGACGCTCGGTTGGGCCGCCGCTCGCCGGCCGCGCCAAAAGATCGCCGTTCTCGTCGATCTCGCAGCTTTGCTGGCTCTCGCGCGCGAGCCGCTCGCGGTAGGAGGCTATCGCGGCTGAGAAACCGTTTTCCTTCCAAACATCAAGAGCGTGCATGAAATTGCGCGCAAAGTCCTCCACGATTTGTTTCGAGGTGACTTCAGCGAAGCCTTCTTCTTCCAGGGCGGTCAACGCGGGAGTAAAGCCGGGGTCGATTGGCTTGGTCCAGGCCGTGCGGATCGTCGCACCAAACACCAGCCAAGCCGGAACGTTTGCCTCATCGGCCTTTTTCGGCCATCCCAGCCGACCGCCTCCGACGAGGCCCCAATTCACGTAAAGCGCATCCGGCCATTTGATATGAATGGCCGTTTCCGGCGGCGCCGCCGCTGCAATCGCATCGGCAAGTGCGCCCATCCCGGCATAGAACACACGGCGTGCTCTAACCAGCGGCTCGTCCGGCTCGAGCACAACCGCAAATTCGGCGAGGTCAAAGCGGCCGACATAGACCAGTGTTCCGGCGCCGTGCTCCGGCGCCAGCATGCTGGCATGAGCAAACGCGTCGCCGAACTCGCGCAGTCGCACCGCCTGATAGGGCGGCGGCAGGGCCAGTTCAAGCGCAAGAGCTGCCTGCGTCACCGGCGCGATCCGTCCTCGCTGTTAATTTCTGATCTTTTTACATATAACCACGTGACCCATAAAGGCCTCGCGGCCGACTGTTTTGTCGCGCCAGCCTGGACCGGTGGCGATCGGGATTCGCCAAGGCGCAAGCAACGGAACAATACGGCACTGGATGGCGAAAATGGCCGAACGGCCGCGCAAAATCCTGATTTGCTCGTGCGAGGATACCATTCCGCTCGACGGCGCCCGCGTGGAGCGCGCATGCCGCGGCGCTGACGTGCTTCGCGGCCGGCAGTTTTGCCGCGCTGAACTCGATCGCGTGCGGGAGGCGGCGGCGAGCGGGCAAGCCGTCGCGGTCGCGTGCACGCAGGAGGCCCCGCTCTTTGGTGAGATCGATCCCGCAACCTCGATGACGTTCGTCAATATTCGCGAAACCGCCGGCTGGTCCAAGGACGCAAAAGCCGCGGGACCAAAGATTGCGGCGCTGATTGCCGCGGCAAGCGAAGCCGCGCCCGATGTTCCCGTCCTGAGTTTGACAAGCACAGGTTCGACTTTGCTTTATGGCAAAAACGAGCGGGCGGTCGAAGCTGCTCGTCTGTTGAAAGATCATCTCGATGTCACGGTGCTAATCAGCAAAGCAGATGCGACACTGCCGCCGAGCACCACGGAATTCCCGCTGCATAAAGGCGCAATCAGATCCGCTAGCGGGCATCTCGGCGCATTCAAGCTGCGCGTTGATAATTATGCGACGCCAGCGCCTTCATCCCGCGATCGGTTGAATTTTTCTGCTCCGCGCGATGATGTCGAATTGCAATGCGATGTCCTGATCGATCTTTCCGGTGGCGCGCCGCTGTTTTCCTCACCGGACTTACGCGACGGTTATCTGCGAGCCGATCCTGGCGACGCGGCCGCGGTGTTGCGGACGGTCCTCAATGCGCGTGACCTTTCGGGTGTTTTCGAGAAGCCGCGCTATATCGCATTTACCGAGCATCTATGCGCGCATTCGCGATCAAACATCGTCGGCTGCCATCGCTGTCTTGATCTGTGTCCCACCGGCGCGATCACGCCGAATGGCAATCATGTTGCGATCGACGCCCAGATTTGCGCCGGCTGCGGCCAATGCGCGGCCGCCTGCCCGACCGGGGCTGCCGGCTACGCGCTGCCGCCTTCGGATGCGCTGTTGCGAAGGTTGCGCTTGCTGTGTGCGACTTTTCTCGATTGTGGCGGCGTGCAGCCCGTGCTGTTGTTTCATGATGGCGACCATGGGCGGCCGCTGATTGAGGCGCTCGCCCGCTACGGTGATGGATTGCCCGAGAATGTACTGCCGGTGGAGGTCAATGAGATCACGCAGCTCGGGCTTGAGACGCTCGCCGGCGCCTTTGCTTACGGCGCGACCGCCGTGCGTTTTCTGCTGCGGGCCAAACCGCGCCACGACATAAGCGGATTGAACAAAACAATTGCGTATGGACAGGCGATCGTTGCCGGGCTTGGTTTTGACGGGTCGCGCATCGCCAGCATTGAAACAGACGATCCGGATGTGCTCGGGCAAACGCTGCGCACGATCGAAGTCGTCGGTGCGGTAAGCAGGCCCGCCACTTTCGTTGCCACCGGCAAAAAACGCGAAGTGCTGCAACTCGCGTTGCGCGAATTGCATGCCGCCGCTCCAGCACCGCTCGATGTCGTTGCGCTGCCCGAGGGCGCACCTTTCGGCAAAGTGGATGTCGATGTCGACGGCTGCACTTTGTGCTTATCGTGCGTTTCGGCTTGTCCGACCGGTGCGCTTTCGGACGATCCGGACAAACCGATGCTGCGCTTTACCGAAGATGCCTGCGTGCAATGCGGGCTGTGCCGGTCGACGTGCCCGGAAAAAGTGATCACGCTGGTGCCGCAGATCGATTTTCGCGCGGCGACGGCGTCGAGCCATGTTGTGAAGCAGGAAGACCCGTTCCTGTGCGTCCGCTGCGGGACTCCCTTCGGAATCAAAAGCTCGGTCGAGCGGGTCGCGGCTAAGCTTGAAGGCAAGCATTGGATGTTCAAGGATTCCAAGCGCCGCCTCGACCTGGTGAAGATGTGCGCGGACTGTCGCGTTCAAGTCACCGCGGATGAAAACTTGGACCCGTTCGGAGCGCCGCAGCGGCCGCGGCTGCGCACCACCGAAGATTACTTGCGCGCGCGCCAAGAGGAAGGGGAGAGCTGACTAAGTCAGCCGCCGCCACAGCGAGTCGGACGAAGGCAGTTACGATGCGGTCCGCAGCAAAGGAATAGCCTCGCGGCCAAACGGTTCGTGAGCCTCGGTCGCCTCGTCCGCGGGCGCGCTCCAGTTGAGTACGGTGAGGAAATGCCCGGCGCCGACCCCATGGGTTAAGCGCGCCGTCGCGGCGAATGACGGCGGCGAGGTTCAGTTTAACTAATTCGTCGTAACCCGCGCGAGAAAATCCACAAGCGCCTTGCGGTCCGCTTCCGCGCCGATGGTCTGTTCCGGCATCTTGGTGCCGGGCGTGTAGTGCGCCGGTCCGACCTCGAACAGCCTGGCGATTGTGTCCTTTGACCACACGATATCCAGTTTCTTCAAGGCTGGAGAGAAATTGTATCCCGGTAGCGTTGCGATACGACGGCCGAAAATATGCCAAAGCGACGGGCCGGCCTTCTGGCTCTCATCGGGCTTAAGCGTGTGACACGCGATGCAAGCGCGAAATACTTCAGCGCCGTGGTCGTCGGCATATTGCTTGAGCGGGTCCTCCGGCGCGCCAACCAGCGTCGAATCGAACGGTTCGCCGGTGACGGCATTCCAGCGTCGAATGAAAGCGTCCGTGCCCCCGGTCAATAAGGTGGCACTGTCGGGCAGGAACGCTAGCGACCATACCGGCAGCCCTGGACCGACTAAGGTATGCATAAGGCGGCGCTCCCTGCGATCGATCACCGCTACTGACCCGCGGGTGGTGGCGGCGGCAACAAGTCTGGCGTCCTTAGAAATCGCAAGCTGAATAATTGGCGTCGCTCCAGCCTCGAGCGCGCCGAAGAGTTCACCCGCCGCAGATAGGAAAAACACTCTGCCGGTTGCTCCGGCGGTGATGATGTCACCGTTCGGCGCGACAACGACACTATTCAATGGACTGGGAAGGTTGTGCACGGATACACCGTCACTGGCCGTTTGCCAGACGCGGATCGTTCCGTCATATCCCGCGCTGATGACGTCAGCCCCATCTGGCGAAAACGCCACGCCGTTGACATTCTGGCCGTTGCCCTCGAGCACGCGCGACCGACCGCTGACGAGCGGCCATAGTCGAACGGTGCGATCCCAAGAGGCGGATGCCAGCGTTCTGCCATCGGGGGAGACCGCGAGCGCGGCGACCGGTCCGGTGTGGCCATCGAGCACGCGATCGGGCGCCTGCTTGCCTGCTGTCCAGATCGCGATGCGCGCATCGCCGCCAGCCGTCACGATGCGGCCGTCCTGGAGAAAGGCCACCGCATTCACCGGGCCGTCATGAAAGCGCATCACTTGCTCGGCGACATTGCGCGACAGCGACCAGCGAATCGCCGAGGTGTCAAAACTGCCAGAAATTAGATGCGAGCCGTCGGCAGAGACCGCCAGGGCGCGCACCGCGCCACCATGGCCGCGCAATTGAGCACAAATGGGTTGGATGCCGGCGGCTGAAGCCGCGGCGATCAATGCGCACAAAACGAAAATGCGGCTCGCTCTGAGCCGTGACGCGATCATTCGCCAGGCACAATAACGCTAAAGCGAGGCCGGATCACGGCATCCAAAACGGTTTCACCGTATCGAAGTCGCGCCGGTACGGCTCGACGCCGATGTCTTTCAGGCTGCGATCGCTCAGGTTATCCAGCTTGGCATCGGCAAAACGCTGCTTCCAGCTGACAACCCAGACCGTCAAAAGGTCTGAAAAACGTGAAAGGGCGAGCGGGAAGATGGTCATGGTGCATCTCCGTTTCCCTACTGGCTCGACATTAGGGATGAACGGCGCTGCGCGCAGTGACCGAAGGCACAGTGAAATGTGCGCGAATCAGGAGCAAAACTTACACCGAGCCGAAAGATTTTATTTGGCTTTTTCGAAGACACCGCTCAGTCGATTTCGGCGCCGGAGGCTTTGATAATCGGCGCCCATTTCGCAAGCTCGGCCTTTACAAAGTCCGTCGTCGTCTCCGGCGTACTGCCTGGGGTCGGATCGATCCCGGCCTTTTCCAGTGCCGAGGAGACTGCGGGATCGGCAAGCGATTTGTTGATGGCTGCGTTGAGCTTGTCGACGATTGGCTTTGGCGTGCCGGCAGGAGCGAGCAGCACGTTCCAGGTATAGCATTCAAATCCCGGCAAACCTTGCTCCTGCAGCGTAGGCAAATCCGGCATTGCGGCAATGCGTTTCGCCATGCCCGCACCAAGCGCGCGTAGCTTGCCGGCCTTCGCCAATGGCATGGCGGTCGGAGTGGCATCGAACGCCATCGCGATTTGACCGCCCATCAAGTCGGTGTCCATCGGCGCCGAACCTTTATAGGGGACATGCGTGATATCGAGACCACCGGCCAAGGATTTGAATTCCTCGCCGCACAGATGAAGGATCGAACCGAGTCCCGACGAGCCGTAATTGTATTTGCCCGGGTTGGCCTTAATCAGGGCGATGAGGCTCTTCACGTCGGTTGCTGGTATCGACGGATGCACCAGTAGCAATGTCGGGGTGACGCCGACGCGGCCTAACGGCGCAAAATCGCGCACTGCATCGTAAGGTATGTGTTTATACAGGCCGGGATTTATTGCGTTGGTGGACACTGTTGCCACCAAGATCGTGTACCCGTCAGGCGTGGCCTTCGCGACCGCCTCAGCCCCGATATTGCCGCCAGCGCCCGTCTTGTTTTCGGCGACGAACTGCTGACCGAGCAGCTCTCCCATTTTCGCGCCCATAACCCGCCCAACGATATCGGTTGGCCCGCCGGCGGCAAACGGAATGATCATTTGTACCGGGCGTGACGGATAATCGTCTCGCGCGCGGACGATCGTACTCACAAGCGTCGCTGTCAGCACAAGGCTGGCAAACGCGTAGATCGTGTCGTGCTTGGCTACTCCGGCGAAAGCCATGCGGCGCCGTCGATAATGTTCGGCCATGACGTCTCCTCCCACTTGCGATGAAGGTAGCACTTATCGCAAGTCGAGTAAGTCGCTGCCGCAGAAACTGCACGTTATTGAGCGCAAATCCAGCACTACCAGCGCTCGGAACCTGGTATGATTTCAATGACAGCTCGTAGCAGGCGTTATGAAGTTCCGACGGCGAACGCTTCTAGATTGGCTGGCCGCCACCAGTGCGGCTTCGCTCGCCTCGCGTTTCGCGTGGGCACAGTCGTTTCCCACGCGGCCGATCACTATCGTAGTGCCGTTTCCGGCTGGTGGGCCGACCGACACCCTTGGTCGCGTGCTTGCCGACCGGATGAAGAATGCGCTCGGTCAGTCCGTCATCATTGAAAACCTGACGGGGGCCGGGGGAACGATCGGCAGCACTCACGTCGCGCGTTCGCCTCCGGATGGCTACACACTAATTCTTGGCCATTGGCAGACGCATGTCGTCAACGGCGCCACCTTCACGCTGCCGTTCGATGTCGTGGCTGACTTTGCACCGATTTCGCTCATTGCGGATTGTCCGATGTGGCTGGTCGGACGATCGGGTCTTGCCGCGCAAAGCTTGCCGGAGCTCATCGCATGGATGAAAGAAAGCCCCGGCAAGGCTACCGTTGGCATCGGCGGTGTTGGCGGCGGCGCTGACGTCGTCGGAACCTATTTTCAGAAAAACACCGGAGCGCGCTTCCAATTCGTGCCTTATCGCGGCGCAGCGCCGATGATGCAGGATCTACTCGCCGGCCACATCGACTTAACATTCACGCAGGTGGCAAGCGCGCTGGCTCAGGTGCGCTCCGGGCAAGTCAAGGCCTACGCCGTAATGGCCAAGGGACGATGGGCCGAGGCCCCCGATACGCCGACCAGCGACGAAGGCGGGGTACCGGGACTGTACGCATCCTTTTGGCATGGGCTGTGGGCGCCGAAAGCAACGCCGCCAAACGTCATTGCCGAACTCGATCGTGCCGTGGTCGAAAGCTTGGCCGATCCAGCAGTGCATCAAAGATTCATTGAGCTCGGACAGGAGCCCTGGCCGCGCGACAAACAAACGCCGGACGGACTCGCGTCGCAGCAAAAAGCCGAGATCGAAAAATGGTGGCCGATCATCAAAGCGGCCGGGATCAGGGCGGAATAATAGAACACCCGAACGAAGCGCGATTAGGCAATGCGAGCCGGCGGCTGTGTAGTTAGACGATTGGCTTCCGCGGCGGCCGCGTCATTTGGGACGAAGTGTTCTCAGTTCGGAATTGGCGGCGCCGTATTCTAGGAATGATTTTGGACATTCCGCTGCGGCGAGTTCGAATAGCCGTCTTGCTTCGTCTTTCTTGCCGCGCTGCGACGCGAATTTGCCGCCGTAGAAATTAGCTTCGCAGGTCTGCGCCTTTTTCGTTGCGGTGTCGCCGTTGGTGGCGGCGGCATTCGCGTCTGCGGCTGTGATTTGTCCCAGGTACAGGCGGACGATCGGCGCAGGCCATTTGTTCATGTCTATCGATGTCGCGGCCTTTGCCAACTGACCTGTACCGCGGCTGCGCTTACCCAAAATGTCGAGCCAAATCGCCGTGTATGGATCGTGTGGATCGAGCTCGCTCGAGCGACTGAGATCGGCCGCCGCCTTTTGAACCGCGCCAAGATATAAATTGGCGACTCCTCGTTTCAAAAAAACGCGCGGATTGTTTTTATCGAGCTCAACTACGCGATCATAGTCGGCGATTGCGTGTTCATAGTCGCCTTTGGACAAATAAGCGTCACCCCGACTGTTGTAAGGATGTGCGGTGCGATCGAGCTGGATCGCCTGGCTGTAATCGGCGATGGCGCGATCGTTATCTCCCTTGGCATAGAACGCCTTGCCGCGGTTGACGTAAGCGGCTGCGTCTTTGGAGTTGAGGCTGATCGCTCGATTGTAATCTCCGATCGCCTGATCGGCGTCGCCCCTCGCATAGAAAGCGTTGCCGCGAGCGACATAGGCCGGGCCAGTCGGGTCGAACTCGATTGCGCGATTGCAATCAGCGATGGCGAGATCGGCCTGCCCGTTGGCGGCATACGCAGAGCAGCGGTTCTCGTAGGCCCAGGAGAGGCCTTGGCCAAAGACTCCGCCCGATTGGATCAGAGCCGTGCACGAATCGATTCGTTGGCTCGGCGAAAGAGCACTCGCGTCCTTGCCGCACGAATCAATGAGCTGCTGAACTTGCGCGCTCACTGGAGAAGTCGCAAACCACGCCCCGCCTATCAACATGCCCGCAAGCGCGGGCCGAACCCGTCGGCGCATAGCACCCTCATGTGCGCTTGCAAGCAACAGCATAGCGGCCCAGCGCGGGATTGTCGCCCTGATTACGAGCCCACGATGACGTCGATCAAACATCTTCAAATCAAAAGAGGCCGCAAACTGCGACCTCTTCATTCATTAGAGCGATAAGTCCGTTCGGCTACTGCGGCCACCCGCAATCGTACCAAACATGGGTGCAATATATCCACGTAATCGCCCGACCCTCGGTGCTGCCTCCAGCGCGCTCCAGCAGGTCGTCTGGAACGTCGATATTGAGAATTATCTCGTCACTTTCGATGCAATCAGAATCGGCATTCTTCATAGAGCCATTCCCCTGAGTCTTTGGCGCCACCTCTAAGAGTACCGCGAAACAGCAGGCCTGACGAGTCGAAATGGCAAAAGGACGCATCCGATATCAAATAACCGACGATCTACCTTCACGCCGGCGGCTATGCGCCCGCCTGATGGCGTTTTGATCTATCAAGGCGAGTATTGAATGTCGCAGTCAAACAATAAACTTTGCTGTGTCACTATGGCTGGCAGTTGCTAAACTACCCCGCTGATCCACCGCGCTCGGGAGGCTTCCATGGCCGACGTGAAATGGAGCATCAAAGCGAGGGAGTTCGTTAACTGCAATTGTTCTTACGGTTGTCCGTGCCAATTCAACGGGGGGCCAAGCTATGGCAAGTGTGAAGCGGTCACCGCGATGCAGATTGACGAAGGAATTCACGGCGACACCCGTCTCGACGGCATGCGGTTCGTCGGGATCTTTCGCTGGCCGGGAGCCATCCACGAAGGCAAAGGGGAAGCTGCGGTCGTGATTGACGAGCGCGCGAGTGAATCGCAGCGCAGCGCATTGCTGCGGATTTTGACCGGACAGGACACCGAGCCCGGAGCCACGATTTTCCAAGTCTTCTCCACAACGTTTGAAAAATTCCATGAGCCGATCTTCGCCGCAATCGACTTCGAGGTTGACGTAGATCGCCGCAAGGGCCGGGTGGTTGTGCGCGGCGTCACCGAAGGGCGCGGCGAGCCGATCAAAAATCCGGTCAGCGGCGCCGACTACCGTGTCCGTATCGATATTCCCGACGGCTTCGAATATTCGCTCGCTGAAATCGGGCGTGGCTGGAACACTGTCTCACGTCCCATGCAATTCACACTCGCGGATTCCTATGCGCAATTCGCTCATGTCAATTTGTGCCAGAGTGGAATCGTGCGCTGAGCGAGAATGAATCCTACGCTTGAAACCGTACTGCGGCGGGATCGTGCCATCGTGATCGCCGCGCTTGCGGTCCTCACGACGCTTGCCTGGGCAGATATCTTCTGGCTCGCCGACGACATGGCAATGGGCGGCATGGACATGACCGGATTTCGGATGATTCCGGCCGGCCAGGGACTCATGATGCCCGCAAGCGCGCCGTGGCAACCGATCGAATTTGCCTATGTATTCGCGATGTGGGCCGTCATGATGATCGGCATGATGACGCCGTCCGTCGCGCCGATGATTCTCATCTATGCGCGCGTAGGCAGACAGGCCGTCATGAGCGGACATCCATTCGCGGCGAGCGGATGGTTTGCCTCCGGGTATTTGATTGCTTGGACAGGATTCTCGCTCGCAGCCACCTCCGCGCAATGGGTTCTGGATCGCGCTGCATTGCTCACGCCGATGATGGAGAGCGCCAACGCCGTGCTCGGTGCGATAGTCCTGATAGCCGCCGGAATTTATCAATGGAGTCCAGTCAAGGAAGCGTGCCTTTTCTACTGCCAAGCACCGCTGACCTTCATCATGCGGCACGGCGGTTTTCGTCCGGACGCGAGGGGCGCGCTTACGCTCGGTCTTCGCCACGGCCTCTATTGTATCGGCTGCTGTTGGGCTCTGATGTTGCTGCTATTTGTCGGCGGTGTCATGAACGTGCTGTGGATCGCCGTGCTGGCGGGGCTCGTTTTGTTGGAGAAAGCGTCACCGTTCGGCAAATTGATCTCGCGCATTGCCGGCGGCGTTTTAGTCGCCGCCGGCATCTGGTTTTTGCTTCATACGTAAATAATTGCGCGGCCGCGGCATTGCACTGCGACCCGGCCATGGGGCGGTCCAGGGGTCGATGCCATGCGGTCACGCCTCTTTCTCGTCCGAAGATAGCGGCAAGCGCAAGCGAAGCATGTTTTGCGCCACCGTCCCTCCGGCGCAATTGCTACACTGCAGATGCGTAATAACCGTTTGAACGAGCGGGGAGGGGCCACATGGAGCTGCTGGAAGGCGATACAGCGCTGGTGACCGGCGCAGCGTCGGGAATTGGACGCGGCGTCGCGATAGCACTAGCCGCGGAAGGCGTTCGGCTCGTCTTGAGTGACGTCGCCGACGACGCGGGAGCTAAACTTGCGCGCGAACTGAGCGCGGCCTTTATCGCCTCTGACTTGAGCGAGCCCGATGCTCCACGGCGATTATTCGAGGCCGCTGTGCGCGTGCTCGGATCGATTTCCATATTTGTGCACAGCGCGTCGCCAAGGCGTCTTGAGAACGAGACGGCTTTGGGGGTCACTGAAGCCGAATGGGACTTGATGACATCAGTCGGCCTGCGCGCCGGCTTCCTCCTTGGCCAGGCTGCGGGCGCGCATATGAAGGCGCACAAGATCAAAGGGAGAATACTTTTCGTTACATCGCTGCACGCTTATACGCCGCGCAACCTGCCGCATTACAGCGCGACCAAAGCGGGCCAAACCATGGTCGTGAAAGAGCTCGCGCGGGCGCTCGGCGCGGATGGCATTCGCGTCAATGCCATCGCTCCAGGAGCAATTCCCGGAGGCGGCTTTGACGCCGGCATCGCATCATTCGCCAAGATGATTCCGCTCGGGCGCACTGGAACGCCCGAAGACATCGCGGATATGGCTATCGCTCTGTTGTGCGATCGCTTTTCGCGTTACGTCACCGGAGCAACGGTCGTGGTCGATGGCGGGCTCTCGCTCTACAACTGGATACCGATTCGCGCCGAGCATTGATCCTAGTTTGCAAAGAGCTTGCAAACACCTGGCGCATCGCGGCAGCGACGTCTATTTCGCTGTGCGATTACGAAGCTGTTCGGCAATCACGAACAGAAGCGGAATGACAAAGACGCCGAAGATCGCCGCTGCGATCATCCCGCCGAATACCGGCGTGCCTACTGCGTGACGCGTGACCGCGCCCGCGCCGGTCGCAATCACAAGCGGGACCAGCCCAAAGATGAAGGCGACGCTCGTCATCATGACCGGGCGAAAACGCAGCGCCGCGCCTTCGATAGCAGCCGTATGGATGTCTTTTCCGAGCCGTCGTTGCTCGACTGCGAAAGCAACAATCAAAAT
>Ga0306921_10003858_pt1 | contig 15277 bp, 17 predicted proteins | sample sta12Cox44000080_FD_203760 | JGI IMG/M metagenome (GOLD analysis project Ga0306921, IMG submission 203760) | Lab enrichment of tropical soil microbial communities from Luquillo Experimental Forest, Puerto Rico - statoxic.12C.oxic.44.000.080 (v2)... | ecosystem: Environmental > Terrestrial >...
CGTCGGGCGTGTCGTGGGAAGCGTTCCACACCACCGGCGAGAGTACGGTCTATGGCACGAGCGCACCGCGCGTCGAAGCACTGGCGCCCGCGGTCAAGGGCGGAGCGTGCTGCGGCCCGAATGCGGCGTGATCAACGTCCTGTTTCTCTGCACCGGCAACAGCGCACGCAGCATCCTCGCCGAGGCGATCCTGAACCGCCGCGGCGCTGGGCGGTTCACCGGCTTCAGTGCCGGTAGCCAGCCGCGAGGCGATGTGCATCCGCTGGCGCTCGCGCTGCTGAGGGAGAAGGGCCACGACGTGGCGCGCCTGCGTTCCAAAAGCTGGGACGAGTTCGCCGCCGGTAACGCGCCACGCATGGATCAAATCGTGACCGTCTGCGACAACGCCGCGGCCGAAGCCTGCCCGGTGTGGCCGGGCCATCCTGCCAAAGCGCATTGGGGTCTGCCCGATCCTGCTGCCGTGTCGGGCAGCGCGGCCGAGCAACAGCGCGCCTTCGCCGAGACCTACGCCGCTCTCGACCGCCGCATCGCCGAACTGGTGGCGCAGTCGTGAAGCGCGAGGTCCTGGCCGAAGCGATCGGCACGGCGATCCTGCTCGCGTCGGTCGTCGGCTCGGGCATCATGGCCGAGCGGCTGTGCGGCGGGAACGTCGGGCTGGTGCTGCTCGCCAACGCCATCGCCACCGGTGGTGCGCTCTATGCGCTGATCGTAATGTTCGGGCCGATCTCGGGCGCGCATTTCAATCCGGTGGTGACCCTGGCGCTCGCCTGGCGCGGCGACTGCAAGCGCCGCTCCGTGCTGCCGTTTCTGTTGGCGCAGGTCGTCGGCGCCATTCTCGGCGTGTGGCTGGCCCACGTGATGTTCGATCTGTCCATCCTGCAGACCTCGACCAAGGTGCGCAGCGGCATCGGGCAGTGGGCGGCCGAAGCTACCGCGACCTTTGGGCTGGTGCTGCTGATCCTGCTCGGCGTGCGCAAGCAATCGCCCGGCCTGCCGGCGGCGGTCGCGGTCTACATCGTCGGCGCCTACTGGTTCACCGCCTCGACTTCGTTCGCCAACCCGGCGGTGACCATCGCGCGCTCGCTGTCGAACACCTTCGCCGGCATCGCCCCGGTCGACGCGCCGGCGTTCATTGTGGCTCAGGTCGTCGGCGCGCTGCTGGCGATCGCCGCGGCGCGCGTGCTCGACCGGGCCGGGGCGTAGGCCGAGCTATTTCGTTTTCTTCTTCGGCGCCGGCTCAGTCAGAGACACCGGATCGCTGCTGGGGAAGGTGTCCTTCAGCGCCTTGTCGAGCTTGGCGTCCTGGTCGGTTGCGGATGGTTCCTTCTTCGCCGGCCGCCCGGCCTTGAGCTTCTCGGCCGTGACCTCCTGCTCCAGAAGCTTGGCGTCGGCCTTCTCGCGCGCGCTGGCGTCCGGCATGTGAGCGGCGCGCTTGGCGTCCTGAAGCTTGCCTTTCAGGTCGTCGAGATTGGCGTGCTTGCTGGCCATGGTGCTCTCCACGAAATGTCCCTCGACTGTGTGGGGCAACGGCGGGAGGGGCCGGGCGGTTCCCTCCGGCGGATGGCTCCTCTTCGCAAAGCGGCGGACGGGAGGAGGGCCGAACGACTATAGTCGCCGCAACCAAGAGGGCCTTAATGTCCGCAGTCGCCGCCGCGCCCCTGGGCTCACCAACCGGGCGCGACGTTCGTGTCATCAGCTTGATCGGCGTAGCGCACGGCGTCAGTCACTTCTACCAGCTCGCCTTCGTCACGATGCTCCTGATCGTGCGCGAGAAGGCGGGACTCTCCTTCACCGATGTCGGCGTCCTGGGCGGCCTGTTCTACGGCGTGTCGGGCGTGGTGCAGACCGGCGCGGGCTTCGCCGTCGACCGCTTCGGCGCGCGGCCCATCCTGGCCGGCGGGCTGCTGATCGTCGGCCTGGCGCTGGCGGCCGTCTCGGTCGCGCACTCGTTCCCGGCCTTCGCCGCCATCGCCGCGATCGCGGGCGCCGGCAACAGCGTCTTCCATCCCGCCGACTTCGCGCTGCTCAACGCCTCGGTGCGGCACGATCGGCTGGGCCGCGCCTTCTCGATCCATGGCCTGGGCGGCTCGCTCGGCTGGGCGGCGGCGCCGGTGATGTATTTCCTCAACGCGCTGCTCGGCTGGGTGGGCGCCGCCGTGATCGGTGCCCTGCCGGGCATCGTGCTCGCGATCCTGGTGCTCGTGCATCGCCGCGACCTGGTCGATCATCGCATCAAGGCGCGCGCCGTGGCCGCCGAGCAGGGCAAGGCGTCGCTCGCCGGGCTGTTCCTGCAGCCCGCCATCCTGCTCTGCCTCGCCTACTTCGCGCTGCTCGCGGCGGCGAGCGTCGGCGTCCAGCAATTCGCCGTACCGGCCTGGAACCAGATGTTCGGCGTCAGCGAAAGCTACGGCGCCTTCTGCCTGATCGTGTTCATCGTCGGCTCGGCGGCGGGCGTGTTCGCCGGCGGCTTCTTCGCCGACCGCGTGCGCAACCACGAGCGGGTCGCGGCGATCGGCCTGCTGGCCGCGGCCGCCTTCACCGTGCCGATCGCGCTGCAGGTGGTGGGCGCCGTGCTCCTGCCGGTCGTGCTGGCGGCCGCGGGCTTCTCCGGCGGCCTGACCGGCCCGTCGCGCGACATGATCGTGCGCAACGCCACGCCGCCCGGCGCCTCGGGCAAGGTGTTCGGCTTCGTCTATTCCGGCCTCGACATCGGCTCGTTCGCCGGCCCGCCGGTGTTCGGCCTGCTGATGGCGCACGGCCTGCCGGCGATGATCTTCTGGATTGCGGTGGGACTTTACGTGTTGAACGCTGGCATCGTGGCCGGCATCCGCCAGACTAAGGCGCCGGCCGTGGCGGTTCCGGCGGCGGCGGAGTAGGCTCCGTCGGCATGAAAGTGCTGATCAAGAGCGCCTGGGGCTCCGACGAGTCGACGAAGGCGTGCTTTCCGTTCCTTCACGCCAACGCTTTCGCCGAGGCCGGCCACCAGGTCCGGATCTTCCTGCTCGGCGAGGCCGTGAACCTGATGAAGGACGAGCTGATCCGCTCGGTCACGCCGGTCGGCTGGCCGCCGCTCGCCGAGATCATCGCCAAGACGATCGGGCACAAGATCGAGATCAGCGTTTGAACCGCGTGCTCGCGGGCCCGGGCGGTCCACGACACCGACCTTAAGGCCAAGAACGCGCGGTTCGTGACGCCACCGGACCTCGTCGCGCTGGTGGAATGGGCGGACAAGGTCCTCAGCGAGTAGGTCTACCTGGGCCGGCCTAAGCCGCCTCGAGGGCCTCTTGCGCCACCAGCCAGTCATGCTCGGCGTGGGCGAGCTCGCGCTCGAGACGCAGCTTCTCCTTCTGCAGCGCTGCGGCCACGTCGGGCGGGCCCGAGTAAGTCGCGGGATCGGCGAGTTTTGCCTCGAGCTCGCCGCGCTGCTTGGTGAGATCGGCCATCGCCTTCTCGGCCTTCTCGAGCGCGCGCTTCAGGTGCCCGCGCTTGGGTTTTTCCTGGGGCTTGCCCGGCGCCTCAGCGACCGGCGCGGGCTTGGGCTTGCTCGTGTCTTTCTTCGCCTTCGCCTTCGGCTCCTTGGCCGGGCGGCCGTTGCGCTCGCGCAAAAGCCGCGTCTGGTAGTCGTCGATGTCGCCCTCGAACGGGCTCACATTGCCGCCGGCGACCAGCCAGAGCTGGTCGGCGACCATCTTCACCAGATGCGTGTCGTGGCTCACCAGCACCACGGCGCCGTCGAAATCGTTGATCGCCTCGATCAGCGATTCGCGCGCATCCATGTCGAGATGGTTGGTCGGCTCGTCGAGCAGCAGCAGGTGCGGGGCGTTGCGCGTGGCGAGCGCCAGCAAGAGCCGCGTCTTCTCGCCGCCCGACATCAGGCCGACCTTGAGGTCGGCGCGCTCGCGGCTGAAGCCGAAGCGGCCGAGCTGGGCGCGCACCTTGTGCTCGGGCGTGCCCGGCCCGAGCGCGCGGGTCATGTGGCCGAACGGCGTCGCCTCGTAGTCGAGTTCCTCCTCCTGGTCCTGCGAGAAGTAGCCGAAGCGCAGCTTGGGCGAGCGCTTCACCTTGCCTTCGCGCGGCTTCAGGCGGTCGGACAGCAAGCGGATGAAGGTCGACTTGCCGTTGCCGTTCTGGCCAAGCAGCGCGATGCGATCGTCCATGTCGAGGCGCAGGTCGAGCTTGCGCAGCACCGGTGGCGCCTCGCCATAACCCACCGACACCTGGTCGATGGTCTCGATCGGCGAGGCGAGCTTGTCGGGCGGCGGAAAGTTGAACTTGATCTCTTCCTCGATCGGGACCGCCGCGACCGGCCCCAGCTTCTCGATCATCTTCAGCCGCGACTGCGCCTGGCGCGCCTTGCTCGCCTTGGCGCGGAAGCGGTCGACGAAGGCCTGCATGTGCTTGCGCCGCGCCTCGTTCTTGGCGCGCTGGGCGGCGTCGTTCTCCAGCCGCTCGGCGCGCGTGCGCTCGAAGGTGTCGTAGTTGCCGGTGTAGGAGACCAGCTTCTGCTGCTCGATGTGCACGATGTGGTCGCAGACGTCGTTCAGCAGGTCGCGGTCGTGGCTCACCATCAGCACGGTGTGGCGATAGCGCTTGAGATGCTCGGTCAGCCAGAGCTGCGCCTCGAGGTCGAGATGGTTCGACGGCTCGTCGAGGATCAGGAGGTCGGGATCGCTGAACAGCGTGCCGGCGAGCGCCACACGCATGCGCCAGCCGCCGGAGAACTCGCCGCACGGCCGCGCCTGGGCCACCGTGTCGAAGCCGAGGCCGTTCAGGATGGCGGCAGCCCGCGCGGGTGCTGCCGCGGCGCCGATCTCGTCCAGCCGCATATGGATGTCGGCGAGCCGGAGGCCGTCATGGCAGGTCTCGGCCTCGGCGAGCAGCGCACTGCGCTCGGCGTCAGCCGCCAGCACGGCGTCGAGCACGGTGATGTCGCCGCCCGGCGGATCCTGCGGCACCGAGCCCATGCGCATGCGGCCCATGCGGTTGATGTCGCCGCCGTCGGCTTCGAGCTCGCTCAGGATCAGCTTGAGCAGCGTCGATTTGCCCGAGCCGTTGCGGCCGACCAAGCCGACCTTCCAGCCGTCGCTGATGGCCGCCGAGGCGCGGTCGAACAACACCCGCTCGCCGTGGCGGAAGGAGAGGTCTGTGACGTGGAGCATGGGGCCGGCGCGTTTAGCATGCGGGGTTGCCGGCCTCAAATCCCCTGTCTATAAGGCCCGCCCGTTCTCGAAAGAGGGATTTATGGCCGTCGAACGCACGTTCTCCATCATCAAGCCGGATGCGACCCGCCGGAACCTGACCGGCAAGATCAACGCCCGGTTCGAGGAGAAGGGCCTGCGCATCGTCGCCCAGAAGCGCCTCAAGATGAGCCGCCAGCAGGCCGAGGGCTTTTATGCCGTGCACAAGGAGCGGCCGTTCTTCAACGACCTCTGCACCTTCATGACGTCGGGCCCGGTGGTGGTGCAGGTGCTGGAAGGTGACAACGCCGTCGCCAAGAACCGCGAGATCATGGGCGCCACCAATCCGGCCAATGCCGCCGCCGGCACGATCCGCAAGGACTTCGCCGAATCGATCGAGGCCAACTCCGTGCACGGCTCGGATTCGCCCGAGAACGCCAGGACCGAGATCGCCTTCTTCTTCCAGCCCGGCGAGATCGTCGGCTGACAAACAAAAAGCGGCCCGCCGGGGCCGCTTTTCATTTGTGCGAGGAGACTGTCGTCAACCCGCCATCGCGAAGGCGACCAGCAGGACGACCGTGCCGCCGACGCCGAGCAGGAGGGCGATCAGGCCCGAGTTGCCGACCAGGCCGAGCGCCATGCAAGCGAGCAGCAGCACGATCCACAGGATCATGAACAGCACCAGCTTCGAGAAGGCGGTGTAGGTGGCGAGATGTGCGCGATATTCGTCCTGGCTGGCTTCGGCCATTCCGGCTCCCCCGTGAATTCGATGGCGACCTTATAGCGAACTAGGGTTCTGCCGAGAAGAGGAGGGTGGCGCCGGGTTTGACGCCCTTCACCTCGACGCGACCGTCGGCGAGGGAGACGCGGCCCTCGCCGAACCAGCGCACGACCAGCGGATAGAGCCGATGCTCCTGGCGCAGGATGCGTGCGGCAAGCTTGTCCTCGCTGTCGCCCGCCAGCACCGGCACGGCGGCCTGGGCGATGACTGGGCCGGCATCGACCTCGGGTGTGACGAAATGCACCGTGCAGCCGGTGATGCGCGCGCCGGCATCGATCGCCTGCTGCTGGGCCCGCAGGCCGGGAAAGAGCGGCATCAGCGAGGGATGGATGTTGATCACGCGATTGCGCCAGTGGTGGGGAAACCACGGGCTCTGGATGCGCATGAAGCCGGCCAGCGCCACCAGCCGGACGTGGTGCTTCTCGAGCTCGGCCGAGATCGCGCGGTCGAAGGTCTCGCGGTCGGGATAGTCGCCATGGGCGATGACCGCCGTGGCGATGCCGGCGTCGCGCGCGATCTTGACGCCCGGCGCATTGCCAACGTTGCTGATCACGCAGGCGATCTCGGCGGGATAATCCTCGTCCCAGGCGGCGCGGACCAGCGACGCCATGTTGCTGCCGCGACCCGAGATCAGTACGCCGACCTTCAGCTTCGCCATAGCACGTCCCCATGTTCGACGACGCAATCCGCTTCGGCCGTTGGTGCGCGCTCGATGACACCGACCGTGTGTACCGTCTCGCCGGCGTCTGCCAGCACCTTGCTGACGCGCGCAGCGTCGCCCTTGTCGACGACGGCGATCATACCAAGGCCGCAGTTGAAAGTGCGCAACATGTCGTCGGTCGGGACGCTGCCGGCCTCGCGCAGCCAGCGGAACACCGCCGGCGCCTTCCAGTGCCGCGCATCGAGGCGGGCGCGCAAGCCGTCGGGCAGGCAGCGCGGCACGTTGCCCGGCAGGCCGCCGCCGGTGATGTGCGCCAGGCCCTTGATCGCGCCGGTGGTGCGGATGGCGGCGAGCAGGGGCTTCACGTAGATGCGCGTCGGCTCGAGCAAGGTCGTAATGTCGCTGCCGCCGCGCGCCATCACCTTGCGCACCAAAGAATAGCCGTTGGAGTGCAGGCCGCTCGCGGCGAGGCCCAGCACGACGTCGCCGACGGCGATGTCGCTGCGCGGCAGCAGCTGGTCGCGTTCCGCCGCGCCGACCGCGAAGCCCGCGAGATCGTAGTCGCCTTCCTTGTACATGCCGGGCATCTCGGCGGTCTCGCCGCCAACCAGGGCGCAGCCCGCGCGCCGGCAGCCTTCGGCGATGCCGGCAACGACCTTGCGCGCGACTTCGACGTCGAGCTTGCCGGTCGCGTAGTAGTCGAGGAAGAACAGCGGCTCGGCGCCCTGCACGACGATGTCGTTGACGCACATCGCCACCAGGTCGATGCCGACGGTGTCGGGAATGCCGGCCTCGATCGCCACCTTGAGCTTGGTGCCGACGCCGTCGGTGCCCGAGACCAGGATGGGATCCTTGAAGCCCGCCGCCTTGAGGTCGAACAGGCCGCCGAAGCCGCCCAGCCCGCCCATGACGCCCCGACGGTCGGTGCTCTTGGCCAGCGGCTTGATCTCCTCGATCAGCGCATCGCCGGCGTCGATATCGACGCCGGAGTCCTTGTAGGTGAGGGGCGGTCGATTGTGGTCAGGCTTCAAGCCGGGCTCATTAGTGCTGGAGAAAATGGCGTGCTAGATAGGATGGCGCGAACATAGCCAAAAACCGGACCCCCGCAATGCCGTCAGCCCGCTGGTTTTTCACGCTCCTTGTCATGCTGCTGGCAATGGCGACGGGCGGAGCTTCGGCGCAGGTGGCAGGCAGCAACACCTACACGATCAGCGGCGTCGATGTCGACGCGACCGGGCCCGACGCCATCCAGGCGCGCCAGCAAGCCATCCGTCAGGCCCAGCAAAAAGCGGTAAAGCTCCTGATCGAGCGCATGGTGGCGCCGGAGGATCGCGCAAAGGTGCCGCCGCTCGATCCGTCGCGGGTCGACGGCATGATCCGCGGTGTCGAGTTCGCCAACGAGCGCAGCTCGGCCAACCGCTATGTCGGCACGCTGAACGTGGTGTTCAGCGCCGAGCCGGTGAATGCCTGGCTGCGCGAGGGCGGTATCTCGGTCGCCGAGACCGTGTCGCGGCCGGCGCTGGTGATTCCCCTGTGGAAGGGCAAGGCCGGCGTCGAGCCGCTCGACGAGCGCTCGCCGTGGCGCGACGCCTGGCGCAGCCTCGACACCTCGGGCAGTGCGGTGCCGGTGACGCTGGTGCGCGGCGACCAGCTCGACCAGAACGCCTTGTCGGTCGAGGAGGCCTATGTCGGCGACGTCGCGGCGCTGACACGGCTGAACGAACGCTACAAGGCACCGACCATCATCGTGGCCACTGTCGAGGGCGACAAGACGAGCGGCACGCTCACGGTCGGCGGCATGCGCTACGACAGCCAGACCGGGGCGCGCAGCGAGCTGCCGCGCATCACCGTGCCCGACGCCGGCCAGTTGCCCGACGCCGCCAAGAAGATCCATGCCAAGCTCGACGAGGATTGGCGAAGCATCGCCGTCGTGCGCCGCGATTCGCAGGCCGGGCTCGACGTCGTGGTGCCGATCCGCCAGCTCAGTGACTGGGTGCAGATCCGCCAGCGGCTGGGCGCGGTGCCGGCGGTGAAGAGCGTGACCGTGCGTGCGCTCGAGGCGGAGCGCGCCGAATTGCATCTCGAATATTTTGGCAGCCCGGATCAGCTGCAGCGTACGCTGGCGCAGGCCGGCCTGCAGCTCGACAAGGACGCCGATCAATGGCGGCTTCAGGCGCGGTGATCGAAGCGCATCACGGACCGGCCTACCGCTGGCGCTTCTGGCTCGGCGGGGCGATCGTCTTTCTGCTGCTGCTGTGGCTGCTGAGCGACATCCTGCTGCCGTTCGTGGTCGGCGCCGTCGTCGCCTACTTCTTCGATCCGGTAGTGGTGCGGCTGCACCGTCTCGGCCTGTCGCGCACCTGGGCCACCGCCACGGTGACCGTGCTCGCCGTCCTGGTGGCGGTCGGCGCTGCCATGGCGATCCTGCCGCCGTTGTTCGGCCAGATCGAAGGCCTGATCGCCAAGGCGCCGCAATACATCGTGCAGGCCGCGCAGCGCCTGCAGCCGATGATCGAGCCGGTGCGCGAGAAGCTCGGCCTGTCGCCGCTCAGCTTCCAGGAGCTGCAGACCGAGGCGGCGCAGTGGGCTGGCCAGGCCCTCGGCATTCTCGGCAGCGTGGCGAGCCGCGTCGCCCAGCGTGGCTACGCCATCATCAACCTCCTGGCGCTGCTGTTCCTGACGCCGGTCGTGACCTTCTACCTGCTGCGCGACTGGCCCAAGGTGCTGGCGGCGATCAGCAACGCGCTGCCGCTCGACCATGCCGACACCATTCGCACCGTGGCGCATGAGGCGAATGCCGCGGTGGCAGGTTATGTGCGCGGCCAGGCGCTGGTCTGCCTCTGCCTGGGCACGATCTACGGCGTCGGACTGTCGCTGGTCGGCTTGCAGTTCGGATTCGTCATCGGCCTGATCGCCGGCCTCATCTCCTTCATTCCGTTCGTCGGCACCCTGGTCGGCGCGACCTTGTCGATCGGCATGGCGCTGGCCCAGTTCCCGCCCGATTGGCTGAGCGTGGCCAAGGTCGCGGTGGTGTTCCTGATCGGCCATCTCCTGGAAGGCAATGTGCTGTCGCCCAAGCTGGTCGGCGACCGGGTAGGCCTGCATCCGGTCTGGATCATGTTCGCCCTGCTGGCCGGAGGCTCGCTGCTCGGCTTCGTCGGCGTGCTGATCGCGGTGCCGGTCGCGGCGGTGGCCGGCGTGGTCGTGCGCCATCTCCTGGGTCGCTATCGCCAGAGCACGCTCTATCGCGGCGAAAATGCCGGGTGAGGGGAGCGTGGCCAACCAGCTCACGCTCGACCTGGCGCTGCCGCCACCGACCTATGCACGCGAGGACTTCGTGGTCGCCGCCGGCAATCGCGAGGCGCTGGCCTGGCTCGATCGTTGGCCGGATTGGCCGGCGCCGGCGCTGGCGCTGAGCGGCCCGCCGGGCAGCGGCAAGACCCACCTCGCGCGCATCTGGGCGGCGCGCGCCGATGCAGCGGTGGTCGAGGGCGCCGATCTCGAGGGCAAGACCGTGCCCGATCTTACTGCCTTGTCGAAGGCGTCGGCCGCCCTCGTGATCGAGCGGGCCGAGCGCGCGCCCGAGCGGGCGCTGTTCCATCTCTACAACCTGATGCGCGAGCGGCGCGGGCATCTGCTGCTGGTTTCGGAAGCGCCGCCCGCTCATTGGCGCATTGCCTTGCCCGATCTCGCTTCGCGGCTGCGCGCGGCGCCTGCGGTCGCGGTGGCGCCGCCCGACGACGAGCTTTTGGGCTCGATCATCCTGAAACAGCTCGCCGATCGCCAATTGCACGCCGGTCCAGGCGTCGTGCAGTATCTGGTGTCGCGCATGGAGCGCTCGGGCGAGGCGGCCCGGCACATCGTGGCGGCGCTCGATCGCCGGGCCCTGGCCGAGCGGCGCGAGATCGACCGCCGGCTCGCCGCCGACGTGCTGGACGAATTCGAGAAGGGGAAGGACGTATGAAGAGACTGGTCGTTGCCGCGTTGCTGACACTGCTGGGTGCAGCCGCTTCGGCGCAGCCAGGGTCGGTGATGGGTGTCTGGCTCACCGCCAACGGCAAGGCGCAGGTACGCCTTGCGCCTTGCGACAGCCCTGCCAGCGGTCCGGTCTGCGGCACCATCGTCGGGCTGATCAATCCCACGGGTCCCAACGGCCAGGCCATCGCGCCCGATCAGGCGGTCGACCACAACAACCCCGACCCCAACCTGCGCGGCCGCAAGATCATCGGAATGCCGCTGATCTGGGGCTTCCAGCGGACCTCCGACCCCAACGCCTTCGACGGAGGCCACATCTACAACGGCGAGAACGGCAAGGTGTACACGGCCAACATCAGCCTGCAGTCCGACGGGACGCTCAGGCTGCGCGGCTACGTGGGCTCGCCGATGTTCGGCGAGACGCAAATCTGGACACGCATCCAGTAGGGAGTGAAGCGATGGATATGGGCATCAAGGGCCGCAAGGCGATCGTCTGCGCGGCGAGCAAGGGTTTGGGCAAGGGCTGCGCCATGGCGTTGGCGGGCGAGGGCGTCGATGTGGTGATCAACGCGCGCACGAAAGCCGAACTCGACGCGACGGCAGAGGAGATCCGCAAGAAGCATGGCGTCAAGGTGACGGCGGTCGCAGTCGACGTCACGACCGAGGCGGGCCGCAAGCAGGTGCTGGCCGCCTGTCCGGAACCCGACATCATCGTCAACAATGCCGGCGGCCCGCCGCCCGGCGACTTCCGCGACTGGACGCGCGAGCACTGGATCAAGGCAGTCGACGCCAACATGCTGACGCCGATCGAGTTCATCAAGGCGACGGTCGACGGCATGATGAAGCGCGGCTTCGGGCGCATCGTGAACATCACCTCGAGCTCCGTGAAGGCGCCGATCGACATCCTGGGATTGAGCAACGGCGCGCGCTCGGGCCTCACCGGGTTCGTGGCCGGCGTGGCGCGCGTGACGGTGAAGCACGGCGTGACCATCAACGGGCTGTTGCCGGGGCCGTTCGACACCGATCGCCTGCGCGGCACCATCAAGGCGCGCGCCGCCAAGGCCGGCCGCAGCTTCGAGGAGGAGTACAAGGCCGGCGCCAGCGCCAATCCGGCCGGCCGCTTCGGCACCGCCGATGAGTTCGGCGCCGCCTGCGCGTTCCTGTGCAGCGTACATGCCAGCTACATCACCGGCCAGAACCTGCTGATGGACGGCGGCCAGTACCCCGGCACCTACTAGCCGGACACGAGATCCTAGCCGGACACGAGATCCTAGCCGGACACGAGATCGCGCGGCCGCACGTAGCCTAAAAGCTCGGCCGAGCCGGCGGCGAGGTCCGCCCAGCGCTCGATCGGCGCGCGCAAGGTAGCGAGCGCGCCGGTCGGGAATTTTTCGCGCAGCGCCTGCAGCAGGGCAGCGCGGCCTTTGTCGGCCAGCACCTCGGCGAGCTGCCAGATGCCGTCATTGTGGCCGATCAGCAGGACGGTGCCGGCCTCGTCGGGCGCCTTCCGCAGGCGGGCCAGCAGGGTGGCCTCAGGGGCGAGATACAGCCCCTTTTCCAGCAGGATCGGCGGGGCCGGAGCGGCCAGACGATGGACCAGCGGGGCCAGCGTCTGGCGGGTCCGGACGGCCGTCGAGCACAGGATCAGGTCGGGACGAGGGGCCTTCTTGGCGATGTGCTCGGCCAAGGCCTCGGCGGCGCGCTCGCCGCGCCGGCTGAGGGGCCGCTCGTGGTCGCTGAGGCCGGCATCGTTCCAGGCCGATTTGGCATGCCGCAGGAGTAAAACCGTCTTCACCGTCGCTATCCGGAAAAATCCTTTGGAAACAAATGATTAGTTAATTGCCATGACACCGTCATGCGATGAGGTTACCGTTTCTGTGCATAACTCCCCACCATGGACGCAATCAGCACCCCTCAGGCCGCCGACCAAGGCGCTGCAATAACGGCCGACAGTCCGCGGCGTTTCATCAACCGCGAACTGTCGTGGCTGGCGTTCAACACGCGCGTCCTGCAGGAAGCCAGCAATCCGCGCCATCCGCTGCTCGAGCGGGTGCGCTACCTGTCGATCTCGGCCGCCAACCTCGACGAGTTCTACATGGTCCGAGTGGCCGGCCTGGTCGACATGCTGCCCAACCGCGGCGCGCTGCTCAGCGACGACGGACTGACGCCGGCCGAGCAGCTGGCCGCCATCAACGACCGCGCCACCATCGTGATGGACGAGCAGCAGCGCGTGTGGGCCACCCTGCAGGGCGAGCTGCGCGAGGCCGGCATCGCCGTGCTGAGCCGATCCGAGCTCGCCGACAGCGAGCGGACCTGGCTCGAGCAGTACTTCATCGACCAGGTGTTCCCCATCCTGACGCCGCTTGCCATAGATCCGGCGCATCCGTTTCCGTTCATTCCCAACGGCGGCTTCTCGACCATCCTCAAGCTGCACCGCAAGGAAGACAAACGCACCCTGATGGCGCTGCTGCCGCTGCCGCCGCAGGTCGACCGCTTCGTGCGCCTGCCCGGCAGCGCCATCCGCTTCCTGCCGCTCGAGGAGCTGGTCGACATCTTCCTGCCCCGGCTGTTCCCCGGCTACGAGGTCGCCGAGCGCGGCTTCTTCCGCCTGATCCGCGACAGCGACGTCGAGATCAACGAGGAGTCCGAGGACCTGGTGCTGCTGTACGAGAGCGCGCTCAAGCGCCGCCGCCGCGGTGATCTGATCTCGATCTCGGTCGACACCGCCATGCCGGCCGACCTGCGCGACTTCCTGTTCGACCAGCTCGAGATCGCGACCCAGACGGTGCACGTCTTCGAGCTGGCCAGCATGGTCAATATCGGCGACGTCAAGGCGATCATCGTCGACGACCGGCGCGATCTCTTGTTCGCGCCCTACAATGCGCGCTTCCCCGAGCGCATCCGCGACTTCGGTGGCGACTGCTTCGCCGCGATCCGCGCCAAGGACATCGTCGTCCACCATCCCTACGAGGCCTTCGACGTGGTGGTGCAGTTCCTGCGCCAGGCCGCGCGCGATCCGGCCGTGGTGGCGATCAAGCAGACGCTCTACCGCACCTCGGCCGATTCGCCGATCGTCAAGGAGCTGATCGCAGCGGCCGAGGCCGGCAAGACGGTGACGGCGCTGATCGAGCTCAAGGCGCGCTTCGACGAGGAGGCCAACATCCGCTGGGCGCGCGACCTCGAGCGCGCCGGCGTGCAGGTGGTGTACGGCTTCATCGACCTCAAGACCCACGCCAAGGTCTCGATGGTGGTGCGCCGCGAGGCCTCGGTGACGCGCACTTACGTGCATTTCGGCACCGGCAACTACCATCCGATCACGGCGCGCATCTACACCGACTTGTCGTTCTTCACCTGCGATCCGGCGATGGGCCGCGATGCGGCGCGCCTGTTCAACTACATGACGGGCTACGCGCGGCCGGAGAAGATGGAGAAGATCTCCTTCGCCCCGGTGACGCTGCGCTCGACGCTCTCCGAGCTCATCGACGCCGAGATCGCCAAGGCCAGCGCCGGCAAGCCCGCCGCGATCTGGGCCAAGCTCAATTCGCTGGTCGACCCGCAGCTGATCGACCGGCTCTATGCCGCCTCCAGGGCGGGCGTGCAGGTCGACCTCGTGGTGCGCGGCATCTGCTGCCTGCGCCCCGGCGTGCCGGGCTTGAGCGAGCACATCCGGGTCAAGAGCATCATCGGCCGCTTCCTCGAGCATGCGCGCATCATGTGCTTCGGTAACGGCAAGTCGCTGCCGTCGCCGCAGGCCAAGGTCTTCCTGTCCTCGGCCGACTGGATGCCGCGCAACCTCGACCGCCGCGTCGAACTGCTCTGCCCGGTCGAGAACCCGACGGTACATGAGCAGGTGCTCGACCAGATCATGGTCGCCAACCTCAAGGACGACGGCCAGAGCTGGACCATGAAGTCGGACGGCACCTACGTCCGCTGCAAGACGGGCAAGGAACCGTTCATTGCCCATCACTATTTCATGACCAATCCGTCGCTTTCCGGCCGGGGCAGCGCCCTTCGGCTGAGCGGCGCCGTGCCGCGGCTGGTCCTCAGTTCCTGACGCCAGCGGCCTCTCGCCGCAACTAATTCGTCGCTGCAATTCCGTCCGGCTGGAAGCCGGACCGAATATGCTCTAGAGGGAGCGCGCATGGACGGCGAACGGACCATAGACGCCCTGGCCGACAAGGGCCGCCTCGGCCATGGCCGCGTCGGCATCATCGACGTCGGCTCGAATTCCATCCGCCTCGTGGTCTACGAGCGCGCCAGCCGCGCGCCGCTGCCGGTGTTCAACGAGAAGGTGCTGTGCGGCCTGGCCCGCGGGCTGGACGCCACGGGCCGCCTCAATCCGGCCGGCGTGGAGATGGCGCTGGCCAACATCGACCGCTTCACCACGCTTGCCCACAACATGAAGGTGACCTCGCTCGACCTGTTGGCGACGGCGGCGGTGCGCGACGCGTCGGACGGACCTCAATTCATGCATGCGCTCGAGAGCCGGCCAGGCATCAAGGCGCATATCGTGAGCGGCAAGGACGAGGCGCGTTTCTCGGGCTACGGCGTGCTGTGCGGCATGCCCGACGCGACCGGTGTCATGGGCGACTTGGGTGGCGGCAGCCTCGAGCTGGTGGCGATCGGGCGCGGCGGCATCGGCAATTCGACCACCTTGCCGATCGGACCGCTGCGGCTGATGTC
>Ga0306921_10003859_pt1 | contig 15277 bp, 12 predicted proteins | sample sta12Cox44000080_FD_203760 | JGI IMG/M metagenome (GOLD analysis project Ga0306921, IMG submission 203760) | Lab enrichment of tropical soil microbial communities from Luquillo Experimental Forest, Puerto Rico - statoxic.12C.oxic.44.000.080 (v2)... | ecosystem: Environmental > Terrestrial >...
TGGCCAGCGCGCTCGTGCAGGCGGTCGAAACACATGCGCGCCAACTGGGCGCCGCGCTGCTCGCTGCGGAGGCTGTCTGTGACTCACCGACGCACCGCTGCCTTGTCCGCTTGGGCTTCGCCGTCGAATGGCAAGAGCGCGACCGCTCCGCGGACCGGGCCGCGACCGTCGTCGACCTCGTTCGACCCTTATGAGGCCTTGGGAATGAAGTCGAGCGCAACGCCATTCATGCAGTAGCGCAGTCCCGTCGGCTTAGGTCCATCGTCGAAGACATGGCCGAGGTGCCCACCGCAGCGGCGGCAGTGCACTTCGGTTCTGGTTTCGATCCACGAATTGTCACTGGATGTTTTCACCGCATTCGGTAAGGGAGCCCAAAAGCTCGGCCAGCCTGTTCCGCTATCGAATTTCGTCTCTGAGGAGAACAGGTGGAGTTCGCATCCTGCGCATGCATATGTGCCCGCGCGATGCTCGTCTTCGAGCGGGCTGCTAAAGGGTGGCTCGGTCGCGGCATGGCGCAAGACGGCGTAGGCTTCCGGGGAAAGTTTTTGGCGCCACTGCTCATCGGTGAGCGTATACTCATAGTGTGCGGGCTGTGCCGCGTTCGCTTTCACAATAAACCTCATCTTCTCGACGACAAGTACCGCCGCCAGGGCTGCACCCGCACCTAAGAGGCTCCGTCGTGTCATCTTTGCAACCTCGCTGTGCATAGCTCTCACCTGCTTGTACGGCTGGGGCCGAGGAACGGATGTGCCCGGCATGCCTAAGTGTCGTGGTCGACATAGTACTGCCCGCGGATCTTCTGAATGAGCGCGATCGCCGTCTTGGCGCCGTCCCCCGCCGAAATGACCGCTTGGCTTGGAATGCCGGTGATGCGACCGACGGCGTAGAGTCCGGATATCGTCGTCTCGCCGTGCGCGTCGACGCCGATGAACTTGTCGCCGAAACCACCCAGGGAAAGTCCCATCGCTCGCGCCAGGTCGGTGCTCTTATTCGACGCCAACACGACAAATGTGCTCGTCAGTTCTCCCTGCCCAGCGCGCACGAGGAAAAGGTCGCCGCGGCGTTCGATCGCGGTGACGTCCGCGTCGACGAAGCGAGCGCCGAAACGCTCTGCTTGCTGGCGCCCGCGGTCGAGCAGCTCGTTGCCGCCGATGCCATCGGGAAAGCCGAGATAGTTCGCGACCCGCGAGACTCGGCGCAAGCTCGACCGGCCGCTATCGAACACCGTCACGCCCACTGAAGCGCGCGCGAGAAACAGCGCGCACGACATACCCGCCATGCCACCACCAGTGACCACTACATCTGTATTGCTCACAGCAGCTTCATCTCACCGGTCTCGGGCGGCGCAGGCTCGCCCAAACGTGCGAGCATCGTGCGCAACGTCGCCGGCGCAAAGCCTTCGTAGTCGTTACTCGCGTACGCGTAGACATCGCTACACACGGTCCGCAGCGATCTGATCAAGCGTTCCCAGGCGTCGTGCGATCCGCTGCGATCGAGTTGCACCCGATTGTATTCGGGCAGCGTCTGGTCGCCGAGCCAGCGTATGTACGCATGCGGCGCAGGCGGATCGCGCACAAGCTCCCCGATGATCCGTGCCGCGAGCGTCAGGTCGCTGTAGCTTCCTTCGGTCACGGCGAGCGTGAAGCCGTTGGCCCGTGCGTGTGCGAACAGTGCATCGTCATACCAGCGCGGGTCGCGCAGTTCGAGCGCAAAGCAAAGGTCGGCGCGCAACTCCGTTTCGAGAAATCCGAACAGCGCGGCGCGGCTGTCGCGTGCCGGGGCGAAGTCGGGCGGACACTGAATGAGAATCGCTCCCGTCTTGTCGCCTAGCGGCCGGATGCGATCGAGGAAAGCCGCGAAGTACCCGTCAGCATTGACGAAGCGCCGCTCGTGCGTGACCGTCGACGGCACCTTGAGCGAGAAACGAAAGCCGTCAGGGCTGCGCGAACGCCACGCATCGACGCTGGCTTGGCGCGGGATTCCGTAGTAGGTCGCATCCACTTCAACGGTTGCGAAAACGGTCGCATAGCGCGCGAGCATATCGGCCGCTTTCGTGCCGGAAGGGTAAAAGGGTCCGATCCAATCCTTCGTGGTCCAGCCGGACGTGCCGAACCAGAGCCGGGCGCTCAAGCCAGGGTGAGCACTCGGTCGATCGCCGCGCGCAGGTCATCGGCGACCTCGTCAACTGGCCGGTCAGCGTCGATCGTCTGAAACCCGTACTCCTCGCTCATACGGTCGAATTGGGCGAGCACGCGCGTTTGATATTCCTTGAACGAATCGAACATGTCGTTGCCCAAACGCAGATCCATGCCCGACTCCCAGTAATTGAACCCCTTGCCCGAGTTGATGGTCCGCTCGATGAGGCCGTTCAAACCGATCTTCAGGTACAGCACGGCGTCGGGCACCGGCGTGAAACCGTACACCTCGCGTATCCATTCCGGATCGGCGCCGCGAACGACCGCACGCGCGATGGCCGAGTAGATGTAGCGGTCGGCGAGGATGATGTAGCCTGAGCGCAGCCCGGGGATGATCTGACCCTCGACGATGTCGGCGAAGTCAGTCGCATAATAAAGGAAGAGCGTGATCGATCCCAGGGTATGACCCTGTTTGGCGAGCTTGATGCCTTTACCGGCAAGCGTGGACCTGGTGAAGCCCGTTTCGATGACCGCGCTGCCGCGCCGCTCGAGCCAGCGCTTGAGCTCGGCGATCTGCGTCGAGCGCCCGACGCCATCCGGCCCCTCGACCACGATGAGCTTGCCACGGATTTCGCCGACATTCTCGAGATTCGCAGGAGGATCGCTGAAGAACTGAAGCCGTTTCATGCGGACTTCTGTTCGGACTTGATCTCCTGCCGCTCGTGGCGGATCTCTGTCTTCGGCTCGGTCTTGCCTGCGCCAAGGCGACGGCGGCGCGGCAAGAACTTCTTAACGATGCTGCGCATCTGGCGCTGCTGCTCCTCGATCGTCTTGGTCGCGTCCATGACAGTGAGCTCGAATTCATCGACCATCCGCTCGTACTCATCGACGATCCGCGCCTGAAACAGCTTGAACGATTCGAGCGGGTCGGGCGAGAGGCCGATATCGAGGCCCGCCTCATAGTATTTGAGATCCGGCCGCCCCATCACAATGCGATCGAGGGCGACATCGAGCGGCACGCGGAAGTAAAATGCGACCGTTGGCGCCGCCGCAAACCGATAGAGCTGGCGTACCCAGCGCGGCGAGACACCGCGAGCGACGTCGCGCGCAAACGCGGTGAAGGCGTACCGGTCGCAGAGCACGATGGCACCTGCCTTGAGGTAGGGGATGATCTCATGTTCGGTGCGGTCCGCGAAATCGGTCGCGTGGATGAGGCTGAAGGTGGTCGGGGTCAACAGCTGCTTTTTCTTGCCGCGCGAGGTCGTGGCTTTGACCAGCGGCGACGAGTTCCACTCGGAGAACTTTACCGCATAGCCTTCGTCGCGAAGCCATTCGTGCAAGAGCGCGATCTGCGTGCTCTTGCCGGAACCGTCGATGCCCTCCACGCAGAACAGGCGCCCCGGATATTTTTGATCGGTGAGACCATTAAGAGGCATGACCCTACCGCTTCGCGCGCAAGGCTTCCCAATCCTTAAGCCCGCCGTAGCAGGAGGCGGCCGTCCCGAGCGGTACAGGTCGGCTCGTGGGCATGCCGCTCTCCGCGTTGCTAACCGCACGGCGAAAGGCCTTCCGCGCCGCAGTGTTCCGTTTTTACCGGCGCCATAAACGCGATTTGCCGTGGCGGCGCACGCGTGATCCCTACCGCATTTTGGTCTCCGAGATCATGTTGCAGCAGACGCAAGTTGATCGCGTCATTCCCAAGTACAAAGAATTTCTTGCGCGTTTTCCAACGCTCGACTCGCTCGCCCGCGCACGTGTTGCCGATGTCGTCCGTGCATGGCTTGGGCTCGGGTACAATGGACGCGCCGTGCGCTTGTGGCAGTGCGCGCGCGACCTGCAGACCCATCATCGCGGCGTCCTCCCGCGCGACCCGCAACAACTGCGTCGCTTGCCGGGAATCGGCCCCTATACCGCGTCAGCCGTGGCGGCGATCGCGTTTGGTGCGCCTGTCGCGCCCGTCGACGTCAACGTCAGTCGTGTTCTCTCGCGGGTTTTCAAAGGCCGCGACCAGCTTGCGACGGCGCGCGTGGGCGCGCTTGCGCAAGCAGCCATGCCGGCACGGGCCGCCGGCGCGTGGGCGCAGGCACTCATGGATCTCGGCGCGCGACATTGCCGCGCACAGCCGCGCTGCGGGGAGTGCCCGGTGCGGACTGTATGCATGTACACACGCCGGTACCCTTCGGCTGCGCACAGCCGCCGCAACCGCGCGACCAGCCAACGCTACGCCGGTTCGAATCGCTACTATCGTGGCCGCATCGTCCGCGTGCTAAGCACCGATGACCACCTCACCGTGCGCGCGCTCGGGCGGAAGGTGAAGGATGGTTTTGCCATAAGCGACGTGACGTGGCTGCACGAACTACTGCGCGGACTCGAGCGCGACGGACTGGTGCGCGTCCATCGAGGTCGCGTGCGACTGGCCTGACCGAACATGCGCGACGGGCGCTTATCCTCGAGCGCCTGGCAGCCGCGTATCCCAATGCCATGACGGCGCTGCACTACAAGAACCCATTTCAGCTATTGGTAGCGGTGATTTTATCCGCACAGTGCACGGATGCGCGCGTGAATCTGGTCACGCCGGAATTGTTCGCGCGCTATCCCACGCCGCAGGCGTTGGCCGGGGCAAAGCGACGTGAGGTGGAACGGCTTATCAAAAGCTGTGGCTTTTTCCGCACAAAAACGCGCAACCTCATCGCTGCGTCTGCGATGCTCGTGGAGCGGCACGGTGGCCGGGTGCCCTCGACGATTGACGAGCTGCTCGAGCTGCCGGGCGTCGGCCGCAAGACCGCAAACGTCATCTTGGCAGTTGTGTATGGCCAAGCCGCCATCGCCGTTGACACCCACGTCTTCCGCGTCGCCAATCGTTTGCGGCTCGCGCGCGCTGCGACGGCGGCGAAAATGGAGCTGGCGCTCCAGCGCGTCATACCGCAGTCGCAATGGTCGCACGCGCATCATTGGCTGATCTACCACGGCCGCAGGGTCTGCCATGCGCGCAAGCCGGCCTGCGCGCAGTGCGTGCTGCTCGATCTGTGTCCGAGTGCGAAATACTTCCTCTAGGCGTTGGCGAGCGATCGCCGGATGAAGAACGACGGGTTGAAGATCGCCTTGAGCACGATTGAACTCAAGGCGCGCCGGCGGTCGAGCGTACCAAGACCGTACCCGATGGCTCGACTGGCATAGTACGGACTCTCCGCCGCACGGCGGACGATCAGATTCATGAGCGTCGCGCTCTTGACCAAGTTCTTGAGGATACGGCCCGAAGCCAGATAGCCGCCCGCAATCGACACCCACTCGCGCTCGTGGCCTCGCAGCGCAGCGGCGGAAGTGTCGCCGCACGCGAGCGCACGCAAAGCCGCGCGAGCCGCAGAGCGTCCTGACACGAGCGCGGTGTAGATGCCCTCGCCCGTGAGCGGGTCGATGAGCGACGCGGCATCGCCGCACAGCATCGCCCCATCGAAGACAGTACGCCGGTGCGCCGTCGAGACGGGCAGCGGCCAGCCGATCGGACGCCCGAGCGGCCGTGCGTTGCGCATGCGCTGTGCGACGCTCGGACCGCTCGCGATGAAGTCATCGAGGATCTCGCGCAACTTCCTGGGCGACCGGTCGAGCTCACCCGTGTAAATGCCGATGCCGACGTTGGCACGTCGCGCTCCCGCCGGAAACACCCATCCGTAGCCCGGCAAGATGCGCTTATCGTAATAGTAAATCTCGAGATCGTCCTTAAGGCCATCGACGTCATCGTAGTAGCCACGGATCGCAAACCCGCAGTGGCGCTTGACGTCCTCTCTGACACGCAGTGCGCGTGCCACTGCGGAGTGCGCGCCGTCTGCACCGATCACAATCTTCGCGACGACTCGTTGCGTGCCGCCACCGTCGGCGTACTCGATCACGATGTCCTTATCGCGCACGAGACCGCTGACCGTACAACCCTGTGCTAGTCGTGCACCGGCGTCGACGGCTGACTGGGCGACGCGGGCGTCAAGCACGACGCGTGGCACGACCCAACATTCCATCGGCTTGCCGTCTGCAGATGGCGGCGGGTCTGCGCGAAATCGTCCGCCGCTCGGACCGCCGATGACTCCCCCCAGCGTCTTGACACCGCGCCCAATGAAATCGTCGAAGGTCACGCCCATCTCGGCCAGCAGATCGACTGCGTGCGCGGTGACGCCGTCACCGCAGCTCTTGTCGCGCGGGAAATGCGCTCGCTCCAGCACGAGCACGTCGGCGCCAGCGCGGGCTAACGTGTGCGCAGCAGCCGCCCCAGCTGGTCCTGCGCCGACGACAACCACGTCACTTGCCCGCATGGTCCCCGCTTCGGCTCGCAGTTATGGGTTCCCGGTGACGCTTATGGCAGGGCGCATGTTGGGTGTTGCGAATGCACGCCTTGCACCCGACATGGGAAGGCTGACATGCGCTCTCTTTGCATCGCCGCAATGGTCGGAATCGCGTTGGCTGCCGGTCTTTTGTTGCGCGCAGCGGCTGCTCCATCGCCTGCATCGTCTGCGGCCGCCACCATGGCAAGCACGTATACGCTGGGAGCAGGTACTTTTAAAGGCGTTACCCCGTGTGCAGATTGCCCGGGCATCAAGATGACGATCACGCTCGGCTCCGATGGCAGCTATGTAATGCATCAAATCTATCTCGGACGAACGGCGTCCCTTGACGAGCACGGAAAATGGTCGTATGACGCGCCGCATGCGCTCCTCACGTTGACGCCCGACAAAGGGCCACCGGAACTGTTCAGCGTGACCTTCACCCCTACGCTGCACATGCTCGACTCCGCAGGTCATCCACTGCCCTCGCAACTGCAGAGCACGCTGACGCAAGTACAAGCGCCCGTACCGGCGCTTGCCGGAATGGGATGGACGCTTGTCGAGCTCGGCGGCAAGCCGTTCGCCTCAGCAGAGCAGCACGCGGTGACGATGCAATTCGATGCCGGCGGCGGGCGCGTCTCCGGATCCGGCGGTTGTAACCGCTATAGCGGCCCCTACGTCGAAAATGGCGACAACCTGACGTTCGGTGCGCTTGCCTCTACAAAGATGATGTGCGCGAATATCGCCGGTGAAGACGCGTACTTCGCGATGCTCCCTAAGGTCGCGTCATTCGTGCGTTCGCGCGAGCAGCTCACGCTCTACGATGATCGCGGTGCGGCGCTCGCCCGCTTTCGATACGAGAAGTAACGCCTAGACCTTGAACTGGAGCGTGACGTAAGCTTGGAAGGGCACGGTCGTGCCCAGGTACTGCGTGTTGTTGTTCCCGTTTTGATATGTGTAGGGGAACATGTAGTTCGGATCGTTGAGCGCCGACGTGTGCGTGGGTGAGTTCGGCGCCTGGCTGAACGGCAAGGTCGTGTACGAGCAGAACTGTCCGCGATCCCATGCGTACCCGCGCTGGTGGCAGTTATCGAACAAGCTCGTCATGGTCACGGTAAGCTGCGCTTGCGGCGTGACTTCATACCCAAGTGACAGATTGCCGGTCAAGCGCGACGGTTGCATAAACGCGCCCATCTTGTCGAATTGACCCGTGAATGCGTCTGGCACGACGATCGTACTGGAACAACTGGTAAGAGCGACGGACGCAACCGGGCACAACGCCGGATCGCCGCCGACGGTCGATAGCGGCGCACCATAGAACGTTCCGGATGTGTACGTCACCGAAGGGGTCAGCGCGTAGCGCTCGTGTTTGTACTGCAAGAGTAGCGTGCCAACGACAGGCGGTCCAAAGCCGTTGCCCGCAGCCAGCGGCTGATCGGGGATCACGTCGTACGGACGATATGGCGCGCTCGGGTCTTGCAGAGGCTGCACGGTCTGCTTCCAATACGGGTTGGGCGTGTCGCCCGCCGCACACGCCGGATCGGGAGCGCCGCCCGGCGTGAAGCACGCTGCCGCACCGAGGCCGATGCTTGTGGTGCCGCACACCGGCGAGCCGAACTGCGTTTGGCCGAACGCGCTGCCACCCGGCGCACATGCTTGCGTGTATGCGTTGTAGCGCTGGATCGCATGATTGATGAAACCCAGCACGTTGAGGCCGCTGGCGAAATTTGCGTACCAGAAATGGCTGTTGTTGTACGTGAGGGCGACGAGTCCAGCCCAGCCGTCGCGGTTGAAGTTCCCCGCTTGGAAATCAGCCTCCACCCCGCTGGAGCGTTCGCTCCCGACATTCACACCCGATTCGTTGCCGCTTTGATCGAGCAAGATGTTCTCAAATTGTCCCATCGTGCCGCGATAATACGGCGTGATCTTGAAGCTCATGTCGGTACCGTGGATATGCTGTTCCCAAGAGAGATCCACGTTGTGCGACACATCCGGCAGCAGGTCGTGCTGCGGCGACGTGAATCCATATGCCCAGAACTTCTGCGCCATCGGGGTGGCGAGATCTTGTTGTAATGTGCCGTACTGGACCCACGACGCGTTGGGTGGGCGCGCGTATGTTCCGTAGGATGCGCGCAGGGTCGTATCCGCGGAGAGCTGGTACGTCGTGGCGATGCGCGGCTCAAACACGGAGTTCGACTCGCTCGAATCGTTGCTGAGATTCAAATGGATTGGCGTCGACCCCGCAGGACACGGACCCGCAATCCCTGTCGCAGGATCAACAGTGCGTGTCACGATTGGATTGAACGGCAAGTTGGCCGCCGTAAAACAATCTTCATTATTTGCCGCATTGAACCAGAATGGGCGGGTCGGGTAGCCGCCAGCTTCATTGACGAGCCGGTCGTTGTACCGCTCGACGCGTGCACCGAGGTCAATCGTGAGGCGGTCATTGGGCCGGATGCTGTCCGCGATGGACCCCGCTGTGAGGATGGGGCTCACCTGATTGATGAGGCCGCCGTAACCATTTTCTGTCGCCGTCCAATGCGCACCGTTGAGCGCGGCCGGCGTACCTGGCGGCGCCGCGGTCACAAGCGGGCTGCCGGTCGGATCCAAAAGCGAACCACCGTTCGTCGGGTTCATCCACGCTTGACCAGCAGCGTCGTAGCAGCTCGTATACGCGCCGCTTGACGGATTGTAACAATGCGTGCCGTCGGTGAAGCTCCCGATTTGCACACCGGGGCCGAACTGCAAGAAGTTACCGCCGATGAGGTTCCCTGACGTGAAACCGCCGCCAAGCAAGAACGTGAAGCCCGTCGTGTAGCGGTATTCCTTTGAGCTTTCGATCGATCCGGTCACACTGAGCAAGTTCTTCTCACTGAGCTGGTTCTCGTAGCTGACAGTGCCGCCAAACGTGATCTCCGGCAAGATGTATTGCAGTGTGGACGGCACCGGCACAGGGTCTTGGATGAACCAGTTCGAGTAGGTGCTGTATCCAAGCACCCGCAGGTACGAACTTGGGCTGATGTTGTGCTGATACTGGATCTTCTCCAGGCTAAAGCCGTTGTTGGCCACGGCGCGCAGATTCAAGCTCATCTGGCTTTGAAAAGAACGCGCGACGTCAGGCGTTGCGGGGTAAAAATACTGGATTAGACCAGACGGGATGTTGAGCGGCGCTCCGAGCTGGCCGCCGTAGACGTATTGATCCGGATAACCGAAACTCGTGGCCCCGAACGTAGCAGGGCCGCCGAAATCGCTGAGCGATCCATACGTGTAGGTGTACAGATTGCTCGAAAGATACAGGAGCTGCAGGTCGTCGCTCAAGGCGCCGCCATTGTGGGGAATGGCGAAGTGCAAGTTGGCCACCGCTTCGCCGTCACGGGTCTGCGATGCGGCCAGCGTCAACCCGGTCAGATCGATGGGTTGGCCCGATGTTGTGAACTGGAACGATGGAAAGAAAAAACCGGAATTGTTCAGGCTGACGCCATTGAATTGGTCCACAAACCGGTAGCTCTGATACGCGATCGCACCCGCGACATAGTAGCTGAAGCGTCCATCGGGCACCGCGCCACCTGCTTCAAAGGCGCCTTTTTGGTAGCCGGTTGGGAAGCCAAGCGCATAGGTGATCGATCCGAACGGCGTGCGCGTGCCGCTCTTCACCACCTGGTTGATGTAACCGCTGATGCCCTGACCCTCGGAGCTCGCCGTGGCGCCACCCGTGTACACTTCCAGCTCTTGCTGGCCGACGCTGCTGAGCATCGATTCGGGCGCATTGTCATACGAACGGTTCACCGGTACGCCATCGAGCTCGTAGCCGATCTGGTCTTGGTCTCCGCCACGCATGAAGATCGGCTGATACCACCCCTGCTGCGCTTGCGGCACGTACACGCCGGGCACGACAGCGAGCGCGCCGTACGACTGGTCGACGCTTCCCGGACCGGCGAGCGGCTTTGCAGCCTGGGCTTGACTCGGCGTCACCGAATAGAGATCAATGGTTTGGCCCGGACGCACGAGACCGGTCGTCGGATGCGAGACGACGCGGCCGATCGTCTTAACCGACGCCTGGAGCTGGATGTTGAACACCTGCTGCACGTCGGCTTGGATCGTCACGCCGCTCTGCGCGTACGTGATGTATCCTTCTTTACTCGCGGTGACCGTATAGGTGTCTGGTAGCAGTGAGACGATTGAGTAGGCGCCCTTGGGGCTCGTGACGGCGTGCGCCAGACCTGAGGGCGATGCGACCTCGACACTCACGCCTGCAAGCGGGGCATGGGTCTGCTCGTCGGTCACACGTCCGCCGATGCCGCCGGTCGTCCCGGCGAGCGCGCGCATCGCGGAGCCCGCGGCCACCAAGGCGATGACGCCCGCCGCCACAATCGCACAACGCGCTGCCTGACTCATGCCTCCTCCTCACCTGCGGCGATCGCATGGACAAGTCCACAAATGCGATGGGCCTCCGTCGTGGTCACGGCGGAGGCTGCGCACTTCTCATCGCGCGCGGCCTGGTCCCTTTCGGTTGATATGCCGGACGTTCAGCCTGCGAAGCGCGGCAAGGTATCGAGGCGTGGATAGACGGTGTTGCGCCCGGCCTGCTTGGCGCGGAAGAGCGCTGCGTCTGCTGCCTTGAGCAGCATTTGCATTTGCGTGCCTGCCTCAGGGAATGCGGCGACGCCGATGGACGCGGTGACCGTGAGCTCGCCGTCGCGCGGCCACTCTGCATCGGCGAGCTTGGCGCCCATGCGTTCTGCCAGCAGCACCGCATCGGATAGCTGCGTCTCGGGAAGCAGCACGATGAATTCATCGCCGCCGTAACGCGCCACGATGTCGGAGATGCGGACCGTTCCTGCCAGCACTTGGCCGAATTGATGCAGCACTTGATCGCCGAACTCTCGGCCGTGGCTTTCATTGATCCCGTGCAAACCGTCCACGTCGACCATCACGACGGCTAGCGGCCGTTTGCGGCGGCGAGCCTCGGACAGCCGTTTGCGCAACACGTCCTGCGTGAACCGGTAGTTGTACAGACCTGTCAGCGGATCGGTGATCGCCATCCGCGCACTCTCCTCGAGCATGCGCGCGTGCCGCAGCGCGACGGCCAGCTCGTCGGTGACCGCGTGGAAAATGGCCTGATCCTCTGAGGAGATCTGCCGGCCATCGAAGGCGATCACTTGCACGGCGCCGATGATCTCGTCGCCGATGGTCAAGGGCTTGGTGAGCACCGCCGACACCATGTCGACGGATCGGTGAGCGAAGTACGGGTGTTCGAGGCGGATGTTCGCCGTGTCGGCGGTCAGCATCGTCTGGCGATAGGCGACGGCGCTCGCGAGCGGGCCCTCGTCACCAGTCGCTGACGATGCAACGTCGATAGGCGCAGTGCCCTCGTGGGTGAACCCGCGCTGCGCCACGCTGTCGAGGCGGCCCGATGCAGGCTCGTATAAATATAGCCGGCCCGCATCAAGATGCAGCACCTCGAGCAGCTTCTCAAGGCCTTTGCCGCTGATGTCACCCAGCCCGACTTCGCGGCTCAGCGATCGCACGACGTCGCGCATGATGACGAGCGTGCGATTGTGGCGCGCGAGCTGCTGGAGTTGCTTTTTCTGCTCGGAGATGTCTTTGCTGAAGGCGACCAGTCCGATGATGTCGCCTTGGTGATCGCGCGCGGGCGACGCGGAGAGCAGCACTTCCATGCGCTTACCATCCCGCCCAACCGCTTCGACTTCAAAGACGTGCACCTGCTCACCACGGCCAACGCGTGAGAGCAGTTCGCGGATGTCGTCGCCGCGTTCAATCGGGATGATGGGCAGTTCATGGAAGGCCTGACCAACCGCATCATCACGTGCGATGCCGAAGATGCGCTCGGCGCCTTTGTTCCACGACACGACCAAGCCGCGCAGGTCGATCTGCACGATCGCATCGTTTGATTCTTCCAAAATGCGGTCGAGGAAGTTACGCGCCGATCTGGCTTGCTCGTACCGGCGCGCAGCGTCGATGGCAGCGCCGCCTTGGGTGCCCAGCTGACGAACGATCTCTTCTTCTGACTCCAGCGCCGGCAAACGTTCAGGATAGAACAGCGCAACTGCACCGATGGGCTTGCCGCCCGACAGCAGCGGAAACGCGCTGACCGCATTGAAGCCGTGTTCGCGTGCGAGCTGCTCCCAACCCAAACGGATCCACGCGCTATCGGTCGTGACGTTGGCCCTGCTCGCGTAGCGTGCTTCGCGCAACGCCTGCACGGCGGGGTGTGCCGCGTACGCCGGATCGGTTGGGTTGACGGCAAGTCGCGCCGACAGCTCCGCCGGAGCGTTCCAACCGCCGGCGAGCTGCAACCCCTTCACATCGCCGACATAGGCGATGGCGAACGAAGCGCCCAGCGCCTCGACACCGGCGCGTGCGATGCTGCGCACGACCTCGGCTTCCTCAAGCCCGCGTGAGATGCCGCTGGCCGCGGCGATGGCAAGCGCACGATCTCGCGCCAGCGATCGCAGCGCATCTGCATCGAGGGCATTGCGCAATGCCACACGCGCGTGAGGTGCGAATGCCTCGATCTTCCCAATCGTTGGATCCAAAAACGCGTCCGGTTCGTGGGCGTACATTTCGATCACGATCGTGGCGCGCGGGTCCGCGAGCAACGGCAGCGCGAGCACCGAACGAAGCCGGTAGGTCTGCGCGACATCGACCCAGGGTGCAAAACTGCGATCGGCGAGCGTGTCCTTGACGATGACGATGTCGCCGCTGCGCGTTGCGCGACCGAGCGGCCCCTGGCCGATCGGCATGTTCGCGTCGGCGCTCGCGACAAACGTACGCGTAAAGCCGGTCGCCGCTGCGTCGCCGAACGCGGCCTGCGGCACAAAACGATTGCCCTGCAAGCGCCACACGACCGCGACCGGCGCCGCCGACAGCGAGCGCAAATATCCAGCGATCCGTTCGAGCACGCCGCTTTCGCTCAGGTCCTCCTCAAGCGAGGCGACGTCCGCAAGCATCGTGCCCACCTCATCGGCGCGCGTCGCTTCCGCTTTCTGCTGCTCGCGCCGGGCGAGATCCCAGGCGATGATCGAGGCCACATTCATGATCGCATCCATATGGCGCGCGGCGAAGGCGGTGTCGCGTAGCGCATACATCACGAAGGCGCCGATGGTGCCCGTCGCCCCGATGAGTGGCACGGCGGCGACGCTTGAGAAGGCCAGTCGTTCGGGGTGCTCGGCGAGAACCGGGGAGTTCTGCGCTGCCTCAGCATCGCGATGCACGAGCCACGTGGCGCCAAGGATGGCGGGAGAGATAAGCGCGTCGGACGACAGCGGAATGCGGCGTGCATTGACCCGGGCGGCGAAATTCGCGTCGCCGTCTGCCTGCGCGGCGATGCCGACCGTGCCGTCAGCCGGGGTCAGGACACATGCGATGCAACCCACATCGAGGATCGCACTGATCCCATCGACTGCCGTTTGCAGCACGCGTCGCGTGTCGACCTCGCGCACGCAAGCGGCTGCCAACCCAAGCAGACGAGCTTCAGGCTCGAACCGCTCTTCACCCGGGCCATTGCCGGGAATCACACGCATGTCGTGTCGCGCCCCACGTCTGCTTTCAGCAACTCCTTCGCCGCTTGCGCTCGACCGTCGAGGTGTCGTCCGCGCACGGCACGAACAGCGGCGTTCATGGATGCCCGCGCTGCCGTCTCATCATTCACCGAGCTCGTCGCCACACGCGACGCAGAAGCTCGCGAGCTTCCATTAGACCGGTCGGCCCTGCTCATCTCCGCGGTTTACGATCCCGAGCTCGACGTCGAAGCGTACCTCGCGCGTCTCGACGAGTTCGCCGCTCGCGCCCGCGCCACCGCTAGCGGAACTGATTCATATGCAATGATCGGCGCCGTTCTAAACGCGCTTTTCACTGAAGGCGGTTTTCGCGGCAACGACCGGGCCTATGACGAACCCGAGAACAGCCTGCTGTCATCAGTGATCGAACGACGCACAGGCATCCCGATCACCTTATCCATCGTCCTGATGGAGGTCAGCCGACGGGTAGGTCTTCCGTTGCAGGGCGTGGGCCTTCCTGGTCACTTCATCGTAAAGTTCCCGGACCCGACCAGCATGTTGTTTATCGACCCGTTTCGCGGCGGCGCTATCTTGGACGTGCCGGCCTGCGTCGGCATTGTGGAGCGCATCTACCGCGGCCGGCTGACCTGGCGTGACGACTACCTTGCGCCGTTGACCAGCCGTGCGATCGTCAAACGTGTGCTGCTCAACTTGAAAAACTCGCTGAGCGGCGCCAAAGACTACGCGGGCGCGCTGTCCGCTATTGCGCTGCGCATGGCGCTCGATCCCGACGACGCCACCGAGTTGCGCGATCGCGGGATTTTATTCGCTCGGCTGCGCCGGTACGACCGCGCCATCGACGACCTTGAGGCGTACCTGCAACGCTCGCCTAACGCCGGCGACAGCGACCACATCCGGACAACGGTTCAGTATCTGCGACAGGAGCGCAACTCGTAACTTCATGGATCAATTTCAACGGCGCCGCGAGCAGTTCGTCGCGCGCATGGGCGATGCGGTGGCTGTTTTTCCCAGCGCACCCGAACTCGTGCGCTCAAACGACTCGGGTATCAGCTACCGCCAGAACAGCGACTTCTATTATCTGACCGGCTTCGACGAGCCGCAAAGCGTCCTCGTGCTCGCTCCAGGGCATCCGGAAGTGCGATCTGCGCTGTTCGTGCGCGAGGCGGACAAAGACAAGGAGCGATGGAGCGGGCGGCGTGCGGGGCTTGAGGGAGTGAAAGCGCGCACGGGCGCGGATGCCACATATCCGATCAACGAGCTCGCCGATCGGCTGAACAATTTTTTGGACACG
>Ga0306921_10003860_pt1 | contig 15276 bp, 11 predicted proteins | sample sta12Cox44000080_FD_203760 | JGI IMG/M metagenome (GOLD analysis project Ga0306921, IMG submission 203760) | Lab enrichment of tropical soil microbial communities from Luquillo Experimental Forest, Puerto Rico - statoxic.12C.oxic.44.000.080 (v2)... | ecosystem: Environmental > Terrestrial >...
TAATAACCAGCAGCATCAAATGCCGCAGTACACGCTCGACCTGCTGGAGAAGAACAAGAACGTCAGTTTCGTGAAGGGCGACGTCCGAGACAAGGATGCGGTCGAAGACGTGATCAGGGGCGCCGATGTCGTCTATCATTTCGCCGCGTTGATGGGGACGAGTTCGCGGTTCAAACAGGAAGTTCGCACAATCGAGGTAAACGTCATCGGTACGCTTCACGTCTGTCAGGCGGCACTGGACGCCGAGGTGAAGTATTTTGTTTACCCGCCCCGGCCGATGCAAACCGGATGGCGAACGCCGTACATCATCTCCAAGACGGCATCGACCGAACTCACTCAAATGTACCACGAGGTGTATGGTCTTCGGACGGTGGGTCTCAACATCTCGAATTGCTATGGGCCCCGCGAGCGAGCCGTGCTGGAAGCCAACACGTTGAGGCCGGGCGAAGGCCGCAAGATGATGGCAACATTCATCGAAGCGGCGATCAACAACGACCCCTTGCCAGTCATGGGCGACGGCGAACAGTCGTCGGATTTCGTCTTCATCGGTGACGTGGCTCATGCCTGCCAGATGGCCCTGACCGATGCAGCGGTTGGCCGCATTATCGAGATCGGCACGGGGATCAACACGAGCGTAAGGCAGGTCGCGGAGACGATAATCGAACTGACCGGCAGCAAGTCGAAGATCGAATATCGGCCGATGCGCACCGGCGAAGTCAAGATTCATACCATATCGGATACCGCGGAAGCCAGGAAGTACCTTGGCTGGGAATGGAAGACGACGCTGAGGGAAGGACTACGGCAGACAATCCCGTGGTACGCAAAACAGCTCGGCCTGGAATTGCCGCGCGACTTTGCGGCATGACGCAGATGAAGCAGTTGCAGTTGTGTGCGAGAGTACGAGGAGGAAGATATGACGTCTGCGGTGTATGAAGGCAAAGCTACGCTCGGACAGGCACTGTTCCCCGAGCTGGCAGCTGCCGGCATGACGCCTGCGGAGCAACTGGGTTTCGCCCGATTTCGATTTTGGCGCGTGCTGCTGCCAGTTGCCGTGTGGTACAGCTTCTATTACCTGGGTCGACTTAATTGGGGAATCTGTCTGCCCTGGATCATCAACGACCTGGGCATCAGCAGAATTTCGGCGGGATTTGCCGAGGCGGCGCTGCTGTGGGGCTATGCTGCGGCAACGTTTTTTGCCGGCCGAGCCAGCGATCGATTCGGAGCCCGACGCCTCCAGACACTCGGCGGCCTGGGCACGACGATCATGAATATCCTGGTTGCGCTGCAGAGTTCGGTGACCGGCGTGGTTGCGTTCATGTGGGGCAACGGTCTTGTCCAGGGACTGGCATCGGCGCCCAGCACGCGCATGAACGCACAGTGGTATCCGCGCGCACGGCGCGGGTTCGCGAACGGTGTATTCGTGATGTCGTTCAGCGTTTCAACTTTGATCGCGTGGGCGGTCACCGGCTATACCGTGGCAAATTACGGATGGCGTGCCGCATTCACCTGGCCTTTGCTGCTCTTCGTTCTGCCGACCACGATCGGTCTTTATTTTCTTGTGCGCGACAAGCCGGAGAATGCCGGGTTCAGGCCGTACAAGGAGCCAAACGAGGACAGCGTCTCCACCCGGACTGAAGCGCTCGCCGACGACGAAATCCGCGGAGCGAAAGCCTGGCTGATCCTGTGCAAGGACGGGAGCTTCATGGCGATGTGCGTTGCGGCATTCATGATCTATGTCGGCCGGTTCGGTCTGCTGTCATGGTCGCCGCTTTTCTGGGCTGAAACCGCCGGCGTCAAGCTGGCGGATCTGCCGATCATGACGTTCGCACTTCCGCTCGGGATGGTACTTGGACCTTTCATGGCTGGTATTATCTCCGACCGTGTGTTCAAGGCCGCGCGATACCCAATCATCGTGACGTACCTCGTCGGCGCGATCGTCTGCCTCCTGCTCATGGCATTTGTGCCAATTCAGACCATGGGCATCTTCCGGGCAATGACTGTGCTGTTCCTCTCCGGCTTCTTCATCCTGGGCGCAATCGGCAGCCAGTGGACGCTGGCAATGGATTTCGGCGCTCGGAAGCTCGCAGGAACTGCGGTCGGCTTCTACAACGGCTTTAACTATCTTGGAGCCGGTTTCCAGGGACTAATGATCGGAAGCATTCTGCACTTCTCCGGCAATAACTGGACCCTTGTTTTTGCAACCATCGCCGCTTTTCTCGTTGTGGGAGCCGGATTGATGGTCCTCGCCCGGAAGTGAATTGTGGCCCGTGCCCGCAGCGAGGGTTTGCCGGGAGCCGAGAGGCTCCCGGCAAGCATTTGTGGCTCTGTGCCGGAAGCTGACGCTGGCGTGCACAAGACGACATGTGAGTCCCGAACCGAGACTTGTGTCGCGATCGATTTGGAAGCATAATGATCAGGGAGGTACGATCGGGAAAAGGAATTTAAATGGAATGCTGCTCCTGTCCGACTTTCTTGTACTTGCTCTCCCGCTCACTCCTGGTACGCGTCACCTGATCGGCGCCGACACCATCGGCCGGATGAAACGAGGTTGCTGTCTTGTCAACACGGCCCGTGGATCAATCGTCGACGAGGAGGCGGTTGCGAACACGTTGAGCGAAGAAAAGTTGGGTGGATATGTCGCCGACGTGTTCGAGGTAGAAGACTTCTTGCGCTGCGATCGGCCCGCTTCCATTTCTCCTCGCTTGCTGACTGAGCGAAGCCGCACCGTCTTTACTCCGCATCTCGGCTCGGCCGAGCACAAGGTGCGGCGAGCCGCGGAATTTGAAATGGCCCGGAGCATCCTGGATTACTTCTCGGGGCAGGCCCCACGCGGCGCCGTGAACAATCCAGCCAAGAAGCCTTCAGCGATAGCATGCTGAATCTGTCGCAGCTCCAGACATTCGTCGCGATCATCGAAACTGGCAGTTTCCGTGGGGCTGCCGAGAAGCTGGGCTGTTCGCAACCGACCATTTCGCAACAATTGCGCAGGCTGGAGGAAGAACTGGGCGCCACCCTGGTCAATCGAGACCGCGTAAATTCGCGGCCGACCAAGAAGGGCGAGCGCCTGCTCCCTTTTGCGCGCAATCTTCTGATTGCGGCGAGTCGGGTTCACGACGTCGTCGGCGGCCGACAACTGGTCGTCGGTGCCAGCAGTAACATCGGCATCTACCTGTTGCAGCCTTTCGTCGCCCGCTATGCCCGAACCTGCGCTTCCGCCGACGCAATCGATCTGCGCATAGCTGGAAATTCGGAAATTGCCGATCGCCTCAGCGGTGGTGAGTTGGATGTGGCGGTCATGGAGTGGTGGGACCACCGCGAAGGTTTTCTGGCCAACAGATGGCGCCAGGAGAGAATGGTTGTGATCGTTGCCCCGGATCATCCCTTGGCAAGACGCAAGACGCTGGCCCTGGAGGATTTATTCGAGGAGCCGATAATCGGCGGTGAAGCGGGAACCGGTACCGGCACTCTCTTGCAAAAACTCTTCGGCAAGAGAGCGTCAAAACTTCGGGTCTCAATGAATCTCGGCAGCACCGAGGCAGTCAAGGAAGCCGTCAAGGCCGGACTTGGCGTATCGCTCGTATTTGCGTCGGCCATTCAGGAAGAGGTCAAGGCGGGTACGCTGCATGCCCTCGCTATTTCAGGTACCGACGTGAGGAAGGACCTTTTTGTCGTGCTGCCGGATGATGTACCATCCGATGCGCCGGCCAAGAGCTTTGCTCAGATGCTTATGTCCGGTTAGGCTTTCCTTCTCCCGAAAATTCACCGGCGCGACTGCGGTCAGCGGCATCTGGATCGAACTCTCCGACTTCAGATCCACTCATCGCCTCGGCAGAAACTATTCCGGCAGCTTCTGCTCGCGTGCGACCGCGCCCTCTTCATCGAGCGTGCGCTTGAGGCGCGTCTCGACCAGTCGATCCAGAAACTGGGCAAACACGCTGCGCTGCTGTTTGGCAGCCGGCGTAACCGGCCCGTCTGGAGCTGGCGGTTCGATCTTCTCAAATGAGAATGCGGGCATGTGCATCCCCTCGTTCTCGAGTTGGCGGAAGGCCCAGGTTACGGCCGTTCAGAAATCCGCACCCCTCTCCGCCGCGGATTCGTTATCCGGATTTCCGAACCAAAGCCGCACCGGATCAAGAAGTTGACTGGTGTCCTTCGATCTCGAAGTTCGCAAAACAGGGCGCTGCAACAGGGTGCGAACTTCGGGATCGGGAACCAGAATTTCCTCACCTTTTTTTGGCGAAGAACGGTGCAAACCAGTCTTACGCAGGTGCAGCAATTCAATCACAATAAGGTACGAATCGAAAGCGATTTGCTGCGATTGCGCAGCTCTCCACCTAATCCTAAAGTCGCGGCTCATGTTCGAAGCCCTGTTCCAGACGTTCGAAGAACCAGAAACTGGCGTGGCGCTGACGGCGCGGCTGTCCGCGTTTCGCGAGGAACTGGCGCGGCGCAACCTGACCGGATTTGTCGTTCCGCGCGCCGATCAGCAACAAAACGAATACGTGCCGCCATCGGAAGAACGCCTGGCCTGGCTGACCGGTTTCACTGGTTCGGCCGGGATCGCGATCGTTCTTGCCGCTGAGGCCGCGGTGTTCGTCGACGGCCGCTACACGCTGCAGGCGCGCAAGCAGATCGACGCCAATGCCTGGCGCGTCGAACCTCTGGTGGATCCGCCGCCCGAGACCTGGCTTGCAAAGCATCTTGTGGCCGGCGATCGGCTTGGATTTGATCCATGGCTGTATACCACCGCAGCCGCAGAGCGCCTTGCGGCGGCCTGCGCCAAGGCCGGCGCACAACTGATCGCGGTCGAGACCAATCCGCTCGATTCGGTGTGGACCGAGCGCCCCGCCGCGCCACTGGCCCCGGTGACCCTCCACGGCCAGCAATTTTCAGGCGAGGCGGAGGCTGAGAAGCTGAAGCGGATCGGCGTTGAGATCGAAAAACTCGACGTCGATGCGCTGGTGCTGTCGGATTCGCACACGGTAGCCTGGACCTTCAACATCCGCGGCGGCGACGTTTCGCACACCCCCCTGCCGTTGTCCTATGCGCTGGTGCCGAAAGGTGGCCGCCCGACGCTGTTCATCGATCATCGCAAGCTGTCGAACAGCGTCCGCGACCATCTCGAACGGACGGCCGAGGTCGCCGAACCCGCGATGTTGATGCCAAGGCTTGCCGAGCTCGCCAGGGGCGGCGCCTCGATCGCGCTCGACAGCGCGACAGCGGCCGACGCCTTCAGTCGCCTTATAACGGCAGCCGGCGGCAAGCCGGTGCGCGGCAGCGACCCCGTCAGCCAGCTCAAGGCGGTGAAGAACGCAACCGAGATCGAGGGTACGAAGGCTGCCCATCGCCGCGACGCGGTGGCGCTTGTGCGCTTTTTGGCCTGGCTCGACCGCGAAGCACCGACCGGAGCGCTGACCGAGATCGACGCGGTGGAAGCGCTCGAAACCTTCCGCCGCGAGACCGGCGCGTTGAAGGATGTCTCGTTTCCGACCATCTCCGGGACCGGGCCGAATGGCGCCATCGTGCATTACCGCGTCACCCGCAAGAGCAACCGCCGCATCGCGCCCGGCGATCTGCTGCTGGTCGATTCCGGCGCGCAATACGAGGACGGGACCACCGATGTCACCCGCACGATCGCGGTCGGAGAGCCGACGGCGGAAATGCGCGACCGCTTTACCCGCGTCCTGCGCGGCCATATCGCGATCGCGCGCGCGCTGTTTCCCGACGGCACCGCCGGCGCGCAGATCGATACGTTTGCCCGGCAATATCTATGGCAAGCGGGCGTCGATTTCGAACACGGCACCGGCCACGGCGTCGGCAGCTATCTTTCCGTGCACGAGGGGCCGGCGCGGATTTCCAAACTCGGCACCACGCCGCTCAAGCGCGGCATGATTCTTTCCAACGAGCCCGGTTACTACAAGACCGACGCGTTCGGGATCAGGATCGAGAATCTGGTGCTGGTCGCAGGCTGCGACGTCTATGGCGCCGAAAAGCCGATCAACACGTTCGAGACGCTGACGCTGGCGCCGATCGATCGACGCCTGATCGATCTCAACATGCTGAGCGGCGACGAACTGAGCTGGATCAACGAATACCACGAGCGCGTTCGCCACCAGGTGCGCCCCCATGTCGACGAAGCCACCAAGCTGTGGCTCGATGCCGCGACCGCGCCACTGTCGCTGTAGGGTGCACAGCAAGCGGACTCTCACTCCTCAAACCGCATGTTCCGTCATACCCCGCGAAAGCGGGGTATCCAGTACCCTGCGGCTGCTCATTCGAAGCACTGGTGTCTCTGGAATACTGGATCATCCGCTTTCGCGGATGATGACAGGCGGCGGGCACGCGGAGTGTCTACTCCCCCACCATCTTCAGCCACTCATCCTCGGTGAGCACCGCTACGCCGTGTTTCTTTGCCTCGGCTAATTTCGATCCCGCGCCGGGACCCGCGACCACGTAATCGGTTTTCTTCGATACGGAGCCAGCCGCTTTGGCCCCGAGGCGCTCGGCCATCGCCTTGGCTTCGTCGCGCGTCATCTTTTCCAGCGAACCCGTGAAGACCACAATCTTGCCAGCGATCGCCGAATTGCTCTTCGGCTTCTCGGCATCGAGGATCGTGACCTCCTTCGTCAGCCGCTCGACAATGCCGCGGTTGTGGCTCTCGCCGAAATAGGCCTTGATGCTCGCGATCACAGTGTCGCCGATCTGGTCGAGTGCATCCATCTCGGCGATCGCCTCCTCGTCGCCTTTGACGACCTTCAGGCATGCGTCGTGGAGGGCTTCCCACGAACCGTAACCGCGGGCGAGCGCCAGCGCGGTGGTTTCGCCGACATGGCGCATTCCCAGCGCGTAGATGAAACGCTCCAGCGAAATCCGCCGCCGCTCCTCGATCGCCGCGAACAAATTGCGCACGGAAGTCTCGCCGTAGCCTTCGATCTCTTCCAGCTTGATCTTCAGGTTGCGCCTGGGCAGCGTGAAGATGTCGGCAGGCTCCTTGACCCAACCTTGCTCGAAAAAAAACTCGATCTGCTTCTCGCCCAAACCCTCGATATCGAACGCTCGTCGCGAGGCAAACAGTTTCAGGTGCTCGATCTTTTGATACGGACAGGCGAACTCGCCGGTGCAGCGGGCGCGCGAACCCTCCTCGCCGGTCGCGGTCTCCTCGCGCACCACGTCGGTGTGCAGCGGACACGGGCATTTCTTCGGGAAGTGATAGGGTCTTGCGTCCCTCGGCCGCTTGTCGATCACGACGTCGACGACCTGCGGGATCACGTCGCCGGCGCGCTGGACCACGACGGTATCGCCGATCCTGATGTCGCGCCCCTGCCGCAGCTCTTCGCCCTTGTTGCCGATACCCTTGATGTAATCCTCATTGTGCAGCGTGACGTTCTGCACGATGACGCCGCCGACGCCGACCGGCTCGAGCTTGCCGACCGGCGTGAAGGAGCCGGTACGTCCGACCTGGATTTCGATATCGCGCAGCACGGTCATGGCGCGCTCGGCCGGGAATTTGTGCGCGATCGCCCAGCGCGGCGTGCGCGAGACGAAGCCGAGGCGCTCCTCCCAATCGATGCGATCGACCTTGTAGACGACGCCGTCGATATCGTAGTCGAGCTTGGCGCGCTGTTCCTCGATCTTGCGATGAAACGCGATCAACTGCTCGACCGAGTGACAGATCCTGGTCAGTGGATTGGTCGAAAAGCCGCAATGCTCGAACCAGGCGATCATACCGGATTGGGTATCGGCCGGCATTTCGCTCATCTGCCCCCAGGCGTAGGCGAAAAATCCGAGCGGACGCGCGGCCGTGATTGAAGGATCCTTCTGGCGCAGCGAGCCAGCGGCAGAATTGCGCGGATTGGCGAAGATGGTGCCGCCTTCAGCCCTCTGCCGTTCGTTGAGCGCGAGGAACGCCTTTTTCGTCATGTAGACTTCGCCGCGCACCTCGCAAATTTCGGGCAGGTTGCGGCCCCTGAGTTTCTTCGGCACGTCCTCGAGCGTGCGGATATTGGCGGTGACATCCTCTCCTTCCGCGCCATCGCCGCGCGTCGCCGCCGTGATGAGCTCGCCACCTTCATACCGCAGCGACATCGACAGCCCGTCGATCTTCGGCTCGGCCGAGAAATCGATCCGCTCGCTCTCGCCGAGTTTCAGGAAACGGCGGATGCGGCCGACGAAGTCGATCACGTCATCCTCGGCAAAGGCGTTGTCGAGCGAGAGCATCGGCAACGCATGGCGAACTTTCTTGAATTTGCCTGACGGCGCAGCGCCAACCTTCTGCGACGGCGACTGGCTGGTGACGAATTCCGGGAAGCGCGCCTCGATGGCATTGAAGCGGCCACGCAGCGCATCGTATTCGGCGTCGGAAATCTTCGGCGCGTCTTCCTGATAATACGCTGTATCGTGGCGCTCGATCTCAAGCGCCAGCCGCTTGTGCTCGACCTTGGCCTGGGCCCTGGTGAGGTCGGCAATGTCGGGGAGCGCGCTCTTCTTTGATGATTTAGCCATGATCATTGAATACGACGAAGAAGGTCACTGGAAAAGACCGGCTCTTCGTCGCTTGATTCTCCCCCTTGCGGGGGAGCATAGGCCGCCTTTGGCGGCCGTCTCTGTAGAACGCCGAAGTGAAGCCTCGGCCATGCGGCCTGGCTCGCCCGCCAGCGGGCAAGACGGAGAAGTCTCACCGTCCCGGAATGACGGCGCGCCAATCACGCCGTTGCCGCCTTGAGCAGCCGTTCCGCGGCGGCTCTTGCTTCGGCGGTGATCTCCGCGCCCGCCAGCATGCGTGCGATTTCCTCGCGGCGGTGATCGGCGGCAAGCGCATTGACGCGGGTGGCGACGCGCTTGCCCTTGTCGAGCGCGTCCTTGGAAATCAGCAAATGCTGGTCGGCGCGTGCCGCGACCTGCGGCGCATGCGTCACCGCCATGACCTGGACCTTGTCTGCAAGCCGTGCAAGCCGCGCACCGATCGCATCCGCCACCGCGCCGCCGACACCGGTGTCAATTTCGTCGAACACCAGCGTCGGCGCCGAGCCCTTGTCGGACAGCACGACCTTCAGCGCCAGCAAGAACCGCGACAGCTCGCCGCCGGAAGCGACTTTCATCAGCGGACCCGGCCTGGTGCCGGGGTTGGTCTGGACCCAGAACTCGACGCGGTCGTAACCTTGCGGGCCCGGCGAGATCGCATCGGAATCGATTTGCGTGGTGAATTTCGCGCGTTCGAGCTTGAGCGGCGCAAGCTCGGCATTGACGGCCTTGTCGAGCTTGTCGGCGGATTTGGCCCGCACGGCGGACAACCTGGCGGCGGCCTCGCGATAGCGCTGGTCGGCCGCGTCAGCCAATTCCTCGAGCTTCTTGAGCTGATCGGCGCCAGCGTCGATCAGGGCCACGTCGGCGGCGTATTTTGTGGCAAGTGCCGCGAGGCCATCGACCGGTGTCGAATATTTACGCGAGGCACCGCGCAGCGCAAACAGCCGCTCCTCGATGCGTTCAAGCTCGGCCGGATCGAAGTCAGCCGCACGCAGCGCGACGGAAAGATGTTGATCGGCTTCTTCCAGCGCGTTGATCGCCGCGTCGATCGCCTTCACCGCGGGCTCGACCAGGGCCTGCAGATTTGCCGCCCGGCGTTCCAGCCGGCGCACGGCGGCTGACAAGGCTGCCACCGGCGAATGATCGCCACTCACGGCCTCCTGCGCCTCGCGCAGATCGGCCGCGATCTTCTCGCCCTGCATCATGGTCGCGCGGCGTTCGGCGAGCGCGGTTTCTTCGCCGTCCTTCGGCGCGAGCTTTTGCAGTTCATCGGAAGCATGCCGCAGATAATCTGCCTCGCGTGCGGCGCGCTCCATGCCGGCGCGATGCTCTTCGAGCACATGATGGGCGGCACGCCTTGCGTCCCAAAGCTGTTCGAGTGCGGCGACGTCCTTTTCAAGGCCTGCAAAGGCGTCGAGCAGGCGGCGGTGGGTGGAAGCGTCGACCAGCGCGCGTTCGTCGTGCTGGCCGTGGATTTCGACCAGCGCCGAGCCGACTGCTTTCAGCGTCTGCACGCTGATTGCCTGATCGTTGATGAAGGCGCGGGTGCGGCCGTCGGCCAGTTGCACGCGGCGCAGGATCATCTCGCCGGTATCGTCGAGCCCGTTGTCGGAAAGGATCGCGGACGCTGGATGATTCCTGGGAACGTCGAACACCGCCGTCACCTGGCCCTGCTCTGCGCCATGCCGGACGAGAGTAGCATCGCCGCGGCCGCCGAGCGCGAGCGCGAATGCGTCGAGCAGGATGGATTTACCCGCGCCGGTCTCGCCGGTCAGCACCGCGAGCCCCCGGGAAAACTCGATATCGAGCCGTTCGATCAGGACGATGTCACGGATCGACAGACGCGCCAGCATGCGAAGAGAATTCCTGGAACTAGTGTGGTGGATTTGACGTTCGCTTCAGCATTACCGCAAGTCCCTGTAGCGAATGTCAAATCCAAAACCACACTAGAATCTATATTTGCTAGTGTCCCTTTGGTTATAACATTCGTAAACGAACTCACCGCGATAGGATACGAATGTCAGAACCGGGACACTAGCCCAAACCGAGTTTCTTGAAAGCCTTGGAGATATAGGAGCCCTGATTCTCGGCAGGCTCCACACCGCCGGACCTTACTAGATTATAAGCGTCCTTGTACCAGGGGCTGTCGGGAAAATTATGCCCGAGCACGGCAGCGGCGGTTTGCGCCTCGCTGACGATCCCGATCGCCATGTAGGCCTCGGTCAACCGCGCCAGCGCTTCCTCGACGTGGCGCGTGGTCTGATACTGGGTGACCACGGACTTGAAGCGGTTGATGGCAGCGGTGTAGTTGCGCTTCTGCATGTAATAACGGCCGACATTCATCTCGCGCCCGGCAAGTTGGTCGCGCGCGGCCTCCAACTTCTGCTTGGCGCTGACCGCATATTCCGACGTCGGGTATTTGCGAATCACTTCCTCAAGCGCGGCGATCGCCTTCTCCGTGCGGGTCTGGTCGCGGGTGATGTCGGGAATCTGGTCGTAATGGGAAGCCGCGATCAGAAATTGCGCGTAGGCCGCATCCGGGCTGCCGGGGTGCAGGGTCACGTAGCGGGTCGCGGCACCGATGCAACTATCGTAATCATTGGCCTTGTAGAAGGCATAAGCCGACATCAGAAGCGATTTACGGGCCCAGTCCGAATAAGGATGCTGGCGATCGACTTCCTCGAACTTCTTCGAGGCCGCCTTCGGATCGCTCTTCTCGTTCATCAGGTAGAGGCCCTGATTGTAGAGCTTTTCCGCCGGTTCCTCGACGAAGGTGTCGTCCTTGGCGAAAACCTTGCTCACAGAATCCTTGGTCGAATCCCACGTTTCACTGAGCGAACTGCATCCGCTTACGGGAACCGCGAGAAGCGTCAGGCCAAAGGCCAGGCGCAGCGGACGCGCGAACCGGCCAAAAGGCGCACGCCTGGAAGGCTGATGTGAAGCGAGCGTCATGCGCTTTGTCGCCATAGATTAGGAACCTGACGCCTGTGGGGTGCTCGCGCAATCAGGGCCGGCGGCGTGCCTCGCGGCGCTGGATCCGGCCCTGTTTATCCAAAATAAGTCGCTCGACCAACCGAATACGGAGGCATTTCGCCCGGATTAAGGCGGGTCGAGCGGCTCGGCGGCCGCGCCCGGTGCCTCCCACAGGCCAGAATCGAGCACCCGAAATAGCCCGAAATCCGCACCCGAAAGCAGCCCCGGTGCTTACGGAGCCGAAAGCCGGTCGATTTCAGGAGATTTCGGGACCGTAGGCGGGCGCAACCAGGCCACCCAGCATGCCACTGCCGACCTCGGCGTGGGTCCGCGGACGGCGGACGGTTTCGCCCTCAACCACGCGATAGGCATTGCGGTCGGCCATCAGGGCCGTGAGCACCGCATAGTTGAGCTTGTGACCACCGCGGATGGAGCGATAGGCCCCAAGCAGCGGCAGCCCGGCGAGTGCGAGATCGCCGATGACGTCGAGCACCTTGTGGCGGGCAGGTTCGTCGCTGTAGCGAAGACCCTCCGTATTAAGCAGGCGCGTCTCGTCGAACACCACTGAATTCTCGAACGAGGCGCCGAGCGCGAAACCTGCGCTCCACAGCCGCGCCACGTCATTCATGCATCCGAAAGTTCGGGCGCGGCAAATCTCGCGGCGGAACCTTTCGGGGCTGAGATCGAGTGCGTATTTCTGGCGGCCGATGACGGGATTGGTGAAATCGATCTCGATTTCGGCCCGGAACCCGGCTGCATAGGGCCGCAACTCGCCGTACGAATCGCCGATGGCGACCTGCACCGGCTTCACCACCTGAATGAAACGGCGCGCGGCGGATTGCGCGACGACGCCGGCCTGATCGATTGCGGCGACGAAGGAGGCCGCACTGCCGTCCATGATCGGAACTTCCGGGCCATCGATCTCGATCGTGGCATTATCGACGCCCATGCCGCGGAGCGCCGCCAGCACGTGTTCGGCGGTCGAAACCAGCGGCCCATGCCGGTCGCCCAGAACGGTTGCAAATTCGGTTGCAATCACCGATTCGGCGGTGGCCTGAACCTCACGGTCGCAGCCGTCGAGACCCGAGCGCACAAAAATAAAACCCGCATCCACCGATGCAGGCCCTATTGTCAGATTGACGGGTAACCCGGAATGCACGCCGACGCCCGTGACGGTGGCTTGCGACCGAAGCGTTGTCTGCCGGCTAAATTTCATTCGAGACTGCCCACACCGACTTACCAAGAGACTGCATCGACACGATTTTTGTGCCGACTCACCTCAAAGGTTCCCCAAGTCGCGGATGACAATAGCACCGCCCCAAAACGCGCCAACTCACGCTTTTTTACCGATTGTTACCCCATCTCCGCCCGATTCGCGCCCGCGGTCGACCAAATTCGCCGCTGGAAAAGTTGGTCTTCCACAAAACCGTCCAATCTCCAAATAAATGATTAATTATTTAAAAACAGTTACTTGAGAAGAGATGTTCGGCCCGGCTCCAGCGAAAAAGAAAAGGTCCCGGCAGGCGGGGCCGGGACCTTTTGGCTGACCAGCATTGTAACAAAAACTCAGTTCACCTGCCGGCGCAGGAACGCCGGGATATCAAGATGGTCGTCTCCCTGTGGCGCCGGCGCAACAGATGCGGGGCGGCCATGGGCATCGAGTCCCTGCGGTGCGGGACGCGGAGCATATTCGGATACCGCAGGTTGATGGGTACGCTGCGGCTTGCGGTCCGGCAGCGGTGGCATGGTCGGGCCCGCGGCACGCGCTGCGGCCGGCGGCTCGATCTCCTCGTCGCGACGGCCGAGGCCGACATTGGCGAGCCGCTGCAGCAGCGACAACCTGCTTTTCTGGGGATGATCGTCCTCGGCTTCCCCGCGCGCCTGCCGGATCTCGTTCTGGGCCGGCATCGGCAGATCTTCGAATTTCGGCATCCGCGGCGCGCGTGCCGGCGCTCGTTCGGCCGCTTGCGGAATGAAAGTCTCGGGCGGTGCCGGTTCATGGACCGGAGCGGCCTTCGCTTCGGGGTCCGGGAACAAGGACGGCTTCTGCGCGATCGGACGAACAGTGACGTCGCCATAGGACGCGGGCTGGATCGGTGCTTGTGCCGGCGTCGCCTTCGAGGCGTCTGGTGCAACCGCGGCGGCAATCGCCGCGAGCGCGGCGCGTTCCACGCTTTTGGAGGCGCGCTGCGGCTGTGCCAGAACCGTCTGCGCCGGCGTTGTGGTCTCCATTTTCTGGACGCGTTCAGCAAGGCGCGCATTGTCGGCGCGCAGCCGTGCAGTCAATTCGGCGAGGCGGGAGTCCGGCTGCTGGGTCGGGGTCGCGGCATGGGGCGCGGCTGCAACGCTCGCGGAAACGCTGCGCGAAATCTCTGCCTGCTCGATGCCGGTCGCGACCACGGACACGCGGATCAGACCGTCGAGTGCTTCGTCGAACGTGGCGCCGACGATGATGTTGGCGTCCTGGTCGACTTCCTCGCGAATCCGCGTTGCGGCCTCGTCGACCTCGAACAGCGTAAGGTCCTTGCCGCCGGTGATCGAAATCAATAGCCCCCGCGCGCCCTTCATCGAGGAATCGTCGATCAAGGGATTGGCGATGGCGGCTTCGGCCGCGGTCAATGCGCGCTTCTCGCCGGAAGCCTCGCCGGTACCCATCATCGCCTTGCCCATCTCGCGCATCACGGCGCGGACGTCGGCGAAATCGAGGTTGATCAGGCCTTCCTTGACCATCAGGTCGGTAATGCAGGCAACGCCGGAATAGAGCACCTGGTCGGCCATCGCGAAGGCGTCGGCAAAGGTCGTCTTCTCGTTGGCGACCCGGAACAGGTTCTGGTTGGGAATGATCAGGAGCGTATCGACCACCTTGTGGAGTTCGGTGATTCCGGTTTCCGCCGTGCGCATGCGGCGCTGACCCTCGAAATGGAACGGCTTGGTGACGACGCCGACCGTGAGAATGCCCATCTCGCGCGCGGTCTTGGCAATCACGGGTGCTGCGCCCGTGCCGGTGCCGCCGCCCATGCCGGCGGTGACGAACACCATGTTGGCGCCGGAAAGATGGTCGCGGATCTCGTCGATGACTTCCTGGGCGGCGGCTGCGCCGACGTCGGGCTGCGAACCTGCGCCGAGCCCCTGGGTGACCTGGGTGCCCATCTGGATGATGCGTTGCGCCTTCGACATCGTCAGCGCCTGCGCGTCAGTATTGGCGACGACGAAATCGACGCCCTGCAGTCCGGCGGTGATCATGTTGTTGACGGCGTTGCCGCCCGCCCCGCCTACGCCGAATACCGTGATCCGCGGCTTCAGCTCGCGAATGTCGGGGACATTGAGATTGATGGTCATGGTTGCCTCTCGATTACGCGAGCGTTGGTTCGCCCGGGCCGATCGGCCGCGGGAGTTGGTGAAAGTCGAATGGGCCGGAAAAGATTCATCAGAAGCCCTCACGCAGCCATCGTCCGACTTTTCCGAAATAGCCGTCGGTCCCTGTCATCAGCAGCCGCGTATGCCGCGGTTCGACATGTTCGAGGTGAGCGTATTGCGGATAGACGAGCAGGCCCGAGGGCACCGCAAAGGACGCGCTCTTCGCCTCATTGGGGAGCCGGGAGAATCCGAGCGGCCGGCCGACCCGCACCGGCCGGTTGAGGATCCGCGTTGCAAGCTCGAGGGTGCCGGTGAGCTGGGAGGCGCCGCCGCTCAACACAACTCGCGCCTTCGGCTCTGCCGCAAAGGGGGAATCCGCGAGCCGGTCCCTGACCATTTCAAAAATCTCCTCGGCCCGGTGCC
>Ga0306921_10003861_pt1 | contig 15274 bp, 13 predicted proteins | sample sta12Cox44000080_FD_203760 | JGI IMG/M metagenome (GOLD analysis project Ga0306921, IMG submission 203760) | Lab enrichment of tropical soil microbial communities from Luquillo Experimental Forest, Puerto Rico - statoxic.12C.oxic.44.000.080 (v2)... | ecosystem: Environmental > Terrestrial >...
GCCGTAACAGCGTGACCACCTGCTCGGGCTTCATCCGCTTCTTTGCCATGACCAGCCTCCCTTCCCAGGGTGGATTCTCTCATTCCCCCTGGTACAAAAATCGCCGGTCACATCACAACCCCAACGAAAGGATCGCGGTGACAGCGGACTGGCCGGCTCGCATCTGCGCCTATGTAGCCCGCCTGAAAGCTGCGCGCTTCACCGGCCGCGTGCAGTTCACGATCAACTTCAACCAGGGAGGAATCTCGAAGGTGGTGGTCGGCAAACAGGTGGAACTGAATCTGGACAGAAAATCCGGGAAAGGAGGTCCCAACAAATGAGCCAAGGTGAAGTTCGGAAGCGAACGTGGACGTACGACGGCAAGCACCGAGAGGCCTGGGGCTTCACCGTCGTCATCGACGGCAAGCGCGTCCGGCGCTCGGGCTACGGCTCGCGTGCGGAAGCACAGGAAGCACTCGACGACCTGAAGCATCCAGCGCCGGCTGCGCCTGCCCCGGTCGCCTCGATCACGCTCGGCGAGGCCTTCGAGCGGTACTTCCAGGCCAAGGCACGCAAGCGGTCCCTGGCTGAGGATCAGAAGATCGCCAAGCACTTCAAGGCTGAGTTCGGAGAAAAGACGCCACTGGCTGACATCACGGCCAGTCGGATCAGCCAGTACAAGACCAAGCGGCTGGCGGTCAAGCGCGGCGAGCTGACGCTGTCCGCCGCAGCCATCAACCGGCCCCTGGCGCTGCTGCGCCACCTGCTCCGTCTCGCGTGCGAGGAGTGGGAGGTGCTCTCATCGGTGCCCAAGATCAGGCTGGAGAAGGAAGGGCAGGGCCGACTGCGGTGGCTGACGCCCGAGGAGGCCACGAATCTGCTCACCAAGTGCCGCAAGCAGAAGAACGCTGCCCTCGTGGATCTTGTCGAGTTCGCGCTGTACACCGGCCTACGCCAGGGAGAGGCCCTCGGGCTCACCTGGGATCGCGTGGACCGCTCACGCGGTGTCGTGCTGCTGGAGATCACGAAGTCAGGCCGGCGCCGCGAAGTACCCCTGAACGTGCAGGCTGATGCCGTCCTGGCTGGCCGTGCAACGCCAGGGAAGTCTGAGGGGCTGGTCTTCGGCACCCGGAGTTGGTACGGCTTTCGTAGCTACTGGGAGGCGGCTGTCGAGGCCACCCAGCTCGGTGACTTCCGCTTCCATGACCTACGCCACACCTTCGCCTCGTGGGCCATCCAGCGGGGCGCCACCCTGCCTGAGGTCAAGGATCTCCTAGGTCATCACTCCCTGGCCATGGTGATGCGCTACGCTCACCTCGCGCCTGAGCATCTCCGCTCGGCCGTCTCTCGCCTCGACACCGTCCTGGCCCAGGAGCCTTCTGGCTCGGGCACAAGGCGGGCACAAGAAGAGGAGCTGGAAGCAATCAAGGGCTCCCGGTGATCCGGAAGCCCTTGATGTGATTGGTGGGCCGTCAAGGACTCGAACCTTGGACCCGCTGATTAAGAGTCAGCTGCTCTACCAACTGAGCTAACGGCCCGCGTGTGCGGGAACCACCACGTCCACCGCGAAAGAATTGGTGCGCCCAGCAGGAATCGAACCTGCGGCCTTTAGCTCCGGAGGCTAACGCTCTATCCAGCTGAGCTATGGGCGCACACCCGTCGACCCCTCACCCTGCTCTCTTCGACTCTTCGCGCTGACCCTTCTGCCCCTCACCACTGCCCTCTCCCTCGAGGGGAGGGCGGATCTCTCGGAGGAGGCCATGTCGACTTCAGGGATTGGGGTGACCGAAGGGAATCGAACCCTCAACCCCTGGAGCCACAGTCCAGTGCTCTAACCAATTGAGCTACGGTCACCGTCCCGGGACGACAGCCGAGGCCTCACTTTACTGCATGTTACGAGGAGGGTCAACGGCTGCACCCGCTTCGTGCATCGCGCGCAGCCCCTCGCTGGGGCCACGCAGCCGTGTCTTCAACGCCGCCTGCGCCTTGGCCACCCTGAGCCCGCCGTCAAGGGGCCGCGCCGCTTTCTGATTGAGCGAGGCCGTGGTGACGGCGGTGAGCTTGGAGGTGTCGAGGCCGAACTCGCGGCTGACGCGCAGAGCGAAGTCGTGGCGGTCCACCACCTCGGGTCCCGCGATGTGCCAGATGCCGCGGTGATCGCCCTCGGCCAGCTCCACGCTAGCCGCCGCCACGTCGGAGTTGTAGGACGGGCTCGCCTTCTGGTCCACGGCCAGGCGAAAGCCCTGGCCGGCCTGTGCGGCGCGCAGGAGCTGGTAGACGAAGTTCTTTTGCTGGCGCTCGACGCCGTACACCACGCTCGGGCGCACGACCACGGCGCGGCGGCAGGCGGCCAGCACCGCCTGCTCGCCCTCGTGCTTGCTCAGGCCGTACACACAGAGCGGGCGCGGCGGATCGTCCTCGCCGAAGGGGCCGCCCTTGCCGTCGAACACGTAGTCCGTCGAGTAGTAGACGAAGCCTGCGCTCACGCGCTCGGCGGCGCGCGCGGCCGCCGCGGGGCCATCGCGGTTGGCCGCCATAGCCTCGTCGGCATGGTCCTCGCAGTAATCCACGAAGGAGAGGCCCGCGGGGCAGAAGACCCAGTCCGGCTGCGTGGCCTCGACGGCGCGTGCGACGGCGGCGTGATCGGCGAGGTCGAGATGATCGAGCCCCGGCACGTGGTGCTGCGCGTGCGTGCCGCGCGCCGCGTGCCCGCGCGCGCGCAGCACGTCGAGCAGCGCGGCGCCGACCTGGCCGGAAGCTCCGATGACGAGCGCGCGCATCAGCGTGCAGTCACACGAGTGTAACGAGCGGAAGCGAGCATGACCTTCCGACCTTACCGGACGTTGGCGGCGAGAGCAACCGAGGTCTATACTCGCCCCTCGTGAACGGCGTGCGCGCGACGCTGGGCGTGATGGTCCTCGCGGTGCTGCTTGCGGCAATTGGCCAATCGAGCGCGCACGCGGAGGGCCATTCAGTCCAGGTGACATCGCCCGCGCCCGCCACCCTTACCGCCGAGCTCTACACGCCACGCGGAGCGGGGCCCTTCCCCACCGTCATCCTGATGCACGGCTGCGGTGGCATCGGCGCCAACGTGAAGGCGTGGGCCATCTGGCTCCGCCACGAGGGCTACGCGGCCTTCATCCTGGACAGCTTCGGTGGGCGCGGACTCAAGAGCCTGTGCGCCGACACTTCGCAGCTTTTGCCGCGCGTGCGCGCCGAGGACGTCTTCGCCGCCGCGGCGTATTTGAATAGTCTGGCCCAGGTCGACTCGGGCCGCATCGCCGCCATCGGCTACTCGCACGGTGGGTCGACGCTTCTCACCGCGGCCAGCATAGAGGAGCAGCATCCCAACGTGTCGATCCGCGCTTTCATCCTCTTCTATCCGGGCTGCCTCGGCCACAAGCAGCTGCCTGGCACCACGCCCATCCTCATGCTCTTGGGCGCCAAGGACGACTGGGTGTCCACGCCGGCCTGCGAGGCGCTGGCCAAGTCCGCCGCGGCAACGGGGCGGTCGGTCACCGCGGTCGTCTATCCCAACGCCCGCCATCATTTCGATGGTGCCGAGCTGCGGAAGCTCACCATCGTGGCCGACGCACGCGGCGGGCGCGGCGCCACCATGGATTACGACCCGGCCGCCCATGAGGACGCGGAGAAGCAAGTGCGCGCCTTCCTGGCCGCGCATCTCGGCAAGTGACGGTCGCCCTTCGCTTCGTGGGCTCAGGCGATGCGTTCGGCAGCGGCGGGCGCCTGCAGACCTGCATGCACCTCTCGGGTGGCGACGGCGCCGTGCTGATCGACTGCGGCACCTCATCGCTCATCGGCATGAAGCGCGACCGGGTGGATCCGGATGAGGTGAGCGCGGTGCTGTTGAGCCACCTCCACGTGGATCACTTCGGGGGCGTGCCGTTCCTGATCCTGGACGCGCAGTTCTCCCGGCGCACGCGGCCGCTCCTGATCGCGGGGCCGCCCGGCGTGCGCGACCGCGTAGAGGCGGCCATGGAGCTGTTCTTCCCGGGGTCCCTGGCCGTGCAACGAAAGTTCAGCGTGGAGTTCGTGGAGCTGGCGCCGCGTGCATTGACGCGTGTGGGGCCAGCGTCGGTGACGGCGTTCCCCGTGGTGCACCCGAGTGGGGCGCCTCCGCATGCGCTCCGCGTCGAGTACGGCGACAGGATCATCGCCTACTCCGGCGACACGGAGTGGACGGAGAGCCTGGTCGAGGTAGCACGCGGGACGGATCTCTTCGTGTGCGAGGCATACACGATCGACCGGCCGGTGAAGTTCCATCTCGACTACCGCACGGTGGAGGCACAGGCGGAGCTGCTCGGAGCGAAGCGGATCATCCTCACGCACATGGGGCGGGAGATGCTCGCGCGCTCGGGCGAGGCGCAGTTCGAGTGCGCACACGACGGGCTCGTGGTCACGCCATGAGCCGGAGCCTGGGAGCGGCCCTGCCGCCGGCGCTCGTGCGGCGGCTCTCGCAGCAGGACCTGCCGAGCCTGTTGGGGCGCGCGCTGCCGCTGCTCACCGTGGACGATCAGGGGCGGCCGCATCCCATGCTCTGCTCCTATCTGGAGCTGCTGGCGGTGGGGCCGGACGTGATCCGGCTCGCCATCTCCGCCCGGAGCAGCGCGCGGCGCAATCTGGAGGCGCGCGGGGCGGCCACGCTGATCATGGCCGAGCCCGACGTCACCCTGTACGTGAAGTGCCGTGCGAGCGCGCCACCGTTCGTGGCCGCTGAGCTGGCGCGGTTCGAGCTGGCCGTAGAGGATGTGCTGGAGGACGCGGCGCAGGACTACGAGCAAGGTGCGCGCATCACGAGCGGGCTCACCTACGCGCCGGTGCCCGCGCTTGACAGCGAGTGGGCGCGGGCCACGCTCTCCGTGCTCCGTCTCGAGCACGCCTAGTGCCCTTGCCGGAAACGCCCGTCCGCCGCGTTGTTACGCGTGACTGTACGTGAAGAAAAAGCGCGTTCTCGCCCCAATTCTCTTTCAAGGAGGCGGGTCCCCTCGCCCCAATAGGGGGAGAGGGTCAGGGTGAGGGGCGTGCAGAACGTGTCGACCGCCTTCATGACGAGGCCGGCCTAGTGCCCGAGCCCTCGCTGGAGGTGCTGGCCGCCGCCACGGCGCTCGCGGCCTTCGTCGCGGGCTTCCTCCGGGGGAGCTTGGGCGGCGGCATCGGGCTCGCCCTCACGCCCGTCCTGACTCTCGCGCTCCCCGCGCAGTCTGCGCTCGGTCTGACGGGCTTCGTGCTCATCCTCGCTGACCCCATCATCCTCCGCTACTACTGGCGCCAGTGGGACAGGCGGCAGCTCCGTCTGCTCCTGCCCACGACCATCGTGGGCATCCTGATCGGCGTGTGGCTCATCTCCGGGATGCCGGACCATCAGCTGCGCCGTTTGATCGGCAGCGTCGCCCTAGGCCTGGCCCTGCTCCAGCTCGTGTTCCTCACCACGCGGATCCGGGTGGGCCACCACGGCAGCGTGAGCGCTGGTCTTGGCGTGCTAGCGGGCATGGCCTCATCCATTGCGAACTCGGCCGGCGTGATGCTCGGGCCCTATCTGGCGGGGCTCGGGCTGTCCAATGCTGCAGTGGTGGCCACGGGCGGCGCCGCCCTCGTCACCGCGAACTGCCTCAAGGTACTGTCCTACTGGAGCATCGGGTTTCTCACCTGGCGAATGATCTGGATGGCGCTGCTCGCCTTGCCGCTGCTCTACCTCGGGTCATGGCTCGGGTGGCGAGTGAATGCTTTCTTACCGCGGAGACTCTTTGCGCTGGTGCTGATCGGGATCGCTATCGCGGGGTCGATCAAGCTGCTGCTTGGATAACGGGTCCCTGTCCTCTCCCCGTCGACAGGGAGCGGGATTAGACCTCGGTAAGGTCTTCGCCGATTGTGATGGGGCCGTGGAAGTGGCGAGTAGCCGCGGCGTGGAGCTCGGCGGGGACGGAGCCGGGCATCATGTGCGTCATGACGAGCTTGCCTGGCTTGACAGCGGCGGCAACGCGGCCGATGTCGTCGGGCTGGGTGTGGTAGGACGCGAGGTCCTTCATTTTCGCCTCGAGGCTCGGCCAGCCGCAGTCGGGATACCACGAGGTCTTGGCCATTTCGCAGCACTCGTGGATGAGGCAGTCCACGCCCTGACTCCAGCGGATGAGGTTTTCCGAGGGGCGCGTGTCGCCGGACACGACCACCCGGCGGCCGCCGCCCTCGAACAGAAAGCCCACGGCGGGCTTCACCGGGTCGTGGTCCACGTTGAAGGCGCTCACGGTGACTCCGCCCACCTCGAGGATCTTTCCCTCCTCGAACTCAGTAACGGCAACACGGGGCCGGTCGCGCTTGACCATGTGGTGGCGGCGAACCTCGATGTCCCAGTCGAGGTAGTCGAGGAGCTTGTCCATCTGCCGCTTCGTCCCCGGCGGTCCCCAGACCTCGAAAGGTGCGTTCTGTCCCGAGATCCAGCGCGTGATCAGGAGGTGCCCAAGGTCGATGACGTGGTCGGAGTGGTGATGCGTGATCAGCACCCGCGGCCAGTCGTACGGGCGCACGCCGGTCTGCACGAGCTGCACGCCCACGCCCGAGCCCGCGTCGACGAGGAATTTCTCGTCGCCGTGGCTGAGGAGCGTGGCGGGACCGCGACGCTTCGGATTGGGCGGGGGCGAGCCGGTGCCGAGGAGGATGGCGCGCATGATGTGCGCAGAGTACCAGCCGGGGCGCGTGCGGTAAAGGCTCGGAAGACCGATCCCCTCGCCCCGGGTGATGAGGGATGTGTGGCTGCCGCCCGCTCATGAATGAGCTCCGTGACCCGGGGGCGAGAGGACCTACGGCACGTCGAAGTGCGGGTCGGTGCGCTCGATCGCTCGGCCGTCGGAGAGGAAGAAGCGAACGATCTGCTCCTGGGCCACACGGGCCGTGGCCGCTACCTCCGGGGCCTGCATGGTGAGGAAGCCGTGCGGGTTGGCGAAGCGCGGCGGCAGCGTCGAGACCACGAGATCGTGGCGGTAGAGGGAGACGAATGGCTGGAGCGCGCCCGCGCGGATGATCTGTTCCGTGGTGGGATTGGGCACGGTGCGGTCGCCCACTGCCATTTGGATCAGCACGGGCCGCGGCCCCGCGGCCAGCAGCGGCGCCTCGCGTAGATACGGCGCGAAGGCGGACGGATCCGCGGCCTCCTGCATCCACTCCGCGCGGTCGAAGTAGGCCTGGATGGCGAGCGCCCCGGGCGCGGGCGCAGTCACGGGCGGCTCGCCCCAGAGCGGCAGCGACTCGGTGAAGTCCTTCTCACCGTTCATGAGCGAGGGCCGACGCGCGCGCATCTGCTGGATGATGAGGGGGCGGAACATCTCTGCCTGGCGGGCAATCTCCACGATGGGCGCGCCGGGCACGCTGAGCGCACCGGCTCGCGGCAGCGGGTCCACCGCCATGAGCAGGGTGCCGTAGATGCCGCCGAAGGACTGGCCCGCGTAGTAGATGCGCGTGGCGTCGAGATCGGGCTTGCCGTCGCCGTCCACGTCCACGCCGCGGCGGAGGGCGCGGATGAGCTGCATCAGGTCGGCCACGGTCTGGCGCAGGCCGTCGCGACTGGCGATGAGGGCCAGGGGCCCGCGCATCGCCGTGGACACGCCCTCCGTGCTGCCGATGCGGCCGTCGCCGTCCAGGTCGAGCCCGCGGCCCCCCGCGGGGAGCACCAGCGGCTCCTTGTTGCGCTGCTTGATGGTGAGCGTGCTGTCGGGGCCGCCGCCGTGACCGACCACGTTGATGGCCACGGTGGCGAAGCCCCGCCGGGCGAAGGTGCCCGCGACGAGCGGGGCGATCAGGTTCTTGTCGTTACCGAAGCCGTGGCCGAAGACGACGACGGGCCAGCCCGCCGCGGGCATCGCGCCCGGGGGCAGGAAGAACACCGCTTGGACGCGCTCGTGACCGAGGATCGCGGGAGTCCGCGAGCTGGGCGCGCGCGGGATGTGGCGCGAACCCGTGAGGAACGACGCGCTCTCGAAGGAGCCCAGGGCGATCGTGCCGACATCGGCGGGCGGCACCAAGTCGAGCTCGAGCGGTATGGGCTTGGCGAAGCGTTCGGGCCCGCCGGTGGCGATCTGGCGGCTGAACACAATGCTCTCGAGGGCGGCGCGCGAAAACACGCTGCGGGTCCCGCCGGGAGACTGGATGAAGTCCACCGGAGGCGCGGGTCGCGCCTCGATCACCGCCCGCATCTGCTCGAGGCCGGCCGTCACCGAGAGCGTGGTGAAGAGGACCGATGCGACCACCTGGTCGCGGGTGAGGCCGAGGGCTCCGAGCCGCTTCACAAGCCGCTCGTCAGGCGTCGCGCCACGAGCGCGGCGCAGCGGCTGCCCTGTGTCGTCCAGCACTCGCGAGGTAATCACGAGCGCGTGCGCGCGCCCCTGGCGAAGGACGCGCTCCGGCCGCGCGTAGAGCGTTCGGCCTTCGGCGTCCCAGACCAGGCGGGAGAGGCCGATGGGCTCCGCCCGGTCGTCGCCCAAGGGGAGGACGAAGACACTCGAGCGCGTGATGCTGTCGAGCTTCACGGGCCCCGAGAAGCCGAGCGTGATGCGCGGATTCACGCTCCAGCCGTCGAGGCCGTTGAGCAGGTTGATCTCGTCGCAGGTGGACGGCGTCTCGCGGCAGCTCACCAGCGAGAGATGGATACGACGGCCGGTGAGCTGGGCGGGATCGGCCTGGGTGAGGCGATCAGTGGGCAAAAGCATCCTCACCTCGGTGGCCTCCGCGGCCGCTGCCGAGGTGAGGAGGAATGCGAGGGCGGTGGCGAGACGCGCTCGCCGACCGATCACTTGGGCGCGGGCGTCGGCGGGCCCTTGGGCGCGGGCGCCTCAGGGCGGCGCGGCGGCTGCGCGGGCCGTGTCGCCGCCGTCGAGGCCTGGTATGGGCCCACGACCACTTCGATGTCCTGCTCCTTGCCGCCGCGCATGACGGCGAGCTTCACGGAGCGGCCCACGGGCGTGCTCGCGATGATGCGCTGGAGATCACGCATGCCGTCGATCTGCGTGCCGTCCACGGCCAGCACCACGTCGTCGGCCTTGAGACCGCCCTTGTCGGCGGGTTGCCCGGCGACCACGTGGCGGATGAGCACGCCCTTCGGCTCCTTGAGCTGGTACTTGGCGAAGTCCTCATCGCCCACGTCCGCGATGCCCACGCCGAGCCACCCCCACTCCACCTTGCCCTTGGAGGCGAGCTGCGGCAGGAGGCCCTTCACGAGGTTGATGGGGATGGCAAAGCCGATGGTACCGTTGCGCGCGGCCATGCTATTGATGCCGATCACCTCGCCCGCCATGTTGACGAGCGGGCCGCCCGAGTTGCCCGGGTTCACGGTGGCGTCGGTCTGGATGAAGTCGAACCCGGGCGCGGCCACGAGGAGCGGCGCGCCCTTGCGGCTCACGATGCCGAAGGAGACGGACTGCTCGAGGCCGAAGGGCTGGCCGAGAGCGAGGACGAACTCGCCGATGCGGAGCTTGTTGGAGTCGCCGAGGGCGGCCACAGGAAGCCCCGTGGCCTCGATCTTCACCAGGGCCAGGTCCACGCGCTCGTCCTTGCCCACGAGGCGGCCGTCGAATCGGCGGCCGTCGGCGAGCTTGACCTGAATCTTCTCCGCCTCGTTCACTACGTGCTCGTTCGTCACCAGATAGCCATCGGAGCGGATGATCACGCCGGAGCCGGAGGTGCGACGCTCTTCAGGCGTGCCCGGCTGCTCAGGGTCGTTCTGCGTCTCCGTGCGGCGCACGCGCACCTGCACCAGCGTGGGCTTGAGCTTCTCCGCGAGGCTGTTCATGTGGTCGTTGAGGCGAGCGATGTCGGCGGGCACCTTGCTGTTGCTGCTCTCCGTCCAGAGTGCGCCCGATGGCGGTGAGGTCTGCGCTCCCACGGGGACGGCCAGGGTGACGAAGAGCAGAGAGACGATCGCGATTCGGATTAGGTGCCTCGGCATTGCCGCTCCTCCGTGTAGCCAGGATCGACCGGGCTGGATCGAATGAGACGACTACATTCGAGTATACCCTGGAGCCTCCTAGCGCCTCACCTCGCGGATCAGGTGGGGAAGCTCCGGGATTATGAGCTTTTCCAGGGCGAGTCGGCAAGCGTTCGGGGAGCCGGGCAGGGAGAAGAGCACGCGACCCTGGACCACCCCTCCCTGGGCTCGGGAGAGCATGGCCGCGGCGCCGATCTCCTGGTAGGACAACATGCGGAACAGCTCACCGAAGCCGGTGAGCCGCTTGTCGAGGAGGGCCTCCACCGCCTCGAAGGTGGAGTCGCGGCTCGTGATCCCGGTACCCCCCGTGAGAATGAAGGCCTCCACCGAAGGCGCGGCGCAGCCTGAGCGGATCACCGCGGTGACCTGCGCGGGATCGTCCTTCACGATGGCGTGGCCAGCGACCTTGTGCCCCGCCCGGGTCAAGAGCTCGCGGATGAGGTTGCCGCTGGTATCGGTCTCGGGCGTCTTCGTGTCCGACATGGTCAGGACGAAGCAGCCGACGGAGGTGGGCGCGTTGGCCTTGTGCTCCTGCGGGACGGAGTCCTTCATGCGCTCTCCTCGACGTAGATGGCGCCGTCCTCCACGGTGACGACGTAGCGCGGCACCGACTCGCCGGGAACCGTCATGCACGCACCGGAGCGAAGGTCGAACTCCCAGCCGTGAAGCGGGCACGTGACGATGTCGCCCTCGACGGGCCCGTCACACAGATTGCCGCCAGTGTGAGCGCACTCGTTGCCGATGGCGAAGATCTCGTCGCCGCGCCGGAAGAGCGCCACATCGAGGCCGTTCACTACCGCCAGCTCTACGCCGCCGTCGGGGAGCGCTGCCAGGTCGAGGACCTTCACGCGGGGCATGCGTCCATCCGCCCCCCTCACCCTGCCCTCTCCCTCGTCGGGGGCGAGGGATTGGCGTGCTCCCTCTCCTCTCCGGGAAGAGGGCCCGGGTGAGAGACCCTTCTCCCTGAAGCCGAAGGGGCGTTTCGGTACGCCTCGTCCAGCACCTCCGCGAGATGCAGAACCTGCACGTGCGCCCCCGCGGCCTCCAGCCCCTGCGCGATCTGGATGATGCAGCCCGGATTCGCCGTCACTACCGCGTCGGCCCCCGTCTCGCGGATGTGGGCAACCTTGCGCGCCTGGAGCTGCTGCGCCATTTCGGGCTGGGTCAGGTTGTAGGTGCCCGCGGAGCCGCAGCACCAGTCGGCTTCCTTGAGCGCGACGAGCTCAAGGCCGGGGATCTGGGCGAGGAGCGCGCGCGGCTGCTTCGAGATCTTCTGCCCGTGCACGATATGACACGGGTCGTGATACGTCACCGTGCGATTGACAAGGCCGAGTGGCCCCCGCAGCGGCTCGGCGGCGAGGAACTCGGCGAGGTCGCGCACGCTGGCCGCGAAACGCGCCGCGCGGTCTCGCCAGGCGGGATCGTCCGCGAGCAGCATGCCGTAGGCCTTCATGTGCGCCCCGCAGCCCGAGGTGTTGACGATGATCACGTCCACCTTTGCCGCCTCGAAGACCTCGATGGTGCGTTTGGCCAGGTCCACGGCCAGCGCGTGCTCGCCCGAGTGGGCGTGGAGCGCGCCGCAGCAGGTCTGCTCGCGCGGGGCGACCACCTCGGCGCCGTTCCGCGCGAGCACGCGCGCGGTGGCGCGATTCTGCGAGCCGAAGGCGATCTGCTGGATGCAGCCCGTGAGCATGCCCACCCGCGCGCGCTTCTCCCCTTGGGCGGGTGTGAGCTCCGGCAGCGGCGCACGCTCGGCGGCGGGCGGTAACGTGGGCAGAAGCGGCTCCCACTCGCCGAGCGGCGAGGGCAGCAGCTTGAGCAGGCCCGTGGCGCGCGCGAGGCGTTGGAGCCCGCTCACCTGGTAGAAGCGGAGCCCCGCCGCGGCGAGGCCGAGCATGCGCGGGCGGGGCAGGAGAAGCGCGAAGTTCATCCAGCGGAAGAGCCGGCGGAGCGGGCCGCCGGGGCGCTGCTGCTCCACCTCGGCACGGGCGGCCTCGATAAGCTGCCCGTAGGGGACGCCCGAGGGGCACACCGTCTCGCAGGCGCGACAGCCGAGGCAGAGATCGAGGTGCGAGACGGTGGCGTCGCCCAGCTTGAGCCGGCCTTCCGCGAGCGACTTCACGATGAAGATGCGGCCGCGCGGCGAGTCCATCTCGGTGCCGAGGATCGAGAATGTGGGGCAGTAGGCGAGGCAGAGGCCGCAGTGCACGCAGCGGTTTACGCCCTCCACGTCGTGGCCATGGAGGGTGAGCGGGCCGGTTGGCCTAGCGGTCAGAGTCTCGTGAACCATGGTCTCAGCCTTACTCCCTCATCATCTCGGCCCTCGCCGGCGCACCCTTACCCGGCCGCGCATCACTCGCCCTCGAAGAGCAGCGGGCGCCGTTCGAGCTGAATCGCTCGCCGCGAGCGATGAGGCGAGGGCTGGGACCGTTCGAGCTGAATCGCTCGCCGCGAGCGATGAGGCGAGGGTGGGACAGTTAGGGGGAGATCCGGTTCGATCGCCCACTAGATGCCTCCCACGAAGCGGCCGGGGTTGAGCAGGCCGTTGGGGTCGAGCTGGGACTTGATCCGCCGCATGATGCGCAGCGACGGGCCGGGGTCATCCCACACGGCCACCTCCTCCTTCACGGCGAGCGGCGCGGACTCGACGAGGGCCTGTCCGCCCGTGGCGTGCACGAGAGCTCGCCACTCGCTCAGCACGCCGCCAATCGCTGCCGCGTCGGCACGCCCGCCGCCAGCAAGCACCGCCTCCACCACCCCGACGCCCGCGTGGGCGGCGAGCGCGGCGCCGAGACCGGCGCGCTGGGCGACTCCCGCGCCCTGTTCCATCACGTCGGCGACCTGGGCGGGGAGCACGCTCCACCGCATCACCGCGGCAGTCTCCGGGAAGGCGCCGTGGCCGAGTCCCCCGCGTGCGCGCCACGTGGCGTCACGTGCCTCGCCGTCGAGCACCCGTGCGTCAACGAGCCCCTGCGGGCGGAGCAGGCGCTCCACCTCCGCGCACTGCCACTCGACCTGCTCGGGGATACCGTCGACGCCGATGAGGAGCGCCGCCTCGCCGGGCTGGCCGAGGCTCTTGCACGCCTCCGCGTCGACCAGATCGAGGGCGGAGGGGAGCAGGTCGGAGGACATCACGGCGCGCGCCGCCGCGCCCGCCTCCTTGAGATGGCCGAAGCGGACAATAACGAGCCGATCGGCATCGGGGCGCGGGCGAAGCTTCACAGTGGCCTCGACGATCACGCCCAGCGTGCCGAAGGCGCCGATGAAGAGCTTGGGCAGGTCGTAGCCCGCCACATTCTTCACCACCTTGCCGCCGCCCTTGACGGTGGCGCCCGACGCGGTGATCACGGTGAGCCCGATGAGGAGGTCACGGCACGATCCGTAGAGATGTCGCCGCGGCCCCGCGTCGTTGCTCGAGAGCACGCCGCCCAGCGTGGCTTTGTCCGCCTGCGCGGGATCGAGCGAGAGCCACTGTCCGCGCTTGCCCAACTCGCTCTGTAGCGCGTCGAGCGTGATGCCCGCCTCCACCGTGGCCGTGAGATCACCTGGCTCGTGCTCGAGGAGACGGTTGAGGCGCTTCAGCACCAGTACCACGCCGAGCCGCGCGGGGGGAGCCCCGATGCCCATGCGCGTGCCGCCACCCCACGGCACCACCGAGATGCCCGCCTCGGCCGCGGCAAGCAGCACCGCTGCCACTTCCTCCTTGCTTCCGGGCACCGCCACCGCCTCGGGAGTGCGGCCGTCGAGGACGTAGGGCGCGCAGTCCGCCCCCGTGAGGAGATGGGCGGGACCGACGATGCCGCGGAGCGCGTCGACGAGAGGGGCGGGCACCTGAGTCGTCCCAGCCCCCGCTAGAAGCGCTGGGCGAGGCCCTTCTCTTCGAGCGGATGTGGGCGGTAGGCGACACCGCCCTCGCCGCAGGCCTTGCGCGAGGGGAAGATCTTGCCCGGATTGCAGAGGCCGCGCGGGTTGAAAGCCTCGCGCAGCTCGCGCATGAAGGCGAGATCGGCCTCGCTGAAGATGAGCGGCATGTAGTCCATCTTCTCGAGCCCGATGCCGTGCTCGCCCGAGATGGAGCCGCCGACCTCGGCGCAGACCTTGAGGATCTCGCCGCCTGCCTCGACCACACGCGCTTCCTCGCCGGGAATGCGCGGATCGTAGAGGATGTTCGGATGCAGGTTGCCGTCGCCCGCGTGGAAGACGTTGCCCACGCGGAGACCGTGCGCCGCGGCGATCTCGTTCACCCGCGTCAGCACCTGCGGGAGCCGCGTGCGCGGGATGACGCCGTCCATGACCATGTAGGCGGGCGAGATGCGACCGTAGGCGCCGAACGCGCTCTTGCGCCCCTTCCACAGGAGCTGGCGCTCCGCCTCGTCGCGCGCCGCGCGCACCTCGCGCGCGCCGCAGTCGCGGCAGGCGGCCATCACACGCTCGGCCTGACTCTCCATGCCGTACTGGAGCCCGTCGAGCTCGATGAGGAGCGCGGCGGCCGCATCCCGTGGATAGCCACAACCGAAGGCGTCTTCCACGGCGATGATGGTGGTCTGGTCGATCATCTCCATCGCCGCGGGGATGAGACCGCGCGCGATCACCGCCGAGACCGCCTCGGAGGCCTGCTCGATCCTGTCGAACACCGCGAGCACGGTCTTCACCGCCTGCGGCTGCTTCAGGATGCGCACGATGATCTTGGTGGCGATGCCGAAGGTGCCCTCGGAGCCCACGAAGAGGCCGGCCATGTCGTAGCCCTGGCTCTCGCGCGTGCGCCCACCCAGCCACACGATCTCGCCGTCGGGCATCACCACCTCGAGCCCGAGCACGTGGTTCACCGTCACGCCGTACTTGAGCGTGTGCGGCCCGCCCGAGTTGTTGGCGATGTTGCCCCCCACCGTGCAGGCCTGCTGGCTCGAGGGATCCGGCGCGTAGTAGAAGCCCTTGGGACCAACCGCCCACGAGAGGTGGAGGTTCACCAGGCCCGGCTCGACCACGGCGATCTGGTTGTCGTAGTCGACCTCCAGGACGCGGTTCATCCGCATGAGCGAGATGACGAGGCCGCCCTCGGCGGGAAGGCAGCCGCCGGAGAGCCCGGTGCCCGCGCCGCGAGCCACGAAGGGCAGCGACTCGCGGTTGGCGAGCTTCACCACGGCGGAGACCTGCTCGACGGAAGTCGGGAAGACGACGAAGTCGGCGAGGGCGCGGAAGAGCGTCAGGCCGTCGGACTCGTAGACCAGCAGCTCCTCGGGCTCGGAGAGCACGCCGCCCTTGCCGAGCAGGCCTTCGAGCTCGCGTCGGAGGTTCTTCTTGCGT
>Ga0306921_10003862_pt1 | contig 15272 bp, 17 predicted proteins | sample sta12Cox44000080_FD_203760 | JGI IMG/M metagenome (GOLD analysis project Ga0306921, IMG submission 203760) | Lab enrichment of tropical soil microbial communities from Luquillo Experimental Forest, Puerto Rico - statoxic.12C.oxic.44.000.080 (v2)... | ecosystem: Environmental > Terrestrial >...
GCCAGCGCCACACGGTGACCTTGCTCTTGCCCGTCTGGCGCATGATCGTGGTCGTGCCGACGCCGTCTGCCGTCATCAGCACGATGCGCGCTCGCCACACATGTTTCTGCGGGCTATTGCGATCCGCAACGATCGCCGCCAAACGAACACGATCGCCCGCACTCACCTGGACTGTGATCCCCTGGCGCATGCTCAGCCCCCATCACCCAGCCGAGCATACACTATGCGGACTCTTTTGTCAGATTTTATCCACTAACATATTATCGGCGTCCAACCGCAATCTCGAATTGTCTCCGCTCAGGCGTTTGTAGAACCATTGGACGATACTCTCGACGATACGTCTCCATAGAGCGGCCGTCATTCCTAAATGGGCGATCAGCGGATGAGTGCAGCGGATGAAACCCTGAGCGTCCTCGCGAAAATCTCGTTTGGAGAACGTCGTCGCCCACAACCAATCGAAAAGCCAGCGGTCCACACAAATCGCGCGTAATGGCTCCATAAGGTCATACGTCAGGGAAGACCGATTGTCTTTGTCTGTGTGTAAAATTCCAAGCGACGGGTCTAATCCAAACGTGTGAAGCGCTATTGTGACCTCGCTCGCGAGTACGCCGTAGAGGTAATTTAACAACGCGTTTCCTGGGGTTACAGCGCCGCGAGGTGTGCTGTGATCGTCGAGTGTCGAGCGCCAAGGGTTTTCCAATGATCGGCCACAGCTTCTCGCTTGCCGAATTGTAGCGCGGTTTCGGCGAGCGCCTGCCAATAGACGGCACTCACCCTCCCTTCGATCCCGAGAAGATCGGATGCGCTTGGACGAGCCCCCAGCCGCTCGGCAAACGCTGCGGCTTCGCTCGCTGCGGGGCCGCGCCCGAGCCACTGCAAATTGGCGATTTGCCCGCGATCTTGGCACTAATCAGACTGCGCGCAATCGAGGCCCCGAGCCGAGTTTCGACCGAGGTTAAGGCTTGCGTGCGCCGTAGGGATGCAGACAGATTTATCGAAGGCGGGACGGTCGACAGGATCGGGGTTCCGTCAAATTGAAGAACGACCACAGAGGCGCCGATTTCATGGAGCCAGCGCACCGCAGGGATGGTTACGTATCCTTCGGACCGCACGATGACGACACGTGAAACCAGGCCATCCCGCGCGGCTGAATTTACACTCTACTCCGCCGTCTCTGACGACCAGCTGGTCGCGGTCTACTCTTATCGAGGCTCCGAAGCCGCAACCAAGCGTCAGCACCCCATTTTTGATTGTTCCGTAAAGTGCATCTTCGGGGGCCAACTTTGGTGAACCTGTGCATCTGAAGTCGTTACACGGATCGGCCCACAATAAGTCGGATGTGGGTAAGTTGCCAATATAAAGATGGTTGCCGTCATATAGCTCTGATATCCACCTTATCGCCGAGAAATATTTCTGATAATTGCATCACCAATTGCCCGTCCGGGTGTAGATTATCGGTCAACGGGCGATCGACCACCAGACTTTCGAGGGTTTCGTCGCCAAATGTCTCTGTGTAGGGAGCGCTTCGGATGGGGTTGTACATCAACGGCGGCGCCGACCACCCGGGCCGATCCGCCACGCGCTTCGATGACGGATCGGCGCTGATATTGATCGTTCTCGTATTGCTGACCGCGCCGCAAAGATACCACTTGTTCCGGGCTAGCGCTTGCTGTGGGGAGATGACCTGAAACGGTATCCTGACCGGCAGCGAGGGCCACGGATCGCCGGGCTTCATCGCGGCAAATTGATCGTCGAGTTGCAGGATCGCCTTTGCCAGCGCTCCCATGTTCACGCCGCGCGATTTGAACTTGATCTTCTCCAACTCGCCGTCGCGGAGCTTGGTGCGTGCGCTGTCATCCCAATAGGTGCCCGGTTTGAACAGCATCAAATTCTCGCGCTCTGTCAACGTCCAATGTCCTAAAGCAACCGGGTCCGGGACGATACTATGATGTGGCGCGGTAAAATATATTCCGTCGGTCGCGACCATCAGCACACTGTCACCACCGTCTTGATGGGTGGCGATCGCGTCGAGGATCATACAGCGGCAACCCGCCGTGATCAGGCTGGCGTAAACCGGATTGGCGTATTTGGGAGCGCCTATTGATTGCGCAAATTTCCCATAACAAGAATTATACATGAGTTTCAAGGCAAAGCCGCTCGGCGTGTTCTTCCCCACTTGAAGCCGTTTCTGATACCAATCCTCAAGAGAACGCAACGGCTTTGGGCAGTCACACGGAACGTAGGCGCGCCACTGAAGCCAATCGATCTTGTCGATCAGCCCCGCCCGTTTAGCGGCTTCCAGTTCGTGCAGCCAATACCAACCTTCGGTCATGTGCGGGCGTGAGCCCGATTAGACCGCGCTCGCCGATGCAGCATCGCGCCGATGCGCGGATGCAGACCAACAACGCTCGCATCAACTAGACATAAGATTTGTCCCGGACCCAGGCCAAAACCGTTATTGCGATACGGGCGTAGCTGCCCCGCACGGTAGGGATCGCTGTCGCCGTGAAGGTGATTTCCATGTAACAGGCACGGCAGTTGCGTCATGACTTTGGGGTAGGCGCTGTTTATATCGTACTCGTAAGCGGTTCCCTCGTGCATTCCGTGCTTCATGATTTCAAACCAGCCGCCAAAATAGGATTGCCGAGCCGTATTCCTGAACTCTAACGGAACGATTTCCTCAATATTCTTTCGTCTGAAATCGGCGCCGCTGGTTTTGATTATCCCATCCATCGAGGCTTGCGCGGTTTGACCCGGACCGATGTATTTGTCCCGCCTCAGCCTGATGTCGTTTTCGACCATGCCGCGATCTAATTCCTTCATCAACCGAGCGAGAACGTCACATTCCAAAGCATTGTATTGCTTCATCGCTTCATCAAAGCCCGCGTCCGCCCGGCGGCTCTTACCCTCTTTTATGATTTCGTATTCTTCGGGGGTTACGATGCTCGCGGTTCCCGCCTTAATCCGAGGCTCGGGATCGATAGCTTTTACAAACGATTGCTGGAAATAGGAGAACACGTCGCAAATATACATCCAGGACGGACTTTTGTTCTTGACGTTGTCGATCTCGGGGCCCGAATAGTCTCGGTAGGGAGTTTCGCGCAGGCGCAATTTGAGCCGCTTGGTTCCCAAGGTATCGAATTCCCATTCCCGGGTCGGGCGCTCGGGATCGCGCCACCGCACCGGGAAGGGGGTGGGATTTCCGCCGCTGCTCGTCCGCTTGCGTTTTTGTATTTCGGCCTTCACGAAGAGACTTCGCGCTCGGCTTTTCGGCAGATTTTTTAACCACTGCGAGAGGTCATACCCCATCGCAAAAGTAACAAAACAAGCGTCGGGGTACCGCGGAAACACCGTGTAATAAAGCCACTCCAGGATTTCCAGTGTCGTTAGACGCGAGTCATCTCTGTGAAGAAAAAGCGGCTCCGTATTGATCCCATTAGCGCAGAGCAGCACATAGTTGTGCTCGACTATCTCGCCAGCGTCATTCAACACATTGACGCCCTCACCGTCGATACCGATGAATTCAATTTCGTGTTGAGCACGTCTCTCATCTCGTGCAGCATTCGCCGAGCATTTGCGTGAGCAATATTTTTGATTTCGTTTATAAGCTATAAAAGGCCATTCGCAATCTGGTGCCTTGCAAAAGAGCCACCACGGACAGTGAAGCTCCGCGGGATCTATAATCTTACCAATATCAACATTCCTCCACGGATCATCAAATGGGGTTATCTCGTCTATTTCCTCTGCTTTGAGAATTTCCTCTAGGATTTCAATAGTTGTTTTCATTCGTGGTCAAATCCCGTATTGATACTTGTCGTCAAATCGGTACCATAGCGGATGAGATGAAGGCTTTTCCATTTCCGTATTCATCATCGATCGAGCATTTGGCCGAACTCGACGCCGGTCTTCCGGCGTATTAGCCGGTCGAGCTGATCGTCTGATAAAGTCAACAGCGCGCGAGCCGTGTCCGGCATGTAATCGAGGCTGTGAAACTCGCCGCCGTCATAGTTGGCGGAGTTGGGGAACACCTGCCGCAATCGTAGCTTGACACGCTTAATCGCTTCGCTGTCGGGCAGTCGCTGGATTGCGGCAAACGTATCGGCCCTTCCTGATCGCACTGCGGCCGCGATTGATGGCCGCTCGCCGCGCGCTACCTGCCGTGTGATGCCGGAGATAACTCGACGCTCATAGGCCGTGCGCTTACGCGGGGGTGTCAGGAACTTGACTAGCGCCCGACGGGCGCGAGCGGCCTCGCGGATATCTGCGCGAGCCTGCCGCTCGATTTCCCGTTGTTGAGCGCGGAGACGGGCCGCAGCTGCACGGCCGAAAAACCGCCCCCGATAGGTGACTTCACGCGCAAGCCCGGCAATGTTGCGCTCGGCGTGGCGACCCCGAGCCTTAGCGGACTTCTCGACGCTGCGCAGCGCTGCCTTTGCTTCGCGGATCGCGGCGGGGGTCGGACCGCGATGCCGAGCGTTACCGCGACCCCGACCGTTCAGCCGCCTCGATGACGATGATCCGCCACCCGCGGACCCACCGCGCGCCGTCAATTCGCGGCGCCGCTCGTAATCGATCGCGTGCCAGAAGTCGCCGAGACGCAGGGTGTATTCGCCGAGCATATCGGCGAAGAGCGCTTGTGTTTCGAAGAGATAAGGATTATATAACATTAGCGTTTTATCTTTCGCTTTGACTTAAAACGGCTGTCGCTAATTTCGGCGGCCGTCTCTTTTTGATTGGCCCAGCGAGAAGTCGGGTGGGGCTTAGGCTCACCGCACACAACAAACTCTCGGTCGTGAGACTTTCGGAGGCGCTCGTCCTCGGCTCCTCGTGCCGCAGTGCGGCTGGACGCGTCCGGCGTGCTGCACTCGATTACGCGGCATCGGCTAAGGTCTCGGGTAAGGCCTTAGCGGCCCGCCGAGCGAGATGATCGTCAAGCCGGCGCCTGGCGGCCTCAGCAATCGCTTCGTCGCGGATTTTGCGGATATGGTCGGGGAGGTTACGAGCGCTCGGATCGACGTTCAACAAAACGTCGAGTGGTATGCCCAGATAGCCTGCTAAGTTGGGAAGCCATCGCGAGCGCCGCCGATTGCGAGAGATCGCGAGCGCAATGGAACAATGCGGAATGCTTAACGTCTGCGTTAACCGATCCTCACCGATCAACGCAAGCCATTCGCTCAGATAGGTCATATTCCCCTGTTAACGCTACTAGGGAAACCCCCGTTTCCCATATGCGCACAATATATTGTACGGTATGGATAATTACAATATAGAGGATGAGGTTGCCGGTTGCTCAAACCCACGGCCAAATTGATTAACCTGTCCTCCTGGTCTTCTGACGCTGTATCGGTCGGAGAGGGGACCGCCCAATGCTGTGTCTAAGCCACTGATACGATTGCCATCGTGGCAGCACCGGTCCGACTGTACCATAAATCAGACCACAGAGCCGCTGGCTCGCCGTTAGGAAGACCTCGATAGAGGCACCAAACAAGCTCTGACGCGCCGGAGCTACGGCAGTGGCGGCAAACACGCCATCGTGATCTGCGGAAGGGGTGCGGACGGGCCGCCAGCTACCTCCGCGGCCCGACGGATGAGGCGCTTGATAGTCTCTTCGAGCCACTGCTGTTCGGCGGGGGTAAATTCCGCTCCTGCACCATCCGCCTTGCGCGCTTCGGCACCGCCTTTGTTGGCGGCAAGATCTCCAAGCTTTCCTAATATTGGCATATCGACGCTATAGCGCCCTGCCGCGGCCTTGCGCCCACCGGCATTTAGTTCAAGTGCCGTCAAGCAAAAGTTTGCGGCATCCGGGAGCGTCGTACGGCCCGCGTGATACCGGCAAAAGCGGTCGAACATCAGGTCAACAATTGCATCACAGACAAGGCCAGGGGGTGGTGGGTCCGGATACTTCAGGTGCTCGACGTGAAGGGCGGCGGAAGGGAAGGTCCGCGAAACGCTCGATGAAGCTGATGTCTCCCGCCGTTGGGTTGCGGTCTACTACGGTGGCTCGCTCGTAAGCAAACTCGAAATCCCCCGGCCGGCATTCAAGCGCCGCGGTTCCCATGCGCAAAGAAACGGCCCGACTTCGTCACGAGCGGCGTCAACCGTCGCATGGTGTGATTTCATCGTGACTTCTGCGTGGCCGTTTTGGATGTGCACGGTAAAGCCAGGCGTGTCGTGGACGAGCGGACCGGCCTTGTCGTAATCGACACCCTCACCCGTGGCTCACGCTATAATGCAGAGCTTCTACATGGGGATCGTTCACGCCTTCAGGTCACGCAGGAGCTGATCAAGGTTCTTCTCGTATGCCGCCGGCTGCTTCCACTGCCGGAAATCGCCAATGTTGCGTTGGTCCCGCAGTTTTACCGCCCACGGTTCGCCAGTGGATATCACCGTGTTGTCGACGCGGATCGGAAATAAGACGACCTCCTTCCTGGACCGCTCTTCGGCATAGGCCTTGTTCACTTCATCCTCGACCCACTCGCTAGTGATTGACGCTTTCAAGAGGATCAGAAGCAGCTTGTCCCTCAGCCGGATTGCTTCGTCAATCGCATCCCAGGTCTTGGCGCCGATAGGCAGATCATGCGGCGCGAACCAGCACCGAACGCCTTTATTCTGCAAATCGGCATAAAGCCTCTCAGCGAACACTTGGTTCTTCGAAGAGTAACTGATGAATCGGGAAGAGAATTGGGTGGCGTCTCTTTTCGATAATGACAGATAGTCGATTAAGTGATCAGGTAGTCCACACCCACGCAGAAAGGGAACTGGCAGGTTTTGGATAAAGAGAGCGTATGAAAATCTATGACGCTTGGGCCACCCTGCCTGCACTCGCTCAATCCATTGGTCTTATTCATATCAATATTTGCAAAAAATGGTCTCTCTTAGAAATGCGTGGCTGAGTTCCGCCTCGCTGAGGTGCGCCCCGCTGAGGTTTGCAAAACGGAGGTCCGCGAGCGTGAGGTCCGCCTTGCGGAGGTTCGTGAACTTGAGGTCCGTCCCGCGGAGTTTCGCCTCGCAGAGGCTCGCGCCGTTGAGGTCCGTCTCGCTAAGGTCCGTCCAACTGAGGTCCGCCTCTTTGAGGTCCGCCTTGTGGAGGTTCGCGTCCACAAGCTCCGCCGCGACCAGGATCGCCCGAGAGAAGACCACCTCGCTCAGGTTCGCCTTGTAGAGCTTCGCCCCGGCGAGGTTAGCCTCGCTAAGGTCTAGCTTCTCATCGGGGTTGCGTGTTCGCCACTCACTCCAGAGGCGGACCCCCGCCGTAACAGAGCTAGATGTTCATCGTTGGCCATGGGCTTTCCGCTCCCCAAAGTGCGGACAATCCGGTTTTGTCCAGCATCCCGAGGCAAGTTGCCAAGCCAATTCTCGCCTGTCGATAGCGACCCCATATCACCGGTCCATGAACCTTGACCTATCGGAAGAAGAGACAGCGGCGATCACCCGCAAGCTTGCCAACCTCATGGGAAATGATCGTCATCAGATGTCGGAGCGCTTCCGCCGCCCGAAGGCGATCCTCGCCAAGCTCAGACCGGAGCTGACCGTGAGCCCTTGCCGTCGCAGAAAGTGTACCCGCCGCGAAAAGCAACGACCGCCAAGAGATGACGCTGACGGCCAGCGAAGCAAACTGTTGAAACCATTCCCAATTACTCTAGGAGCGAACGTTTCGATGCCCTGAAGCCTTTTCCCGAGGCGGGCGGAGGACCGTGGGTTCCCATGTCGATCTCAGCCATGTGGTAGCCACGCCTATGGGCATGCGGGTGACCGCCCAGGTGGAGCTCATCGCCGTGGAGGACCGGAGGCTGCGCTTCAAGCTGGATGCCAGGACGAGAAGGAGCGGCGGCGAGCGCCGCCGGATCGAGGCAGAGGAACAGGAGGGTTGGATGGATTTTCGCGATCGTCACGTGGTGGTAACCGGCGGTACCGGCGCTCTGGGGCACGCGGTGGTGGGCGCCTTGCTGGCGGCGGGCGCCCATTGCCATGTGTCCTATCGGCAGGAGCGGGAGAAGGAAGGCCTCCCCACCGGGGCGCTGAGCCTGATCCCCGTGCCCAGCCTGGCGGATGAGGCGGCGGTGGTGAAGCTCTATGGCGGGCTCCCGTCGCTCTGGGCCTCGATTCATGTCGCCGGCGGCTTCGCCTTCGCCCCGCTGACCGATACCAGCGGGGAGCTGCTGCGCCGGCAGATCGACGACAATCTTGTGAGCTGCTTCCTTTGCTGCCGCGAGGCAGTGGCAGCGATGCGCCTGGGGAAGGCGGGCGGGCGCATCGTCAACGTGACGGCGCGCCAGGCCCTGGAGCCGCGCGACGGGGCGAAGATAAGCGCCTCTACCGCCGCCAAGGCCGGCGTCGCCGCACTCACCGCAGCGCTGGGCGAGGAGTTGGCGGAGGAGGGAATCCTAGTGAACGCCGTGGCGCCCTCCATCATGGATACTCCCACCAACCGCCGCGCCATGCCCAAGGCCAATTTCGATGCCTGGCCCAAGGTGGAGGAGGTGGCGGCGACGATCCTCTTCCTCGCCTCGCCCGAGAACAAGGTGAGCCGGGGCGGCGTGGTCCCGGTCTTCGGGGCTGCCTCCCAAACGGCGGCGTCGTAATCGCCCCGGCACCTTCTCTGAGCCGAGGATCACCACATGGAGGTAGCGGCGTGGCTGCGGGATTTGGGCCTTGAGCGCTATGTATCGGCGTTCCGCGACAATGATATCGACGCCGAGGTGCTGCCGAAGCTAACCGCCGAAGACCTGCTCAGCATCGGGGTGACCTCGGTCGGCCACCGGCGCAAGCTGCTCGAGGCGATTGCCGGCCTCGGCACGGCGGTTCAGGCCGCCGTGGTCACGGCGCCCACCCCTGGTGCACCGGCACAAGTCGACGCCGAACGCCGGCAGCTTACGGTGATGTTCTGCGACCTCGTCGGCTCGACCGCGCTCTCGACCCGCCATGACCCCGAGGATCTGCGCGAGCTGATCGGGGACTACCACCGCGCGGTCGCCGAGACGGTCGGCCGCTTTGACGGCTTTGTCGCCAAATACATGGGCGATGGCGTTTTGATTTATTTCGGCTACCCACAAGCACATGAGGATGATGCCGAGCGGGCGGTGCGCGCCGGCCTCACGGTGATCGAGGCGGTCGGCCGCTTGCCGGCGCGCGAGGATTTGCGCGTGCGGCTCGGCATCGCCACCGGGCTCGCCGTGGTCGGCGATCTGATCGGCGAGGGTGCTGCACAGGAGCGGGGGGTTGTCGGCGAGACGCCAAACCTCGCTGCCCGACTGCAGGGTTTGGTCTCCCCAGGTGCGCTCGTCATTGCCGAAAACACGCGGCGGCAGATCGGCGCGCTGTTCGATCTGGAGGATCTCGGGCCGCAACAACTTGCCGGGTTTGCCGGACCGCAGTGCGCGTGGCGGGTGTTGGGCGAAAGCGGCGCGGTGAGCCGCTTCGAGGCCTTGCGCTCGCAGGCGACGCCGCTCGTCGGGCGTGAGGAGGAAGTTGAGCTCCTGCTGCGCCGCTGGCAGCAGGCAAATACCGGCGAGGGCCGAGTGGTGCTGATCTCCGGTGAGCCGGGCATCGGCAAATCGCGGTTGACCGTAGCGCTTTTCGAGCACATCGCAGACGAGCCGCATACGCGCCTGCGCTATTTTTGCTCGCCGCATCACCAGGACAGCGCACTATACCCCTTCATTGCGCAGCTAGAACGCGCCGCCGTGTTTACCCGCGACGATACGGTAGAAGCCCGGCTCGTCAAACTGCAGACGCTGCTCGCTCCGGGCACGCAGGATGACGACGATATCGCGCTGTTAAGCGAGCTGCTGTCGTTGCCGAGTTCCGCCGCGGACCTCAACTTGAGCCCGCAGCGCAAACGGGAGGAAGTTGTTCGAGGCGCTTCTCGGCCAGCTCGAAGCCGAGGCGCGGCGTCGGCCGGTGTTGATGGTGTTCGAGGACGCCCACTGGATTGATCCGACCTCGCGCGAGCTCCTGGATCTGACGGTCGACCGGGTGCGGCGACTACTGGTGCTGGTGGTGATCACGTTTCGTCCGGAATTCCAGCCGCCCTGGGGCAGCCGTCCCCATGTCACGGGTTTGTCGCTCAATCGGCTGGGCGAACACGACGGCGAGGTGCTGGTGCAAAAGCTGGCCGGCAATGCCGCGCTCACCTCCGATATCGTCGCCGAGATCGTTGAGCGCACCGACGGGGTGCCGCTGTTTGTCGAGGAATTGACCAAGGCGGTGCTGGAAAGCGCCGCGCAGGGCGATCGAGTTTCCGCGGTGCTGGCGACGACCTCGCTGGCTGCGTTGTCGTACCGGCGACGTTGCATGCGTCGCTAATGGCGCGGCTCGACCGGCTTGGGTCGGCAGCCAAAGAGATCGCGCAGATCGGCGCGGTGCTCGGCCGCGAGTTTGCTTATGAACTGATCGAGCCCGTGGCGCTGCGTCCCGAGAAGGATTTGCAAGCCACATTGGATCAGCTCTGCGGAGCTGGGCTCCTGTTTTGCCGCGGCACGGTTCCGCACGCCTCCTACCTGTTTAAGCACGCGCTGGTGCAGGACGCTGCCTACTCGACCCTGCTGCGCGGGCGACGGCAGGAATTGCGCGCGCGCGTCGGGGCGGCACTGGAAGAGCATTTCGCCGATCTCGTCGAGCGCCAGCCGGAGTTGCTCGCCCATCACCTGACGGCGGCTGGCGACACCGAACGCGCGGTCGAGCAATGGCTCAAGGCAGGGCGGCACGCCGCAGCGCGATTGGCTTACCTCGAAGCGATTGCCCATTTCGAGCGGGGTCTCGGCCTGCTGCATTCGCTTCCGGAGGGCCGCGTCCGGAACCGCCGCGAAATCGAGCTACAACTGGCAATGGGGCTCTGTCTATTTACCGCCAAAGGCGCTGTCGTAGCCAAGCTGCCTTACATGCGGGCCCTCGATCTTGCCGAGAGGGGGGGCGAGTCGCAGCCACGGTTTGAGGCGCTCTATGGGGTATGGCAGTCAAACTTGGCATCCGGCGGAATCGCCGCCGCCAGCCCGCACTCAACCTCAATCGCCGCGAGCCCGAACGAGCCTTGCGCCAACTCGAAGCCGCCGAGGCGCTGGCTGCGGAGCAACGGCTCTCCTTGCTTTACGGACCTGGCATGCTGCGAGGCGCAGCTCTACTCGGACAGGGCGCAGTCGAAGACGCAATCGCCCGCATTCGCGAGGGCGCAGCGAAATGGACTGGGCTCGGGCGCACTTTCAATTTGCCTTATGGCCTCGCCTTCCTGGCCGAGGGTTTGGCCCGGCGCGGCGATTGGGCGGCGGCATTGGCCACGCTACGCGAGGGATTGGAAACAGCGGGTGCCACAGGCAAGCATATGTGGGATGCCGAACTGCATCGCCTTACCGGGGCTGTGCTGCTCGCCGAAAACAAGCTCGTCGAGGGCGAGGCCTCGCTTCAGCAAGCGATCTGCATCGCGCAAGCCCAACAAGCAAAATCGCTGGAATTGCGCGCCGCCCGCGATCTCGCCCGGCTTTGGGGCGAGCAGGGCCGGCGCACCGAAGGGCGCGATCTTTTGGCACCCGTCTATGGCTGGTTCACCGAGGGATTCGACATCGCCGATCTGAAGGAGGCGAAGGCGCTACTCGATCAGTTGGCGTGAGCCGCTGAACTCGCGACGATCGACAACGGAGGACAAACCATGAAGATCGTCGTCATCGGCGGCACCGGCCTGATCGGCTCGAAGACCGTCGCCATTCTGCGCCAGGGCGGCCACGACGTCCTCGCTGGCTCGCCCCAAAGCGGCGTCAACAGCATCACCGGCGAGGGCCTTAAAGAGGCCATGGCCGGTACGCAGGTGGTGATCGACCTCGCCAATTCGCCCTCATTTGAAGACAAGGCGGTGCTGGAATTCTTCGAGACCTCCGGCCGCAACCTTTTCGCGGCGGAGACTGCGGCTCGTGTCCGGCACCATGTCGCGCTATCGATCGTCGGAACCGACCGGTCCGACAATGGCTATTTCCGCGCCAAAGTCGCCCAGGAGAAACTGATCGAGGCTTCCGGCATCCCCTTCACGATCATCCGCTCGACCCAATTCCTGGAATTCCTCCGCGGCATCGCCGATGAGAGTGCGGATGGAAACGCGGTCAGGCTCTCGCCCGGCCTGTTCCAGCCCATCGCGGCCGACGACGTTGCTCCGATCGTAGCCGCGGTGGCGCTCGCCGCACCGCGAAACGGCATCGTCGAGATCGCCGGCCCGGAACGAGCGCCGTTCAATGAAATCGTCGCCCGCTATCTAAAGGCGGCCGGCGACCCGCGTGAGGTCGTGCGGGACCCCGAGGCCCGATACTTTGGCGGCCGAGTCGAGGAGCGTTCGCTGGTGCCGTTGGGCGAGGCGCGCCTTGGCCATATCGGTCTCGACGAGTGGCTCCGCCGCTCGCAGACAAAAGCCTGACGCTGCATCCGAGGTATACCATACCCACAAATCTCACCCGCCGGGCCCGAGCTGGTTGGCAGGTCCTCGGTACTCGCGCTAACACTCAGAGCGAGTATCGTAGTCATCGATTCTGCGAGAGCGCGTTCGGACTATGATCCTGAAAGGAACAACGTATGACGAGACCTCACTTGTACTTCCGCGCCTACCTGGCGGCACTGCTGATGCTCGCAGCCGTTCCGGCCAAAGCCGCAGACGTGAAGGAACTGTTCGCGATCGATCTCGCGGACTACCCGGGCAAGGAGGGTCGCGTAATTGAGGTGTCGTATCCGCCGGGCGCACAAGATGTGGTCCATCGGCACGATGCCCATGCGTTCGTCTATGTGCTCGAAGGCCAGATCGTCATGCAGTTAAAAGGCCAATCTGCCGTCACGCTCAAGGCCGGGCAGACATTCTACGAGGGGCCCGCCGATGTTCACGTCGTGGGGCGCAACGCGAGCAATACGGAGCCGGCCAGGTTCGTCGTGGTGCTGCTGAAGGGTAAGGGGGCTCCCATCCTTATGCCAGTCAAAGAATGATGCTCGGCACCGTGCGGCTGCTCGCCTGGTCACACGCATGCCAAATCCGCCTTCATCTACGCGACCGTGCTCAAGGGAGCTATTGATCGATCCTGCCCTTGTCGTAGGATAGGGCATGATGCTGGGCGCGCAGGTAAAAGTCGTACGCGGTGAGACCGTTTGTAGGCCGGCTCGCCGATCGCGCGGTTTCAAGTGCCTGCAGCGCTGGCTCGATGGCGCCCACGACGCTCGGGCCACCTTGTCCTGAAGTTCGAAAACATTTTCGAGCAAGCCGTCGAAACGGCTCAATTCGCGCGCACCAGGCGGATCTGCTCGTTCATTCGTGTAATCCGGCAAGACGAAAGCCCTCGACGAACCGTTCGATATCCTCCGTTCGGCGGAAGAAGGCCTGATTTCGGTAGCTTGATTGCGTCAGGGTCGGATCCAAGAGGCACATCTGACCTAGAATTCTCCGCGCTTCGGCCATATTGCCAGCGAGTGCATGGGCAGCGGTCGCTGCTCGCATCGCTGGGGCAAAATTCGACTGCCGCGCCAGCGCCTTCGTTGCCCAGTTTGAGGCTTCTGCGTACCTACCCAGACATAGGTGCGCGAACGCCATGGTGACCTCTGAACGAAAGACTTCCGGATCGATCGGACTAAGGCGAAATGCACGTAATACTTGTTCGATTGCGATTTCATGCTCGCCAAAAATCGTACTGACGAGTGCACGATTTGCCCATCCTTGCGCGAGGTTTTGATTCACCGAAAGGGCTTGGTCGATCAAGTCCGCGCCCGCGTCGAACTCCCGGCATACATAAACCAGGGAAAATCCGGTCCATGAAAGCGCGAGTGCGTCGTCACTCCCGATGGTTGTAACGTGAGATGCCAAGCGCTTGACTTCCGATTCATCTGACGCACTGTCCGCAACCCACCCTTGGGCCTTTCGGATCGTGTACAAAGCGGCTGCTAGTCCATTAGGCGTGGAGAAGTCAGGATCGATCTGGATCGCACGATAGAGCAGGCGAGCAGCCTCTTCTTGGGCTTCCCTTGTCACGACGTACGAATGGGCCAGGCCGCGCAAGAAGCAATCATACGAATCGAGGCTTTGTGCAGATTTGTTTTTCGCCCGTTTGACTTCGGCTTGATTGAGCTTGGGTGCAATTGCACCAACCACCTTGGTCGTAACCTGATCCTGAAGCTCAAAGATGTTCTCCAATGCTTCGTCGTGTCGGTCGGCCCAGATATGAGCGCCAGTCTCGCTATCTATGAGCTGGCTGGTAATGCGGACTTTGGTTGCGGCTTTTCGCACGCTCCCTTCCAGCACGTAGCGCACACCGAGCTCGCGTCCGACCTCCCGGATGTCCGGTGAGCGATCCTTGTAGGCAAAGCTCGAACTGCGGGCGATTACGAACAGCGACTTGAAGCGCGATAGTGCGGTAATGATGTCCTCGACGATGCCGTCGGCGAAGTACTCCTGCTCCGGATCGCCGCTCATGTTCTGGAAGGGCAGCACCGCGATCGACGGCTTGTCGGGTAGCGCGAGTGCGGGTTTCGTTGCGGCAGCACGCTCACTGCCGCGGTCGCCTACCCGCGAGATTGGCGCGACGAAGCAATAGCCTCGTCCAGCAAGCGTCGTGATGTAGCGCGCGCCACCCTTGCCGTCCCCCAGGGCTTTGCGCAGGGCGGCGATCTGAACGCGCAGGCTGCCCTCCTCGACGGTGACGTCGGGCCAGACGACGGCCATCAGTTCGCGCTTGCTGATGGCTTCGTTCGGACGGGTAACGAGCGCTATCAAGGTGTCGAGGGTGCGCGCGCCCACGACGACGGGTGCGCCGTCTTTCAGGAGCAGGCGGCGTCTCGGATCCAGGCTGAATGGACCGAATGAAAGCGACCCGCGTCAGGTCATGAGCGACCCCGGGGCCGGATACTGGGGTGGCCGGGTTGAGGAGCGCTCGCTCGTGCCGTTGGGTGAGGCGCGCCTCGGCCATATCGGTCTCGACAAATGGCTCCGCCGCTCACAGCCAAAGGCCTGATGCTGCATCCGAGGTGTACCCACAAATCTCACCCGCCGGCGCGAGCTGGTTGGCAGGTCCTCGGTACTCGCGCTAACACTCAGAGCGAGTATCGATAGTTACCGATTCTGCGAGAGCGCGTCCGGACCATGATCCTGAAAGGAACAACGTATGAAGAGACCTCACTTATACCTCGTATACCTCGGCGCCTACGTGGCGGGACTGCTGATGCTCGCAGCCGTTCCGGCCAAAGCCGCAGACGTGAAGGAACTGTTCGCGATCGATCTCGCGGACTACCCGGGCAAGGAGGGTCGCGTAATTGAGGTGTCG
>Ga0306921_10003865_pt1 | contig 15270 bp, 11 predicted proteins | sample sta12Cox44000080_FD_203760 | JGI IMG/M metagenome (GOLD analysis project Ga0306921, IMG submission 203760) | Lab enrichment of tropical soil microbial communities from Luquillo Experimental Forest, Puerto Rico - statoxic.12C.oxic.44.000.080 (v2)... | ecosystem: Environmental > Terrestrial >...
CGGCCCGCCGTTGTTCGAGTCCACTCACGACTTGTTCGGGAGCCTTGGCCAGAAATGTCTCATTCGACAGCTGCGCGGTGGCACGGTCCATCTCGCCCGACATTTTGGCCAACTCCTTGTACAGGCGATCGCGTTCCGCCGCGATGTCGATCTTGCGTTCATAGATGACGCGCACATCAAAGCGTGCCGTGCTGCGTGCTCCGACTGCCTTGGCCAGCGAGCCTTCCACAAATGCAACCGAGCCGACGTTAGCCATGCGTTCGAGCGACGAGCGATCGCGCTCCATCAGGTTGCGAAGCTCGGGGTCGGCGCGGACCTCGATGGCCAGCTTCTGCTTCGGTTCAATCTTCAGGTCGGCACGGATGGTGCGCACGGCCACCACGAGGTCCTGCAGGATTGCCATCTCGATTTCGCTGCTCGCATCGATCTGCGCCGGGTCACTCTGAGGGTAGGCGGCGAGGGCAATCGATTTCAGCGGCGGTCTGCCGTCGTACACCGCATGCCAAATCTCTTCCGTGATGAAGGGCATAAACGGGGACAGCAGGCGTAATGCAGCTTCGAAAATGCCCATCAAGTTGTCCAACGCGGCACGAGCCTGCCGACGATCACTCGCGGCCAATCGCGGCTTGATCAACTCCAGGTACCAGTCGCAGTATTCCCCCCAAAAGAAGTGGTAAACAACATGGGCCGCTTCATGGAAGCGATAGGCGGCAAGTGCGCCGTGAACGTCAGCCGCGACCCGGTTGAAGCGCGACAGAATCCAGCGATCTTCAAGGGTGTCGGAGGTGAAGCCAGCCACGCCCCGGGCGCTGAAATCCGTAGCCGCGCTTTTGAACTCGGCCAGCGACCACATTCCCGCTGCCTGGGCATCGTCCACTTTCATGAACAGCAGACGAGAGGCATTCCAGATCTTGTTGGCAAAGGCGCGGTAGCCTTCAGTCTGGCTTTCGGAAAACGCGATATCGGTTCCGGGAGCGGCCATCGAAGCCAGCGTAAATCGCACTGCGTCGGTACCGTAGCGCTCGATGACCTGGATGGGGTCAATAACGTTTCCCTTGGTCTTCGACATCTTCTGCCGATCGGCGTCCCGCACCAGGGCGTGAATGTACACCGTGCGAAAAGGCACCTCGCCTTGCCGGTGGCCGCGCATGAAGTGGCAGTTCAGCATGATCATGCGCGCCACCCAGAAGAACAGGATGTCGAAGCCGGTGATCAACAGGGAGGTTGGATAGAAGACGTCCAGCTCGGGCGTGGGCTTGGGCCAGCCCAGCGCGGAACCGGGCAGCAATCCCGAGGAGAACCAGGTATCGAGAACGTCGTTGTCCTGCGCAAGCTCGGCGGCGCCGCAGCTTGCGCACTTCGTCGGTGTTTCGCGAGAGACGGTGATCTCGCCGCAGTGTTTGCAGTACCAGGCCGGGATGCGATGGCCCCACCAGAGCTGGCGCGAGATGCACCAGTCGTGAATGTTGCGCATCCACTCGAAGAAGGTCTTGGCATAATTCTCGGGGATGAACTTCACTTCTCCCCTTGCCACCGCGTCAATGGCACGATCGGCGAGGGGCTGGATCTTTACGAACCATTGTGTCGAGAGGCGCGGCTCGATGATGGTCTTGCAGCGGTCGCACTTGCCGAGGGGAACAACGTAATCTTTCACGCCGACCACAAAACCGCCCTTGTGGAGATCCTCCAGGACCTTCTGTCGCGCTTCGAAGCGGTCGAGGCGCGCGTACGGGCCGGCGTTTTCGTTCATCTGCGCGACTTCATTCATCACATCGATCTGCGGCAGGCCGTTGCGCAGACCGGCCTCGAAATCGTCAGGGTCATGGGCCGGAGTAACTTTCACTGCGCCGGTGCCGAACTGAGGATTGGCGAGGACGTCGTCGGTGAGGATCGGAATCTCGCGATTCATCAGGGGCAGCAACACCTTCTTACCGTGCAGGTGCCTGTATCGGTCGTCAGCGGAGTGGACGGCGACGGCGGTGTCGCCCAGCATCGTTTCCGGTCGCGTGGTCGCCACGACGAGGAACTCGTTGGGGCTGCCAATCACCGGATAACGGATTTCGTAGATCTTGCCCGGCGTCTCCTCGTGAATGACTTCGAGATCGGAGACGGCGGTGATGCAACGGGGGCACCAGTTGACGATGTACTTGCCGCGATAAATGAGCCCTTCTTGGTATAGCCGGACAAAGGCCTCGCGCACCGCCAACGAAAGTCCATCGCTCATGGTGAAGAACTCCCGCGCCCAGTCGACGGAAGCGCCGAGCCGTTTCATCTGGTCGAGAATGGCTCCGCCGTAATGTTTCTTCCAGCACCAAACGCGTTCCACGAAGGCCTGACGTGTCATGTCGCGGCGATTCTTCCCCTCGGAAGCGAGCTGGCGCTCGACCATCATCTGGGTGGCGATGCCGGCGTGGTCGGTGCCGGGCAGCCAGAGGGTCAGGAAACCGCGCATGCGGTGCCACCGGACAATGATGTCCATCTCGGTCTGGTTGAGCATGTGGCCCATGTGCAGGCGGCCAGTAATATTGGGAGGTGGCAAGGTCAAAGTAAAGACGGGTTGGGTCGAGTCCGCCGCCGGTGTCTCCCCGTGGAAGAGGTTTTCCTGGATCCAGTACTCAGCCCAGCGCGGTTCGATGGCGCCGGGATCGTAGGCCTTGGGCAGATCGTGAGGCATTCGATTCCGTTTTCAAGATGACGCGTTATACCTTTGATATTACAGGAACGGGGAAGGATGTAGAGAGGAGGCAAAATCGCCCGCGGCCGCGTTCGCCGGCGGCCTTGATCGCGATGCGATTTCGCTAGAAGGGAAAAATGTGTTTTTTCTTCTTCTTTTTCGACGAACTCTCGGTCGCCTGATCGGCCGGCGCCGCCGGTGTGGGATCACTGCTCGCGTTGGCGGCGCCGCTACCGTCGGCAGCAGGCTTGGGAGCATCATTCACCTGCGTAGGAGCGGGCGGTGTGGCGGCGTCGGTAGCGCGGCTGCTTGGCGGCGCCAGGTCATTGGCTAGCTCGGGAATCGCGTTGTTGTCGGTACCGGCAGGCTTGCCAATTATGTTAGCCGTAGAGTTCAGCGTGGTGCCCGAACCGGCAGCTCCCGAGCTGGCCGTTGCGGGACTCGCGGCTCCGGGATTCGAAGCGGCTGTCGCCGCACCATCCGCGGGTGGAGCAGTATCGGAATGGGTCGCGGCGGCGTTCTGGGCAGGCGAAGCAGTACCGCTGCCTGAATTCGTGGCTGAATTAAGGGCGGACAGGACGCTGGCGGTCGCCGAACGCACGATCTCGGGAGCGCCGGTCTGTTTGGGATCAACCAGGGTCGGCTCACCTACGGTCGCAGCCTGGGAGATATCCGGTGCTTTCTTGAAGTTGAGCATCATCTTGCCCATGCTGCTCAGAGAACCGCGACTTTCCTGCTCCTTCCTGTCCTGGGCAATGGCCTGGGGAGTGGCTTTGGGAATCGGCCGGCCCATCGCCTCCAGCCTTTTGCGAGCATCGTCTGCTCGCTCTTCCAGAGGATAGGTAGTCAGAATGCGATCATAGGCTGCGGCAGCATCATCGCTATAGGTCTTGACCAAGGGCGCCTTGGCAGCCTCGGCTACCTTGGAGCGACGCACCAGTTCAACTTCTTTCTCATAGGCTCCGCCAAGCTCGTAAAGCGCTTCGTCGGCGCCGCTGTACAGCGGATAAGTATCAATCAAGGACTTGAAGCGGGCGATGGCGGCCGGCCAAGTCTCGCGCAGGTAGTAATAATGGCCAATCATGAATTCGCGGTCCGCAAGCACCTCCTGCACCGCAAGCAGCTTTTTCTTGGCCTCAGGAACCAGAGGGCTGTCGGGGAACTGCATGATCAACTGCCGGTACTCCTCCTCGGCTCGCTTGGCATGAGTGAAGTCGCGGTCCGCCTTCTCCATTTCGTTGTAATGGATGTTGGCAATCTTCATCTGCGCCTCGCTCGCCTCGGTCATGTTGGGGAAGAAGGTGATGAAGTCGCGGTATTCGCTTTCAGCTTGCGCCATGGCGGCCGAGCCGCCTTCGGCGTACCAGGAGTCGCCAATCGCCAGTTTGGCGCGCGCTACATATTCCGAATCGGGATAGGTATTGATGAGGGTCTGCAGGCTGAGCCGCGCAACGTCGAACTTATTGTGCTTCATGGCGTCCATGGCTCGGTCATAAAGCACTTTGTCGGGCTGCTTAGAGTTCACGTTGGCTATGGGGTTGGAGACCTTTTTGTTGGTCATACAACCCACAAACACCATGGTGCTCACCATCAGGAGCAATAAAAGGGTGCGACGAAACATCCCCACCACCTTAGCGATTTTTTGCAAAACTCACGAACTAGGCGCGCACCAGGGTTGCATCGTGGGCGGCTCTCAACAACTCTTCCACGTTGACTGCAGGATCGCCATACGAAAAAACCGCACTGCCAGCGACCAGAATCTCAACCCCGGCTCTGACCGCAGCCCCAATGGTGTCAAGCCCTATACCACCATCGATTTCGATACGGAAATTCAAACCCCTGGCGGCGCGCATAGTCGCCAGCTTGCGTACTTTTTCCAATGTACTACTGATGAACTTTTGTCCGCCGAACCCGGGATTGACCGACATGATGAGGACGTAATCGACGATGTCGAGCACCTCGCCGAGCGCCTGTACCGGGGTCGCGGGATTCAGCACAACACCTACTTTGCACTGGTTACTGCGAATCAATTCCAGCGTTCGATTGAGATGAATACAGGCTTCCTGGTGGACCGAAATCCAGTTGGCCCCCGCGTCAGCAAACGCGGGAATGAACTCGTCTGCGTTCTCAATCATCAAATGGCAGTCGAGCGGGACCCTGACAGCCTTGCGCAAGGAGGCGACTATTGCCGGACCAATGGTCAGATTTGGCACAAAATGGCCATCCATCACATCGCAATGAAGAAGGCTGGCACCGCCGCGTATCGCTGCCTCGGCTGCCTCGGCCAAATGGGCAAAATCAGCAGATAAGATAGATGGTGCTATCTCAATCAAAATACGGCCTCTCGCACCTCTTCGCTGTTGCAAATTCTAGCACGCCGAGGGGGGGCCGCCTCAGCAAAAACCAAAGTGGGCCCGGGCGGCCGCTCTGCCCTGCGGGGCCGGTGAAAGCCGCGGAACTGCGGGATGAAGGCTAGTATTTCGGTACTTTGGGATCGACGCGCTCGGCCCACGCATTGATGCCGCCCGCCAGATTGTGCACCTTGCTGAATCCCGATTGGCGGAGAAAGTCGGCCGCTTTGGCGCTGCGGCCGCCCGTCTTGCAGTGGACGACGATTTCGCGGCTGGAATCGAGCTCGCTAACCCGCCTTGGCAGGTCATTGAGCGGAATCAGGTATCCGCTGATATTGCAGATTTGGTATTCATGAGGCTCGCGCACGTCGAGTACGAAAAGGTCGTCACCCCTCTCGAGGCGCTTCTTAAGTTCTTCGACCGTCATGTCCGCCATAGTGGTGTGCCCGGGGGCTTCCTCGCCCCGAATTCCGCAAAACTGATTGTAATCGATCAGTTCTGTCACCGTAGGATGGGCACCGCAAATCGGGCAGTCGGGATTCTTGCGCAGCTTCAGCTCGCGGAAGTGCATGGAAAGCGCATCCACCAGCAAGAGCCTGCCCACCAGAGGTTCGCCGGTGCCGAGGATGAGCTTAATGGTCTCGGTAGCCTGGATCACGCCCACCAGCCCGGGCAGAATACCCAACACTCCGCCCTCGGCGCACGAGGGCACCAGCCCCGGCGGAGGCGGCTCGGGATAGAGGCAACGGTAGCACGGTCCTTCCTTCATGGCGAAGACGCTGGCTTGGCCCTCGAAACGGAAAATCGATCCGTACACGTTGGGCTTGCCGCTGAGCACGCAGGCGTCGTTCACAAGATAGCGAGTGGGAAAGTTATCAGTGCCATCAACGATGATATCGAATTCGCGGAAGAGCTCCACTGCATTGGCGCTGCTGAGACGAGTCTCAAACTTGCGGACATCGATGTTGGGATTTATCTCGTGCAGTGCATCGGCGGCCGAGTCGAGCTTTTTGCGGCCAACGTCGCGGGTGCCGTGAATAATCTGGCGCTGCAGGTTGGTGAAATCGACGACATCGAAGTCCACGATGCCCAGGGTCCCCACGCCGGCCGCTGCCAGGTATAGGGCCAACGGCGAACCCAGCCCCCCCGCTCCAATGCACAAAACCCGCGCCTGCTTGAGCTTGAGCTGCCCGTCCATGCCGACTTCGGGCATGATCAGGTGACGGGAATAGCGCAGGATCTCGTCGTTCGAAAGCGAAGCTACCTTTTCTGCGATGCCAGCCATGTTCAGCTCAACCACCTCCCGCCGGCGATCGAGGGAATAATCGACAGGGTATCGCCATCGCTCACCGCCGTCTGATCCTGCTGGAGGTAGCGAATGTCTTCGTCATTCAAATAAAGATTCACGAAAGCGCGCAGCTTCCCCTGCTCGTTGTAGAGGTGTTTGCGCAGGTCGGGATAGGCGGAAACCAGTGACTGCAAGGCTTCGCCCACGGTCGCCGCCTGAACGTCAATGGCTGACCGCTTGCCGGCATACTGGCGCAATGGAGTGGGAACCAGGATTTTCATCGTCTTAATAATGATGCCCTGTTCTCCGGGGGAGATTCATTCGCTCTGCTTTGCAATTATGGTAACGCCAGATCGGCCAGGGCGGCCACCGTCGGGACTTCGGCATCCGGGCGGGCGCCAGTCAGCTTGGTCGCGGCCGCGGCTCTGCCCTGCCGGCGGTTGACCCAGACGGTGGCGATTCCCAGGGCTCGAGCCGGGGCAACGTCGTGGTAAAGGCTCTCGGCAACGTGAAGTAATCGGCTCTTGTCGAGGTGCAGGCGTTCGAGAAGAATCTCGAAATTGTGAAATGACGGCTTGTAGCTTTGCGCCTGCTGGGCGGTTACCAGAAAATCGAGGCCGACTTCCAACCGGGGGGCCGTAAGTGCGAACAGATCGTCATCTATGTTGGACAGGATTGCCAATTTGTAACGCGACTTCAGTCGCCGCAGTGCGGGCACGGTATCTGCAAAGGGCTTCCAATTGCGGATAGAATCGGCCAGCCCGGCGGCCTCCGAATCGCTAACTTCAAACCGGAATCGCTGCGCAAGATCCCTCATCACTGAGGCCAGGACCTCGCGGTAGGTGCGATAGGGCGGCAATTGCTGCCGGGGCTCGGATTCAGAGTAGAAATTCAGCACGTCGGCGTCCGAGGCCTTACATCCTTTGCGGTGCAACAGCGGGCGGATATATCCTAGAATTCCGTCCTCCCAGTCGATGAGGGTTCCGTAACAATCGAACGAAAGATACTCGAATTGTGAGTAATCCAGCATCGACCTTTTTACTGTCTGCGAAGAGCGCACCTATTCGTCCTCGGTGCCGACGATCGTCACCTTGTGGGAAGCGAACTTGCGTTGCAACGCATCGAGAGTCGCGGGCGGCGGCTCCTGGCTTGGGGCCGGAACGGTGATGGTTTCTGCAGCGGGGCTCGATCCCGAAGCCTGCTGATCGTTTGCCCGCGCAATTCCACCGCTCTGCTTTTCAGGAACCGTCGCCATGGCGCCTTGATGATGGCCTTCCAGAAACTTGCGCGTGTTAAGCAGCGGCCGTTCGAGCGACGGATTGTAATTCGTCCAGGCATTCTCCGATTCACTCTCGCGTTCAAACTGTGCACGCAGGCTTTCCATCTTCGAGTCGAGATCGTCCAGATAGTGCAGCATGAGCGCTTCAGGAAACATCGGCAGCTTGGTCGAGCCAAACTCGTACTGACCATGATGGCTGATGACCAGGTGCTCGATCAGGATCTTTAGCTCCCCAGGAAAGCCGGGGATGTGCACGAGTTTCTCATGCAGCATTTCCAGCCCTATGATCATGTGCCCGAGGAGTTGACCCTTGGTGGTGTACGAAATGTAACGCTGGTAGCACAACTCGTGGATCTTACCAATGTCATGCAGAAAGGCGCCGGTGAGAAGCAGATCCCGATTCACTTGGGGGTAATTGCGAGCCACCAGATCGCACACCATGAATAGCGAAACCACGTGGTCCAGCAGGCCGCCGATGTAGGCATGGTGGAGAGTCTTTGCAGCGGGCGCCGATTTATACGCGGCTGCGATCCCTTCGTCCGACAGGAAGTCTGTCAGAAGGCGTTTCAGCCAAGGGTCTTCGAAGCTCTCGACGAACCCGGTCAAGGTCCGCCAAAGCTGGTCAATGTCCTTCGCGGTCTTGGGAAGGTAATCGGTGTATTCGATCTCGCCCTCGGCCAGCTTGCGCAATTTGTGGATCGTAAGCTGCCAGCGTCCGTTGAACTTCTGCACCATGCCCTTGACCTTGATGAAGTCATTCTGCTCAAAGGCGTTCAGGGCATCGCCCACGTTGTCCCACATATGGGCCTGCAGCTGCCCGCTGCGGTCAGCCAAAATCACGGCGAGATAGGGCTCTCCACTCTTCTTGGCCTTGGTCTGTTTCGACGCCACCACGAAGTTCGAGGTGATCGTCTGGTTCTCGTGCCGCTGGCAGTCGCGCACGTAGAAGTCTTTCATGAGGTCCTCAAGGGCAAAAGCAGGATTCGTTTGGCTGAAGGCTTATCGTACCGCAATGCAGGGCGAACCGCCTGCCAAATGTAGATTGGAATCCACCCAAGGCCGGCGCAAAAGCACAGATGCAGGCCGGGCACCAACCAAGCCGGTGGCCAAGAAAGTTACGCTTAAACGCTGCAGCTAGAGCTGGGCCCTGGCAAGCCTGGTCCAAGCCTGGTCGCGCCGTGTGAGGCGCGCACGGGTGCGCCCATCCAAGCAAGGACAGCGCTTCCCCGCCGTAAACGGCGAGGGATGTCGGGCACTCGGTCAGACGCCAGCGGCCTAGAACAAAACGTACTTCTTTTTCTTCTTTTCTTTCTTGCTGTCGTCGGAAGAAGATGATGCCGTCGTATAAATGGGCTTAGTCTCGTTGGGGCTGGCTCCAGTATCGACGTAGCCCGGCTTGATGTCGATGTAAGCTTCCTCGCGGAGCTTGGTGAGATATTCGCGGAGGGCGGGTTGCATCTTTGTCATGTACACCCGTTCCTGAATCATCGGTTCGACTTCCTTCAGCGGAGGAATGCCTTCTGACTGATGCTCCGTGACTTTCAGGATTACCCACCCCTGATTGGTGCGGATGGGTTCGGTGAACTGGCCCGGTTTCAGGGCGAACACCTGGTCTTCGAGCTGTTTCGACAGCGTGCCCCGCTTAAAGTACTCCAAGTCGCCCCCCTGGTCGGCCGTCGGACCGGCGGAATTTTTCTTGGCGAGCTCCTCGAAGCTGGCGCCCTTAGTAAGCTGACCATGGATTTCATCGGCTTTGACCTTGGCCTGGGCAACCAACTCGTCAGTTGGGGGCGGGGGCGCAGCGGGCTGACCGGGTGCCGCCTTGGGCGGAGCTGGCGGCTGGGTGGAAATCAGGATTTCCCTCAGGCGCACCTGTTCCGGGCGCTGCATTTCGTTCTTGTGCTGGTCGTAGAAGGCCTGAATCTCCTGCTGGGTTACGCTGATATGGCCGCCGACTTCTTGTTGGATGACCTTTTGGGTGAGGATGTTTTCTTTGAGGTTCTGTTTGAATTCTTCGAAAGAAACGCCCTGGGCCTGCGCGGCTTTTTCCAGATCCTCCATGGAGTCGGCGTGCATCTGCTTGCGCAACTCATCAAGTCTCTTGATGACGTCGGTATCAGCGCTGATGCCAAGCTCATCCGCCTTCTGGGAAAGCAGCCGGGAGTCGATCAAATCGCGCAGCAAGTCTTTTTCCTGCGGCTGATTCTCCGGCGGTATGTTCGGATCCATCTTTCCTTGTTCGCTCTTGAACTGCTCTTCACTGCGATGCAGTTCGGAGAGCGAAATGATGCTGTTATTGATGCGCGCGATGATCTCCTCGACCACCGTGGCGTCCGTGGCCTGGCTGTTGGCCGCCGCGGCTGTGCCAGCGGGTGGGACCGATCCGGGGGGCAAGGCGGATTGTCCCTGTTGCCCGATTGCGCATGGAGCGCTAAGGAGAGCTGATAAACAAATAACTGCCGAAGTCTTCATCATTACCTTGATCAGAGCGGCCTACGCAAGCGCCAGGCCGGCTGAAACATGGGAAATGGCCACTTGCCATATTGTAGCGTCATGCAGGACTGCACGCCCGGACAAACCAACCGTTAAACAGTAAAACACGTCGGCAGGCTGCGAGTTGTTTGAATTGTCAACCCCCTGTAGGCATTCTAATGCGGTGTGCTCGCTTGGCCCCCAGATTTTGGCTCTCTTGCCACTTTGGTAACCGATGGAGGTGACGGCAAAGATGCCTGGGGTGCATTGCATTGTTCCCTGTCGCCCACACCTGTGTGTGCTTGTGCAATGCGTGTTGCTTTAGCTTAGACTACTGGCACTCACAGCACGTAGGCTCTTACCTTTTGATGGTTTGCCGGCAGACGGTCGCAATTCGAATCGCAATCTCCACAACATTGTTCCTGTCGTGCCTTGCGTGTCCAAATTGGGCTCAATCTCCGGCGCTCATTTCCGGTCCGGTCCTGCCGCTTTTCCGGGAATTGCGGAGCGTCGATCTCGATCCCAATAATGTAAGCAAGATCCGCGAGGCCGCCATCGATCGAGAAGATGTGCATTTGTGGCTGAACGACGGAACCATCGCCTTCACACGTAGCGTGGCCGGCCGAATTACCGGCGCTTACTTCAACGGAGACGGCGAGGTACTCATTCGTCCTCCCGATCGCAGAGAGCGGGCGTCGCTTGGGCTCTTTACCGGACTGGGAGTGCTGGAAGAGCACTTTTCCTCGGCTTACCTGCGCTTCAATGACGAAACCGCGGAGGAGTTGCGGCCGTACTTGCGTCCCACCGAGGATGAGGCGGCATTTGTGGCGCGCTACAATGGCACTGCCCGCGACCTGGCGGCAATGGATGCGATGCGGCTTGCCATCTCCTTTACCAGCACTCATCCGCAGACTGAGGCGGGCGGGGCTGATCCGGCGCCGGACCGGCTGTTCCACGCCCGGGTAGGGACCGAACGGCTTGGCACGTTCGATGTGTATTTCGATACCCGGGCCCCGGAGCAAATCATTGTCGGACAAACCAGCATCGTGCATAACGATACCTACTACGATTTGTGGATGAGCTTTGCCATGCGATCGGCGCGCACGGAGACCTTGTCATCCTCCCGCTTCCACGGGCCCACCGGTCCGGCCTGGACCCGGGATTTCTTGCAGGTTTCCAAGTACACGATTCATTGCGCGATCGATCGCGGGCTCAACTTATCGGCAACCGCGGAGCTGGCGGGACCGATCAGTCAGGGAGGAACCCGCATCCTCCTTTTTGAGCTCTCGCGCTACCTGCAGGTAAAGAGCGTGGAACTCGACGGCACGGCGCTGGAATTTATTCAGAATGAATCGATTGAAGGCAGCCAATTGTCGCGGCGAGGTAACGATTTAGTTGCGGTCGTATTTCCCCGGCCGCTGGTGGCCGGGTCACAGCTTGCTTTGAAGTTCACCTACGCAGGCTCGGTGCTTTCCGACGCAGGGAATGGTCTGTTCTATGTGGGCGCGCGAGGAACCTGGTACCCGAATCGCGGCATCGCCATGGCCGATTACGACATCACATTCCGCTTTCCGCAGGCTTACACGTTGGTGGCGACGGGCCGGCAAATCTCGTTGGAGCAGGCAGGGGCTGAGTCCATGGGTCACTGGATCAGTGACGGCCCGATACCGATCGCGGGATTTAACCTGGGCCGATATGTGAAGACCACGGCCATGGCGGCCGGCGTGGAGATCGACTCCTATGCGACACACGATGTTGAAAAAGAGGCACCCCAGCCGCTGCCGGCGATTCCCCTTCCGAGCTCGCAGGCATCGGTCACTGCCGAGGGTGTCAGGGCCACACCGCCGAGAGAAGTGGTACCAAGTCCGGTACAGCATGGTTTGTCGCTCGCCGCCGGAGCAGCCGAGACCATCACATCGCTGGAGAGAATGTTCGGCCCATATCCGTTCAGCTCGCTGGCGCTAACGGAACGTCCCGGAAGCGACAGCCAAGGCTGGCCAGGGATGATCTTTCTCTCCACCTATGTGTACCTCAGCGCGGCGCAACGGCAGGCCGAACATGTCCCACTCCCGGACAATCTTCTGTATGGCGAAGTGATGATGCAGCACGAGATTGCGCATCAGTGGTTCGGAGACCGCGTTTCCTGGGCCAGCTATCACGAGCAGTGGCTCCTTGAGGCAATCGCTAACTACTCGGCACTGCTGCTTCTGGAACGCCGCCAGCCGGCCGACGCCCAAATCTTGATGCAGGCTTATCGCCGATCGTTAGCGGCCAAATCAAAAGATGGCCTGCCGAACGTACAAGCCGGACCGGTTACTCTCGGCATTCGGCTGTCGTCATCCAAATTCCCGACCGGGTACGAGGTCATCACCTATGGCCGCGGTACATGGCTGATGCACATGTTGCGCGAGATGTTCCGCGACGCCTCGCGCAGCAGGGAAGAACCAGAGGGCAACGACACCGTATTCCTTGCGGCGTTGCGGACTCTGTACGAACGCTACCAGGGAAAAGAGCTTACCAATGCCGACTTTGAGCAGGCCCTGGAAGCCGCGCTTCCCAAGCCGCTCTGGTTCGAGAACCATAGGTCACTCGACTGGTTCTTCGATGGATGGGTTAACGGCACTGCGTTTCCCCACTTCGAAATCCAAGACATCCGCATTGCGACTCAGGCGGGAAAACCAATTGCGTCCGCCACACTGCGACAACTCGCCGCGCCAGACGACCTGGTAACCAACATACCCGTGTACGGCGTCGCCGGGGACAAAAAAATATACCTCGGCAGGATTTTCGCCGAAGGTCCCGAAACCCGCTTCACTTTGCCAGTGCCTGCCGCGGTTAAGCGGCTGATTGTCGATCCCTATCAGACAGTACTCACAGCTCCCTGACCATCGGCTGTTGCAGCTTCCATCGGAGGGTTTTTAATCAGTTGCCTGGGCCTAGAAGCGAATCGCCTGGACATTCGCCCTTGCAAGTAAACCTCACAGTAAATCGACTCCTGTTGAACGTCCTCAACTTCTCGAAAATGTCCGCGAGTCCTCTCCGATATTTACTTCGACTATTTCGCCAGTGAACGACCTGGGGTAGCTCGAGTAAGCCAATGGTGTGGTTAATCACCGATTCCTTGATTGGGCGCCCACTCCTTTTCACCGAGAAGGAGTCTGAATTAGCTAATCATGGTCGAAGTTGTGACCAAATAGATGGTTGGGTCGGACCAAATTCTGAGCCGAATGATTACAAGCGAACCCTTTGGTCGAGGCCGCTGTGCGACGGTTCGAAAACAGAGCGATAGATTTTGCTTTACGGTTTTCCCCTACTCTCATCAGACCGAGACAGAGGAAACCACCAAGAGTCAATAAGCAAAACCTTTCAGCTAAGGAACGAAGCTTCGCTGAACTTCGCTTCGCTTCGTTCCCTCTTCCGTCATGGGGGTTGGGAGGGTTGTCAAGAGTCGAGATGAACGCCCTGCGGGCGCCCTTGACAGCCCTCCCAACCCAGCGGAAGAAGTGTGTCTACTTTTCGCTTGACATGGCCGGCGACTTCATAGATGGCTTAAGTCAAGGATGTTCTGGAGCATCAGAAATAGATATTTTGGAGCCAAGGCTTAGGGGGACAGGAGTCGTGACGCTAGGCTGAACGCATAATGCAACAACTTCGAGTAAGCCACAAAAAAGGCGATAAAAGCTCTGCCAGAACCAATGCTTGTCGATTCGGTATTAGTAGGTCTATATTCACGTCAAGGTCAAAACTAAACTTAGGACAAGGAGGTGGAAGCAAGATGAAGCAAGTGTTTCTCGCGGTTGCGTTCTTATGTCTAGCCGCTAGTGCGGCGTTTGCTGCTACAGTTGTGCCGAGATTTACCTTTACCGAGCAGCTGATGGAAATGTCGGACGGCGGGCCCGGGGCCGGCTCCACCTTTATTAATTGCCCGATAGGGGGTGTTCCTGACCTATGTGCTGCAATTGGGTTCGAAGGAATCCTCAAAAATATTCAGGAGAGCCCTTGTTTCCCATTTACGGTTGAATGCCTGCCCGCTTGAGATGCTATCCGCTTCGTCGGAATCAAAGATCGCCCAATTTACCTGAAAATCTCTTACGGGCTCTCCTGTAAACTTGTCCTTCACGCTCGGCAGTAACACGGCCGCCTTCGGGCCAAGCCTCAATAGAACGGTCGCCGACGGCTGATTCGGTGTTAAGGTGACCACATCTCTTACGCTAGTGCCGGCGAACGCGACATAGCCATCTTCCGGCTTTATTGCCTCAACGTCAGTCGCTCCCATTGCTACATGGTCAATGCGGAATTGGCCCGCTTCATCGGTTGTGGCAGCCGGACAGTCACCGCGCGATTCTCTGGGTCCAGCGGGTGCGTCCCTCCTCGCCGTACATACTTGCACGCCTTTGAATGGTTGACCATGTTCATCATGCACGGTACCGGTGATTGTGCCCTCGGGCTGAGAAGAATTGGCAGTCTGTGGAAAGGTTGATAGTGATGCAATACACAGGAGTGTGAGGGCGAGCCAAATAGATCGCATAAGCCTGAACGTGCTTCAGCAACGGCATTAATAGTACAACTCTCTCCCCTTATTTGCGACATTGTTGAACAGCCCATTTCACTTTCGTCTCGAAACCGGCACCGACCCCGGATTACAAGCGTGAAAGCGATTTATCAATAGCAATCGGCAGCTACTCGCGCTATACAGCGATTTCAAAGGGCGGGTGTTTGAAATCATTGACCCTCCGTAGAGTACGTTTCTAGAACTTGGCAACGAGTTCTATCATGGCGGGAGTGTGAACTACCTGGAAAAACTACGTAAGGCTTCGCGAGATCGGGAGTCGCTACTTTGTGTCGGTCTTGATCCGGAGCCGAAACGCATCGCGGGTGGACTCGGGGGCGCTGTCGAAGTGTGTCTGCGGCTGGTTAACGCGACTACGGACGTGGCGTGTTGTTATAAACCGAACGCGGCGTTCTGGGAGCAGTACGGACCGCGTGGTTGGGAAGGGTTGGCTCGCGTCCGGGAGTCGGTGCCGCCAGAAATCCCCGTACTGCTCGACGCTAAACGCGCGGACCTGCCTAACACCATGGCAGCATACGCGGCCGCCGCGTTCGAGGCGATGAGTTTCGATGCCGCCACCATCCATGCGTATCACGGGGACGACTCGATATTGGTCTACGCAAACTATGCGGATCGAGGTGTGTATGTCGTCTGCCA
>Ga0306921_10003868_pt1 | contig 15265 bp, 9 predicted proteins | sample sta12Cox44000080_FD_203760 | JGI IMG/M metagenome (GOLD analysis project Ga0306921, IMG submission 203760) | Lab enrichment of tropical soil microbial communities from Luquillo Experimental Forest, Puerto Rico - statoxic.12C.oxic.44.000.080 (v2)... | ecosystem: Environmental > Terrestrial > Soil...
TCAACGTGCCGATGCTGCGCGAGGGCAAGCCGATCGGTACGATCGGCGTCATCCGGGGGCAGGCGGGGCGGTTCTCGGATGCCCAGGTCGAGTTGCTGAGGACGTTCGCCGAGCAGGCGGTGATCGCCATCGAGAATGCGCGGCTGTTCAAGGAACTGGAAGTGCGAAACCGTGACCTGACGGTGGCGCTTGAGCAGCAGACGGCCACTTCCGACGTGCTCCGCATCATCGCTGAGTCTCCGGCCGAGTTGCAGCCCATGCTGGATGCTATCGCGACCAGCACCCTGCGCCTCTGTGCCGCGAGCGATGTGGTGATCGAACGGCTAGAGGGCGATCGCTTCTACAATGCCGCCCACGCGGGCACTCAGATGAAGGGCCTCGTGGGGCACCCGCTCCCCCTCACGCGCGGTTTTCCTGGTGGGCGCGCGGTTCTGGATCGCCGACCGATCATCATCGACGACATCATGCTCGTCGCCGGGAGCGAGTACCCCGACACGCTCGAGCTGCTCAAGCTCAACACCGTCCACAGCTGCGCGGAGATACCCCTGCTGAGTGAGGGCCGGTCGCACGGTAATCTGGCCGTGCTGCGCGCCGAGGTGCGCCCCTTTACCGATGCAGAGATCGCGCTCCTCCAGACCTTCGCCGACCAAGCGGTCATTGCGATCGAAAATGTCCGACTCTTCAAGGAGCTCGAAGCACGCACCCAGGAGTTGACACGCTCGGTAGCGGAGCTCCGTGCGCTCGGGGAGGTATCCCAAGCGATCAGCTCGACGCTGGACCTCCAAGCGGTGTTGAGTACGATCGTTGCGCGGGCGACAGAGCTGGCCGGCACGGATGCCGGTGTGATCTACGAGTACGACGAGGAGCGCGAGGTCTTCCTGCCGCGTGCCATCGAGCATCTCGAACAGGAGATCGTCGAAACGATGCTCGCGACGCCGGTCCGCAGAGGAGAAGGCGCAACCGGGCAACTGGCGGACGTACAGGAGCCGATCCAGGTGCCGGACATCCTGACAGCACCCACTGAGAGCCGGGTACGTGCTGCTCTCGTGCACGCCGGCTACCGCGCCCTGCTCGCGGTGCCTCTCGTGAGCGAGCATCGCCTACTCGGCGGTCTCACCGTCATCCGCAAGGTCACGGGTGAGTTCGCCCCCGAGATCATCGAACTCCTGAAGACGTTCGCCACCCAATCCGCCCTGGCCATTCAGAACGCGCGCCTGTTCCGAGAGATCGCCGACAAGAGCCGCCAGTTGGAAGCGGCCAGCCGCCACAAATCCGAGTTCTTGGCGAACATGTCGCACGAGCTGCGGACCCCCCTCAACGCTGTCATCGGGTTCTCGGAAGTGCTCTCCGAGCGCATGTTCGGTGATCTCAACGAGAAGCAGGACGAGTACTTGAAAGACATCTACTCTTCCGGCCAGCACTTGCTGTCATTGATCAACGACATCCTCGATCTGTCCAAGATCGAAGCGGGACGGATGGAGCTGGAGGTAACCGACTTCGATCTGCCGGCCGCAATCGACAATGCGCTCATCCTCGTTCGTGAGCGGGCGAACCGCCGCGGGATCACCCTAGGGCGTGCGATCGACGACCGGGTGGGCACGGTCCGGGGCGACGAACGGAAGGTGAAGCAGGTCCTCTTGAACCTGCTCTCCAACGCCCTCAAGTTCACACCCGAGGGCGGTCGGATTGACGTCCGCGCCGCGATGAGCGACGGCATGGCCGAGATCTCCGTCGCCGACACCGGCGTAGGCATCGCGCCAGAGGATCAGGAAGCGATCTTCGAGGAGTTCCGGCAAGTGGGCACGGCGGACAAGAAAGTCGAGGGGACGGGGCTCGGGCTGGCCCTCTCCCGGAAGTTCATCGAGCTGCACGGCGGACGGATCTGGGTGCAGAGCGAGCCCGGCAAGGGGTCAACGTTCTCCTTTACGTTGCCCGCGTGAAGGTGTCGCGATCCGCGCGCACAGCCCGACGGCGGGTTACTCGATGACTGGTCTGCTCGTGCCAGCACCCACGGAAGGATTTTTATCCCGAGGCCTTGGCAGTCTTCAAGCTGATGACAAACTCGAAAATGGATGCCGAATCCGAAGGCGCGCGTCCCTTTCCGTGGCGAGCTATCCAGCCCGGCTCTCTCACCGCAGGGACCCCTGGGGGGTTGCCACGGGGATTCGTCAAAGCGGCTGCCCGGTGCTAGTCGCCCCGGCCGCGGCCCTCCTTCAAGTAGTAGTCCCAGACGGTCACGCGGTAGCTGGCCGCGGCAGGCAGACCGCGGACCTCGAAGTACGTCTGGCCATGGCCCGGGACGCCGCTGGGCACCCATTCGATGCGCTGGCCGATGATCTGGCCGTTGCCATTCACGGCCATGGCGAGGACGCGGAACGGCAGGGCGAACTCGCCGTAGTAGCTCGTGATGTGGCCATAGACGAGGCTCGTGCCCCCAGGCTCGGCCTGCACCTGCCACTGGATGGAATACTTCCGCTCCCACCCCGGCGTGAGGGTGTCATACTCGGTCTTCTGGGTGAGCGCATTGCCGGCGAGGGCGCAGGCCGGCACGGCAACAACGAGGAGCGCGAGCGCGATCCATTTGGTCACCGTTCGGCCCCACTTTTTCATCGCCGTCATCGTGCCAGAAAAGGGCCGAACCCGTCAAATCGGCGCACAGCCCCGGGCACCCGGGCCGCTGTGGCATTGGCTTCTAGAAGCTGGCTCCTAAGGCGGTGTCCGAGTCTGGCACCACGACGATCAACCCTCAAGCACCCGCAACGGCCCGGGCAGCGGCATGTGCTCGCAGGATACCTGAGGCGCCGCGCACGCACGCTGGCGCTGGTCCTAGCGCGCATGGGACCCGTCCAAGGGGGCCCCGGCAACCGGGTCGGGCGGTTTCAGATTCGCCGAAAGTCCTGAGCGCGCTGGCGAGTATTCGGTATCACTCGCGGCAACCATTGCCGTGATCGAGGCGGTCAGTATCCCCTCGCCGATACTTCCCGAAGGGAATCGTGTGTGATCTAAGGTTCCACGCAGGGGCGCTCGGCAGAACTGACTTATGGACGGCTCGCACGAGTGCTATTTTGCCGCGCGGGAGAGATCACGATTGCGAGAGCGAGCCTAGATGGCCCTGTGGGGCGCGTGTTGCCTCTAGAAGCGGCCAGGAAGACACAGAGGGCCATGGGGGTGCCGGGGATAAGCTACGCCCGGCCCCTTTGGAGGGGTACCGGCCCTTGGGGGGGTCCGCACAAGTCCAAGTTAAGTCCAAGTTCGAGGGCACACGCGGGCTCATTTGGGACTACTGCTGATCACGAGGGCACGAGTGGCGATTCGCTCCAACTCAGCGTCAGATGTGATCGTGAGTGGGCGGGAGTGATTCAGCGTGACACGTTCGGGGGCGATTTCGAGTCGGACGCCTTCAACCGGGCTCGGCCACCCCTCCGCGTCAGTCATCTTCTCCTTTGAAAGAACTCGCTCAGTATCGCACCACACTCCTGCTGCAGCACGCCTGCCGTCACCATCGCCCGGTGATTGAGGCGCCGGTCGTCCAGGAGCCGGTACAGCGATTGCGCGGCGCCGGCTTTCGGATCCGCCGCGCCGTACACGACACGTGCCAGTCGCGCGCTGACCGCGGCGCCGCAGCACATCGCGCACGGCTCCAGGGTCACGTACAGCGTGGCGCCCGTCAGCCGGTAGTTGCCCAGCGCCGCCGCTGCCTCCCGCAGGGCCAAGATCTCCGCGTGCGCCGTCGGATCGGATGCCGCGATGACCTGGTTGCGACCGCGGCCCACGATGCGGCCGTCGAGCACCAGCAGAGCGCCGATCGGTACTTCGCCGTCGGACTCGGCGCGCCTGGCCTCCTCGAGAGCCAGGGCCATCCACTCGGCGTCTTCCGCGTCCGCGCTGGTCACAATGGTCGTGGGCAGGGGGGTTGGTCCGCCCCCCTGCCCTCGATGGCGCGCCCTAGAGGAGTCGAACCTCTGACCTTTGGATTCGTAGTCCAACGCTCTATCCAACTGAGCTAAGGGCGCATCTGGCGGAGAGGCCGGGATTCGAACCCGGGACAGAGGTTTTGCCCCTGTAACCGCTTAGCAGGCGGCTGCCTTCGGCCGACTCGGCCACCTCTCCAGACAGTCAAGCCCACAGAGTATAAGGCATCCGCGCCCGGCCGACTACCCAGAAGGTGGGTGGTAGGCGATACTGGGCGCCATGAATACACACACTTCCGAGACCCAGCGCATGACCGACATCCGGCAGTTCCTCCGCGACACGTGGCGTCTCGCGAGGCCGTACTGGTCCTCGGAGGATCGCTGGGCAGCCCGGTCCCTGCTCGGCGTCGTGGTGGCCATGAACCTCGGCCTCGTCGGCATCAACGTGCTCGTGAACCGATGGCAAGCCGTCTTCTTCAATGCCATCCAGGAGAAGAACGCCGCCGTCTTCTTCCATCAGCTATGGGTCTTCTCGGGATTGGCCGCGGCCTTCATCACGGTGGCGGTGTACCAGCTCTATCTCAACCAGATGCTGCAGATCCGCTGGCGTCGCTGGCTGACCGACCGCTATCTCAACGCCTGGCTGAGCGATCGCACGTATTACCGCATGCAGCTCATGGCAGGCGACGCGGACAACCCCGATCAGCGCATCGCGGAAGACGTGCGGCTCTTCGTGTCGCGCACCCTGTCGCTGTCGCTGCAATTCCTCTCCGCCGCCGTCACCCTCGTGACCTTCGTGGGGATCTTGTGGACACTCTCCGGTCCCGTCACCATTCTCGGCTGGCGGATTCCCGGCTATATGGTGTGGGCAGCCCTCCTCTACTCCATCGTGGGCACGTGGCTCACCGAAAAGGTCGGCCGGCGCCTCGTGGGTCTGGAGTTCGATCAGCAGCGCTACGAAGCCGACTTCCGCTTCTCCCTCGTCCGTTTCCGTGAAAACACGGAGGGTGTCGCCCTCTACCGGGGTGAGAAGGACGAACTCGTCACTTTTCGCCAGCGGTTCGCCAATGTCGTCAGGAACTGGCGCGACATCATGAGCCTGCAGAAGCGCCTCACCGGGTTCACCGTGGGCTACGCGCAGCTTGCCAACATCTTTCCCTACGTGGTGCAGGGCCCTCGCTACTTCGCGGGAGAGATCGCGCTGGGAGGCCTGCAGCAGACCGCCGATGCCTTCGGTCAGGTCCAGAGCGCGCTGAGCCTGATCGTGGACTATCAGCTCTACCCGCAAATCGCGGAATGGCGCGCCGTGGTCAACCGCCTCACGGGCTTCGAGGCGGCCATGGCCCGCTCGCACCCGGTGCCGGGCTCCGAGCACATCGAGCGGCTCGCCGGGCCGGACGGCATCTCGCTCCAAGGCGTGGACCTGAACCTCCCCGACGGCCAGCCCTTGCTGAACGGTGTGGCAACGCACATCGGTAGCGGGGAGAGCGTACTGGTGACCGGACCGTCGGGCGCGGGCAAGAGCACGCTCTTCCGAGCGATCGCGGGCATCTGGCCCTTCGGCCGAGGGCGCATCACCATGCCACCAGACGCGCGCGTGCTGTTCCTGCCCCAGAAGCCCTATCTGCCCATCGGCACGCTGCGCGAGGTGGTGAGCTATCCGATGCGGGAGGCCGGAGCGACGGATGCGGAGCTTCGCGAAGCTCTTGAGACGGTGGGACTACCCAAGCTCGTCTCCCGCCTCGACGAGAGCGAGAATTGGGCGATGCAACTCTCGCCAGGCGAGCAGCAGCGGATCGCCTTCGCCCGCGCGCTGATCCAGAAGCCGGACTGGCTCTTCCTCGACGAGGCGACCTCCGCCGTGGATGAAGACACGGAGCAGCGGCTCTACGCGCTGGTCAAGGAACGCCTCGCCTCGACCACGGTGATCAGCGTCGGCCACCGCCCCACCCTGGGTGCCTTCCACAACCGCCGCCTCGTCGTGCGCCCCAACCGCGACCAGGCAGCATCTCTGGAGGAAGCCACCGCCACCACCTGACCGTCAGCCTCCAGAACGAGACCAACTACACGCGCGGATGCTCCAACTGTCTCGCCCACGACGATATGGGTATCAACGCGACGGCAAGCGTGGCTGGCCGTGGAGGAAGACACCGCCATCATCGCCTAACGACTGACCAAGTAGAGCCACCGCAGACTGCACGTAGCGGAATGCCCTAACCATCTCGCCCACGGTCAACATGGCTTCGCCATGTTGAGGATAAATTGGCGGAGGGGGAGGGATTCGAACCCCCGATCCCTTGCGGGATTCCGGTTTTCAAGACCGGCGCCTTCAACCAGACTCGGCCACCCCTCCGCGCCAGCTATCGCTTGGGCTCGATGCGCTCGAGCCCGCCCATGTAGGGCCGCACCACCTTCGGTATCGTCACCGACCCATCGGCTTCCTGATAGTTCTCGAGCACGGCGATCAAGGTCCGCCCCACGGCCAGCCCCGATCCATTGAGGGTATGACAGAACTCCGGCCGGCCGCCTCCCTCGGGTCGGAAGCGGATGTCCACGCGGCGGCCGCCGAAGTCCGCATAGTTCGAGCAGGAGGAGATCTCCGTGTAGCGCTCGATGGCGGGCCGCCACACCTCCACGTCGTAGCCCTTGGTTGCGCTGAAGCCGACGTCGCCCGTGCAGCGTTCCACCACGCGGTAGGGCAGCTCGAGTCGCTTCAAGACCTCCTCGGCGTTGGCGACCATGGATTCCAGTTCGTCGTAGGACTGCGACGGCTCGGTGATCTTCACCAGCTCCACCTTGTCGAACTGGTGCTGGCGATAAATGCCCTTCATGTCCTTGCCATAGGTGCCTGCCTCGCGTCGATAGCTGGGCGTGAGCGCGGTGTAACGCCGCGGCAGATCGGCCGCGCTCAGCACCTCGCCGCCATGGAGGGCCGTGAGCGGCACCTCGGCGGTCGGAATCAGGTAGAGGATGCGGTTGTCGTCAGCCTCCACGGTCTTGAAGAGCCCCTCCTCGAACTTGGGGAGCTGACCCGTCTGCAGCATGGTCTCGCCGTTCACGAGGTGCGGCAGCCACAACTCCGTGTAGCCGTGCTCGCGCACATGCAGATCCAGCATGAACTGCCCGAGTGCGCGCTCCAGCCGGGACAGGGCGCCCCACAGCACCACGAAGCGCGACTTGCTGATCTTGACGGCGCGGTCCAGGTCGAGCAGTTCGCGCGCCACGCCGACTTCCTCGTGTGGCTTCGGTGCGAAGTCGAAGACGCGCGGGGTGCCCCAGCGGCGCACCTCGACGTTGTCGGCATCGCTCGCTCCGCGCGGCACTGAGGGATGGGGAACGTTGGGAATCTCGAGCAGGAGCGCACGCACCTTCTCGTCGGCTTCCTTCACCTGGGCGTCCAGCCGCTTGATCTTGTCCGATCGCGCGCGCATCTCCTCACGCACCTCTGGGGGAATCGCGCCGCGGTACTTCTTGCCCGCCTCCTCCGAGCTGCGCCCGTGCGCGGCCTTGAGCTCCTCGCTCTCGTGGATCAGCTTGCGCCGCTCGACGTCGCAGGCCACGAGCTGGCCCACGAGTTCCGCGCCGCCCTTCTCGGCGACGGCACGCGCGATCTCCTCGGGTCGCTCTCTGATCAGCCTGATGTCGAGCACGCGGCTACCCCCTCATCCCTGCTCTCCCCCATCCGGGAAGAGGGAGAAAGCTGAAACAAAAGAGGCCGCCCGAAGGCGGCCGGCTCGTCCCCCGACGGGGTGACGCTATGACGACGGCTCGACGGACGGCTCCGCGGGCTGCTCGGCCTCGACGCGCGCCACGCTGCCCACGCGATCATCGGCGTCGAGCCCGATGATGCGCACACCCATGGTGTTGCGACCCTGGCTGGTGATCTCGCCTCCGTGAACGCGGATCATCTGGCCCTTGGTGGTCACGGCGAGGATGTCGTCGGTCTCCCGGATCTGGAGCATGCCGACCACGGAGCCGTTGCGTCCCTCCGTCTTGATGTCGATGATGCCCTTGCCTCCACGTCCCTGGAGCCGGTATTCCTCGAGGGGTGTGCGCTTGCCGAAGCCGCGCTCGGTGATGGTGAAGACGCTGACGCCCTCCTGCACTACCTCCGCCGCGATGACCTCGTCGCCCTCGTCCACGTCGATGCCGCGCACGCCCCCCGCCGTGCGCCCCATAGAGCGCACTTCCTCCTCGGGGAAGCGGATGATCATGCCCGCCTTCGTGGAGAGCAGGACCTCACGCTGGCCGTCGGTGCGCCGGGCCGCGATCACCTCGTCGCCCTCGTCGAGGCTGATGGCGAGGATACCGCCACTCCGCGGATGGGAGAACTGGCTCAGCTCCGTCTTCTTCACCGTGCCCTGCTTGGTGGCGAAGAGGACATAGCCTCCGGACTCGAAGTCGCGCACGGGGACGCAGGTGGCCACAGCCTCTCGCTCGGCGAGGGAGAGCACGTTGACGATGGCCTTGCCCTTGGCCAGGCGCCCGCCCTCCGGGATCTCGTGCACCTTGAGCCAGTGCACCTTGCCCTTGTTGGTGAAGAAGAGGAGGTAGGAGTGCGTGGAGGCGACGAAAAGGTCCTCCACGATGTCCTCTTCCTTCGTCTCCATTCCGGTGACGCCCTTTCCCCCGCGCTTCTGGCTGCGATACGACTCCACGTGCGTCCGCTTGATGTAGCCGGAGCGGGTGATCGTGACCACCATCTCCTCGTCGGCGAGCAGATCCTCGATGGTCAGGTCCGCCGTCTCCTCGAGGATCTCCGTGCGCCGCTCGTCGCCGAAGTCGTTCTTCAGCGTGGTGAGCTCGTCCTTGATGATCCCCATGAGCCGCTGCTCGGAGGCGAGGATCCCTTTGAGGTCGGCAATGAGGGCGAGGGTCTGTTCGTGCTCCTCCACGATCTTGTGCCGTTCGAGCTGCGTGAGGCGCTGGAGTCGCATGTCCAGGATGTGCTTGGCCTGGATCTCCGACAGCTCGAGCTGCCGGATGAGGGCTTCCTTAGCCGCCTCGGGATTCTCCGCCTGGCGGATGAGCCGGATGACCAGGTCGATCTGGTCCACCGCCTTGCGCAGGCCCTCGAGGATGTGGGCCTTCTCCTCCGCGCGCGCCAGGTCGTACTTCGTCCGCAGCGTCACCACCTCGCGGCGGAAGGCGATGAACTCCGTGAGCATCTGCTTCAGCGTTACCACCTGCGGGCGCAAGCCGACCAGGGCCAGCATGATGATGCCGAAGGTGGTCTGCATCTGGGTGTGCTTGTAGAGCTGGTTCATGGCGATCTGCGGGATCTCCCCGCGCCCCAGCTCCAACACGATGCGGATACCTTCACGGCTCGACTCATCGCGTCGCTCGCTGATGCCCTCGATCTTCTTGTCCCGGATCAGCTCGCCGATCTTCTCGATCAGCGTGGCCTTGTTCACCTGGTACGGTAGCTCGGTCACGATGATGGCTTCGCGGCCACCCCGCATCTTCTCCACGTGTGCCTTGGCGCGGAGGGTGATGATCCCACGGCCCGTGGTGTAGGCCTCACGGATGCCGGCCCGGCCGTATATGTACCCGCGCGTCGGGAAATCGGGCCCGGGGATCACCTTCATCAGCTCGTCGACAGTGGCCTCCGGATTGTCGATGAGCATGACCAGCGCGTCCACCACCTCGCTCAGGTTGTGCGGCGGAATGTTGGTCGCCATGCCCACCGCGATGCCCGCCGAGCCGTTGACGAGGAGGTTCGGCAGCTTCGTGGGGAGGACGGTCGGCTCCTGCTCCGACTCGTCGAAGTTGGGCACGAAGTTGACAGTGTCCTTATCGATGTCGGCCAGCATCTCGTGAGCGATCTTGGCCAGGCGCGCCTCGGTATAGCGATAGGCGGCAGGCGGATCGCCGTCGATCGAGCCGAAGTTCCCCTGCCCGTCCACGAGCGGGTAGCGGAGGGAGAACTCCTGAACCATCCGGACGAGGGCTTCGTACACCGGCGAGTCGCCGTGCGGATGGTACTTGCCGAGGACCTCGCCCACCACCTTGGCCGACTTGCGATAGGCGCGGTTCCAGGCGAGCCCGAGGCCGTGCATGGTGTAGAGGACGCGGCGATGCACGGGCTTGAGGCCGTCGCGCACGTCCGGCAGCGCCCGGCCCACGATGACGGACATGGCATAGTCGAGATACGACTTGCGCATCTCCTCTTCGATGGGCACGGGCATCTGGCGTTCGGGGCTCATGCGCGGACCTAGATGTCGAGGTTCACGACGTCGAGGGCGTTCTTCTCGATGAACTCGCGGCGGGGCTCTACCGCATCACCCATCAGGATGGTGAAGATCTCGTCGGCGCCGACGGCGTCTTCCATGCTCACCCGGAGGAGCGTGCGCGTCTCCGGATTCATGGTGGTTTCCCAGAGCTGCTCGGGGTTCATCTCGCCCAAGCCCTTGTAGCGCTGGAGGGTCACCCCGTCTTTGGCCGAGCCCATGACCACCTCGATCAGCTCGTCGAGGCTACGCGTCGTGACCTCTTTGCCGTCGGCGTCGACCACCGTACACGGCCCCTTGTGGAGGGCCGCGATCTCCGAGTAGCACTCGAAGAGCTGCGCGTAGTCTGGAGACTTGAGCAGATCGGGGCTGAACACCGCCGGCTCCGGGCCCGCCACATGAATCTGGGCGGCGTCGCCGTTCTCTCCACCCACCATGCGCGCGCTCCAGCCTTCCACCTCGCGGGCCACCTCGGCCACCGCCGCCGCCATCTCGCTGTCGCCCATGCCGCGCTTGGTCCCCTTGAACTTCCGCCGCAGGAGCCCATCGAGGATGGGCCGCGGCACGCCACGCCGGGCGAACTTGGCGAAGACGGTCCGGAACTCGAGCACGCGCTTGAGCGCTTCCAGCAACGCCTCTTCCTTGATGCGCTGCGCCTTGCCGGGAATCTTGATGGAAGCCTTCTCCACCCACTGCGCGAGGAGGAACTCCTCCATCTCGCGCTCGCTCATGAGGTAGCGCTCCGCCTTCCCCTTCTTCACCTTGAAGAGTGGAGGCTGGGCGATGAAGAGCCGACCCGCCTCGATGATGGGCACCATGTGACGGAAGAAGAACGTGAGGAGAAGGGTGCGGATGTGGGCGCCGTCCACGTCAGCGTCTGTCATGAGGATCACCTTGTGGTAGCGCAGCTTGGAGACGTCGAACTCCTCGGGCCCGATCCCCGTGCCGAGGGCGGAGATGAGCAGCCGGATCTCCTGATGCGAGAGGACCTTGTCGTAGCGCGCCTTCTCCGCGTTGATGATCTTGCCCCGGAGCGGGAGCACAGCCTGCGTCTTGCGATCGCGCCCCTGCTTGGCAGAGCCGCCGGCCGAATCACCTTCCACGAGGAAGATCTCGCGGAACTGGGGATCCCGCTCCGAGCAATCGGCGAGCTTGGCGGAGAGCCCCTCGTCGTCGCGGCCGCCCTTGCGCGTGAGCTCGCGGGCCTTTCGCGCGGCCTCCCGCGCCTGCGCCGCGCGCACGCATTTGTCGGCGATCTTGCGCGCGGTGGTAGGGTCCTCCTCGAAGATCTCGGTCAGGCGGTCGTTGACGATCTGCTGGACCAGCCCCTTCACCTCGGAATTGCCGAGCTTGGCCTTGGTCTGTCCCTCGAACTGCGGATCCGGAATGCGCACCGAGACGACTGCGGTCAGCCCTTCGCGAACGTCGTCACCCGTGACGCCGCCCTTGAATGTCTTGAGAAAGCCCTGGGCCTGGGCGTAGGCGGAGATCTGGCCGGTGAGGGCGGCGCGGAATCCCGTCAGATGCGTGCCGCCCTCGCGCGTGTTGATATTGTTCGCAAACGAGAACACGTTCTCCTGGTAGCCGTCGTTGTACTGCAGGGCAACCTCGACCTCGATGTTGTCCTTCTTGCCCTCGAAGAAAAGCACCTTGGGATGCACGGTCGTCTTGTTCTGGTTCAGGTGCTTGATGAACTCGATGATGCCGCCCTTGTAGAGGAAGGTGTGCGACCGCTCGTCGCGCTCGTCCTCGATGACGATCTTGAGGCCCTTGTTGAGGAAGGCCAGCTCACGGAGCCGATTCGAGAGTGTGTCAAAGGAGAACGTCGTCTCCTCGAAGATCTTCGCGTCCGGCTTGAAGCGGATGATGGTGCCATGCTTCGAGCTTTTTTCTCCCGCGGTGAGCGGGCCGGTGGGCACGCCGTATTCGTAGCGCTGCGTCCACACGTGACCGCCGCGGCGGATCTCCAGCTCCAGCCACTCGCTGAGCGCGTTCACCACCGAGACGCCGACACCGTGGAGCCCACCCGAGACCTTGTAGGCCGAGTGCTCGAACTTGCCGCCGGCGTGCAGCACGGTGAGGACGACCTCCGCGGCCGACTTCCCCGTCTCCTTGTGGGTGTCGACGGGAATGCCCCGCCCGTTGTCCCCGACCGAGCAGGAGCCATCCGAATGCAGGATGATCTTGATGTTGTCGCAGAAACTGCCCATGGCTTCGTCCACGGAGTTGTCGACGACCTCGTAGACGAGGTGATGGAGACCGTAGGCCCCCGTGTCACCGATGTACATGGCTGGCCGCTTGCGCACGGCCTCGAGACCTTCGAGGACCTTGATGTCACTCGCGGTGTAGGTCTCTGCGCTCACGCCATGACCCCGAGGTGCCCGCCGGCCACCATGCCGCCCTTAACCTCCCAGCAGGTGCCGCCGCTGCTCTCGGCCACTCCGGGCTCCGCCGTCGTCAGGAAGACCTGCCCCTGCTTGTGGATGTGCCGCAGCACGAGCTGCTGGACGTCGGGATCCAGCTCGGACAGTGCATCATCGAGCAACAGCACCGGTGGGCTTCCCACCGCGCTTTCCACGGGCCCGGCCTCGGCCAGTCGGAGAGCCAGGACAAGGAGTCGTTGCTGGCCCCGCGAACCGAAGCTCCGCATGTCACGGCCATCGAGCTCGACCACGAGATCGTCCCGATGGGGACCTATGAGAGTGATCTTTCGGCGACGCTCGTCAGAGCGCCGGCTCTCGAGGGCTCCGAGAAAGGTGGCCTCGCTCACGTCGCTGGGAAGTGCGGAGCGATACTCCAGACGTACGCGGTGGTCCGCGCCGGCCATTTCCGGGTAGAGCCGTGCCACCTCGGATTCCAGAGCGGCCACTGCCTGGCGTCGACGGGTGAGAATCTCCACACCGATCTTTGCGAGCTGCTCGTCCCACGGCGATAGATGTTCCAGCTGACCGATCTGGAGGAGATGATTCCGCCTCCCCAACACCTGGCGGTAGCGGCTGTGCGCGGCTACGTGAGCCGGCTGGATCTTCGCAGCGAAGCCATCGATGAAGTTCCGTCTAGCCTGAGGTCCGCCGCTGAGGATAGCCAGATCTTGCCAGCCAAATGGAATGGCGCGGGCCCAGGAGCAGGCCTCTCCCGTCACGACCCATCGCCCGTCTTCGGACAGGGTGATGCCTCGACGGAGCTCTCGCACAGCGTCCCCACGCACCACGGCACCACTGAGCACGGCTGCTCCAGAGCCCCACGAAGGCAGGTCTACCGCCTTGGCTCCTCGAACCGAACGACCAATCAGGAGCAGCCCCAGCGCCTCCAGGAGGTTGGTTTTCCCCTGGGCATTGGGGCCGCTTAGGACGTTGAGACCGCGATCAGGCTGGAAGGAAAGGGAACGATAATTACGAAAATCAGCGACAGTCATCCATTGGATGAGCACCCGATGTTCGCCCCCATGAGAACCTCAAATCCTCATAGGCATGATAACACACAGCGAACCTTCCTCCTCGAAGCTTTTGACGATTCCGGGGCTTAATCCGTCCTTCAATTCGATCACAACTTGCTCGCTGTCCTGTGCACCGAGCGCATCCAACACGTATCTCGAATTGAAGCCGATCGTGAGCTCCTCGCCGGCGTACTGCACCTCGATCTGTTCTTCCGCTTCACCGAAGTCCGGGCTGTATGCAGTGAGTTTCAGGAGGCCAGGAGAGAGCGTGAACTTCACCGGCTTGGTCCGTTCCTCCGAAAGCACCGAGACGCGCCGCAAAGCCGCGGTGAGCGCGGCCCGTGAGACGACGATCTTGTGCGGATGCGCCTTTGGCACGACCTGCTCGTAGTTCGGGAAGGTCCCCTCGATGAGTCGCGCCATGAGGAGCACGTTGGGCATCTGGAGAATGAACTGGTTGTCGCTGATGGCGACCTGCACGTCCTCGCCCGAACCCACGATGCGAGCGATCTCCTGGACCGCCTTGCGCGGGACGATTCCCGACACCGCGGCCGTGTCACCCGCCAGAGGCCGACTCACCAGGGCGAGGCGATGGCCATCCGTGGCCACCAGCCTCATCTCCCGATCGTGCACCACGAACAGGATGCCGTTGAGGGCATAGCGGCTCTCGTCGTGGGAGACGGCGAAGATTGTCTGCGTCAGCATGTCCCGGAGGACCTTCCCGTCCAGGGTGATCCATGCCGAGGCGGCTCCCGTGGCGACGGCGGGAAAGTCCGAGGCGCTCAATCCCACGAGCTTGTAGGAGGCACCCCCGCAACGCATGGCGACCCACGAGTTCTCCTGCACCTTGAGGGACAGTCCCGCCGCCGGGAGCTCTTTGACGATCTCGAGGAGCTTGCGGGCGGACAGGGTGACGGAGCCGCCCGTGGCAACCTTGGCGGGGACGGACACGCGCGCGCCCACCTCCAGGTCCGTGGCGGTCAGGCGTAGCGTGTCCTTGTCGGTCTCCAGCAACACGTTGGCCAGGATGGGAAGCGTCTGCCGAGGCTCGACGACGTTGTGAACCATCTGGAGACCCTTGAGGAAGGCATCCCGGTCCACATAGACTTCCATATCACTCTCCGTTGTTTGAAAAAGAAGAGGAGAGAAGCGTCGTCGTAGTGTACGTCGGAGCGGTGGACGATGTGGACGATACGTAAGCAATCGGGAAGACGAGCGTGGAGAGTCTCCGGTGCTCGTGGACAAGCTGCGGGAATGCCTGGGGACGGCGGTGGATCACAGCGTTATCCCCTGGGTCAGCGTGTCGATAGTCTGCTTGAGCTTCGTGTCCTCCTGGATCATCGACTGAAGCTTGGTGACTGCGTGGAGCACGGTGGTGTGGTCCTTGCCGCCGAAGGAGCGGCCGATATCGCTCAAGGAAGCGTGGGTGAGCTGACGTGAGAGGTACATGGCGACCTGGCGGGGGAAGGCCACTGACTTGGTCCGATTCTTGGCGCGCATGTCGGAGAGCTTGATGCCGAAGAACTCTGCCGCTTTGCGCTGAATGTGCTCGATGGTGATGATCCGCTCTTCCTCGCCCCATAGATCGGCGAGCACGTCCTGGGCGAGCTCGATACTCATCTCGCGTCCGGACAGGGAGCAGTAGGCGATCATGCGGGTGAGGGAGCCCTCGATCTCACGGATGTTGG
>Ga0306921_10003873_pt1 | contig 15255 bp, 16 predicted proteins | sample sta12Cox44000080_FD_203760 | JGI IMG/M metagenome (GOLD analysis project Ga0306921, IMG submission 203760) | Lab enrichment of tropical soil microbial communities from Luquillo Experimental Forest, Puerto Rico - statoxic.12C.oxic.44.000.080 (v2)... | ecosystem: Environmental > Terrestrial >...
ACGAACGGCTCCCGACTCAGCGTGAAGGGAATTGTGATTCGCAGGAGACCTTCCGGTTTCTTCTGCGTCTGGGTCAGAACCCGCTCAGCGTCCTGCAGAAGATTCAGCGGCTCCTGGCACTCGCTGAAGTACACCCTTCCCTGCGGGGTCAGACTCACGCGTCGCGTGGTGCGCCGCAAGAGCGACACGCCGAGCTCGGCTTCCAGCACCGACAACCGACGGCTCACCGTCGAGATGGGCATCCCCAGCGAGCGCGCCGCGCCCGTGATGCTCTCGAATTGGGCGACCTTAGCGAATATCAGGATGTTATCGAGGTCCGCCATCGAAGCACTTTGCCATTTATGGAAATGAGATTACAGAGACGACCATCTAATCAAGCTCGACGGGAGGCCGGACAATTCGCACAGCGCACTTAGCCCAGCAGACTCAGATGACTACCAAGCGAAAGACCGTCGTTGTGACTGGAGCATCCCAGGGCATTGGCGCGGCAATTGCCAACCTTTTCCTGGAGCGTGGCTACAACGTGGTGGCCAACTCACGCCATATCAGTCGCACGACTGATCTGCAACGCTCCGACAGACTGGCCCTGGTTGATGGTGATATCGCTCTCGCTACCACGGCGGAGAGGATCCTCGCAACGGCAGTCGAGCGGTTCGGCTCGCTCGATGCCCTGGTGAATAACGCCGGAATCTTCTTCCCAAAGCCGTTCACCGAGTACACGCCGGAAGACTTTCGGGCGCTTTCGTCCACGAACCTGGAGGGCTTCATCTACACGACCCAACTGGCCATGAAGCAGATGCTCACGCAGAAGACCGGCGGCAGTGTCGTGAGCATTACGGCTACCATCGCGGATCATCCGCTTGCGGCGTTCTCTGCATCCGTCCCGATGATCACCAAAGGCGGTATCAACGCCGTCTCACGCAGCCTTGCGATGGAGTACGCGAAGCAGGGTATTCGCGTAAACGCCGTGGCACCTGGCGTTGTGGATACGCCCCTGCTCAAGGACGCCCCGAAAGACTACCTGCGCACTCTGTCACCGCTTGGGCAGATTCCAGCCGCCCGCGACATCGCCGAGGCTGTTCTCTATCTGACTGAAGCAAGTCAGGTTACCGGCGAAGTGCTCTATGTCGACGGTGGAATGCACCTCGGTCGATGGTAACCGCACGCGGCAGAACCAATCATGTCCCCGAATGCAACCAACGCTACTGCTGAAGAACGTCTGCGAGACCTTGGCATCGATCTGCCTCATCCTCCGGCGCCCTTTGGCGCCTATGTTGAGGCGGTGCAGACCGGAAACCTGCTCTTTCTGAGCGGCACGCTTCCCCTCGAGGGCGGTATCCCCAAGTTTGTAGGGCGTATTGGAGGCGATTTGAGCATGGAGGACGGAAGACGCGCGGCTTATCTCGCCACCTTGAACGCCCTCGCGGCAGCGAGGGCGCATCTGAGGTCGCTCGATCGAGTGATGCGTGTAGTCCGGCTCGCGGTTTCGCTGGTCACCACTCCCGAGTTCCGTGAGCACGCACGTGTCGCCGATGCCGCCTCGGAGCTCCTGGGAACCGTATTCGGAGCAGATAGGAAATCGACTCGGATGGTTTACGGCATGGGAAGCTTAGCGGTGGGAGTGTGCGTTGTTGTGGAACTCATTTTCGAAGTGAGAATGTGAACGGTTGGCTCAGACCAACAGCACTCTCGAGTTCCCAAGTTCGCCAAAAGATCCGCGGATCGAACTCTAACTGACATCAAATGTCGTCGAGGTGCGCCAATGCTGCGCCTTACCATCCATGGAAATCAGATTCCAATCTTTCCTATCTAATCAAGGGGAGCACGGAGGTCGAGAATCCGGGCCGACATGCACGGCGCCTCACGGCATCCGGTGCAAACCTGACCACCCGCAATAAGGAGGATACGACATGATTCCCTTGGAAAGTACCGCGAAGAATCCGGCAATAGTCACCTCTCCCATAAGACGCTTGGCAAATTCCCTGACTGTTGGATCATTTGTGTTGGCCTTCGCATCAGTCATGCTGGCTTGCGCAGCAGCCCTCGCAGACGATCCACCCGTCACGACTCAGGTCGTCGATTTGGCGAACAAGTTGAACGGCGTGCACCCTGGGTTCCGTGCCTTCCACGCGAAGGGCATTGTGGTGGAAGGCAGTTTCAGGGCTTCCCCGGACGCTGCCCGCCTCAGTCGTGCAACGCTCTTTGACGGCCGCACTATTCCGGTCACGGTGCGCTTCTCAGCCGGCAACGGCATGCCCAATGTGGCAGACGGCGCGCCCGGTGCGAACCCCCATGGCATGGCCATCAAGTACCACCTGCCCGGCGGAGCGGACACCGACATGGTGACCAATTCGCTGAAATTCTTCCCGGCAGGGACCGCAGAGGACTTCCGTGATCTTTTGCAGGCGATCATCGCGAGCCCACCCGATGCCCCGAAGCCGACGAAACTGGAACAGTTCTTCGCCAGCCATCCGAATGCACCTAAGGCGTTCGGGACAGCCGCGACGCCGGACAGTTACGCGGACGAGGAGTACCACGGCATCAATGCATTCATCCTCGTAAACAAGGCTGGCCAGCGGCAGGCAGTGCGCTACCTGCTGGTTCCGGAAAAGCTGGTGCACCTGACACCGGAGGAAGCAGCCAAGCAGCCGCCCGACTTTCTGTCCGGGGAACTGAGCGAGCGCCTCGCGCAGAAGCCGGTGGTCTTTCACTTGCAAGCGCAGTTGGCTGAGCCCGGCGATCAGACCAAGGACGGAAGCCAGCCCTGGCCTGATGACCGCAAAGTCGTCGACCTCGGTGTGCTGACCCTCAGCAGGCTGGTGCCCAACACCCTGGAGGCGGAGAAGAAGTTGCTCTTCATGCCGACAAGTCTCACCGCCGGTATTGAGCTCTCGGACGATCCACTACCGCGCGCGCGCGCCGCTGCATATGCCGTCTCGTTCGCGAGGCGCAGCCAGGCGGGATTAGCAAGTTCCGGCCCGACGCAGCCAAGCGTCGTTTCACCCTAGGCCGATTCACCTCAACCTGGAGTCAACCATGATCAGGAATGCCTTGTTTGTCCGCCTCGAAGCCAAGCCCGGCAAAGAGAAAGAAGTCGCCCAGTTCCTGCAGGCGGGCCTCGGCCTGGCACAGCAGGAAGTTACCACCCCGGTATGGTTCGCCCTGCAGCTCGGCCCGTCGACCTTCGGCGTCTTCGATGCCTTCGCCGATGAAGCCGGCCGCCAGGCTCACTTGAACGGCCCGATCGCGCAGGCGCTCGGGGCAAACGCGTCCACGCTGCTGGCGCAGGCGCCGTCGATTGACCGCATCGATGTGCTCGGCACGAAGCTTCCCGGCTGAAGTCCGCACGAAGCCACGATGAAGCTGTGAATGATGGCTTCACTCGATCAGGAGCGAAGTCAGGTTCGATTAACGAAAGGAGACTCACATGAGTCAGACAGGCACCAGCGTCAAACAAGTCGACATGAAGCTCGAGGTCAACGTAATCCCGGTGTCCAACGTCGAGCGATCCAAGCAGTTTTACCAACGCCTGGGTTGGAGGCTCGACGCAGACGACGCCCCGGCAAACGACATTCGCATCGTCCAGTTCACGCCCCCCGGCTCAGCGTGCTCGGTCACATTCGGCAAGGGAATAACCCCGGCCGCGCCTGGCTCGGCCGAGGCGGCACTGGTCGTTTCCGACATCGAAGCGGCCCATGACGAACTCGTCCGCCGTGGTATCGACGCGAGCGACGTATGGCACGGCGCGTCCTTCCCCAAAGAGGCGCGGCTCAGAGGCCCGGACCCCAAGCACACGAGCTACGGGTCGTTCTTTTCCTTCAACGATCCCGACGGCAATACGTGGCTGGTCCAGGAGGTGACGACGCGGCTCCCCGGCCGAGTCTGATGTGGCATTCGCATTCATGGAGCCCCTGGCGCGAGCGTGCTTCGGCGCGCTGGGGCTCCCCACAGCGAAGCGCCTCACACGCATTGATTCCCCGTAGGGAGCATCACTGTATATAAGGAGCAATTCGCCATGAACACGAAACCCTCTATCCTCATAACGGGCTCCTCGACTGGCATCGGGGCGGTCTATGCGGATCGATTTGCGCGCCGCGGTCACGATCTCGTCCTGGTCGCCCGCAATGCGGCGCGCCTGGCCGCCGCCCTGGCCGACCGGCCTCCGGGGCGAAACTGGCGTCACAGTTGATGTGGTGCCAGCCGATCTGACAGACGCGCAGGATCTCGCCCGAATCGAGCGGCGCCTGCGCGAAGATGCGCGCATTGGCGTGCTGGTGAACAATGCCGGGACAACGATCCGCAGCGGCTTTTTGAATCAAGGAAGCGAGGATCTCTCAAGACTGCTCGCGCTCAATGTCACCGCCGTCACCCGGCTCGCCAATGCCGCTGCGTCCCGCTTCGTGAAGGCGGGAGAGGGGGCAATCATCAATCTGGCCTCCGTGGTCGGCCTCGCGCCAGAGTTCGGTTCCACGGTGTATGGCGCCACCAAGGCGTTTGTCCTTTTCCTCTCTCAGGGACTTAGCCTCGAACTCGCATCCAAAGGCGTCTATGTACAGGCGGTGCTACCTGCCGCGGTCCGCACCCAAATCTGGGAGTACGCAGGCAAGGACGTCAATGCCGTTCCCGGAGTCATGGAGGTGAACGAGCTGGTGGATGCCGCCCTGGTCGGATTCGACCGCCGAGAGCTCATCACAATCCCGCCGCTCCATGACGCCACACAGTGGAGCGCCTTCGAGGTCGCTCGCCGGGCGATGCTGCCGAACTTTGCCCAAGCCGTACCGGCTGAGCGGTACAGGTCTGCTGCCTGATTACTAGCCGTCGTCACCGGAGGTGATAGCTTGGCAGCGTGTCGAGTCCCGACGCGCCGTGCACCGGGCGCATCAGGGACCCTGCGAACCCTGAGTCTTCGTCACGCTTGCTAGAAAGTTCCGGACGAGTTGTTGAACGCCGGGGCGGTCGAAGGCATAGAAAATCTCATTGGCACGCACCGCCCGCCGCAGGTAGTCCTCCTCGATCGTCCGTGGGTAGTCGTCAGACCGCCGTCGGAAATTTGGTGCGTCACAGGTGATCTGCTCTTCGGGAGATAGCCTCAGATCGTGCATCGACTCCAATGCAAAGAGCTTGCGAGTCTGCAGCTCCTGATCCGTCTCATATGAGAATACCTTCTGAACCGTGATTTCCTCGGTTCCAGGCGTAATTGGAGGCAGCGACATCACGCTGCCTGCCGGCCCAAAAGGATAGCGATTGGATCCTGCATGATTGGTATACAACAGAAATGTAGCTTCGCGATCCCACCGTTCCAGCGCCTGCACGACAGCTACCGCTCCGTACTCGTGATCGAGGTGACTGTCGAGCCGGGGGTCTGGCATTACGATTATCGCGGGATTTACCTTGTGTAGTATGGTGACGATATCCTCCACTAAGTGATTCCATGTGTTGGTACGTGACTCATTTGGCAACAGGGCTCCGACGTTGGCGCGGCGATACGGTGCAACGTCAGTATTCGGACCGTAGACTTCTTGGATTGTCCGCAATGGATCTGCATACATGACGTCGAGGCGTCCGTCGAAATATCCGAGGTTGTAACTTCGGTCCGGAGGAATGCGGCCTTGCCACGGTACAACCACGCTGTCCACGGCGCGGAGATAGCCCTTCAGTCGATAGTGCTCCGGCGGATCCGCTACTTGAGCGCGGTAATTCATACTGCCGGCATTCCCGGCCGTTAGTGTCACTATGGTCGATTGTCGATCTGCATATAAACCGAAAGCCGCGATCTCCGCGTCGTCGGGATGAGGCGCAATGACGAGTAGCGGTTTCCGGAGATCAAGCTGATTACGGAACAGACGCACGGTCGCATCGTCCCCTTTCAGTGTCACAGCATTAGCCCGAACGGTTACCTGCGCCCCCGCTACGAGCTCGTTACGTAGTCCGCTTAGATTCAACCATTGGGTGCCGATTGCGTTCGGGTCAAGAAATTGACTTACAGTGGCGACCCCGGCGGAGACCTCTATCCACGGTTGGGATTCAGCGCCCGCGCTCTTCACCCCCAACAGTGCCGTATCCCAGGTCGTAGCCGAGACCTGAGGCCAGACGAACCGAACACCCTGGCGCGTATGCGTTAGACGAACCGACTGCCCGACGCTCTTGTCGGCGGAGAAACGGTATGGATCGTAGCTGGCCGGGACGTTATGAGGATTAATCGCCGGAGGCACCTCAACAGGCTGCTCAGGCTGGGCCGCAATTGCGGTGCAGGCCACCAAGCCCAAGAACGCCGTTGCAGTGCGGAGTGACTTCACGCCGGTATCCTCACTTTCAATCTAATTCCCGTGCCCCTTCAGACCCCGGATCTTCGTTGTCGGAAGGTGCGATTCTACGCACTCTCAATTAGTTACGCGTGGATGCCTGAGCTCGTTCAGGCGCATCCAACGCTCAATTACCGGGCATGCCAGATTGGCCTGCCCGATCGGGGTATAGGCCTGCACTGCTTCGACCAACATGAAGTGGATCGATACCGCCCGCCCTCCTCCACCGACACGGCACGGACGATGGGACCGGCGGCGCGTCAACTCACTATTGGTAGCCAACGCCCATCACATAGTCCCGCAGCAGTACCTCGTCATAGTTGACTTCGTCGATGAGCGCAATCGCAACGTCGCGCGCGTGCAGGATGCCTTGCGCTCGCCCATCGTCATCCAGGATCGGAGCACATGGCAGTGTCCGCGAGTTCATGACCGCCCATACCTGCTGTAAATAATCGTCAACGTGACAAGAAAGCAATGGTTTGGTCATTAGCGCGCCCGCGTTGAGACCCAGCGCATCAACCCCCCCGGTGGCGAGTGCATTGAGGATGTGGCTACTCGAGATCACGCCAACCGCGAAACCGCCGCTATCACACACCACGACGAGGGGCGTATCCCGGTTCGCTAGAATCCGGGCGGCGTCAACAAGCGACGCCTCCACGCTCACCACCGCCAGCCGTTTTCGGGCAGCTTCTAAGATGTGCTTGACCAGGGTCATAAGATCGTTCCTCACGCGTCAATTCGTCCGCCGCTCGCCGGCACGAACTGATGGGCTCACGCTCAACTACTCCTTGCGATCTTACTCCCCTGACTTCCGGCGGATTCGCTTGGGGTAAGTCGAACGGCACAGTCCCCGGTGCCGCCTACTCAGCTGCTGCGCATTCCGTTTTCTGGCTCCGTCGCTGAGATTGCGAGCACGCCCGATCGACCCTGTGACGCGGAGTTGCTCGTTGGGCACGTAGCCGAGAGCGCGTACGCGCCCACACGTAGCCGAGAGTGCGTACGCGCCGACACGTCGCCATTAGACGCATCGTATGCGCCGCCTGTTCAGGCTTGCGCTTGCGCGATTGAGCCTACGGTTCTCACCGACGCCTCGATATCACCATCGAGAGATTGAGGCCGACCTCCGGTGTGTGCTGTGATCCGCCGCCGGGTCGTGAGCCTTTGGAGGGCACACCCAAATCCCACCAAACTTTCAGGAGGCGTGACGAGAACGCGCACGGCCTAATTCGCCCGTCGCGCACGCGGTGCGGCAGCGGCAGGCGCCGCTGCAGGCCCGGTAGTTTTTTCTCCGTCTTGCAGAAGGAGCAACGCTATGGCTCAAGTTGGCCAGCAGACAGGCAAGGATAAGACCGCGATTCGTCCGTTTAAGGTCAATGTCCCGGAGGCCGAACTTACCGAATTGCGCAAGCGCGTACACGCAACAAAGTGGCCTGAGCGGGAAACGGTTAACGATGCATCACAAGGCGTACAGCTCGCGACGATTCACGCGCTGGCACGCTATTGGACCGAGTACGACTGGCGCAACTGCGAAGCGCGGCTCAACGCCCTGCCGCAGTTCATCACCGAGATCGATGGGCTGGATATTCATTTCATTCACGCGCGCTCAAAACACGAAAATGCCCTGCCGCTGATCGTCACGCACGGATGGCCGGGCTCGATCGTGGAACAGATGAAGATCATCGAACCGCTCACCAATCCGAGCGCACACGGCGGAAAGGCATCCGATGCCTTCCACCTGGTGGTCCCATCAATTCCGGGCTACGGATACTCAGGCAAACCAACTGCCACTGGGTGGGATGTATCCCATATCGCGCGCGCCTGGGTGGTGCTGATGAAGCGCCTCGGATATTCGAAATTCGTGGCGCAGGGCGGCGATTGGGGCGCGGTCATCACCGAGCAAATGGGCGTGCAGGCCCCTCCGGAGTTGCTCGGCATTCACACCAACATGCCTGGCATATTTCCGAATGACATTGACAAAGCGGCCTTTTCCGGGGCGCCGGCACCGGCGGGTCTCTCAGCTGACGAGAGGGTCGCCTACGAGCGTTTGCAGTTCGTGTATCAAAAGGGAATCGCCTACGGATTTCAGATGGGGCTGCGACCGCAGACACTATATGGAATCGCGGACTCACCCGTCGGCTTGGCGGCTTATTTCCTCGATCACGACGCGCGCAGCTATGAGCTGATCTCCCGTGTCTTTAAGGGGGAATCTGAAGGTCTCACGCGCGACGACATCCTCGACAACGTCACGATCACCTGGTTGACGAACACGGCGCTCTCTGGTGCCCGTCTCTATTGGGAGAACTGGGGCAAACTCGGCTATTTCAACGCCAAAGGCGTCTCCATCCCGGTTGCGGTGAGCGTCTTCCCTGACGAGCTCTATCCAGCCCCGCGTAGCTGGACCGAAAAAGCGTTTCCCAAGCTGATCCATTACAACAAGCTCGAGAAAGGTGGTCACTTCGCGGCCTGGGAGCAGCCGCACCTTCTTTCAGAAGAGATTCGCGTGGGCTTCAGGTCGCTGCGCAGTTGATGGAGCACAGAGGTTGTGACAGTTCGGCGGGCCGGCGCCGGAGCCGGCCCGCCTCATCGCTGCGCAAAATGGGCAGGACCGCTTGTCTGACCCAGAAGAGCCGCGGGCGCACGATATCTTTCCGCGCCCGCGGGGATACTACCGCGCTCACGACACCCTCCAACTCAGTATCACGCGACTAAACCACGGTTTCGTGCGACACAACGATCGCGGACTGAATACCGCGGCAGCCGAGGCGGTCTACTATGCCCGCATCGTTTCAAGCGGGCGTAACGGCGTGAACAACCTACGAATGCTCCCCCAATGCCTATTGCCTTCGTTCGCCCTCCTGGTACTGCTCGCACCTCTCGGCGCGGGCGCGCAGAACACGAGCAGCCCGCCAGCTCCGCCGCCCCAGCTCCGCGACGGCGCGCATGACTTTGACTTCGAGATCGGCACCTGGAAGACGCACTTGCGCCGCCTACTCCACCCACTCACGGGTTCCACGACGTGGGTCGAGTACGACGGCACGACGGTGGTGCACAAGCTGTGGGACGGTCGCGCCAACCTCGTGGAACTGGTTGCCGATGGCCCCACTGGCCATTTCGAGGGTCTCAACCTGCGCCTCTACAATCCGGAGTCCCGCCAGTGGAGTCTCAACTTCGCCAATAGCCGGGTCGGGACGATCGGCGTGCCAACCATCGGTGAATTCAAGAACGGCCGCGGCGAGTTCTACGATCAGGAAACGCTGAATGGCCGCGCCATCTTGGTGCGCTTCGTCGTTTCCGACATTACTGCGGACTCCTGTCACTTTGAACAGGCGTTCTCCGACGATGGCGGTAGGACCTGGGAGGTTAACTGGATCGCGAACGACACGCGGGTGAAGGCGGCGCAGTAGGATTGCGCCACAGCTCGTATTCCATCGGCGACCATCCGGTAGGAACTTACAGCCGCCGGAATGCTCTCCGAGTCACTGTAAGGGGCCGAGGAAATCGCGCTTGCCGAGGTCGACACCGTTCTTGCGTAACAACGCGTATGCCGTCGTCACGTGAAAGAAGAAATTTGGTAGCACGAAATTCGTAAGGTAGTTGATGCCACTGAATTTCAACGTCGTCTGCGGGAACTTCAACACGATCTCTCGCGTCTCCGCCCCCTGGAGCTGTTCGGGTTTGATAGTCTTGACAAAGTCCAAGGTCTTGGCCACGCGCGCCTTGAGCTCCGCGAGCGTCGCCTCCGTGTCCTCATGCTTCGGTACTTCGACACCGGCCAGGCGGGCAGCCGCGCCCTTCGCAGTATCGCAGGCAATCTGTATCTGGGCCGATAGCGGCAGCATATCGACAATGAGGCGCGCCTGCGGGATCACCTTGGGGTCTACCTTCTTCGCCTCCTCGTGGCTCGCCGCCTTGTCGAGGATGGCGGAGAGATTGGTCAGGCTGAGCGTGAAAATCGGAATGGACACGTCATAAATAGAAATAGACATGCAATAACTCCGGAACTGCGGTTTAGGAATTCGATTACGCTCACTTTAACAGACGCCGCGGCTCGTTCGTCTGGTGAGCCACCCTCTTCAGTTAGACGCCCTCATTCTCAGCCAGTGTTTTCGCCGGCCGATTGTCAGGGTGTTGCCACATCATCCCTTTGGCTCTGCTGCGCGCCTGCGGATTGCAGCTCCCTTCGGGTCGGTCAGGATATCGATCCACCTCGCGTCAGGCGCGGTCTCGGCGTTGTAATTGTCGTGCCAGTTCCACCACTTGTACGGCGGCGTCTGGGGGTAACCCTTCGGCGAGTCCTCCCAAATCTCCTGCCGGCCGAGCGGGGTGATGTCGAGGAAGCTCCAGGTGCTCCCCATCGCCTCATCGCCGCGGTTGTTGATGAAGTAAGTGCGGAACAGTCGCTCGCCGTCGCGGAAGAATACGTTGTGGCCGTGCCACTCATCGACGCCGAAGTCGGCGTCGAAGCTGTCGGTGATGGTGTACCAGGGCATCTTCCAGCCCATGCGCGCCTTTAGACGCCCGATGTCCGCCTGCGGGGCACGTGACGCATACGCGAGGGTGGTGTCGCGAGCGTTAAGATGGGCCAGGTGCGCGACCTGATCGGCACCGAGGGAACAACCGCGGCAGGCGTGCTCCGGCCACCCGAACACCCCGGGCTCGAAGAACGCGCGATAAACGATCAGCTGCCTGCGGCCCTCGAACAAATCGAGCAGGCTCACTCTGCCCCGGCGCCCTTCGAATATGTAGGCCTTCTCAACCGCCATCCACGGCATCCGCCGGCGCTCGGCGGCCAGAGCGTCACGGGCCCGCGTCAGGGCCTTTTCCTTTACGAGCATATGCTGGCGCGCAGCCTCCCAGGCCTCCGGCGACACGATTGGCGGGGTGCCCGTGGCGGGTTGTTCGCCGTTCCGGTCCTTCTCAAGTGTCTTGCTCGTTGTCATGGCGGTCTCCTTTCGCGCAAAGTCCCCGCTCCAGTTATGAACGCCTGGTTCAGAACCGCATGGTAATTGAGAAGCTCACCACGAGTGGCGCGCCCTGCGCCACGATCCTTGCGACTATGAGAAATATCTCTCTTGTGAGGGATATTCTGAAATGGCAGGCAGCCGGGTGATCCCGCCAAACTTGCAGCGGCCATCGTTATTCTGTCGAAGAAGGACAAGCCACCGATACGCATCGTGGCCGGTTCGGCTGCCCTGGGTGTGGCTGATTGAGAAGCTCGCGGGCATGCGTCGCGAATTCGATCGCTGGCGTCGATCAGACTGCAGTCGTGTGACTCGGGGCGGGCATGGAACGTTTATCAGGGTAGTCGCGGCGCTGGCTGCGTCTGTGATGCTGGCCTCCCTCGCTTGGGCACAGCGCGCGAACGAGAACGCCGTAACATCCGCTAGCGACGCTTTTGGGACGGTGGTTGGCAACCAAACCATCGGTTTATACACGCCGGCGAATGCGCGCGGCTTCAGTCCGACGCAGGCCGGAAATCTGCGTATCGACGGACTCTATTTCGACCAGCAGTCTCAAGGAAGCAACCCCTACCTCTTCAGTGGCTATGACATGCGAGTTGGTATTGCGGCGCAGTCCTATGCGTTTCCCTCCCCGAGCGGGATCGCCGATTACAAACTCCGCGCACCGGGCGATAGTTTGCTTGCCAGCGCAATACTCATTCGCGGCCCGCTCGACATCGCTTCCGCAGAGATCGATGCGCAGCTGCCCGTCGTGAAGAACTTGCTGAGTATCGGCCTGATCGCCGCGGCTGAGCGCGGCTTTGATTATAACTATGCGCTCATAAGCAATCGCCGCGCGATCTCGCTACTACTGCGATTCAGACCCGGTTCCGAAACCGAAGTAATGCCCTTTGTCGGCTACATTCACAACACCGAGTGGCAGCAAACACAACTAGTGTTCGCGGACGGGGTCCATCCGCTTCCCCTATTCAATGAGCAGCACTTGCCGACACAGAGCTGGACCGATTGGCGCTGGAATCAGCTCACCGCAGGTGTCATCGCGCGTGTCTCCATGGCCAACGGTTGGAGCCTGCGGGCGGGCCTGTTCCGCTCTACGGATGAGAACTACCGGAACTTCAATCCCCTTCTTCTGGAGCCGATGCCCAACGGCATCGCCGACCAGGTCATGGACGTCGCGCCCGGTCGCATCGCGACCTCGTACTCCGGTGACTTGCGCGTCACGCGTACGAAAACCAGTGGGAACCATAGGCGGGAGCTTACTTTCGCAGTGCGTGGGCGGCACGTCGAGCGCAACTTCGGCGGAGATTCGCTGACCGATTTGGGGCCCATCAACATCTACCAGAGTGTCAACTTCCCGGAGCCTCCGCTCGCGTTTTCAGCACCCAGTCTCGACAAGGTGCGGCAGACCGGCGTCGGCATTAATGACATCGAGCGCTGGAAAGACCGTGCCTCGCTCAGCCTTGGAATCCTGATGACCACCTACACGCGTAGCGTCACTGCGCCAGGCCTTCCGGAGCATCCCCAGCATACGACACTGGCGTTGCCGACTGTCAGTTTCACGGTGAATCCCGCGAGAGCTCTCACGCTCTATGGCAGCTACACACGTGGCCTCGAGGATTCGCCGATCGCGCCCGCCTCGGCCGTGAACCGTGGCGAGCCGCCGCCCGCTACCCCGACGTGGCAAATCGATGGTGGACTTCGCGCCGTAGCACTGCCCCATCTGCAACTGCTTGTTGGGGCCTTCAAGGTGCAGAAAACCTACTTCGGCTTCGATACCAGTGGTCGTTATACCGACATCGGAGAGATCAGTAGCAAAGGCGTTGAGAGCTCGGCCACTTGGACCGATGCTGAGGGACTGACCCTCATTGCTGGTGCCGTTTGGCTGCGGCCTGAAGTAACGCGGCGGGCGGCAGAGCTCCCAGCGACGGGCAATGTCCCCATCGGGCCGGTGCCGGGGACGATCAACCTCAACTTGGATTACGCGCCGCACGGCTGGCGGGGATGGGGAACATCGATGCAATGGACGTGGCTGTCGGCACGTGTGGAGACGAGTGACGATCGTTACCGCCTGCCACCGCTTGGCGTGCTCAACGCTGGGGTACGCTATCTGTTCAGGCTATCCACGCATCAGGTATCCGCACGACTCGACATAGGCAATGTGCTGAACGCTACGGGCCTGATGCTTTCGTCCCAATACCTGGCAACGTCGCAGCTGGGGCGAAACTACACGGCGACGTTGGCGGCCGATTTTTAGCCGCCGAGCACGCCGCGTTACAGCAAGCGGCCGAGTAGAAGTGCCAGAAGATGGGGTAGGTTACGACCACGGCCAGAACAGTGCTAGAGAGGTTACGGCATGATCCGCGTTGCATTTCTCATCATCTTGTCGACCGCAGGTAGCTCCCTCGGTGCAGCAGTTGTTTCCGAGCAAGCTGGGTGGCGGGAAGCTGTGCGGCAGTTCGCTGCTCAGCACTTTAAGAATCCGGCTTGGGGATACTCGCATTCGGTCCGAGACTACAAGCTGGCGAAGGACCTGGCTGAGGCCGACCACGCGACTGTCGATGATGACGTGCTTTTTGCTGCGGCCTATCTCCACGACATGGCGGCCTTCGCGCCGTGGGACCGAGAAAAGGAGGGCGTCGACCATGCCGACGAGGGAGCTCGTGTCGTGGATACCGTTCTAAAAGGGACGGGATTTCCGTTGGCGAAAATAGATGCCGTCAGGAACGCGATCCGCACCCATATGTTCGACCGCACACCTGTGGGCCCGGAAGCCTTGTATCTGCACGACGCTGACGCGCTTGACTGGCTGGGGGCCATCGGAGTGGCGCGGGTGATAGCCCTCGTGGATCCCAACGGCGGGGAGCCGGACGGACCCAAGGCGGTGAAGATGCTCGAGGATAACCTCGCGCGGGTTCCGCCGCGCGTTCTTTCACCCGCAGGAAGGAAGCGTGTGCCGCTGTTGCAGCAGGAACTCGCTGAATTTCTCAAGGATCTGCGGCGCGAGACCGACGAATACCGAATGCTGTAGAGATTCCTCAGGGAATCCGGTCAGCCTCTCAAACCATTCCCCATTCCCCTCGCCCCAGCGGTTGCCGTGAGCGTCTTCCCTGACGAGCTCTCTCCAGCCCCGCGTAGCTGGACCGAAAAAGCGTTTCCCAAACTTATCCATTACAACAAGCTCGACAAAGGCGGTCACTTCGCGGCATGGGAGCAGCCCATCAGTGCACTTCAACGGCGTCGTCCCCCGCCGCCCCTCGATCCCATGCTGCGCGATCCGCGGCTGCTCGCGGCGCTCGCACGCGAGCCGCTGAATCCATCGCTACCGCCCCCGAGAGCACCGCGCCCCCCCGCATCGCCTCTTGAGCTATCGCGGCCCCCCCCATCGCCTCTCGAGCTGCCGCGGCCTCCCGCGTCCGCGCCGCCGGAGAGGTCTCTGCTGCCAATGCGGTCGGCGCTACCACCGGCACTCGTCGCACCGCGCCCTTGACCCGCACTGCGGTCGGCCGTGGACACCTGTCCGGAGCGGCCGCCAGCACCGCCCCCTTGGCCGCCATACTGGCTCGCGGTCGCGCGGTTCGGGTAAGGCGTGCCGCCGCGATGAGCGGAATTGTGCTGCCAGTTGCCGCTGCCTCCCCCGCCCGTGCGCACGTAGTTGTTGTTGTTGTTGATCACCACCGTGCTGCTGCCTCCCCAGCCGCACCCATAGCCCCAGGCTCCGCCCATGGCAGCGCCCATGGCCATCCCAATGCCGAAGGAAATGAGCATCGATCCAGGGGGTGGCGGCGGTGGGTAGTACACGGGCGGATACGGGTACGGCGGTGGGCCATAGACCACCGTCGGATTGTAGGAAGGCACAGAGATCACCTGCGGATTGGCCTGCTCGATCACGATGACCTGCTGGTTTTCGACCGTCTTCGTCTGCACCGTCTGCTGCTCATTCGAACTCAGATTACCCTTGGCCTGCGCCTTGGTGCGCATGCGCTGCACGGCGT
>Ga0306921_10003875_pt1 | contig 15252 bp, 15 predicted proteins | sample sta12Cox44000080_FD_203760 | JGI IMG/M metagenome (GOLD analysis project Ga0306921, IMG submission 203760) | Lab enrichment of tropical soil microbial communities from Luquillo Experimental Forest, Puerto Rico - statoxic.12C.oxic.44.000.080 (v2)... | ecosystem: Environmental > Terrestrial >...
GCACACCCTCCAAGCTTGGCCTGATCACCCATGACGGCGGCATGGATTTCGACGGCAATCTCTGGTTTACCTCCAACAACCCCAACCACCTGGTTACCGTCGGCCGTGTTGACGGTAAGACGGGCGAGGTGAAATTCCTCAAGGTCAATCGCAACGATGGCCTTGCCGCCAACGCCCACGGACTGGTGCGCGACCAGCAGGGCACCTTCTGGTTCGACGTCAATCCCGGCCGCCGTAGCCTTGGCCGGCTCGACCCGAAGACGGAAAAGATCGACGTCTACATGACGCCGCCTGGCATGTCGCCGCTCGGCGGCGCGGTCACCCTCGACGTCGATGGCAAGGGCAAGGTGTGGGCCTCGGCACCCGACGGTGCCGTGCGATTCGACCCCGCCACCGAGACCTTCACCGCCTTCAAGTCGCTCGCCTACAAGACCGCGCGTGGCACCGGCATGACCTACGGCGCCGCCGGCGACCGTGACGGCAACGGCTGGTGGTCGCAGATGGCCTTCGACACCATCGGCAGGGCCGACACAACGACCGGCCAGACCCTTGAGGTAAAGCTGCCAGAGGTCAAGGCGGAGATGGATCGCCTTACGCCGCAGGCGCGTGCGTTTTACGAGAGCTTCGATGACCTCTCGTTCAACAGCCCGCTGCCCTGGCAGCAGGGCCCGCGCCGCATGGGCACTGATAAGAATGCCGACGTGCTGTGGGTTGGCAATTCCTGGGGCGGCAGCCTCAGCCGCATTGACACCCGAACGATGGAGACGAGCATCGTGTCACTGCCGGATCCGATCTCCATGCAGCCTTACCACCTGGTGGTCGACAACGACCACAACGTCTGGGGCAACCTGTGGACCAACGACCAGATCGTAAAATACGACCCGACGAACTCGAAATGGACCGTCTTCGAACTGCCGGTGCGCGGCACCGAGATCCGCCACGCGAGTCCGTTTTTTTTCTGCGATGCACATATCGCGGCTTTGCGTCCAACAAATATGGTAGGGTGCGACCTCGATATGAGGGGCACGTGAGGCCCCGCGAGTTCATCAGCCTTCTTGCTGGCCGGCAACCGAGCGACGCAGGCGGAGCCTGACGGGAGGAGAATCATGTTGGCACCTGGACGCCAGATTCGCAGGCGGGCGTGGCGCGCTGCCGGTCTCGCTGCAGCCTTGACTGCACTAACGCTTGGCCCGGCCGGCGCCCAGGACAAGACCCAAGAAAAGACCCAGGCCAGGACCTTCGTCATGAAGGTCACGCTGCCAACGCTGAACGAAACGCAACACCAGGTCGTCAGGAATTTCGCTGCCGCCGTCGAGCGGGATTCAGGCGGCCGCATCAAGGCTGAGATCTATCCGAACAGCCAATTGGGCTCGATCTCGCGGCAAATCGAGGGCACGCAGTTCAACGCCATTCAGGTTGCTGTCCTTCCGCCGGAATTCTGTGTCGGCGTCGACGAACGTTTCGAGGTGATGACCGCTCCCGGTCTCGCCGACGACATGGAGCACGCCACGCGCATCGCCGCGGACCCGGCGTTGCGCAAGCTGATCCTGGGGCTCGGCGCCGGGAAGGGACTGCATGGGGCGGGATTGGCTGTGCTGACTCCCTCCTCAATCATTTCGCGGATGCCGATCCGACATCTCGCCGATTTCCAAGGCAAGAAGCTTCGGATATTCGCTTCCGATTTTCAGTCCGTCGCGGTCAAGCGGCTGGGCGCCACGCCGGTGGCCATGACCTTGAGCGATGTGGTGCCGGCAATCCAGCAAGGTGCCATCGACGGCGCCATCGCCGCCCTGAACGTCTACGTTCCCATGCGTTACGTGGACGCCGCGAAGTACGTAACGCAGACCAATCAACCCACAATCTTCGGCGTCATCGAGGTCAGCCAGAAATGGTACGACTCGCTGCCGCCAGATTTGCAGCAGGTTATCGACAAGAATGGCAATGCCGAGACGCTTGCGATCGCTCAATGGGCGATCGATTTCCGCAACAAGATGGGCAAAGGCTGGCTGGACCAGGGCGGGGAACTCATCAGTCTGCCGCCGGACGAGCAGGCGAGCATGATGAAGACATTGGGGAGCGTCGCTGACGACGTATCGAAGACCAAGCCGGCGCTGCGGGAGGCTTATGCGGTCGTGAGCGAAGTGGCGAAGCGCACCCGGCAGGTGGCCAGCCGGTGATCGGCGCGGTTGCGCGCGCCGCGGCAGGAACGGCGGTTGCAGAGCATGACGGGGAGGACGGCATGGAAATAGCGGGACGCGGAATTATCCGTCTTGCCGCCGTGGTGGTACCAAACGCGTGATCCGCATTGAATCGGTGAATTATAAACGTGTTTCGCTGACGTTGAGGCAGTCGCGGTTTACCTCTCCCCTGCGGGGAGAGGTGTCGCAAGCTGCAAGACCGCGTGATGATCGAACGTCATCGAGATCTGCGCGCTAATTTAGAAGCACGGCGTCGCATTTCATCCAGGCTTGATATTCGCCTCGTGGATAATGCGACCATATTCCTCATATTGCTTGCGAATGTGGGCTGCAAAACCTTCCAGGCAGGTCCCAACCGGATAGAGCCCGAGGCCCATGAGCCTTGGCTTGACACCGGGCGCCTGCATCGCCGCCTTGAACCAGGTTGCCAGCTCGGTGACCATGTCTTTCGGAGTCTTCGCCGGCGCCAGCACGCCGAACCAAATTTCCAGAGAGTAGCCGCCGAAGCCGACGTCGGTCGTCGAGGGCACATCCGGCAGCGCAGTAATCCGCTCGCGTGACAGGGAAACGAGTGCGCGCAGCTTACCCGCATTCAATTGCTCCATGGCTTCCGAATAGTTGACCATCGCCGCACTCACATGTCCGCCGACCACCGCTGTAACCGCAGGTGCGCCACCCTGATAAGGTACAAAAATTACATTGATGCCGGCGAGGCGTGCGAATAGCTCGAACCCGATGTGTTGTGCGGTCGCAGGACCGACTGCCGCGAATGCAAGCTCGCCGGGCCTCGAGCGCGCAGTGACGAGATAATCGTCGAGCGTGCGATAGGGGGATGAGCTGTTGACCACTATCAAATTTGGTGAGTTCACGAGATGGCAGACCGGCTCGAAGCTCGTGAGGGGATCGTAATTGACCTTGCGAAAATGCGGATTGATGACGAGCGAATTGCCGTTGATGACGAGCGTGTTGCCATCGGGAGCAGCATGCGCCACCGCCTCATAAGCGATCGCAGCCCCACCGCCGGGTCGGTTCTCGATGACAACGGTTGGGCCAGTGGCCCTGTTGAGCTGCTCGCCAAGAAGCCGCGTGAGGATATCGGCGCTCCCGCCTGGCGGAAACGGGACAATTATCCGGACCGTTCGCGTCGTCTGGCTCGAAGCGCTCTGACCAGACAGCGTCAAAGGGATAAAGACAAGGGTGGCGGCGCCTGCGGCCATATACAGAAATTTTCTTCGGGAGAGCTGCATCGTGGTCGGCCTCCAAGAGCATGTCCCGCAAAAGTGGGAACCGGTTTTGCGAAAAAGGACATGCTCAAACAAAGAGCTGGAGCAGGATGGCGATTCGAAGAAAAGTCATCCTGCTCTAGGTCAGCGGGCGTGGGTTCTATTTTAGCCCCCATGGACAGCTATGTCCGCAGCCGGCGAAAGCTGACATAAGAGCCCAGACGGCGAGCTACGGAGGTGATCCCAACCGGACATCGGTCGTCGATTTTTTTGCAACGCACGCAGCCGACCCAGCCCGAGACCTGCTATAATTCGTAATCTTTGGCCTTCCGGATAATCCCCTATGAGGCGGCGCGAGTTCATCACGTTTATCGCGGCGGCGGCTGCGCTCCCGGCCGTGTCGCGTATCACAGCGGCACAGACTTATCCGATGTGGCCGGTCCGCTTGATCTCCGGGTTTGCCGCCGGGGGCCCGAGCGACATTCTTGCGCGATTGATCGGGCAGTGGCTGTCGGAGCGCCTCGGCCAACCGTTCGTCGTGGAGAACCGGCCGGGCGCCGCGAGCAATATCGCGACCGAGGCGGTCCTGCGCGGAGCCGCCGATGGCTACACGCTCCTCATCGTCACTTCCGCGAATACGATCAATGCGACGCTCTACGACAGGCTAAACTATAACTTTATCCGGGATGCCGCGCCGATCGCGGGCTTCATCCGCGTCCCACAAGTTTTAGAGGTTCACCCGTCCGTCCCGGTCAAAACCGTTCCCGAGTTCATCAGCTACGCCAAAGCTCGTCCCGGCAAACTCAACATGGCGTCGGCCGGCAATGGGACCGTTCAACACGTCGCCGGCGAGCTGTTCAAGGTCATGACCGGGGTCGACTTGCTCCACGTGCCCTATCGCGGCCAGGCGCCGGCGCTCATCGACATGCTTGGTGGGCAAGATCAAGTCATGTTCGACACAGCACCCGCATCCATTGAATATCTTAAGTCGGGAAAGCTGCGTCCGCTGGCGGTGACCACCCGGATGCCCTTCGCTGCATTGCCGGATGTCCCGGTACTGGCCGATTTTGTGCCGGGCTACGAGTCGAGCGCCTTGTACGGCATCGCCGCACCAAAAAACACGTCGCCTGAGATCGTCGCCAAACTTAATGAAGAGATTAACGCGGCGCTCTCCGATCCGAGCGTCAAGGCGCGGCTCACCGAGCTTGGGGGGACGGCGCTTCCAGGCTCGTCTTCGGATTTCGGCAAGCTCATTGCCGACGAAACGGAAAAGTGGGCGAGGGTGGTCAAACTCTCCGGCGCCAAGCCTGACTGAACCGCCGTCAGGAATTTCTGTCCATTCTGGTGAGTCTTGCCGAGATGGTCTCGGTCGTTTGGATAGCCGTCTGGTTCAAGCTCGCATATGCAGCGATCTCGTTCGCGATACGCTCGCCCTCACGCTGCAGCTGTTCCTGCAGTATCTTGAGGTCGTTGATGATCCAATCGATTTCCTGCACCGAATTCGCCGACACACGCTGCAGCAGCAAATCGAGATCGCTGACCACCGCCTCTCCGTCAGTCGCAGGTTGCCGCTGCGGCTCCGCGATGTCGCGGCTCACCAATTCGCCGATCTCCCCTTCCACATCGGCCACGACCGTCTCGGGTTCACAGGCCTTGCGCGCAAAGATACTCATGTTGAAGTCCCCCTTGGTTACCCTTCTTCCGCATCTTCATTAGGCGCGCGCAATGTGACGCCTTCGCGGCTGAACGAAGCTCGGCGACCTACCGCGGTACCAACAGCTGCGGATTCCAGATCGGGCATCCGACTCCACAACAAGTTACCGTGACTGCCGCATCGCTTATGCCTGGTGCAGGCGGCGTATCGGTCGTCTTCGGTGGGCCATTGAGCTGCTGGCACATCATCGTATGCCTTTTGAAAATGCGTCGCAGGCACTATATTGCGCAGGTGATGGGTGAGGATGCATGATCAGCCGCCGCGCAATCGTGCTTGGAGCCATCGTTATCTCCTGGCTTGGCAGGTTCTCGAATACTTCCATGGCGCAAGCTGCTTCGCCCGGCAAATTCGAGATCGTCAAGTCAGACGAAGAATGGCGGCGTGAGCTTACCGGCGAGCAATACGCGGTGCTCCGTCGGCACGATACCGAGCGCGCCTGGACAAGCCCGCTCAATAAGGAATACCGGTCGGGCACCTACGTGTGTGGCGGGTGCGAGCTGCCGCTGTTCTCCTCAAGCACCAAGTTCGATAGCAAAACGGGTTGGCCGAGCTTCTGGGCCCCGATCGATGGGGCAGTCGAAACTTCGGAGGACCGCACCTTCTTTTTCCTGGTCCGCACTGAGGTTCATTGTCGCCGCTGCGGAAGTCACCTCGGACATGTTTTCGACGATGGGCCTCGGCCAACGGGCCTGCGTTATTGCATGAATGGTGTTGCGCTTAAGTTTGTCCCCGGTTGAAAGCTTGGCAAGAGCACCTTGAGATTGATGCCAATTGGTCACACAAGGGGCCAAGCCTGACCATTAGTCGTCCGTCCGGCAGCTCAGTACCGCTGCAGTACAGGCATTTGATGCTAACTGTACGGGGGGAGAGGGGGCCAGCATGAAAAAGATAATTGTCACGGCTGTAATGGCGGCTGCGCTTTCGCCGCTGGGAGCGATTGCTCAGGAACGTGTCGGCGATGCCGCACTGGGTGCCTTGTCGGGTGCCGTCGTATTCGGACCTGTTGGGGCGGTGGCCGGCGCTGCAGTCGGCTATACGACAGGACCCGCCATCGCCAGCTCATGGGGGCTTAGACGGCACAGCCGATATTATCACAGGCGATACGCGAGGCGCTGAGAATATCCTTCACGCGTGAACTTGCCGGGTTAGGTCAGCATCTGATTGACTTCTGGCGGCGCACGCTACGGCGTCGCAGTCAGAAGGATAGGATCACTCGAGCACGGATGACAAAGCCGGCGGACGACCGGCTCCCGAAACCGACCATCCTGCATACCAGGCCAGGCGAGCGGTTGGCCGTCACACACCCGAGGTGGGAGCCGTATGCGGGAAGCCGCTAGTACGGCTTAGCTGGCAGTTGGCCAAGTCGCCCATCCTTCGGCGTGAGTGCAGAACCTCGCCTCGGCCAGTCCGACCGAGGCGGGGTTTCAGCATCGGCCTGCATCCTGGACCTCATCTTCAGCAGTTGGACGGCCAGTTATCAGAGGCAAACGGGGGCTAGCAGACGGATTTTTCTGGCAAATGTCCGAAATGGTCATTTCCAGGGAACTAAAGTCACCAGAAAAACTTATTGGGTTAGCCGGTGCCATAGCTGAGCTGTCACTTTCGGTATGGCATGGGTTAGAGGCTGTGAATGAGTGGCAGCCGTTCACAGCCTCGCCCCGTTGATCCGGCTTGCATCATGATTGCTCTATGGTTCGCTCAAATAGCACCTGGAGTTATTGTCGGAGGCCTGACGCCTGGGTTATTGGCCACCATCGAGTGAACGAGGGTGTAGGAATTGGCGCAGCATAGTTGGCGTAAGATCAAAAACGCACCACAGAGATTGGTGCTTTGCCGTCTAATGATTGACATTATGCGAACAGTGCATGGCGCTTACGCTCCGGATACCGACCGCTTCGGCACGCGCCTGGAAACTTTCTTCATCGGCTTATGCGTGGCGCTTGCCGATATTGAGGACAAGGCACTTACTGTCGCCAAGATTGCTGCCTATATGAGCGTGCCCCGCACTACGGTCATACGCAGGCTCAATCAGCTGCAAAAGTGGGATCTAGTCGAACACCGTCGCCATCGCTATTACATTCGGGAGAAGACGCTCAATTCCTTTATTGGCATGCGAAGCTACCGACAGGTGCGACACATTCTGAGCAAGGCTGCTGAGGAATTGACTGTTTTGGACACTTTGACGGATTGACGGGCATTCCGATCACCGGCACCGCCTGGTGCTGTGCGCGCGCCGCCAGCGGCCAAGCCGCCGCGCCGCCGAGCTGCGTGATGAACGAGCGCCTTTTCACTCGATGACCTCGTCGGCCCGCAGCAGGAACGTTTCCGGGATGATCAAGCCAAGTGCCTTCGCGGTCTTTAGGTTGACCGCCAGGTCGAACTTGACCGGCTGCTCCACAGGGAGATTCGCGGGCTCTGTACCCTGCAAGATCCTGTCCACGTATCCGGCGGCCCGCCGAAACAAATCCGGCTGGCTCGCTCCGTAGGACATCAGTCCGCCCGCAAGCACATTCTCCCTCAACTGGTACATCGCCGGCAGGCGATTTCTGGCCACGAAATCGATGATCCATCCGACGTGGAGCTGGTGGAAGGGATCGCCGGTCATGGTGAATGCATCGGGTCGCTCCTGCATCATGGCAGCGAAAGCATGATCCAGCGCGTCGGAGCTGCCCAATCGAACGAAGATCATTTGCACTCCCAATGCCGGTGCCGCGGCGCGCAGCTCTTCGCGGTAGGCGACATGCGAGGCGTTGTCGGGATTCCAGAGAAAGGCCACCCGCGAAACGCGAGGGATGACCTCTTTGAGAAGCTGCGTCCGCTTGGCGCCGATGTCCGGACCGAGAACGGTATTGCCTGTGACATTGCCGCCAGGGCGCGCAAGGCTTGCCACAAGCCCGCCCCGCACCGGATCGCCGACCGAGATCGCAACAATGGGGATGGATTTCGTTGCCGCCATGGCGGCAAGTGCCGGTGCCGTACCGTAGACGGCAATGACATCGACGGGCAGATGGACCAACTCTGCCGCAGCCACCGCGAGGCGCTCGGGTTCCCCTTCCGCCGTCCGGTATTCGTAAGCGATGGTCTTACCCTCGACATGGCCGAGGTCGCGTAGCGCACTACGGAAATGATCCCAGATGGGCGTGTCGTCGATGATCCCAATGCGCCGGATTTTTTGTTCCTGCTGCGCGCGCGACGCGAGAGGCCAGGCGACGGCCGCGCACCCAAGCCCGCCTACTAATTCCCGCCGTCCGATTATGACTGGCATGTGCGTAAGAGCTGCATGGAAAACCCAACAATATCACGTCCGCAGCATGCGGTCTTCATCTTGAGAAGGGTGGGATGCAGGCAATATGCAGGGAATTGCCAAGCTCGGACATCGCCGTCGTACCTTGCGGGTCTACGGCGGGACCGTCCTTTGCAGCGAAGGAAGATCGGAGATGGAGCGCATCCAGCTTGCCAGCCGCCGACGGCCGGTAGTGAGGTCGCCAAGCCCGCGCTTGCGTGCCATCTCGACGGCGACTGCAAGGATCAGGTGCGCCATGCGGGATGATCCCTGCATCAGCGTATCGGTTATGCGGTCCTCGAAGAAATCCGCCATGCGCTGAGCGCGCGCTGACTCATGGGCAAGAGTGGTTGGCGAGCGCTCGTTCTCGGGCCGGGCCATTTCCCGACCCCACACGGCAATCCCGTCGCACATGCTGCGCGCCGCGAACTCGAGCCGAAGATACGTCCAATCGGATGCGTGTGATGCATTGTGATAGCGAGGCTTGCCGTCGAGGCCGTCGAGATAGGCGCAGATGAGCTGGCTGTCTTCCATGCCAGCGCCGGCATCATCGACCAGATAGGGCACGCGGCCGGAGGGATTGATCTGATAATAGGGACTGCCGGGGGTGCGTGTTTTCGCCTCGATGATCTCAACGCGGTCCTCGAGCGCCTTCTCGATGACGATGATGCGCGCAAGGCGGGCGTACGGCGAGCCGTATGTGACATAGAGCTTCATATTCAGCGCCATCCAGATTTTGCCACGCTCGGTGACGTGCCAGCAGCGGACCGTAAAGGTAAGCCTACTCGATCACGTCGGCGCGCGCGAGCAGCGTCGGGGCTTTCATAAGCCATCCCATCTTGGTCCGATACATCCTGCATCAGGACTGGAATCGTTATCATGATGTCCACGATGCTTGGTTCGCGTACCCCAACGCCAAGGACTGGGGCGTTCCGGGCGGGAGTCACCTGATCAAAATTCTTGGGCGAGCCCTAAGCGGCAGCGATAAGCACATCGGCGAGTTCCTGCGGCCGGTCTGCCATCACGTCGTGGCCGCAAGCGATGCTGACGAACGATCATCGACGTGCTGCCGATCGTCAGAGGTACAGCGCGAGGCGCCCAGTCGCTGCGTACCATCGCAGCGCTCCCGCCGGGAACCACCTTCTGGATCGGGCGTTGACCCGTCGGAGCAACGGAACCGGAGAGAAGCCGGCAGTTCGTCCCAAGAGCCACTCGGCATGACAGCATCACGCCGCTTTTGGGACAATCATCGGATAGCGCTGAGGAAGCCCATCGTTATGAAGGTTCCCTCTACAGTGGACGAATTTCCGCCACAAACCGCGAAACGTTGGCCAATTTTTCGCCCCAAACCACGAAGCCAAAAACCTTTACATCGAAATAGCTCTGAAACAGGGGCGGGGTAAACACACTCTGGAACCCAGGAAAAACTGGGCATTTGAACAGAGGAAGGGCACCATGATTGGACGGCATTGGCTCGATTACGATCACGTAGCGCTCGCTGTGCTGATAATCGGACTGGGCATTGTTGAGCTAGTGGCATTTGGCATTTGAGGGGGATAGCCATGAAGGCCATCTTGTTTGCAGTTCTTATATTCGCCATCGCGCCAGCAAGTGGCACTGCCCAGCGCATGTCGGGGGACTCCTGCGCCCGCTTCGACTGTACGGCGTACACCGAGGTGACTGTTGGGGAAATGGTGAATCGCAACGGAAAGGGCGACCGTTTGCCAGCAGTCCCGGTATTGCATCAGATTCCCGCAAAGCAGCCGGGGAAGAAGATTGAGACCCTTAATACGTTCCTGCGTGACCGCGAATTGGCCGAGGGTTGTGAATCTCTGGCTAGCTCTCTTTCTCGTTCCTCACTGGCGAACATCGCAGGTCGGTGCCTCTCCTGAGGAATTGCGCCGGACAATCGACATTGAGAACGAGGCCTTGGGGCCTCGATACTTCCACTCCCAGCGGCCGGGCGATGTTCCAGATGAGTTAAAAACTCGCCGGAACACCCATCCAGCTCTTCCGAGACCACAAGGTTGAGGATCGCTTCCGCGCCCTCCTCGACGGTGCTGAGCGGTTTGACGCCGCTCTGCCGCACCATGGTCGTTGCCAGGATGCAGCAGGACGCAGACGGTTCACCATGACCGTCACGGGATCGAGTTCGCGTGCGAGCTCGAACGTAGCGGGGCGAGATCATCAAGCACCTCCAGGATGCGCTAACGCCGGCGGACGAGATTGAAGATGGCGATCCAGTATTTCTGATCTGGTTTTGCGCAATCGCCCAAACGACGAATCAGTGACGCGAATCACATCTCTATTACGCGAGATGTGCCAATGGCTATTGGGGACTGATCAGGATCCAGAGATGGCATACATGCGCATGATGATCGTGATGGCCATAACCGTCGGCTGCGGCCACAACTACCGTCGCATGGTCCACGTCGGAGATGTGGTTCAGGTCGAACAAGGCGGAAATCGCAATCGGCGGGGGCGGCGGTCTGCCGACGAGGTTGCCCGCGTTATGATGAGCGACCGGAGAGGTTGTCCATCCAACGGTCCCGCCGGCCTCCAACGAGCAACTTAGGCGAGGATTCACCCGTGCTTGGCTACTTTTGGAAAAAACTGGAGAAGGTACTCGACGCTCTTTTAGAGCCGTTCTGGCTGCGGGCAGGAGCCTGGACTAAGGATCTGTCTTGGCAGGGGCGCGCTCTCTTGTTGGTTTTTTTCGGCCTGGTAGCCCTCGCGGCGGTTTACTGGAGCTCGCTGCCTCTATTTTATCGTACAGCCGCGGCTTTTGAGAAGATTGCCACGAGCGATCCTGCGCAAATTCCTCTGGATTCCTCGTTAACATTCAAGGTTCGCGAAACATCGCGCCGCCTCGCTGAGGGGCTGCGGGCAGAGCTGAATGATCCGGGCAGCCTTGATCCGCCTTCGGCGTGGACACTTGCTCAATTGACAGGTGCAAGCGGCGGAATGATCAAAATAAAGGCGGAGGTAGTTCGCGCCTATTTTCGAGACATGGAGATCGCATACAACTGCTGGCCGGAGACTCTTTCGCACCCGCCGAACGTCGCCGCTTCGGGATGGGTGCTCTTCGCCCTTGCAGAACTTAATTTCCCTGCTACCGAAGCAGAGGTGAGGTTCTTTCTAAAGGAACAGAAGCGGGATGGCTGGTGGTCGATATTTCAGGCGACCGACGATGAAGCCAATGCATCAACATTCGGCACTGCTTGGGCACTCATAGGATTACAAAGTCAGCTTCGAAGGAAACTAATTCCTCAGACAATGGAGGAAGAGGTAGCAAACGCCATAAGCAAGGGGTCCAGCTGGCTGATAAGGCACCAGGGGAGCGCAAGCCGCTGGAAAGATTACCCATTCCACGAGAAGGGTGCATATTCGGACAGCCTGTCCGGTCTTGTAATGCATGCATTGCATTTGACAGCACCGGATTCGATTACACAGCTCAAAAAGGAATGGCTGGATAATCTGCCGTCCAAAGTCCCTGCTGCCGGTGATAACAGCCAGACCTTTGTTTGGCCCAGGCTCCGAGCTGGGGCTCTCGTGAAGGATGACTTCGTTCAAATTACGCTGCCGTGGATGCTGATCGCAACAGCAGACGCGTACGGTGCTGGCAATTACTTCGAGCGGGCGCGCGCACTCCTTTGGATGGAAAAGGCTTTATATCAGGAATCTGTAATACACGCTGATACGCAGGTCGATAACTGGTGGCGAGCGGAATTGCTCTTGGCACTGCACTATGTTGCCGGCTAGTTGATCGTTTCCATGAAACTTGTCATTCCGGGGCGCCGCGTAGCGGCGAGCCCGGAATCCAGTTACCAATGCCATTGATTACTAGATTCCGGGCTCTCGGCCCTTCGGGCCTCGACCCGGAATGACGCAGATGGACGCTGGCAGGGCGTCTAGGCGGGTCGGATTTTGAACGGCGAGAAGCCGGCATTTGCCAGTCCGGCATACTCGAGCTTGCTGCGGCGCATGGGCCGCTGGCGGCCCCCCGACGTTTATGCCACCGCGTCTTTGACAGCTTTCACGGGGCGAGCCCGGATAACCTTCCTTGCCGGTTTGGCCTTGAATACCGTGGGCTCCTTTGTGAACGGATTAATGCCTTTTCGCGCCTTTGTAGCCGGCTTCCTGATGACAACGAATTTCGCGAATCCGGGCACAAGGAACAGGCCCGATTTCTTGAGTTCTTTATGGCCTATGCTGGCGAGTGACTCGATGACTTCCTTGATGTCCTTGCGTGCGAGACCGTTGGAATGCTGATCAGCTATTCTTTGGATGAGTTCGGATTTTGACATCAACTTGGGCATGTGCTCCCTCGCAGTTTGCGAATCGTTCCTGCGTGAATGTACGATGGAAGGCCAGGTTTGCAAAGAGAATATCAAGTATGTCATGGACTATTGGGCCGGTGCCAAAGATTGGATGGGCAAACGCAATGGTCGGCGCGAGCAAGTCGGAAGCAATCAAGTCGGTGATGCCAGACGTGGGGCGGCTGGCGCATGCGGCCGGCTTGCTGCTGATGATAATATGTGTGGTTTGCCGACCGGGCCCTGCGGCTGCCGATTATCCCGAAAGACCCATCCGGCTCATTGTCCCGCAAGCCCCTGGCAGCGCGACCGATGTGCTCGCCCGCCTGCTCGCATCCGAGCTCGGCCCCGCGCTCGGTGGCGCCACCATCGTGATCGACAATCGCCCGGGTGGCGCGCTGACGCTTGGCCTTGACCTTACGGCGAAATCCCCGCCCGATGGCTACACCCTCTGCATGGGGCCGATTGGGGCTCTTTCGATTACCCGCCATATGGTCGGAAGGCTCCCCTACGACATCGAACGGGACTTCCAGCCGATTGCGCTGATCAGCCGTGGTCATCTGCTGCTCGCAACGGCACCAATGCTGCCGGTCAAAACCGTTCAGGAGCTGATCGATTATGCCAAGCAGCATCCTGGCAAGCTCACCAATGCGTCCTCCAGCAACGGTTCGCCCGGCCATGTGGGCGGCGAATTATTCAAGTACATGACCGGGACCGAGATCGTGCACGTGCCCTACAAGGGCGGCGCGCAGGCGATCAATGATTTGATCGCCGGCCATGTCGACCTGATGTTCGAGAGCCTGAACTCGATCTCGTCGACCGCGAAGGCCGGCAGTGTGCGCCCCCTCGGCGTAAGTGGTCCCCGACGCTCGCCCGCCTTTCCCGACCTGCCGACGATTGGAGAAACGGTCGCGGGCTACGATGCGGGGACCTGGAGCGGCGTTATTGCGCCAGCAGGACTGCCCAAACCGATCCTCGAAAAGCTCAACGCCGCGATCAACCGGGCGGTTTCGGTGCCGGCGTTCAAGGAGCGCTTCGGCGCAATTGGGGACGAGCCGGCAGGGGGAACACCGGAGGAATTTGCGGAGACAATCCGGAAGGATTCGGCGAAGTGGGCGGAAGTGGTGAGACGTTCGGGGGCGAAGCTCGATTAGCTCGAGGACGATTCGATAAGTCGCAAACCGGGAATTTGGACGATCAGATAACGGGATTATTCAGTGCTGGCAGCGCTGCACCCTGCTCCCAGCAGGTTATGGCCCTTCTCGCGCACAGCCTCGCATTGCGTTAAGTCCGCAGCACGCCTTTCCGTGACTTTGCTGCCAGTGCCCGACCCGAAAAGATACGCGAGGACGCCGATTGCTCGTCCATTGCGCGTCGGGGCGATGCCATCACCGCGCTGCTATGAGCCCAGACGACCTGCTCGACGATGTGTCCGTGCGGTCACTGTGCCCGCGGATGATCTGCACCCTGTGTGGCTATGTTGGTGCTGATGTTCGACCAGATTGGGGGCCACATGTCAACAAGCGGCGCGTCTGAAGCGTTGTTACATCCGCAACGGTCCGATAGAGGCGGAATTTTACCGCTCTCAATGTCCTGCATCAGGGGATACGTGAGCCCCGCCTTCTGGAACTCAACGAAATCTTCGAGGATGACGGCCTCCCGCGATTTATCGCCCACTACGTTCTGCTGACCTCGGTATTTGAGATAAAGCGCACGGGCCTCAACGTCGCGGTCGGCGCAATGGACTTCATGTTCGAGGAGACGATCGAACTTTTGGCGTAATCGTCGCGATCGGCGGCGTGGTCAACGTGGTCGTACACGAGGGCGAGTCGCTGCTATTCTTCCGCGGCGCCTATCGCTGACCGCACAGAAAAAAGGGAGAGCAAGAAAATGCCTACTGTTCAGGCCGACCGCTTGAAGAAAATCGGCGCCGCGCTCCTGCGTGCGGCTGGCGCCTCGTCAGAGGAGGCCGAGGCCGTCGCGGGCGGTTGCGTCGAGGCCAATCTGGTCGGCCACGATTCTCACGGGATCGTCGCCGTCCCGACTTACATCGATCGCATCAAGGCGGGCCACATCGTGCCCCGCGCCCCTTTCACCATCGTGCAGGAATCGCCGACCACCACGGTCATCGACGGTCATTGGGGGTTCGGCTTCCACGTCAACCGGAAGGCGATGCAGCTCACCATCGAGAAGGCGAAGAAGAGCAACGTTGCCGCCGTCACGGTGTTTCGCCAAAGTCACGTCGGTCGGCTCGGCGCCTACCCCCTGATGGCGGCCGCGCACGGCATGATCGGGATTGCCACCGCGGACTCCGGTCGCTCCGCCAAGGCGGTCGCGCCGTTCGGCGGGCGCGAGGCGCGGCTCGGCACCAACCCGATCGCGGTCGCCATCCCGTCCGACCTCGACGGCCCCTTTTGTTTGGACATGGCGACGTCCGCGGTCGCGGCCGGCAAGATCAATCTGGCGATCGCACGCGGCAAGGAAATCCCGACCGGGTGGATCGTCGACAAGGACGGCC
>Ga0306921_10003877_pt1 | contig 15249 bp, 11 predicted proteins | sample sta12Cox44000080_FD_203760 | JGI IMG/M metagenome (GOLD analysis project Ga0306921, IMG submission 203760) | Lab enrichment of tropical soil microbial communities from Luquillo Experimental Forest, Puerto Rico - statoxic.12C.oxic.44.000.080 (v2)... | ecosystem: Environmental > Terrestrial >...
CGACGCTTTACCTTAACAAGTTATTGGCGCGGGGCGGCGATGCATCCTTAGCGATTGTCCCCTATCACTCTCGGCCGGCCACTTCTTTCATCCGGCGGGCCTTTAATGACGACCGCAACACCAGTGCAGGCTCGCGATAACGCCGGCGCGGCGGCGACCGCCGCAATTGCGCGCCTGGCGAACCTGTCGCGGGAATTCGGGCCGGTTCTCAGCTTTGCCATCTACGACGACCTGGCGGACGTCGAATGCGAGTGGCGCCGCTTCGAGCAGGTCGCCGACTGTACCGCGTTTCAAACCTTCGATTGGCTCGTCACCTGGCAGCGGCACGTCGGACAACGCCGCGGCGTCAAGCCCGTCATCGTCATCTGCAGCTTCGCCGGCGGCGAGACCGCCTTCATCCTGCCGCTAGCGATCACCAAAGAAAATGGCACGCGCCGGCTGTCCTGGTTGGGCCAGGCGCAGTGTGACTACAACGCGCCGCTCTTGGCGCCGTACTTCCTGCAGCGCGTCTCGCCCGATCGCTTCCTCGCCGCATGGCAGGAGGTGCGGGCGCAGATGCAGCGCGACCCGAAATTCCGGCACGATTGGATCGGGCTGGAAAAGATGCCGCAGACGGTCGGCGACCAGGCCAATCCGTTCAGCCTGCTGCCGGTCACCGCCCACCCTTCCGGCGCTCACCTGACGCAGCTCGGCGACGACTGGGAGAAATTCTATTACGCCAAGCGGTCGTCGGCGACGCGGCGGCGCGATCGCGCCAAGCGCCGTCACATGGCCGAGTTCGGCGCGATCCGCTTTGTCACCGTCACCGATGCGGACGAAGCCTGCCGCACGCTCGATACGCTGATGGAGCAGAAGCATCGCGGTTTCGCGCGGCGCGGCATCCTCAACATCTTTGCGCGACCGGGATTACGCGAGTTCTTTCACGATCTCGCGTCCAATTCGGAGCTGCGTCACCGCCTTCACATCAGCCGTGTCGAAATCGGCGAGACTTGCGCGGCGGCGAACTTCGCCATCGTGTTCGGCGATTGTTACTATCACGTGCTGGCGAGCTACGACAACGATACGCCGGCGGCGCATTTCGGGCCCGGCGCGTTGCATCTGCGCGAGCTCTTGGCGCACGCCATCAAGCTCGGCCTGCGCCGGTTCGATTTCACCATCGGCGACGAGCCGTACAAGGACGAATGGTCGGATACCAGCGTAACCCTGTACGACCATTGCAGCGCTGCGACCTGGCGCGGCTGGCCGCAGAGCTGCGCATCGGTGGTCCGTCACCGATTGAAGCGCTTCGTCAAGCAGACGCCGTTCGTCTGGAACCTGGTATCGCGGGTGCGCACCGCGGTCGGCGCGCGGCTGCATCCGAAGTAGGCGCCGGCTCAAGGCGCCACAGCCGGAAGCGCTGTCAAGGCGCTACCGCGCCCGGCGTCCGCCTGCGTCATGGGCGACATGGATTTGCTGAAACCGGTCGCCATGGCCGGAATTCCGTGCGCCGTGATGACGCGGCCCGGCGTGCCGTCGCTCTATTCGCGTCATGCCCGAACGCGGCTGCCGTGGGAGGATTTTTCGAAGGACCCCGAGGCGCTGCTCGAGACACTGTTGCGTTTCGGTAAAGCGCAAAACGCGCGTCCGGTCCTGTTTTACGAGGAAGACGCGCAGCCTCTGTTCGTCTCGCGCCACCGCGAGCGCCTCAAGGAGGCGTTTCGTTTCGTCGTTGCCGACGCGACGCTGGTCGAAGACCTCCTCGACAAGGCGCGGTTTCAAGACCTGGCGCAGCGTCATGGCCTGCCGGTGCCGCCGTCGCAGCATTTTCATCCCGTCGCCGCCGAGCCGGAAGACCTCGACCTTGCCTTCCCGGTCATCCTCAAGCCACTGACCAGGCTCGAGCGCTCGAACGATACGTTCGGTTTGCGCAAAGACCTCGAAGTCGAAAAATCAGCAGCGCTGCCGGGCGTTGTGGCCGCAATTACTGTAGGCCGGAGTCGAGCTGCTGGCGCAGCAACTGATCGCCGGCCCGGAATCGCAGATCGAAAGCTACCACTGTTACATCGACCAGACCGGCGCCATCCCCGGTGAGTTCACCGGCCGCAAGATCCGCACCTACCCGCTGTGTTACGGCCACACCACGGCGCTGGAGCTGACGGAGGCCGCCGACGTGCGCCAGCTCGGCCGCGATATCGTCGAGCGCCTTAAGCTCTTCGGCGTCGCCAAGCTCGACTTCAAGCGTGATGGCGCAGGCAAGCTGCATCTGTTGGAGATCAATCCGCGCTTCACCTTGTGGCACCATGCGGCCGCCGTCGCCGGCCTCAACATTCCGGCGCTGGTCTATGCTGACCTGACCGGGACGCCGCGACCGGCCGCCACGCGCGCCAAAACCGGCGTGCGCTGGTTCCGGGCCTGGAAGGATCTTCCGGCCGCCCGCGCCGGCGGCGTGCTGCTGACGGCGTGGTTGTCCTGGTTCGCCGGCCGCGAAGCGAAGTCAACGCTGTCGTGGAGCGATCCGAGCCCGTTTGTGCGCTCGACGCTTCATCGCCTTACGGCGCGCTGACGCGCTCCAAATTTTTCAGCGTTCGATCCGATCGAGATTCTGCGCCATCCGCGCGATGGCGCGGCGAAACGCCGCCAACTCGCGCGGCGCGATGCCGGCCTCAGCGGCGTCGGTGATGGTTCGCGCTACTGCCAAGAGCCCGCCGCGCAGGCGCTTGGCCTTGGCGGTGAGGAACACGCGCACCTTGCGCCGGTCGTCGTCGCCGCGCACGCGCCGGATCAGCCCCGACTTCTCCATGCTGCGCAGCGCGATCACCGTGGTCGGCTCCATCATGCCGACCTTGGCCGACAGTTCCCGCTGCGACAGGCCGTCGGTGATCCAGAGCACGCGCAGAAAATACCACTGTCCGCGCGTGACACCGTAGCCGGCGATGCGCCGTTCCAACAGCCGCTGAAAGGCGCGATGCGCGTCGCGAACCAGATAGCCGGACGACACATGCGGCGGCAGATCGACAATGCGGCGCGGCGATTCGGCTTTCGATGGCGCGTGCGAAGGCATCGGCGTTGACAATTACTTAGAAATCTATGCAATGGGAACGCCAACAATGCAACAGCCGCTGCGCAAGGACCAACATCAAACTCCCGCGTCGCCGAACCAGGCGTTCGACCTGCGCTCGACGCTGGATTGGCTCAGGGCTTCGGGCGAACTGATCGAGTCCGACAAGGAGGTCGATCCCGACCTGCAGGTCACCGGCCTGCAGAAGCACATGGATGGCGGCTGCCCGGTGCTGTTCAACACCGTTAAAGGCAAGCCGAACCATCGCGTCATCACCAACCTGTTCGGCGACATGGCGATCATCAACCGCATGTTCGGCTGGAGGGACGACGCCGACCGCGTCAAGAAGCTCGCCCACGCGCTGTCGCATCCTATGAAGCCGGTCGAGATCGCGCAGAGCGAAGCACCATGCCAGGAATTCTTTGTCGAGAAGCCGGACGACGTCAACAAGTGGATGGTGCCAATCCGCCATACCACCTACGAGCCGGAGCTTACCGTCGGGTCCGGCATCCGCTGCGTCACCGGCGCGCAATTCGAGGGCGGCTCCGACCTTGGCTACAACCGCATGAATTTCCGCTGGGGCAATGTCGGAACGTTCCAGATCTCGCCCGGCTCGCACATGTGGCAGGTGGTCAACAAATACTACAACGACGACCAGCCGGTGCCGATCACCATGTGCTTCGGCGTGCCGCCGGCCTGCACGTTGATGGCGGGCGCCGGCTTCGACTATGCGGTGCTGCCGATGGGCTGCGACGAGATCGGCATCGCGTCGGCGGTGCAAGGCGCGCCGATCCGCCTCGTCAAGGCGCGCACCGTCGACGCCATGGCGCTCGCCGACTGCGAGCTGGTGCTCGAAGGCTACGTCAATCCGCGCGACCGCCGCTTCGAGACCAAGGAAGCCGAAGATGCGGGCGTGCAGGGCCGCTACCACTTCCATCCCGAGTGGGCCGGCTACATGGGCAAGTCCTACAAGGCGCCGACCTTCCACGTCACCGGCATCACCATGCGCAAACCGGAGACCAAGCCGATCATCTTCGCGCTCGGCGTCCACATGCTCGACGACCACAACATCGACACCACCGTACGCGAAGCCGCGATCTACGAGCTGTGCAGCCGCTTGCAGCCGGGCATTGTGCAGAACGTCGTGATTCCGTACTGCATGACCGACTGGGGCGGCTGCATCATCCAAGTCAAGAAGCGCCACCAGATCGACGAAGGCTGGCAGCGCAACTTCATGGCGGCGGCGCTGTCGTGCTCGCAAGGCATGCGGCTCGCCATCGCGGTCAGCGAGGACGTCGATCCGTACTCGATGGACGACATCATGTGGTGCCTGACCACACGGGTGAATCCGAAGACTGACATTCTCAATCCGATCCCCGGCGGCCGCGGCCAGACCTTCATGCCGGCCGAGCGCATGACCGCGGGCGAGCGGCAGTGGACCGCGTCGAACACGCAGTTCGAAGGCGGCATGGGCATCGATGCCACGGTGCCGTTCGGGTATGAGAGCGACTTCCTCCGCCCGGTCTATCCGGTCGACAAGGTCAAGCCGGAGGATTGGTTCTCCAAAGAGGACATCGCCAACGCCAAGAAGCGCATGCAGGGCTGGGTGCACTCGCTGGCGCGCAGCGGGCGATGAATGTAGTCCGCATAGAGCGGAGCGTAATGCGGGATCGGCGTTCCCCGATTTCGCTTCGCTCCATCCGGGCTACCAGCAGAACCTAGAGAATCCCGATGCGATTTGACGTCGTCACCATCGGCGGCGGCTTTTCCGGGCTGGTCTCGGCCTGCCGCGCCGCCGAGCTCGGCCTCAAGGCGGCGGTGCTCGAAGCGCGGACCGAGGAGCGCTATCCGTGCAGCTCGCGGTGGTCGACCGGCGTCGCCCATGTGATGAGCTTGCCGATCCTGAGCGAGCCGGACCGGCTCTATCGCGCCATCATGGACGGCACCGGCGCCAACGCGAAACCGGCACTCGTCCGTGCGCTCGCCGACAACGCCAAGCGCACCATCGAATGGCTTGAACGCGAAGGCGCGCAATTCGGCAGCCAGGCGATGCAGCGCGAGCGGCCAGGCGCGCTCGTGCTGGCGCCGAACCGCGGCTCGGTCGCCGGGCTCGATTGGGAGGACCGCGGACCCGACCGGCTGATGCAACGCCTCGAACAAAATCTGACCCGGCGCGGCAGCGTTGTGATGCGCGGCACCAAGGTCGAGCGGCTTATCGTCGAAGGCGCCGCCTGCACCGGCGTCGGGGCGGTGCGTAACGGCGAGCCCGTTCGCATGACCGCCAAGGCCGTCGTCATCGGCGACGGCGGCTTCGCCGCCAATCGCGAAATGATCGCGCAATACATCACGCCGCGGTCGGATCGCGTGTTGTGCCGGGTCGGGCCGGGCGCCATGGGCGACGGCATGCGCATGGCCGAAGCAGCCGGCGCCGCCATCGGTGGGCTCGGCGAATTCTACGGCCACGTCCAGCACCGCGACGCCATGACCAATGCGAAGCTGTGGCCCTATCCGCATCTCGATTCGGCGTCTGAGGTCGGCCTAGTCGTCGATCCAAGCGGCAAGCGCTTCGCCGACGAAGGGCTCGGCGCCGTCTGCACGGCCAACGCCATCGCGCGGCTGCCCGATCCGTTGAGCGCGGTGCTGATCATCGACGACGCGATCTGGCAAACCGAGCCGAGCATCTCAACCACGGTGCCGGCCAATCCGATCATGGTCGAGTCCGGCGGCGCGCTGACAAGCGCTCCGGATATTGCCACGCTTGCCGCGCGCATGGGTTTGCCGGCGGCGCAGCTGGAAGCGACCGTTCGCGACTACAACCGTGCCGTCGAGCGCAGCGACTTTGCGTCGCTCCCCGTGCGGCGCACCGTGGGCAAGCAAAAGCCCATGCCGATCCGCACGCCGCCGTTCCATGCCGCGCCGTTGTGCGCCGGCGTGACCCAAACCATGGGCGGCGTGGTGATCGACGCGCACGCCCAGGCGCTCATGCCCGACGGCAGCGTCTTCGGCGGCCTCTATGCGGCGGGCCCGGTCGCAGGACTCGAAGGCGGTCCGCGCGCCGGCTATGTCGGCGGCGTCTCCAAAGCCTTCATTCTCGGCTTCCTCGCCGCCGAGCACATGGCCGCCGTTGCCGGTTGAGACTGTGCTAGTCTGGCGGCGCTTTTGCCGAGCTCAGCTTTTGAAGGAGTTTAACATGCGAACGTCGCTGCCAGTCGCGATCGCTGCCGGCATTCTCTCGATCGGCATTTGACGCTGCGCAACATTCACTTTGTGAGGTCTAATGGTCGCAAACGGGCGCCCCGATCGCGACGATGCCGCCAGCTATCGTTATCGGAACGGCGAACCGGCTGTCGGAATTTATCGAAGCGCTTGGTGGCGGCAAGCGTTCACCCAGAATCCCCCGGACCGAAAGATTCTCCACCCTGGTCTTCTGCTCGGTTGGCTTCGTTCTGCCAACCTGCAACCTATGATAGATTTACGTTAGTACTGCGCGCAGCCGGCATCGCGCCTTACGTTTCATCCCGGACTCCTCGCAGACTGTTCCGGAGCATGTGTGGGGCGACGAAGGACCGACGACGGTCTGAAGTCGAAAAAAATGGCCGGCGCAAGGCTTTGGCCGAAGCCTTGACTTGCGCCGGCGATCAACCGCTTCGGTTTGGTTACGCCGCACTCAGGTCGTTGTTCTTGAGCGGGAAGTTGTAGATGCGCTTGCCCGTTGCCGCGAAGATGGCGTTGAGCACCGCCGGCGCCGCCACCGCGATGGTCGGCTCGCCGACGCCGCCCCAGAACTCGCCGTCGGGCATGACGACGAATTCGACCTTCGGCATCTCCTCCATCCGCATCACTTGATACGTATCGAAGTTCTTCTGCTCGATGCGTCCGGCGCGCACGGTGCACTCGCCGTACAGCATGGCCGAGAGGCCGTAGACGAACGAGCCCTCGATCTGCCGCATCACCTGCTCCGGATTTGCGGCATGGCCGCAATTGGTGCCGCCGACGATGCGGTGGATGTCGAGGTGGCCGTTGGTGACCGAGACCTCGGCGACGGCGGCGACGTAGCTGCCGAAGCCCATGATCTGCGCAATGCCGCGATAGACGCCCTTTGGCAGCGGCTTGTCGTAACCTGCCTTCTCCGCCACCGCCCTGAGCACGGCGGCGTGCTTGGGCTTGAGATATTTCAGGCGGAAGGCGAGCGGATCTTCGCCGACTTCATGGGCCAGCTGGTCCACGAAAGTCTCGACGTAGATCGCATTATGGTTGAGGTTGACGCCGCGCCAGAAGCCCGGCGGGATCGGCGGGTTGCGCATGGCGTGGTCGATGAGCAGGTTCGGAATGTTGTAGCCGAACTCGCCCTCCGGACCTTTCGGCGCCAGCCCGTGACTGAACACGAACGGATCCATGCCGTTCACCAGCCGTGACGGCAGCTGGTACGCCACGATCGACTGGCCGGAAATCCGCATATGCAAGGCGACGAGATTCTTCTTGTCGTCGAAGGCCGCGCGCATCTTGCACTGCGTGACCGGATGATAGACGTCGTGGGTGGTGTCCTCCTCGCGGGTCCACAACAGCTTGATGGGCGTCCCCGGCAGCTCCTTGGCGATAGCAACCGCCTGGCGGACATAGTCGGTCTGGCCGCGCCGGCCGAAGCCGCCGCCGAGATAGGTCTTGATGACGTCGCATTGCGCGACCTGAAGGCCGGAAGCCTCGGCGACGGCGGCGAGCGCCGCCTCACCGTTCTGCGTCGGGCACCACACCGTGCACTTGTCCGCTGTGTAGAGCGCGGTGGCGTTCATCGGCTCCATCGGCGCGTGGCTCTGGTACGGATAGGAGTAGGTCGCCTCGACGATCTTGGCTCCGGAGAGTGCAGCCTTGGCGTCGCCCACCTTGTTGCCGACGAAGCCTTCGTCGGTGTCGAGGCCCTCCTTGAGCCATTGTGCGATCGAGGCGCTGGAGACTTTGACATTCTCGCCCTCGTCCCAGGAGATCGGCATGGCTTCGAGCGCCTTCTTGGCGCGCCACCACGAATCGGCGACCACCGCGACGGAATTGTCGCCGACTTTGACGACCTTCTTGACGCCCGGCATGTCGTGCACTTTAGCTTCGTCGACGCTTTGCAGCTTGCCGCCGAACACCGGACATTGGCTGATCGCGGCGTACAGCATATTGGGCTCGCGCACGTCGATGCCGTAAAGCGGCTTACCGACGATCTTGGGCGGGGTGTCGAGACGCTTCAGCGGCTTGCCCGCGATGGTCCAGGTCTTCGGATCCTTCAGCGGGATGTCCTTGGGCGGATCGATCTTCGCTGCCGCTGCGGCGACCTTTCCGAAGGTGGTCTTGCGGTCGGTCTTGGTGTGGCTGATGACGCTGTTGGCCGCGCTGCATTCTTCGGCCGGCACCTTCCAGTCGTTGGCGGCGGCTTGGATCAGCATCATGCGGGCGGCGGCGCCGCCCTTGCGCACCAGCTCCTGCGAGGAGCGGACGCCCTGGCTGCCAGCGGTGAAGTAGTCGCCCCACACCCGCTTGCGGGCCACGTTCTGCCCGGGCGTTGGGAACTCGGTCGAAACCTTCGACCAGTCGCAGCCGAGCTCTTCGGCCGTGAGCTGGGCAAGGCCAGTCAGCGTGCCCTGGCCCATCTCCGACTTGGCGATGCGGATGACGACGCTGTCGTCCGGATTGATCACCGCCCAGGCGTTGACTTCCGGCGTGGCGTCGGCGGCATCCGCAGGGTCGAGCGAGAAGCCGACCGTCAGGCCGGCGCCGGCTGCGGCGGTACCGATGACGAATGCGCGGCGATCGAGCTTCGGTGAATCGAATTTCGGCATATGTGTCATGACGGCGCCTCCCTTACGCGTGCTCGGACGCCGCATGGATGGCGGCGCGGACACGTTGGTAGGTTCCGCAGCGGCAAATATTGGTCATTGCCGCGTCAATATCGGCATCGGTCGGCTTCGCGTTCTGCTTGAGCAGCGAAGCCGCGGCCATCATCATGCCGCTTTGGCAATAGCCGCATTGCGGCACGTCGAGGTCGAGCCAGGCCTGCTGCACCGGATGCAGTTTGCCGTTCTCGGCCAATCCCTCGATGGTGGTGATCTGCTTGGAGCCGACGGTTCCAACCGGCACCTGGCACGAGCGCGTGGCGACGCCGTTGATGTGCACGGTGCAGGCGCCGCATTGAGCGATGCCGCAGCCGTATTTGGTGCCAACCAGTCCGACCGTATCGCGCAACACCCAAAGCAGCGGCGTGTCGGATTCGGCATCGACGTTGTAGGTCTTTCCGTTGATGGAAAGGGCAATCATATTTCGTCCTCCCGTAGTGTTGGCCGCGCCTCCCCATGTGGGATTGCAGAATTGGCGCTACCTTCGCGGGCAAGTTTACCCCGTTCCAATTCGAATGCTAATAGCAAAATCGCGAAGGGGAACTGGCGACTACCCCGGGAATTCTGAAATAACCTCGGGGCTTATGCCACACGGGACGGATCCTGGCGCTTTGAAACAGTGGTCGCTGAACGTTCTGCTGCGACGCACTTCGGTCGCTCGTCGCAAATGTCTGCTTTTGACCCGACTCGGAAGTCGAGCCGTTCAGTCTGATGTGATGCACAATGCGCTTACGGATAGGTGGGCCTCGTTAGGCAATTGAGCATCAATTCTATTTTTCTTGCCAAGCAATCGCATCAGTGTAGCGGCCGCGTGTCGCAAACGTTACGAAGCGCGAGAGCTGCTCGCCGATGGCGAGGACCATCGGGGCGCAGTAACAGCCTCAGATGATGGCGACTATGCCGGCAAATCTGGGGGCGCTGCCGAGGATACCATTGATGATCCAGCGCCAGCGTCGGTGGACACCAGCGCGCAAACACTGCGACGTGCGACCGGATCACGGCGAAAATTTTTCGAGTCAAAAAGCCTGCTTATGCCGGCAAATTGGCCGGCCATTGCAGCGTGTAGAACTCGACCGGCTCGACGCGGCCCTTGACCGCGGCCTCGTGCAGCACGCAGCCTTCGACGTCCAGGGCGGCGGCTTCGGCCGCCGGCCGGGACACCACCAGCACGCAATTGTATTCCTTTGTCAGGCTTTCGAGCCGCGCGCAGGTGTTCACTGTGTCGCCGAGCGCGGTGATGATCTGTGAGCGCGGCGGACCCATGGCGCCGACGATGGCGACGCCGAGGTGAATGCCGATGCCGATGCGCAGCGGCTCTTTCAGGTCGTTGCGCAGCCGGTAGTTCAGCTGATCGAGTGCTGCGAACATTTCGCGGGCGCCGCGCAAGGCGTCGGCGGCGCCGATCGCGGGATCGTCCTCATGCAGGCCGTACAGCGCCATCAAGCCGTCGCCGGTGAATTGCGAATAATGACCCTTGGTCGCGGCGAGCGCCTTGGTCATCTCTTGGTGGAACTGGTTGAGGATGAACAGAACGTCGTAAGGCAGCTTCGCCTCGCCGATCGTGGTCGAGCCGCGGATGTCGACGAACATCACGGTGATCGGCCGCTCGCGGCCTTCGAGGCCGCCGGGAATCATGCCGTCGTCGGCAGCGGCGTCCGCGGCGAGCAGCGGCATCACCGCGATATCGGCAATCGGGCGAATCTGGCAGGCGAGGCGCATACCCGGCGTGGCAGCGACGCGCTTGAGCGCGGCGGCCTCCAGGCCTGTCGCCGGCGGCAGCTTTTCGAGGCCCTTGGTCACCAGGATGCGGCAGGTGGTGCAGCGCGCCCGGCCGCCACAGACGGACGCGTGGGCGATGCCGTTTTCCCGCAACGTCTCCAGCACCGTGGCGCCGGGCAGAATCGGCACGGCACGGCCGCTGGAGTGGGACAATAGCGGCGGCCGGCGGCGTCGATAATACAAGCTGCGCAAGCCGCGCGCGGCGAACGGCAGCAGCAAGAGCCCAGCAAAGGTGCCCCACGCGGCGTATTCTATACGATGGACGCCGTCGACCGCCGCCTGGGTGACGTTGGCATCCGCGAATGCCTCGCGCGCGTAATCCGGATCCTCCGCCGCACGCAGCACCTCGTTGCCGCCTGCGACGTAGCCGGCTAGCGCCAGCGCCGGCAGCAGCAGCGCGAAGCCGAACAGCCAGACCCGCCACGCCGGATACCAGATCTTGGTACGCAGCCAGAAATGGATGCCGATGCAGGCATGGGTCCACACCGTAAGCACCGCCAGCACCTGCAGCACGCCGAACCGGGGCGCGAACAGCCACTGCGAGAGCAGTATCGTGTTGTAGTAGCTGGTGACGTCGAAAGCGCTCGCCGCGACTCGGGTTGCCGAAACGTGCGGGATAAGCAAGGCCGGAATGCACAGGCCGAGCAGCAGCTGCGCCCACTCCCAGCGGATCAGCCGCAGCGAGCGCCGGATATAGATCGACCATAGCGCATTGCCGAAGTGCACGACGAACGCTGCGCTCAACAGCGCCGTGCCGGCCCAAGTCCGCCACGGGAACATCAGGATGTCGAGCACCTTGCCGGCCGTGTCCAGCGAAACCAGCAGGAAAGCGTGCGCTGTGAGATGGCAGATGACGAACGACAGCATCACCAGCGCGCTGGCAAGCCGCAGGCTGCTCCTGGAAATGACGTGATGCCTCATGCGCTCTCGCTTGGCGCGGCGGCGGATCGGACCGCACCACAATAGCGAGGATCGCCGGCGTTTGAAATTATTCCCGGCTGGATTTGCCGGCTTGATTGCCGTCCGCCGTCCACCGCGCGACCAGCGCCTTGCGGTCCAGCTTGCCACGCTCGGTCTTCGGCAGCGATGCGCGGCTAATCACGATCTGCTTCGGCGCCTTGGAGGCCGGCAGCACGGTCGCGCAGTAGCGCAGCAAGGCTGCGGCATCGGCCCCCGCGCCGGGCCGGGTAACGACGTAGCTGACCACTTCCTCGCCGTAGACCGCGTCGGGCACGCCGACGGTCGCAGCCTCGATGACGTCAGGGCATTGCATCAGGTAGGAGTCAATCTCGACCGGCGAGATCTTGGCGCCGCCGCGGATGATCTGCTCCTTCTCGCGGCCGGTGAGCATCAGAAAACCGTCGGCATCGAGACGGCCGAGATCACCGGTGCGGAAGCGGCCGCGGCTATGGATTTTGATGTCGCCGTCGTCGCCGAGATAACGGAACGGATGGCCGGGCCAGCCGCCGAGCTCGACATAGCCGATCTCGCCCGCCGGCAGGCGTACGCCGTCGGCATCGACGACGGCGAGGTCGTGATAGGCAAACGGCCGGCCGACTGTGCCGAGGCGGCGCTGTTCGCCCGGAATAGCGGCGATCCAGCTCGCTTCGCTGGCGCCGCAGCCTTGCGCCACCGGGATTCCGAATTTCTGCTCGAACCGCTTCCACTCTTCGAGCAAGAGCGGCGCTGAGCTCGAGGTGATGAAGCGCAGTTTTGGCAGGCTGTCACGATGCGCGGTCTGCCCGCTGTTGAGCAGAATATTGATCGTGGTCGGATTGCCGGTGGCGATGGTCACGTCGTGATCGCGCAAATGCTGGAAGAAACGGCTGGCCGAAAATTTTTGCGCAAGCACCAGCGTTGCGCCGGCGTTAATGACGGCGAGCGCCCCGAGCGTTTGTGCCGAGTTCCAGCTGAACGGGCGGAAATCGTAAAGCCGGTCGTCGGTGGAAATGCCCCAGCCGGCCGCGAGCGGGTCGATGTTGAGAAGAAATTCGCGGAAGTTCAGCACGACGCCTTTCGGCTGCGCGCTGGTGCCCGAGGTGAACAGGATCACTGCATCGTCGTCGGGCTGCGCCGGCGCAGCCGGCGCGCTGGGAGCGCAGCGCGCGAGCTCGGCGAACAGCGTCCCTGGTTCCGGCGCGGCCGCGCGCCCGAGCCGCAGCCGCGGCGCCGAGGTTTCGGCAATGAGATCGTCGAGCTGCAGACCGTCCTGATAGAGGACAAGCTTCGGCCGCAGCCTCGTAAAAATATTGCCGAGCTGATTGCGGTTCATCTCGACATGGATGGTGCACACGGTCGCGCCGGCGGCCATGATGCCGAGATAGCAGAACAACTGCTCGGCGGAGTTATTGGCGAGCAGCGCCACGCGGTCGTTCGGCCCAAGGCAGCGCTGGCGCAGAAACGTGGCGAAGCGGCCGACCGTGCCGCGCAACGCGCCGTAGCTCACGGTGCGGCCGTCGTCGGCCGTGATCAGCCACGGCTTGTCCGGCGTGGCCGACGCCGCGCGCGCGATCCATTCGTTGAGCAGGTTTGAGCCGGGCTGTTTTGCCATGATAAGATGGCCGCAAGCGAATTCCTTAGCATTATAAGCATTGTGCGGCGGCGCGAAGCAAGAGCGGGTCACGATCGATGGCAGAGCACAACGTCACGGCCGATCCCAACGCAATGCCCGACCCGATGGCGACGGAACTCGGCGGTCCGTCGAACGACGCCGGCTCCAATACCGCGCCGTTCCTGCCCTATCACGATCTGCGGCAGTGGCTCGAGGAGGCCAAGAAGCTCGGCGAGGTGAAAGAGGTCAGCGGGCTCAGCTACGAGAACGACATCGGCACGCTTGTGGAAATGTCGGCGCACGCCGACGATGCACCGTGCTTCGTGTTCGAGAACGTGCCAGGGACGCTGCCCGGTAGCCGGCTCCTGGTCAATTTCTTCGCCGGCAAGCGCAAGGCCATGACGCTAGGCTTCTCCACCGAGCAGTCGAAGCTCGAATTGAGCGAAAGCTTCCGCGTCAATCATGCCGGCATGCAGCGGCGCATCGCGCCGAAATTCGTCGCCACCGGCCCGGTCATGCAGAACGTCATGGAAGGCGCGTCCATCGACGTCACCAAATTCCCGGCGCCGCGATGGCACCCGCAGGACGGCGGCCGCTATATCGGCACCGGTTGCTACAACATCATGCGCGATCCCGACGACGGCTGGATTAATTGCGGTACCTACCGCGTCATGATCCACGACGAGAAGACGCTCGGCTTCTACATCTCGCCCGGCAAGCACGGCCGCGTCATGCGTGACAAATATGCGGCGCGCGGCGAGCGTATGCCGGTAGTCATCGTCTGCGGCGGCGATCCGATGAGTTTCCTGATGGGCTCGAGCGAGGTGCCGCAAGGCGTGTGCGAGTTCGACATCATCGGCGGCATGCGCGGCCAGCCGGTCGAGGTCATCAAGGGGCCGGTCACCGGCCTGCCGATCCCGGCCAATGCCGAGATCGCCATCGAGGGTTTCGTCGAGCCGGACAATGTGCGGCTCGAAGGCCCGTTCGGCGAATGGACCGGCTATTACGCCAGCGACCACCGGCCCGAGCCGGTAATCGACATCAAGGCGATCTATCACCGCCACGCGCCGATCCTGCTCGGCTGCGTGCCGCAGCGGCCGCCCGATGAGATCTGTCGCTATCGCGCCATCGTGCGCTCCGCACTGCTGCGCGAGAACATCGAGAAGGCCGGCGTGCCCGGCCTCACCGCGGCCTGGGCGCACGAGGTCGGCAATGCGCGGCTCTTTCTCGCCGTCGCGGTGAAGCAGCGCTATCCCGGCCATGCTAAGCAGGCCGGCCACATCGCCGCGCAATGCCATGTCGGCGCCTATTGCGGCCGCTATGTCATCGTCGTCGATGACGACATCGACGTATCGAACCTGGAAGAAGTGATCTGGGCGCTGATCACGCGCTCCGATCCGGCCACCTCGATCGACATCGTCCGCGGCGCCTGGTCGACACCGCTCGATCCGCGCATCGAGCCGGAGCGCAAAGCCGCCGGCGACTACACTAACAGCCGCGCCGTGATCGACGCCTGCCGGCCGTGGCACTGGCGCGACAAATTTCCGACGGTCAACATGCCCTCGCCCGACGAGCGTCGCGCCGGCTTGCAGAAGTTCGGCCATCTGCTGAAGAGTTGACTGCGCCGGCGAGGTCTCGTCAGGCAAAGAAACATTGACGAATCAGGACCCAAGACGATAGCGCGTCACGGCATCGGGCCTGCAAAGCCTCGCGGCTTTGCGATAAAGTCCGGTCCCGATGAACGGCAATTCCCACTGGCCCGACCTGCCGCTCGAAGCGCCAACGGCGTGACAAGTTTCACCGACGCGGCGGGCCGAGTCACCCGCAAAGCGTCTGTCCCGAGGCGTTTTTAGGAATCCGTTCAGGGCCTGACTTGAGCGCGCGGGCGATTGCCGCATCATTCCCGCGTCAAGGCGAAGCATTAACGAACTTTCATGCAACAAACGTTGGTGTGCCAGTATAAGGGTGCTGGTCGATTTTCTTAGCTACACAGCTACCGTTTAACGTCA
>Ga0306921_10003886_pt1 | contig 15237 bp, 17 predicted proteins | sample sta12Cox44000080_FD_203760 | JGI IMG/M metagenome (GOLD analysis project Ga0306921, IMG submission 203760) | Lab enrichment of tropical soil microbial communities from Luquillo Experimental Forest, Puerto Rico - statoxic.12C.oxic.44.000.080 (v2)... | ecosystem: Environmental > Terrestrial >...
GTCTTCCATTCGTGCGCCGCTGAAGACGCTGTTGACCATGATCGTCAACCCCTTGACATAGGGCCGCCAGCAGGTTGCACGCCGGTCGTAAAAGATGATCGGCCGGGCGCCGTCCTCGGCCAACTTTCTTTCGATCTCCCATACCAGCTTTTTGCGCTTTACCGGGTCGGCTTCGGCTGATTGCCGGTCGATCAGCTTGTCCACCTCGGGATTACAGTATCCGTTATAATTGCCTTGTGCACCACAGCTATAATTCTCGTAAAAATTCTGATCGGGATCGTCCAGCGCGTTTCCGGTAAGATTGAGGCCAACTATGTAATCCTTGCGCATGACCTTGGGGTACCAGCTCGTCGTGTCGATCGTTTCGAGCTCGCCGTCGATGTAAACCTCCTTCAATTGGTCGATCAGGATCACTGCCGGATCACGGTAGAAGGGTGTGTTCCGGGCTGACACCTTGATCTTTAGCCGGTTGTCGGGTCCGTAGCCGAGCTGCTCCATAATATCGCGCGCTTCGACGCGGTTCTTTGCCACATCGGAATTGTAGCCCGGCAGTGTCTGGAGGATCTCCGGCGGCATGCCCCATACACCCTCAAGCGGCGGCTGCATGACCCCGCCGATGTCGCCCTGTCCTTTGCTGAGGATGTCGATGAACGCTTTGCGGTCCAAGCTGAGTGCCATCGCTCGCCGAAGCTCCGCACTTTGAAAAGGCGGCGCGTCCCTATTGACGATCAGGTTGCTGCTGACATTGTTTGGTGCCACCTCGCAGATCGCTTCGGGCGCCTGGCTTTGGAGGTCCTTCAGGAGCGGGAGCGTCACGGTATATGGCCAGGTCATGTCGAGGTTCCCGGCGGTAAATGCCAATAGCGCGGTCGACAGATTCCGGATGATCGTATATTCGACGCCGTCGAGATATGGGCGGCCAGGTTTCCAGTAGTCTGGATTGCGCGTCACTCTGATCGATTGGTTCGGCTCGAACTCGACGAATTTGAATGGACCGGTGCCGATCGGATGCTGCCGCATCTGCGACGGCGGTATGTGACAGGGATAGATCGCCGAGAACCCGCTGGCGAGCAGCATCAGAAACGACGGTTGCGGTCGCTTGAGGTGGAAGACGACTTCGTAATCGCCATTGGCGGTGACCCTATCGAGGTTTCTATACCAGGCCTTGCGCGGGTTGATGCGCAGCTTTTCGCTCGACTTGCCGGTCAGCAGATCCCAAGTGCACTGGACGTCCTTGGCTGTGAAAGGCTTGCCGTCGTGCCACGTCGCGTCTTCGTGCAGCGGAAACGTCAGCTCGGTCCCGTCGTCGTTCCATGACCAGCCGCTGGCCAAGTCGGGCACGATCGACTGCAGGCTGTTTTGCTTCACCTGCTGGTCGAACATAACGAGGTTGTTGAAGACACCCATCACCGGCCGTTGGGCGAAGACCGTCGTTTCCTCGAGGATCGACATGCTCGCTGGGCTGTCGAGCGTGTAAAGTTTCAGAGAACCGCCATGTTTCTGGGCCCACGCCGGCGTGATGCCGAGCGCTGCCGCGAACACGGCGGCGAATACGCGCAGATCTCGTCTCATTGCTCTACAGCCTCGAATGCCGGGCACAAGGCCAGCAACAGCTGAGTGATCCTGGCTTATGCTGCCGCGGGAGCCGCCGCCGGCCGCGCCTTCAACAGCAGCAGCGCGACGCACGCGCTCAGGCTGAGGCCGGCCGAGACGGCAAACACCCCGATGCCCATGGTGTCCATCAAAAGACCGAAGACCAGTGGCGAGGCCGCCTGTGTCGCACGCGCAGGCGCTCCGAGGATGCCGCTGCGCAGTCCGTAGCCGACCGGTCCGAAGATTGCCAACGGCACGGTCCCCTTGGCGATCGTCAAGAGGCCGTTACCGGCACCATGCAATACGGCAAAAGCGATCATCGCGCCCGGCCCGAACAGGCCAAGCATGACAGCTCCGACCGGATGGAGCAGAGCGGCCAGACGTGCCGATACCAGGGGATGGGCCATGCGCAGCGCCCCGAATTCCACGAGCCGCGCGGCGACCTGCGCCGGTCCGACCAAGGCGGCCGCGGCGATCGCCGCCGTCGTACTGGCGCCGGCGATCTCGAGGAGGCGCGGCAGATGCGCCGCCATGGCGCCGGTGACAAACCAAGTCGCCGCAAACACGAAAGCAAGGATAGCCATCGCCCCACGCGGCGCCGGTGAACTCTCCGCCGCCATTTCCGACGCCCGGGCCGGCGGCGGCGCCGCGGGATCAAGAACCGGTTCAACGGCGGCCCAATCACAATGTGCAGTGCCCCCCAGACGAAGCATGCCGTGCGCCACCCAAATTGCGCATTGAGAAAGGCCGATAGCGGCCATCCGACCGTGCTCGCAAAACCCGCGATCAAGGTGATGCCGGTGATCGGTCCCCGCGCCGCGCGGCCGTAGAGCCCGGTGAGCGTCGCGAAAGCCGGATCATAAAGGCCCATCGCCATACCAACGCCAAGCACCGCCCAGGCGACAGCGAGGGTGACAAATCCCTGTGCGATACCGAGCAGGACGAGCCCCGCCGCGAGAACCAGATTGGAAAGCGTCAGTACGCCGCGCCCGCCCCGATTGTCGATCGCCCGGCCGACGGAAGGGCCCAGCACGGCCGACACCAGCAGCGCGCCCGAGAAGAGGCCGAATACAGCAGTACGCGACAGACCGAGACCCTGGGCGATCGGGTCCGCCAGGATCGCCGGTAGATAGTAGCTTGATCCCCAGGCGAGCGTCTGCGCGGTCCCGAGGGCTGCGACGACGACGGGGCGTTTCATCCGTGATCCTCGGCGCCGCCCGTATCGAGCAACCGCTCGACGACGACGCAATCACGCCAGTGGCCATCCAATTTCCCATGACGGCGGTGGATTCCGATTTCCTCGAAACCCACCGCCTTCAATAGCGCGCGGCTTGCAGCGTTCTCCGGAAATACCCGGCTCAGGAGCTTGTGCAAGCCTCGGGCGGCCGCTGCCTCCATCAGGGCTGAGAGGACCGGCTGGCCAATGCCGCGGCCGCGAAAATCCCGCCCTACATAGACCGAAAATTCGCCGACACCGCTGTAGAAGGCCCGGTCGCTGTACGGGAACGACGCCGCAAAGGCGACGGGTCCCGTCGCTTCGGTTTCGGCAACCATCACAAGCTGCTGTCCGGTGAACCACTCGGCAATGTTTTCGGCCGAGCGGGGCTCGGTCTCGAACGTCGCAATACGATCAGCGATGCCTTCGTTGTAGATCGCCGCAATCGCCGCCGCATCGGCGAGCGTGGCAGCCCGCGTCCTCAATCCGATTGTGTCCGCCATCGATATTTGGCCGGGCTCCTAAACGGTCCGCGTATGCTCGTACACATTTACGCTATCCGAAACCGATCACCGCCATCATTCGGCGATGATAGGACTTTCCAGCAAATCCCAGGCGGACTTGTTGGACGACCGACCGGCCCGTGGTCCTAAAGTTGGGGTTAGCGCTCAGCCGATCGCCTGCCTGAGAATTTCTTCGTCAGGTCCACGCCCGGCACAGCAATCCGCGAGCTTGCCGTCCACGACGATACCCGGCACGCTTTTGATGCCATGCCATACTGCTTTGCTCTCGCCGCGATAGGTCCCTGGTGCATGTCGTGAATTTCAATATCATGGTTCGAGCCCACAAGACGTTTAACCTTTCAACCGTCTCGTTACAAATCGAGCAACTAGAAGAAAAAATCTCGATCTTTTTTCTCTGTCCTTGAGACATTGCTTCATTCTCTTTTGGAAGGTCAACCGACTGTCCGAGCTTCCAGTGAGCCCGAGCTTGACTGTATGGGCACGGCAGACTCTTACTCTGCTCTATTCGACCTGACATGGTGAACCATGACAGTCCAGGATGCCACAATCGTGGCGGGAATCGAGATCCCATCTACGTCCCCTGTCTTCCTCGCAATCGTGGGTGTGCATGTCCTCGTTGGATTTGTTTGCGTTGTTACCGGCGTCATCGCGATGCTCAGCGAGAAACGACCGGGCCGCCATCCCACGGTGGGCACCGTTTACTTTTGGTCTCTCTCGGCAGTTTTCGTCTCGGCGACAGTGCTGTCAGCGGTACGCTGGGCGCAGGATTACCATCTCTTTATTCTCGGGCTCATCTCCTTCGGCGCGGCATCTCTGGGCCGCATGGCTCGCCGGCACCGTTGGCGCAACTGGGTCAGATTGCACCTCACCGGGATGGGCCTGTCGTACATCCTGCTCCTCACGGCTTTTTATGTGGACAACGGACATAACCTGCCATTTTGGAAGGACTTACCCTCGATCACATATTGGCTGACGCCCGGCGCAGTTGGCACGCCGCTCATCGTCCTTGCCTTGCTGCGACATTCGCTAGCACGGCGGGCGGCCTCACGCGGGGTGTGGATCGCCAAGTGATTACCCGAACAGGCGAGGTGCGATGCCGTACGCCCACGCTCCCGGTGTTCAGTCCGGTACCTTCACCCGGTGCTGGTTCTTCGCTTGCCAATCCGCCATTTGCTTGGAGATTACCAACGCACCTTGCACTTTGTCCTGTGGACTTCCGGCCCCTTCGGCCAGGTGAGCCCATCGGACCACCACCTTTGGTGCGAGTATGTCTTGAGCTCGGATGAAAACGGGCTCATCGAGTGCCGCCAAGCATAAGGAGACGCACCTAAAGGGCAGCGCCTCTAATAATACCGTTCGGGTAGCCATCGTAGCTCCTCCGCTAATTCAAATCTCGCTCCCTTTCGCTTTGCTGCCGCTTCGAGGTCTCCTTTTCTCCACGTAATAGCCCGCCTCCGGTGCCTCCGGTTCGCTTTGTCGTCCGATCATGCCGTTTTCGCCGCATACCGGTGCAGGAGCGGTAAGGCCAAAACGAGAGCTATCAATTGCGCCACAACGAAACCCGGCGCATCGGTCGGCCGAATCCCGGCAAAGGTATCGGTCAGCGACCGTGCGATGGTTACCGCCGGGTTCGCAAACGACGTAGAGGCGGTGAACCAGTAGGCACCGGTGATGTAAGCCCCAACTGCAAAAGCCGTCACCGGCTCGCGATGGGCGCGGCATCCCCATATCACCGAGAGCAGCCCGAAGGTGGCGATCACTTCGGCGACCCATTGCGGCATCCCGGTGCGCGCATGCTGTGACAGCTGCCAGACCGGCAGATCGAACATGACGTGCGCCAGCCATACGCCAAGAATGGCGCCAATGATCTGGGCGGCGATGTAGGCCGGCACCGCATGCCAGCGTAAGCCATCGGTCGCCGCCGCCGCCAGTGTCACCACGGGGTTCATATGCGCGCCCGACTGCGGCCCGAACGCGAGGATCAGCGCTACCAATGCACCGCCCGTGGCGATCGCATTGGCCAGCAGGGCCAAGCCGACATTTCCGCTGAAGAGCTTTTCGGCCATGATGCCCGACCCGACCACGGCAATGAGCAAAAACGCCGTCGCGACGAGTTCGGTGAAAGCTTCGTGGACAAGCGGTCGGCTCAGCGCACCACGCCGGCTCGCGATTGCCAAGAACGTCATGGTGTTGGCTCCCCGCTCGCGACAATCCGCAGATGACCGAGTTCTTCGACCCTCCGCTGCAGCGCCAACCGATCTAGGGCTTCGAGCCTTAAGGCCGTGAAGAGTTTGATGCGGGTTTCGAGCGCCTGATAGGCGTAACGGAAGGCGCGGACCTTCTCCGCCTCCGGGCCCTCCACCGCGGCGGGATCCGACACCCCCCAATGAGCGGTCACCGGACTGCCCGGCCACACCGGGCAGACCTCGCCGGCGGCCTGGTCGCAGACCGTGAAGACGAAATCCATCACCGGCGCGCCCGGCTTGCCGAACTCGTCCCAGCTTTTGCTGCGCAGCCCGCCGGTATCGAGATGGGCCTTTTCCAGCAGGTCGATCGCCAGCGGGTGCACAGCGCCTTTGGGAAAGCTTCCCGCGCTGTGCCCCTTAAATCGTGCCTTCCCCCAATGATCGAGCAGCGCCTCCGCCATGATGCTCCGCGCCGAATTGCCGATGCAGAGGAAGAGAACGTTGTAGGTTTTTTCCGTCACCGGTTGCTCTCAAGCGGCGCAGCAGGAAGGGGCGCAACACGCTTCAGCGGAGGTGCTGGGCGGCGCGAGTTCCGCGGGTGACGGTTCGCAGCAAACCGCGCGATCCGTCGCTTCCTTCAATCTGGCGAGCGATCCCTCGCCGTACACGGTCGCCTCGCCGTGCGTGAAAAACGTCTCCCACGGCACGCCCTGCGGATCGGCGATCCACTGCTTGTCGGACACCGCGTAGCAGCAGGTGGTGGCCTTCGCTTCGACGATCGGCCGCTCGGCCCGGCTCAGCCGGTCATAAACCTCGAAGAGCTCGCCCTCATCCTCGGCCTGGATGCCGAGATGCGAGATACCGGCGACGCTGCCCGGGAGTTTGCTGATCGCGAAGTTGACCCGCGGATCGTCCAGCATCCATTTCGCATAATCGTCCTTGAGCAGGGTCGGCTCGGCCGCGAACAGTGTCGAATAGAACCGGATCGATTGATCGAGGTCGTCAACCGACACGTGGACGTGCAGGCGCTTCATCACTCTCTCCTTTGGCAAAGGTGTCGGCGGGGTTGCAGACCGGCGGACAAATGGCGTCGCGGCCGCAGCAGTTCTCGGTCAGATAGGCCATCAGCTCGTTCATCGCGCCGTACTCGGCGGAATAGATCAGCTGCCGGCTCAAGCGCCGCTGCGTGATGAGACCGGCGTGCACGAGCTGCTGGAGGTGAAAAGACAGGGATGAGGGCAGCACGCCGATCTTCTCGGCAATGATGCCCGCAGGCAGTCCGGCGGGACCGCAAGTCACCAGCAGCCGGAAGAGTTCGAGCCGGGTTTCCTGGGCAAGGGCGCCAAGAGCGGCGATGGCGCGTTTTTGATCCATCAGCTGTCACAAAAATTTCATGTTTCGACGATCATCAAATATATATTGCCAGCAAAGATCGTGTCAACGCATATTTCGCGAAATGTCGAAATGGTGGGAACGATCATGAACACGACCGAGATCAAGGAGCTCGTTCGAAACTGGTACGGCGGGGTCGCTGTGGGAAGCACAGGTTGCTGCGGTTCGACCACTACGTCGGAAAATGCCTCGTGCAGCATGGGCTATTCCGGGGCGGAACTCGCTTCTCTGCCCGAGGGCGCCGATCTCGGGCTCGGCTGCGGCAATCCGCAGGCCTTTGCGGCCATGCGTCCGGGTGAGGTCGTTGTCGACCTCGGCAGCGGTGCGGGCATCGATTGCTTTCTTGCCGCGCAGCAAGTCGGGCTGGCCGGCCGCGTGATCGGTGTCGACATGACGCATGAGATGCTCGCCAAGGCGCGTGCCAACGCCGAGCGGGTCGGAGCGGCCAATGTCGAGTTCCGGCTCGGCGAAATCGAGCATCTGCCGATTGCCGACAACATCGCCGATGTCGTCATTTCGAATTGCGTCATCAACCTGGTTCCCGATAAGGCGCAAGTCTACCGCGAGGCGTTTCGCGTGCTGAAGCCGGGCGGACGCATCGCTATTGCCGACGTGGTGAATACCGCGCCGCTGCCGCCCGAACTCTCTGCCGACGCGACATTGCTCTGTACCTGTTTGGCGGGAGCCGCCCCGACGCGTCAAATCGAAAAGTGGCTCACGGTGGCCGGCTTTACGCACATCCGCATCGCCATCAAGCCAGGGAGCCGCGAGTTCGTCGCCAGTTGGGCGCCCGGCCGCGGCATCGAAGACTATGTCGCCTCCGCGACCATCGAAGGCCGCAAGCCCGCCCGCATGCCGCTCTAACCGCCCAACCGCTCGGCCGCTTGAATGACGGCCGCGCTCGTCACGGTGACCATCACACGTGGGGGCATTTGTTCACGAATCCCCGTCTGGTGAGGGGTCGCGCGAGCGGGGTGAAACTCCATCGTTTTCCAAATTACGCGCGCTATGCCACTATCGAGGTAGCACGCGTGACCCCTCGCAGCACAAGATGTAGGAAATTCCACCCGGAGCGTTGATCTGCGTCAAGGCGGCGAAGGGACCCTGTGGAAACATTTGCGGATGCAGGAGTGTGAGCCGATAGAAGGCATGTTCCCGGCGACGGCCATGCCGGATGCCGCCTGGTGGCAGGCTCTCTGGCCACAGCCCGAGAAGGTTCTTGCCGACATCGGTATCGAGCCCGACATGCATGTCGTAGATCTGTGCTGTGGCGACGGGTTGTTTACCGCTCCTCTGGCGAAAATGGCTTGTCGTGTCATCGCCATCGACCTCGACCCGGAGATGGTGAACCTAGCGCGAGCGCGCGTCACCGCTACAGGGGCGACGAATTGCGCTTTCATCGTGGGCGACGCCTACGATGTGGCCGAGCTTGTGGCGGAACTGGTCGATCTTATTCTGATCGCCAACACATTCCATGGTGTGCCCGACAAAGAGCGCCTCGCCCAAGCTGTGGCGGCCATCTTGAAGCCGGGCGGCCGCCTGTCAGTCATCAACTGGCATCACCGCCCGCGCGAAGAGACAGTGGTTCTTGGCAAACCGCGCGGGCCGAAAATCGAGATGCGGATGAAACCAGCAGACGTTGCGGCGGCACTAGAACCTGCTGGCCTTAAGCTTGCACGCGTCGCCGATTTGCTGCCGTACCATTACAATGCGATCTTTGAGAAACCAACCGCGCGAGCGGCCCGTGATGGGTATGGAAATGGCTAGGATCAGGGATGCCGGGCCGGTCGTAATTGCTGGCATCGCGGGCATTGCAATGGGCATGGCAATAACCAAGAAGATGATGGGCGGCCGGATGGGCGGACTAGTAAGCAAATCACCCATGGCGAAGATGATGGGGATGTGCGCCGAGATGCTGACTACGATCAGGCAGACCAACGCGCTCGCGGTAATTCGCCACGCCCGAACTTCAGCGAATCTTTGCAGAGTGGTTGAGTCAGCTAGAGGACAAGGCAACTGCACTGCTTATCCAGGGCAACAAGGACGCCGCCGCCCTAGCGAGTTCGCTCGGCATCAGTGAGGAGAGCGCACGTTACGTATTGGCCCAGTTGGCCGCGAGCGGAAAGATTGCGTTAAACAGCAAGCCAGCAGCAGAGAGGGATATCCAAAATGCCTCCGACTGACTGGTGGAATATGCCGTGGTTCGGAATGTTCATGATGCCGGTGATGATGGTCGTCTTCTTGGTCGTCGTCATCCTCATCATCGTCCCCCTTATGCGGTCAATGGGGATGGGGCCGCCATGGTGGCACGGTCACAACCCGCCGCCGTTCCCACCCCAGAAAACCGCGCTCGATATCCTCAAAGAGCGCTTCGCGCGCGGCGAAATTGACCGGCAAGAATACGAGGAGCGGAAGGGGCTCCTGTCTCAATCATAAGGCCGGCCGACATCGCGATCGGCGAGCTATCGCGCCGCAGGATGCAACATCGAGCCGATCCGCTATTACGAGCGGATCGGCTTGCTGCCGCAGCCGCGCCGTCGGTGCGGCCGGTTTCGCCGGTATGATGCCGACGATGCCAAGCGGCTGAGGCTTATCCGCCGGGCACGGCAACTCGGCTTTACGCTCGATGAAGTCCGCGCGCTGATGTACCTGGCTGACACTGACGGCGATGACGTCCGACCGAAGCGCGGCGCCTTGGCGCTGCGCATGTGGCCGAGATCCGCGCGAAAATTGCCGATTTACAAGCGATGGAACGCGTTCTTTCGAACGCCATCCGCGAATGCGATTTGCGACAGCAGCCGAGATGCCCGCTAATCGAGGTTCTGTCCCGGGATGTTAATCTGACGACCTCCGATGCCTAAAACCCCGCGAAACGGAGAGGAAATTGGGCAGCGACGCACTTGCAGGTGATGCAGGTCAAGCACAAAAACGGCAGGCGATACCCCTAGAAGGCTGCAAATTTTATCTTCTCTATGGTTTCTCCGCGATTTCGACCTTGTCTCCGTCAGCAGCTTCTGTCCCCCCGGCAGTGCAGCCGCGCTCGAGCGACTTGGCAGCCTTGTCTTTCCCCGGATCACCCATGTCCTCCTCGATCTCGCCCGTCAGAATCTACGCGACGCGGAGCGCGTTGGCGACGTTATCGGCAGGTTGCTTGTCGCCCCTTCGGCATGAACCTTCCTAGGGTTGCTTGGCGCCAAGCACATATAGGAGCCGAGACCATGCTGCGAGAGCCGAGCTAGTGACCGAGATAGCCGTCATTGTCGCTGCGGGCAGTCCGCCGTGGATGCGGCTTGCCCGCATCGCCAAGATGCTTGCGGCACTTACGCTCGTATGGCTCGGGATCGAGGGTACTGTCGGTGTGATCGCGGGCATTCTGGCCGGATCCGTCGCGCTGGTTGCCTTCGGCCTGGATAGTGGCATCGAGGGCCTTGCGAGCATCATTGTTCTTTGGCGGTTCACCGGAACACGGACGATCTCGCCTACCGCTGAGCGACGCGCCCAAAAATGGGTTGCAGTCAGCTTCTATTTGCTCGCGCCGTATGTGGCCGTCGAAGCGATCGAGAAATTGATCGAAGGCACAGCCGCCGAGACCAGCTGGCTCGGGATCGCCCTGACGGGCGGAACGCTTTTCCTCTGCCCCTGGCTTGGAATCGCCAAACAACGCGTCGGGGCGAAGCTCGAATCCCGCGCTACCTATGGCGAGGGAACGCAAAACGTCTTGTGTGCCCTTCTCGCAGGCGCGGTTTTGATCGGGTTGGCCGCTAACAGCCTGTTCGGCTTTTGGTGGCTCGATCCAACCATCGCGCTGCTAATCGCCGTCATCTGCGTCCGCGAAGGTTACAAGGCTTGGGAAGGCGAGTCTTGCGGCTGCGCGACCTGCGCGTAATTTCAAACTGGGGTCAACACTGGGTATTGTCTGATCTCTCGGAAAGGGGTACGAGTATCGAAATATCGAAATGAGCCCATACAGGGGCGCAGTTGCTGGGAGAGACGCTATGACCAGCTGTAACCGGCTTATCGCGCTGGGTCGCCGTCAGTTCCTCAAAGGCGGCGCGACCGCGGCGGCGGCAACGCTCGGCGCCGCGGCCATCCCGCGCGATGCCCGCGCCACGCCGGCTCTGGCGCGGGTGACCTATCCGAGCACCAGGCTCGCCAATGTCAAAGACCTGAAGGTCGACCAGCCGGTACAGATCCAATACCCGGACAAGGACTCTCCCGGCGTCATCATCAAGCTCGGCGCCAAGGTCGATGGCGGGGTCGGCCCCGATGGCGACATCGTGGCCTTCTCGACCCTCTGCCCGCACAAAGGCTATCCGCTCGGCTATGTCGCTGCGGAGAAGACCCTCAACTGTCCCGGCCATTATTCACGCTTCGATTGCGAAAAGGGCGGCCAGCAGATCTGGGGTCACGCGACCCAGAACCTGCCGCAGTTCCGGCTGCGCGTCGCCGCCAACGGCGACATCTTCGCCGACGGTGTCGACGAGCTGATCTACGGCCGCCTCAGCAACACCCTGGTGGCCTAAGGGCGGGAGGAAAACGATGGCCTACAAGCGCAATATCGACCGCCTGCCGATCCCGCCCAAGGACGCAAAAGTGCAGAACGTCACCTGCCCCTTGTGCATCGTGGGGTGCGGGTACAAAGCCATCAGCTGGCCGGTCGACACGCAAGGCGGTCCGAAGCCCGCCGAGAATTTTTTGAACGCCGATCTCACCCGGCAGCAGGAAGCGGAAACCGCCGCCTGGTTCTCGCCGGCGATGTACAACATCGTCAAACAGAACGGTCGCCAAGTGCACCTCATCATCAAGCCGGACAAGGAGTGCGAGGTGAATTCCGGCCTCGGCTCGATCCGCGGCGCACGTCAGGGCGAACTCTCCTATTCGACGATCACCGGCACCCAGGGTCAGCGGCTGACCGAGCCGCTCGTCTACCGCTATGGCGGGATGGTCCCGACGTCCTGGGATGACGCGCTGTGGCTCGCCGCCGAAGTAACCCGCCACGTCATCGAGGAACAAGGGGAGGATGGCCTCATCGTCTCCGCCTTCGATCACGGCGGCGCCGGCGGCGGTTACGAGAACACCTGGGCCACCGGCAAGCTCTATTTCGAGAGCATGAAGATCAAGAATATCCGGATCCACAACCGACCCGCCTACAATTCCGAGGTTCATGCCACCCGCGACATGGGCGTCGGCGAGCTCAACAACTGCTACGAAGACGCCGAACTTGCCGACACCATCGTCGCCGTCGGGACCAACGCCCTCGAAACCCAGACCAATTATTTCCTCAATCACTGGCTGCCGAACCTGCGCGGGACCACGCTCGACAAAAAACGCGCGCAGCTTCCGAACGAAGCGCATGACGCCCCGCGCGTTATCATCATCGATCCGCGGCGCACGGTCACCGTCAATGCCTGCGAAGATGCCGCCGGAAAGACGAACGTCCTTCACCTGGCGCTCGAATCCGGCACCGACCTGATCCTCTTCAACGCGCTGATGACCGAGCTCGCGGCCAAGGGCTGGCTCGACCGCGATTTTATCGGCAAGTCGACCACGGGCTTTGACGAGATGCTGGCCGCGAACAAGGTTAGCATCGATGAAGCCGCGCGCGTCACCGGCCTCAAGCCCGACGACATCCGTAAAGCCGCAGCGTGGATCGCCGAACCCAAGCAGGGCGGCGCCCGGCGTCGAACGATGTTCGCTTACGAGAAGGGCCTGATCTGGGGCAACGACAATTACCGGACCAACGGCGCGCTCGTGAATATCGCGCTCGCCACCGGCAATGTCGGTCGCCCCGGCGGCGGATGCGTCCGCATGGGCGGCCATCAGGAAGGCTATGTCAGGCCCGATTATCCCGGGGGAAAACCGGCTCCCTATGTCGATCAGCTGCTGATCGGCGGCAAAGGCGGCGTCCACCACATCTGGGCCTGCGATCACTTCAAGACGACCCTCAACGCCATGGAATTCCGGCGCGTCTACAAGAAGCGTACCGATCTCGTGAAATACGCGATGAACGACGTCGCCTACGGGGATCGCGATCGCATGGTCGACGCGATCATGGGCGCGATCCGTCAGGGCGGCCTCTTCAGCATCGATATCGATATCGTCCCGACCAAAATCGGCCAGGACGCGCATCTTATCCTGCCTGCCGCAACCTCCGGCGAGATGAATCTCACCTCGATGAACGGCGAGAGGCGGATGCGGCTCACCGAGCGCTACATGGATCCCCCGGGCAGCGCGCTGCCGGACTGCCTCATCGTCGCCGGGCTCGCCCAGGCGCTCGAAAAATCCTGGCGCCGGGCCGGCAAGAACGACATCGCCGACAAATTCAAAGGCTACGACTGGAAGACCGAAGAAGACGCCTTCATGGACGGCTACAACAAGCACGCCGAAGGCGGAAAGTTCGTCACCTACGAGCACCTGCGCGCGATGGGGACCAATGGTTTCCAGGAGCCGGCGACCGACTTTAAGGATGGCAAGATCATCGGCACCAAACGTCTCTATGCGGACGGAAAATTCGGTAAGGACGGCAAGGCCAAATTCATGGCAACGCAATGGCGCGGTCTCGAAGCGCCCGGCAAACAGCAGGAGAAAGAGAAGTTCCCGTACCTGGTCAATAACGGACGCGCGAACCACGTCTGGCAGTCAATCTATCTCGACCAGTACAACGATTTCGTGATGGACCGCTGGCCGCTGCCGTTCCTCGAGCTGCACCCCGACGATATGAAAGAACTCGGGCTGAGCGCCGACGACCTGGTCGAGGTCTACAATGACAATGGCTCGACCCAGGCGATGGCGCAGCCCCGGCCGACGGCAAGACGCAAGCAAAGCTTCATGCTCTTCGCCTACCCGACCGGCGCGATGGGGAACGTGGCCTCGAAAGGAGTCAACGAGCTCATCATTCCCAATTACAAGCAGACCTGGGCCAGCATCCGAAAAATCGCGGACGCACCCGAAGTCACGCGCCATCTAACTTTCAAGTCCCAAGAGTACGTACCGGCGTGAGCGAGCCGGCGTCTGCCGCAAAGGAAACTTGCGAGACTTATTCCATCGGCCGTGCACCAGGCCGATGCAGACGCCCCGCAAAAGCGATGATATCGCCGGCAAAGAACCAAATACAAATTGCCGCGCCGATGGCACCGAAAATCGCGGCTTGAAGCACTTCCCCGGTATCCATGCCGAGCAGGCTGGTCGCCAACGCGATAAGAACCCCTATTAGTGAGGCCCAGGCGGCGGCGGCAATCGCAAGCCTGCGCCGGCTATTCCCGGTGGGAGTGCTCATAGGCAGCCGGTTGCCGTGAAACGTTACAAGCACCGGCATTATCGCACAACGCAACTAACAAAAGCGACCGTTAACAGCCACCACGCTTCCGACGACGCGAAGGCGCCATGCCTGCCCCGCTTGCAATCAAAAGACATGGAGCAGCAAAACGTACAGGCTTCCCGAAAGCATCATGGCCACCGGCAAAGTTAACAGCCAAGCCATCGCGATATTGCGAATTGTCGACAGCTGCAGGCCGGAGCCGTTCGCGGCCATGGTCCCGGCGACGCCGGACGACAGAACGTGCGTGGTCGATACCGGAAGGCCGTACATGTCGGCCGCGGCGATAGTGCCCGCCGCGACGAGCTCCGCACACGCCCCTTGACCGTACGTCAAATGGCTTTTGCCGATCTTCTCGCCGACCGTAACGACGATGCGCTTCCATCCGATCATGGTCCCGAGACCGAGCGCAATAGCCACTGCAATCTTGACCCAAGTCGGAATGAATTTCGTCGCCTCGTCCAGTGACTTCTTGTAAGCACTCAGCGCCGCATCATCGTCCTCGGACAGTTCGCTCTCCTTATCCTTCATCAGAGTGCGGATCGCCTCCGAGGCCAGGTACATGTCGTTTCGGGTGTTGCCGACCGCCTCGGCAGGGATCTTCGCCAGCGATCCGTATTGCTTGACCTCGGCTGCGATATCGCGCACGAGCACGGCAAGCGAAGGATAGGTGCCGCCGTCGATCTGGTGCTGCGAGACATAACGCGCGACCGCCGGACGCGGATCGCCGAGGACGCCTTTTCTTCGGTCACCTGCGATGCGGCCGAGGATGTGATCAAGAACCCGGCAATCTCGCTCTCGGGAAGAGCGCGGTTGAGAGCGAAGGCGGTGGGCACCGTGCCGATCAGGATCAGCATGATAAGCCCCATCCCCTTCTGTCAGGGAGTCAAGCAGAAGTGATGAGCCGGCGTCGAAAACTTGGTCGTGTCACGCGGAACCAATGGTTCGAATCCGGCTTCCTCCACCGGTGAGTCTGGCGAACTTCCGATCACGTCAGAAGGCTCCGCTGGT
>Ga0306921_10003887_pt1 | contig 15232 bp, 11 predicted proteins | sample sta12Cox44000080_FD_203760 | JGI IMG/M metagenome (GOLD analysis project Ga0306921, IMG submission 203760) | Lab enrichment of tropical soil microbial communities from Luquillo Experimental Forest, Puerto Rico - statoxic.12C.oxic.44.000.080 (v2)... | ecosystem: Environmental > Terrestrial >...
AAATCCAAGGTCATCATCGTCGCCGTCATGCGAAAAATGATCACAACCCTCAACGCTATGCTCCGCGATAGTGCCGCATGGCGGCCACGATCCGCCTGAGCCAACAACACAGTTGCTCACTCGATCACCTCGTCGGCGCGGGCAAGCAGCGTCGGCGGAATCTCAAGGCCAATGGCGCGAGCGGTTGGAAGGTTGATCACCAGCTCGAATTTGCTCGATTGGACCACTGGCAGGTCGGCTGGCTTGGCACCCTTGAGGACTTTGCCGGTGTAGATGCCTACCTGACGGTACGCTTCGGTCTGGCTCGTTCCGTAGCTCATTAGGCCACCGGCTTCGGGATATTCGCGCACGTTATAGACGGCGGGAATTGCATGGCGCGCCGCCAAGATGGCGAGCTGGAGGCGCCGGCTAAGCAAGACCGCGTCAGGGCCGACCAGGAGCGCGTCGGCTTTATTGCGAACAAGCGTCGCGAATGCGGCTTCGATCTCGCGGCTGTCGCTCGCCCGAACGACATCGATCGCAAACCCGATCGCGGAAGCCGCCGCGATCACATCCCTCGTCACGGCCCCCGTAAGGGGAAAGTTCGGATTGACAAGCAGGCCAACACGCTTGGCAGCGGGAACCAGTTCGTGCAGCAGCCCAAGTTGTTTCGATTCCAGCTCTGCGACGACGAAGTTCACGCCAGTCGCATTGCCGCCCGGTCGGTTCAGGCTGGTGACAAGACCAAGTTTGGCCGGATCATCGGAGACCGAGAAGACAATCGGAATGGTCGTAGTCGCCGCCTTTACTGCCAGTGCCCCAGGGGTGCCATTCGCCACAATCACAGTCACCCGACTGCGAACCAGATCGGCCGCCAGCGCCGATAACCGATCATATTGACCCTCCGCCCAGCGGTATTCGATCGCTACGTTCTGGCCTTCAACATAGCCGGCCTCTTTCAGGCCTTTGTGAAACGCGGACAGAAAGGGCGCGTACGGGCCGGGTGACGCGCTGGCAAGATGTCCGATCACCGGCATCGTCGGCTGCTGCGCACGCGCCACGAGCGGCAATGCGGCACCGCCGGCCACCACGGTGATGAACTCACGGCGCTTCATCGCGCTGACCCAACCCAATAATCATGGGAGTATAGCAGGTCAGGCCAGTGCGCCGCAGCAAAAGCGGGCCGCTCATTTCCGCTGTGGGTCATGTGTGGACGGCGCCTTGGCAAGAACTTTCTGACATTGCTGCAGCATTGGTCGGGTGCGGTCATGTGTCCGGCCTGTTTGTGCGGCGGTGAAGCCGCTGGCCATAATGTTCTGCGCGGATCGGGTCCCAATCGTTAGCACGCACTTCAAAGTGCGATGACCCAAACGGGCTCTCCCGATCCCCGGCTCGACCTTGTCCGAGCTGGACCATCCAAGGCAGCAACGGCGATTGAGCGCGGATAGCGCCGGCTGGCTTCTTTTTTCGGGTGACCGTCGATTTACACTAGCAACTAAAGACCCCATGCCGCACGACATGAAGACGAAACTCATTTCCAATCTGCGCTACGCGTGCGGGCAAACTTCCCCGTCGATGCTGATCCTCTCGGGCGCGAGGAGCTTGAGCCGACCGTCGGCTCCCGTGGCCAACGTTAGAATATAGAAGTACGTCGCTTGGTCGTCGGTTGCCTCCATAACCGGGGAGGGCGCCGACACCAAGAGCAGTCCGCCGCATTCTCCGATCCAGTCGATGTGACGGTGCCCGTGCATCAGCACCGCTCGGCCCGACAGTCGGCGTAGCCGGCGGATGAACCAGCTGCCGTTGATCAGCGCCGTACCGATGCGCTCGGACAGCGCCTTCGCTGTGCGCGGGTATTCGATGACATGGTGGTGGAGAGCGATGAGCCAGCAGGCGCGCGGGTAGAGCGCCGCCGCAATCTCGATTCCCCTGACCTGATCGGTCGAGATCAAGCCGAGCGCGTTGGTGAAGGAGAAGTGGGTCTCGGCATTCGAGTTCAACAGGATGATGCCGAGACCGTCCGGTCGATCCGGCGGCACGATCATGGGAAAGACATCTGCCCATAGCGCGCCGAGCCGCAACGAGAGCCGCCAGCGTCCGGTGTCGGCGAATGTTGCGATGTCCGCGCCATGCGGCTGCAGCGAATCGGCGAGCGTCCCGCCCAAACGCGCGCCGGCGCGGTCGAGGACGCGCACGCGCGAACCCTGAAGCGCGGCGATCGCCGATAAAGCCCGCATCTCGCGCAGCCGCTTCTTTGGGCTGGTGGGCAGATCGAGCCGCGCCGGGTTCGCGCGATCGACGACGTTGAGATCGTGGTTGCCGGGCAGCACGAGCACGCGTTCGGCGAGGAGCGGGTGCTGGGCCAAGATATCGAGAAACTCGGCCCACTCCACGGAACGGCCCGCATCCGTCATGTCACCTGTGACGAGGATCGCGTCGAGCGGATCGCGCGCATGGATCGCGTCCAAGCGAGCAAGCACTTTTCTGAGCCGCTCGTTGCCGCGCGGTCCGATGCGGCCGCTTTCGATGCGAAATCCGTAGCGCTCGCCAACGGCATGAAGGTCCGACAAATGGGCAATGCGCCATGCGCGACTTGCATCGCTGCGCGCAGCGAAGCGATCGAAATCCCGCGGCTGGTCCATGGTCGCGTCGGCGATGGCCCAGCCGAGCGCCGCCGCGGCGAGGTAGGAGGCGAGCAAGACGACGCTGTTGGCGAGCGCCACGGAAGCCAGCACTTGGGGAGAGGCAAAATCCGAAATATCGCCAGCCCAGAGCGAGCCCGGCCAGGCAAGCATCAGTGCCAGCAACGCCAGTGCACAGATCAGAAGTCCCGCTGCCAGCGCGGTACCGGCGCGCACCATTGCGCGGTGCGCTTTCGCGTACGGGGCTGGCACGAACTGCTCGATGAGATGCTGCAGTCCTTCCCGGCAGGCGGCGTAACCAGGCTCGACGGCGAGGGAATGCAATGACCAGAAGCTTTTTTCAACGAGGCGCAGCAGCGGCCGACCGACGAACCAACCTAGCGCGAGCAGGATTGCGAGAAACAAAGCCGACCAGACGCCGGCGAGGAGCGAGCTGATCTTTCCCGAGACCTTGCCTGCCCATGCCGATACGACGAGCGGGGCAATTCCCAATACGAGGGCCGGAACGATCAGCAGCAGTATCCAGGCCAGCGCCAACTTGGGCAAGCTGATCTCGGAAAGCAAACTTCCCGCCAGCGCGAGCAGCGAGCGACGTTTGGTGCTCGACGCATCGTCCTCGAGGTCGCCGCGGCGTGGATCGATCACCGGTTTCATCGGTCGCATGAAAAATGCCGCATCCCCGCGGCGATTGCCACGACTGTAATCGACCTCATTTTACGCCGGATTCCGGAGACCACGACAGGTTGGTAGATTAGCTCGCGACGAAGACGATCGATATCGGCGCGTGCTCGAACACCGCGCCGGCGGTATCGCCGAAAAAAAGTTTGTCGCCGGGGCGCCGCCCCACCCCCATGATGATGACGTTGCTTCCCGCCTTCCTGGATTCCGTAACAATCGCCTGGTCCGGCGCCACGTCGGCGCGCACCGCGGTTTTGATGGACACGTCGTAGCGGCCGGCCAAGTCGACGATATCCTTGACGATCGCCTCCTCATGCCGGCGCGCGCGAAACGTGCGCCGCTTGCGCGCGGCACGCGCGCCCGGATTGCTCACGTAAAGCGCGGCGAGAGGACAAGCGCAGGCGCCTGCGATCGCAATAGCGACCTCGGCGGCACGCCGTGACACGTCGGTTCCATTCACCGGCACGAGAATGTGCAGCGAACTCCGCTCCGGCTCCTGCAGATGCGCGTTACTCCCTGCGACGAGCGCAAGCGGGCCCTCGAAGGCGGATGCGATGCGCGCCGCCTCCGCATGGAAGCCGCTCTTGGCGCGCGTGCGTTCGATACCGACGAGCAGGAGATCGTAGCCCTTCTTGGCTTCCTCAGCGATGGCCTCGACGCTCGGTGCCTCGACCTTGCGGATCGTCACATCGACCGCCGCCGCGGCGTCCGTCCCGGTGCGGCCGCTACCTTCGGCCGCCGTCTTCACGGCCGACTCGGGCAGGTCGCTTGCGTCCGGCGCGCGTTGCTTTTGCTGATCGTTGCGTCCGTCGTCACGGGAGAGCGGCACGACCGTGATCGGGATGCCACGGCTGCCGGCCAACAGTCCGGCCAGGCGGGAAGCGAATTTTCCGTTGGGACTTTCGTCCACCGCGAGCAACAGGCGCTCGAGGTTGGACACGAAGCCCTTGGCCTCGAATTCCTCGCGCTCGAGCCGCTCCTTTTCCGCCTTGCGCAGCGGCACGCGCGCCAACGCCCAGCGCAGCATCGGCGGCATCGCCATGGTGGTGACCAAGCCATGGCCACGATCATCGTGTAGAGATTCTGGCTGAGCGCGCCCATGGAAAGCCCGATCGTGGCGATGATCACCTCGGTCGAGCCCCGCGCGTTCATCGCGCAGGCCAATGCCAGCGCCTCGCGCCGGGTCAGCCCGCCGATCTCGCCGCCGATGAAGGCGCCGGCGAATTTGCCGAAGCTCGCGATCGCGATCAGGCCCAATGTCATCGCGGCCAGCTGCGGATTGCCCAGCACGGTCAGATCGGCGGACAGGCCGGCAATGCCGAAGAACACCGGCATGAAGAACGCGAGAATGAGCCCGCGCAGCACCTCGTCGATGTGCTTGGTGAGAATCGGCGATTCGCCGATCAGGATGCCGGCGACGAAGGCGCCGAGCACGGTATGCACGCCGACGAAGTGCGTGGTCAGCGCCATCACGCCCATCACCACCAGGATCGCGGTGATCACCGGAAAATCGCTCTCGAAATTGTCGTTGGTCCAGCGGATCAGGAAGAAGACCAGGCGGCGGCCGATCGTAAAGCTTGCAACCAGGAACAACGCGGTGCCCGCCACGCTTTTGGTAACGCTGATCGGATCGATCGTGCCGGCCTGGGCGAGGCCAAACGTGATCGCGACGATGACCCAGCCGATCGAATCCTCGCAGATCGCGGAGGCGACGATGATCTGGCCGAGATCGCGGCGCGTGAAATTCATCTCGCGCACGATCGCCGCCACGATCTTGATCGAGGAAATCGACAAGGCAGTGCCGAGAAACAGCGCGGTGAGAAACCGGTGTTCGGGACTGGGAAGCAGCGAAGCGGGCATGAACTCGCCGAGCGCAAACCCGCAGGCAAACGGCACCGCCACGCCGGCGAACGAGACGCTGAGCGCGGCGCGCCCGACCGTGCGCACCAGCTTGAGGTCCGCCTCCATGCCGGTGAGCAGCAGCAGCAGGAGAATGCCGAACTGCGCGATGCCGTCGAGCATGGCCTTCTGTTCGGGCGTGCTCGGAAACAATGCGTGCTGAAATTCCGGTAGCAGCGCGCCCAGCGCCGAGGGTCCGAGCAGGATGCCGCCGAGCAGCATGCCCATGACCGAGGGTTGCCCGATGCGGTTCATGGCTTCGCCGAGTAGCCGCCCGACCAGCATCAGCGTGACGAGCTGGGCGAGGAAAATGACCTCAGAGGGTGCGCTGCCGTGGCCCTCTTGCGCCGCGAAGAGGGCGCCGGCAGTCAGCAACAAGCCGGCCATGCCGCAGGCGAGGGGCCATGCGAATCGGAGAAGACGAGGCGGGGAGCCGCTCATGGGTGACTAGTGCCGCGAACCCCAAGTTCGCACGCATCATGCCGCAAACGGGTTTGCAAACTTCGGGTTCAAAAGCGGCACTAGAATCATAAGAGTTGCTGGTGTCCCTTTGATTCCGAAGTTCGCATTCGAGGCGGCCGCAAGGACGTGCAAACTTCGGAATCGGGACACCAGCCTCAATCCGGGCCCGAGGCGATTGTTCCCTAAGCTTCAAATACTTGGCTCACCGCGCGTTCCGGCCGCGCTGGGCGGCGGGATCTGCAATTGCAAATGATTTGCAACAACGCTATGCAAGCGTGCCCGGGTCCCCGCGCTTCGAGGCACGATGCAGGAACCGCGATTGCCCGCTTCAGACCTTTCCCAGCCCGGCTGGCGCCGCAGCCGCAAAACGCCCTCGCTTGCGGAGGTGTTCGGTTCGATCGCTACACGGCCGCAGGGACCGCTGTGGCGAAAGCTTCTCGCCTTTCTCGGTCCCGGCTATCTGGTCGCGGTCGGCTATATGGATCCCGGCAATTGGGCGACCTCGCTCGCCGGCGGCTCGAAGTTCGGCTACGCGCTGCTTTCCGTCGCGCTTCTCTCAAATCTCATGGCGATCCTGCTGCAGGCGTTGTGCGCCCGGCTCGGCATCGGCGCCGGGCGCGATCTCGCGCAGGCGTGCCGCGACGCGTTTCCCCGCGCCGTGTCCTGGCCGCTCTGGCTGCTGGCGGAAATCGCGATCTGCGCCACCGATCTCGCCGAGGTGATCGGCACGGCGATCGGGCTGAACCTGCTGTTCGGCATCCCGCTGGAAATCGGCGTCATCATCACCGCGCTCGACGTCTTTCTCATTTTATGGATGCAGCGGCTCGGCTTCCGTTGGCTGGAAACCTTCGTGGTGACGCTGCTCGGGGTCATCGCGGCCTGCTTCGCCGTGCAGATTGCGCTCGCCAATCCTGACTGGCGCGCCGTGATTCTCGGCTTTGCGCCGACCACAGAGATCGTGCGCAATCCCGACATGCTGTATCTCGCGATCGGCATCATCGGGGCGACAGTGATGCCGCACAATCTCTATCTGCATTCCGGCGTGGTGCAGACGCGCCGCTTTGGGGAGACGGTCGCGGACAAGCGCGAGGCGATCAAGCTCGCCACGCTCGACTCGACGATCGCCCTGATGTTCGCGCTGCTGGTCAACGCTTCGATCCTCATTTTGGCGGCCGCGACGTTCAACCGGGCAGGGCAGACCGACGTGACCGAGCTCGGGCAGGCGCATTCGTTCCTCGCTCCGCTGTTGGGCTCGGCGATCGCGCCGACGCTGTTCGGGATCGCGCTGTTGTGCTGCGGCATGAACTCGACGGTGACGGCGACGCTGTCCGGCCAGATCGTGATGGAAGGCTTTATCGACATCCGCCTGCCGGCCTGGGCGCGCCGGTTGATCACCCGCGCCATTGCCATCGTGCCCGCGGCGGTGGTGACGATCTGGTATGGGGAGGCGGGGACCGCGCGACTTTTGATCTTCAGCCAGGTGGTGCTCGGCCTGGCGCTGCCGTTCTCCATCGTGCCGCTGGTGATGTTCACGGCGCTGCGCGCAAAGATGGGTGCCCTGGTGGCACCGCGCTGGGTGAGCAGCCTCGCCGCGCTGATTGCGGCGGCGCTGATCGCGCTTAATCTCAAGCTGATCGCCGATCAGGTGCTGGCGTAGGGGCGCTCATTCATCGGGGTGGTCCTCGAACTCGCGCCCGCCGCGCTCCTCGCCCCGGGGCCGTTCCACCCGTTTCCAGCCGTCCGGACTGAGCCGCTCCTGGGGCAGGAAGCGGCCCTTGTAGTCCATCTTGCGCGAGCCCTTCACCCAGTAGCCGAGATAGACGTAGGCCAGCCCCATGCGGCGTGCCCGCGCGATATGTTCGAGAATCATGAAGGTGCCGAGCGAGCGCGGCGCCTCCTCCGAGGCGAAGAAGGAATAGACCATAGAGAGGCCGTCGCTGAGCACGTCGGTGAGCGCCACCGCAAGCAGCTCGCCCCCGCCGCCCCCGCCCGCCGCGCCGCTCCCGGCCGCCGCGCGCTCCGCGCCGCGCCGGCGATACTCGACCATGCGCGTCTCCACATGGCTATCTTCCACCATCATGCAGTAATCGAGGACGGACATGTCGGCCATGCCGCCGTCGCGGTGGCGCGCGTCGAGGTACGAGCGGAACACCGAATATTGTTCGCCGGTGGGCACCGCCACCCGCATCTCGCCGACCACGTCGGCGTTGCGCTCGAGGATGCGCCGCATGCTCCGAGTGGGGCGGAAATCCTCGGCCACGACCCGCACCGACACGCAGGCGCGGCAATGCTCGCAGGCGGGCCGGTAGGCGATCGACTGGCTGCGCCGAAAGCCGCCATGGGTGAGCAGATCGTTGAGTTCGGTCGCCCGCTCGCCCACCAGATGGGTGAAAACCTTGCGCTCTTCCTGGCCCGGCAGGTAGGGGCACGGCGAGGGCGCCGTCAGGTAGAATTGCGGCGTGTTGCGCGAGTGCTGGGTCATTTCAAGCCCTGGCCGCGGCGCAGCGCCTGCGCCCGCGTCATATTATTAATGACGACGGTCCCCACCAGCATATCGTGCAACAGCCGCCGGCGCTCGTTGAACAAGCCGACCAGCAGGATCAGCGGGGTCAGGAACGAGACGGTGAGCCAGTAGACGATCGCGTGCACCGCGCCGAGCACGAAATACGCCGGCGCCCCATACCAGGTGCGCATTTCGAGGTCCATGGCGCGCATGCCGAGCGTCGCCGAGGCCGGGCTGCCGAAGGTCATCCCGTAATAGGCAATCGCCCAGATCACCGTCGCCGGCCACATCAGAAAGTACAGCAGCCAACCCAGCCCGAACGTGACCAGCCCGACAATAAAGATAAAGAGTGCGGCGAGCAGCACCGGAATGCCGATGATGATGAGGTCGATCAAAAAGGCGATGCAGCGGCGTGCCAGCACGCCCTCGAACAGTTCCGGATTGGCGATGGGGTCGTAGGCGTGCGGCTTGACCTCGATCGACACGCCGATCCTGCGCGGTTCACCCTCGGCCATGCTCGGCGATCCCTGGTATCCTTCAATCCGGCGACAGACGGAGAATAAACGGTCGCCGCGCCAAAGGCACGGGTGTTTGTCGCCGCCACGGCCGCCGCCGGGAGACAAGGCATGAGCATCACCCTGGCCGACATCGAGGCGGCGCGGCGGCGAATCGCCGGCGCGGTGCTGCGCACCCCGATGCTGCCGGCACCAAAGCTCTCGGCGCTCACCGGCGCCGAGGTGTATGTGAAATACGAAAACCTCCAGGTCACCAATTCCTTCAAGGAGCGCGGCGCGTTCAACAAGCTCGCTGCGTTGGACGATGCGGCGCGCGGCCGGGGCGTCATCGCGATGTCGGCGGGAAACCATGCGCAGGCGGTCGCCTATCACGCCGCGCGGTTGGGCATTCCCGCGACCATCGTGATGCCGGTGACCACGCCGTTCGTGAAGATCGAGGCCACCGCGAGCTGTGGCGCGGAGGTCGTACTCGACGGCGAGACAGTGGCCGAGGCCGAGCGCCGCGCGGACGTGATCGCGCGCGAGCGCGATCTCGTCTTCATTCACCCCTACGACGATCCGCTGGTGATCGCGGGGCAGGGCACCATCGCGCTGGAAATGCTGGAGGAGACGCCCGACCTCGACATGCTGGTCATTCCGATCGGGGGCGGCGGGCTCATTGCCGGCAACGCGGTCGCGGCGCGCGCCCGCAAGCCATCGATCGGGATCGTCGGCGCGGAGGCCGCGCTTTACCCCTCGTTCTGGAACGCGCTGCGCAACGACAATCGCCCGTTCGGCGGCGCGACGCTGGCCGAAGGCATCGCGGTCACAAACGTCGGCAAGCTCGCGTTGCCAATCGTGCGCGAGCTGGTCGCCGACATCGTGCTGGTCGACGAGGCGGCGATCGAGCGCGCGGTCAACGCCTATCTCACCTTGCAGAAGACCATGGCGGAAGGCGCCGGCGCCGCCGGGCTTGCCGCCATGCTGGTAAAGCCCGAGCCGTTCCGCGGCCGCAAGGTCGGGCTGATCCTGTGCGGCGGCAACATCGATCCGCGCATTCTTGCCTCCGTGATGGTGCGCGAGCTCGAGCGCGAGGACCGCATCGTTTCGTTCCGGCTCACGATTCCCGACCGGCCCGGCGTGCTCGGCCAGATCGCGACCCGGCTCGGCCAGCTCGGCGCCAACATTCTCGAGGTCGAGCACCGCCGGCTGTTCCTCGACGTGCCGGCCAAGGGCGCCAAGCTCGACGTGACGGTGGAAACGCGCGACCAGAAGCACGGCGAAGAGATTTTTCGCGCGCTTGCCGCGGAAGGCTATCAGCCCACCTGGATCGACACCGCCAGCGCGCTGGAGTGACTCTTCTCTTCCCTCTCCCCGCGCAAGCGGGGAGAGGGTGCCGAGCCGCGTAGCGGCGAGGCGGGTGAGGGGCACACTTGGCTCTTTCAAATTCGGCCGACTCAGGGTTTGCAGTAGCATTTGCCCCTCACCCGGCCCTCGCTTCGCTCGGGCCACCCTCTCCCCGCTGCGCGGGGAGAGGGAACGGAGAGCGCGGAGCGAGGCGACTGAACAGGGACGCATAGCTTGCGCGAGAAGGAGCTTCGCATTGCGCTGGTCTGCTTCGGCGGCATTTCGCTTGCCGTCTATATGCACGGCATCAGCAAGGAGGTGCTCAAGCTCATTCGCGCCTCGCGCGCGCTGCATGCGATCGCCGACCGCGCGCGGCGCCGCAACGCCGCGTTCTTCGACGCGTTCGATCGCGCCGACCCCGAATACGACACGGAAGACGTCTATTTCGAGCTGCTGCGCGCGATCGGCGAAAAAATCGAGCTGCGCGTGATTGTCGACGTGATCGCCGGCGCCTCGGCGGGCGGCATCAACGGCGCCATGCTGGCGCGGGCGCTGTGCCACGACCTGCCGATGGGTGCGCTGCGCGACCTGTGGCTGAAGAATGCCGACGTGACGGCCCTGCTTTCGGCCGACGCGCGAGCCGGACGGTGGAGCAAATTTTTTCTCCAGCCGCTGATCTGGGCCGCCTCCGTCACCGGCCGGTTGCGCCTGATCACCGACATGGAAGCGCGGCAAAAGCTCTCGCTGTTCGTGCGCTCGCGCTGGTTCAAGCCGCCGCTCGACGGCCGCGTGATGGCCGGCCTGATGTACGACGGCATCACCGCAATGGGCGCACCGCGGCATCCGCTCGACTCGCTGCTTCCCTCCGGTCAGTCGCTCGACCTGTTCGTCACGGTGACCGACTACTACGGGTACCAGCAGCTCGTGCAGATTCACGATCCGCCGCTCATTCACGAGGTCGATCACCACCACATCCTGCAGTTCCGCTACCGGCGTGCGAGCGGCGCGGTGGACAGCGATTTCGGCCTGGACAATGCCGGCGGGCTTGCCTTTGCCGCGCGCGCCACCTCGTCGTTTCCCGGCGCCTTTCCGCCGGCGCGGATCGTGGAAATGGACGAACTCGTCGCCCAGCGCGGCGGCAGCTGGCCGCGCCGCGACGCCTTCATTGCCGAGAATTTTCCCAATCACCTGCGCGCCGGCATCGATCCCGCCACCGCCTCCTTCATCGACGGCTCGGTGCTCAACAACCGCCCGTTCCAGCAGGCGATCGCGGCGATTCACGGCCGCCCCGCTTATCGCGAGGTGGACCGTCGCCTCGTCTATATCGATCCCTATCCGGCAGCCGCGGCGGCGCGGCGCGCGCAGCAGAAGGTGCCGGGCTTCTTCGCCACCTTGCGCGGCGCGCTCTCCGACATTCCCAGCTCCCAGCCGGTGACCGACGAGCTCGCCCGTGTGCTCGAATTCAACGAGCAGGTGCGCCGGCTGCGCGCGATCGTCGACAGCGCGCGCCCGCATGTCAGCGAATGGGTGGCGAACGTGATCACCGCACCGCTCGATCGCGCGATCACGACGGCGGAGCTGCGCGCCTGGCGCGAGGAGGTCAATTCCCATGTCGTGCGCGACGCCGGCTTTGCCTACCAGGCCTATGTGCGGCTCAAGCTCGCCTCGGTGCGCGCGTTCGGCGCCCAGCTGATCGTGCGCTTGCGCGGCGTGCCGGCGCAATCGCCGCTGTCGCGGCTGGTGGCGCAGATCATCGATGCCTGGGCGCTGCACAGAGGCATCGTCTACGAGCGCGCCGACAGCGAGGCGCTCGAGTTCGAGACCCAGACCGCCGATGACCTTGCCGGCTGGGTGCGCTATCTCCTGGCGTTCGACGTCAAATACCGCGAGCGGCGCCTGCATTTCCTGATCGAGGGGCAGAACCGGCTTTATCAGCTGATCGGCGAGAAGCGCTTCAACGGGCTCGATCCGCTCGTCATCGATCGCCTCAAGCGCGACTTCTATGCGCGGCTCGAGTCGCTGCGGCGGCGCGGGCAGCGCGACTTCTACAGCCGCGAGGTGCGCGCGCTGGTGGCGGATATCTTTCCCGCGGCGCCGTCGGCCGGCGAGATCAAGCACCTCGACGCCTACGCGAAGACCTTCGTGGCCGGGCACGCGGATGAGCTTGATCGGCTGATCGATCGCCTGGCGCGTGAGATCGATCTCGACGCGAGCACGCACGAGCTCGACGATCTTCTCGCGTCGCTCGATCCCGGCGAATGGCATCCCGATGCGCGGCGCGAGGTGCTGGTCAATTATCTCGGCTTTCCGTTCTGGGACGTGCTCACCTTCCCGGTGATCAGCGCGCGCGAGATCGGCGAGCTCAACGAGATTCTCATCGACCGCATCAGCCCGCAGGACGCCCGCGCGCTCGAGGGATTTCACGGCATCGAGAGCTTGCGCGGCACGGGCCTCGGCCAGTTCGCCGCGTTCCTCTCGCGCAGCTACCGCGAGAACGATTACCTGCTCGGGCGCTTGCACGCGCTCGACCGGCTCATCGACATCGTCTGCGATGCCGCCGCGAGCGATGCCGCGCAGGCTTCCTTCGATGTACTGGCGCTCAAGCAGCGGGGATTTGCCCGCATCCTCGACGCCGAGGCGCCGCATCTCACCCACAGCAGCGAGCTGGTCGCCGCATTGCGCCGAAGCATCGCCGCGATGCGGGGCTAGGACCAGTTCCGCCCTCACCCTGAGGAGCGTTGCGAAGCAACGCGTCTCGAAGGGTGGGGGCGGCCCCATGCTTCGAGACGCGCCCTTCGGGCGCTCCTCAGCATGAGGCCGGTCAGAGGACTTAGTCCGCGGTTCGTTCCCGAACACGAGCGCGCGAAGAAATTCTATGCATCTCATCACGCCGCGCACGAAGGCGCATTGCCTCCAGCGCGGCCTTCGGCCCGCGCGCGCCTCGAATGCCTCGAGATAGGCGATCGCCGCGCGCAAGCGGCCAATGTCGTCCTTGAAATGGCCGAGGCCGAGATTGCAGAGGCGGCAGAGCAGTCCGCGGATCAGATCGGTTGGGTGATCATGATCGACGCACAGCCGCTCGACCGGGCGCTCGTTGCAGATCGCGCACACGCCATTCTGCTCTTCAAGCAGCGCGTCGTACTCTCCGGGCGTGATCCCGTAGTAATATTTCAGCCAGGCCCTGCGTTCCGATTCCGAATAGTACTTGCGCTGCTTGCGGTTGGGATCGGGATGCTCCGCCCGTTTGCGCCGCCGCTCGGCGTTGATTGCGTCTTTGTTGGCGGCATAGAAGGCGCGATTGCAGGCAAGCGTGCGCAGTCGGAAGTCAGCATCCTGCGCATAGCGTTGCTTTTTGCGCTCGCTTTCGGCCGACACGGGACTGCTTCGCTGAACTGGCGCGCCGCGCAGAATCCTCGCGCGCCGGACAGGAACTGCCCGGCGCGCGGAACGACGCCTTGCGCGCATGCGCGTGCGGCTCCGCAGACCGTGAGGCCAGCCGAGATCGTCACGCGCTGTTTGGGTTGGAAGGCTAAGGCCGCAGCAGAGGAGGGGCCGCGCCAGCCCGGTTTCGATCACACTTCCGGATCACGCGTGCACTGAATGCAAGTTTCGAACGGGCACCACCACCGTGGCACGTCGCAAATGAGGGGCCGCTCGAGCAGTTGAAATTGCGCTCGGATTTCGCGACCGGGCTTTCCGGCGGATGCGAACTCCTCGCCAGCATCGTCCAGATTTCTCCCAGCGAGCTAGTAAAGCGCCGCAGCACGGAACGCTACGGGATCGTGGCGGAAAGCATCTACGCACCGGCCCGCACCAGGATCGAAATCTGTTACGATGCCCACGTGCACCTCTTGGTGCTGTACGAGGATGGCGTTCGTCGCGACGGCGAGTCGTCGATTGATGGGCTACCTCCATCCACGCTTCGACATTTGGCCAACAAGATGGCATTCGTGCCGGCCGGCCATGCCCATCGTGAATGGCACGAGACCAGCGCGCCGCTGCGCGTGACGTATCTCTACCTGAATCCAGCCAAGCTGCAAAAATCCATCGACACGAACGCCACGTATGTGCCGAGGACATTCTTCGAAGACCCGACTCTCTGGGCGACGGCCGGCAAGTTGAAAAGTGTGATTGAGAGCGATCAGCCTGAAAGCATGGTTTACTTCGACGCGCTCGCGAATGTCCTTGCCCACGAGCTATCGCGCCCCGGCCAGGAACTCGCTCGGGCGTTACCGGCGACTCGCGGCGGCCTTGCCGGCTGGCAAAAGCGGGTTGTCACCACTTACATCGAAGATCACCTGGAGGGCCGACTTCCTCTTGTCACGCTTGCTCAGCTCGCTCGGCTGAGCGAGTGTCATTTCTGTCGAGCATTCAAAAAATCCTTTGGAATTCCACCGCATGCATATCATGTGCAGCGGCGTATCGAGCGAGCGAAGGAGTTGTTGTCGGACCGCGCAAATTCGATCACCGATGTCGCAATTATTCTAGACTACTCCTCTACTAGCTCATTCACTGTGTCTTTTCGCAAGATTACCGGGCAGACACCAACCGAGTTTCGCCGAACGATGACGTGAGGCGGCAATGATTCTGAAAGGCCGAGAGCTTTTCAATCGATGCCGAGCAGCCGCTTCGCCTCCGTGCGGAGACTGGTTCGCATCGGACTGCATCCTCGACTCGCGTGAGACGTTGCGTGCCAGGCAGGCGGACGCAGCTTCCGCCGTGGACCGCCATAATTCAATGACTTGGCTCGTGGGACGCGCCCACATCCCACGAATCGTCCTACACATCAAACTAAAAGAGCAGCGCCGTTCGCTAGGTAGGTGGGGCACGAGGGAGCTGTGCTGGCGCGTGCTCGTTTTGTCGAAGCGACCCGCCAGCGCCGCGCTGATTTCCGCGAAATCCTAAAAGCTTCTTTCACGGAGGCCTGCACGAAGCGACAGGGGACGCTGTGACCGACGTCCGCTTTGAGGCCACTAAGTGGCGGATCGCCGCGACGCAGCAATTGGCGGGTATAGCGGACATTGCGTGCCGGTCGAGGTGCAATAGCGCAGCAATAGTCAGAGAAGGTGGAAAGGGCGAAAGGTCATCGCAGCCATGGTCAGAAGAACGTGGAAAGGTCGAAAGCCCATCGGCTGCGTGGGCTTGTCACCTTCGCCTCGGCAGGACGACAGGTCAACCGCGCGCCGTCGGCATCAGCGCGTTCGGAGATCGCTATCACCCGATGAGAC